>JAESGR010000890.1_pt1 | contig 13245 bp, 9 predicted proteins | sample 9269771 | NCBI WGS metagenome assembly JAESGR01 (sample SAMN15739572, study PRJNA653492) | algae metagenome | isolation source: Chroococcus sp. CMT-3BRIN-NPC107 and co-occurring heterotrophs from well... | place: USA: Clark Mountains Wilderness, California | collected 2010-04-18
CTCGTATAAGACCGACCGGGGCTTCGATGATCGGCGCTATCAGGTACGTGCTACGTGCCCGAAGCCATCGACCGCTCACTATGTCCGGCATCCCAAGGCACTGCAGAGCCTTTCGCGCCAGTCTCCCATGGCGCGGGAAGCGGCCTGCATCTTCCATGGCTTCTGGTGGAATGACTGGCCGGGGTCAGCCGGCATGTGCGACGGCGCGGATCTCGATCAGCTGCTCGGGGAACGCCAGCCCCGACACGCCGATCAACGTACCGGCTGGCCGGTGCTGTCCCACATAGTCCTTGAACAGGCGGACGCACGGTTCGAAATGCTCCTTCGGGTTCGTGAGATAGATCACGATCTCGGCGATGTTCGATCGCGTGACGTTGAACCCGGCCAGCACACGATCGAGGTTCTCCAGCGTCCGCCGTGCCTGCACCTCGAAATCGCCTTCGCCGACGAATGTGCCCTGCATGTCGTGGGAGAACTGCCCGGAAATGTAGATCGTCCCGTTGACGCTGTAGCCTTGGGTGACGCCGTAGGCCTGTTCCCAGGGAACGCCGTGGTCGTAGATGGTGGCCTTGCTCGCCATGTCGATTGTCCCGGTTGATTGTCATGGTCCGTCGCGCCACGGATCGGCGTGAAGCCGTGGCGATTACGACGGGGCGTCGAGCCTGTAGCCGGTCCATTGACGAACGGAATTCGCCACTGACGCGACGTTTCCTTACGGCCATCGGAGTTGCTCGTGCTGCGCGCAAACCTGAACGAGATTCTCGTCTTCATGGCCGTCGCCGATGCAGGAAGCTTCATCGCCGGGGGAAAGGCAGTGGGCCTCACCAGGTCGGCGTCGGGCAAGGCCATCAGCCGCCTGGAAGACAAGCTTGGCACACGCCTGCTGAACCGTACGACCAGGACGCTGAGCCTCACGGACGAGGGCCGGCTGCTCTACGATCACGGTCACCGGATCCTCGCGGCGATCGACGACGCGGAGGCCAGCGTGATGGGACGGCCCGGCACGCCAGGCGGGCTCCTGCGGCTGACCGTTCCCGATGCCTCGGGCGGCTCGTGGTTCTACCGTTGCTGAGAAACTATCTTGAGACCTGGCCGGACGTTCAAGCCGAAGTGAGCTTCACCGACCGTCAGGCCGACATCGTCGAGGAAGGCTTCGACTTGGCTGTCCGGATCGGCCGTGCCACCTCGGATACGCGGCTCGTGTCCCGCGTCGTCGCGAGATACAGGGCCCTTCTCTGCGCCTCACCGACCTACATCGCCCATCATGGTGAGCCGTCCGACGTCGACGAACTCTCGATGCACGACTGCCTGATCTTCAGTAGTCGAGGCCGACGCCAGAGCTGGCGCTTTCGCGGCGATGACGGCTCCTGGGCCAAAGCGCAGGGCCGGAGCCGCTTGAGGATGGACAGTGCGGAAGCCCTTCGGGATGCCGCCGTCGCAGGACTCGGCATCGCATTCCTGCCGGACTTTCTCGTTGCCGCGGACTTGGCTGCCGGCCGCCTGCAGCGGGTGCTATCCATCCTCGACGTCGAGGGCGTCGAGATCATGGCGATCTATCCGAGCAGACGTCTGCTGGAACCTCGCGTGAGGCGCTTCATCGATCTCCTGGTCGATGAGCTCAGAACCTGAGGGCATGAAGGAGTCCTTCGACGATCAAGAGGACTGCTGTGTCGCCTGGCAGCAAGTCAGGCCGGTCGCTCCTTCGGACCGGTTCGGAAAAAGGCATTTAGATCCTACCTTACCTCTCCTTCCGCTTTCTGCCATAGACGCTGGACGCACCCTCCGGGGACGCATTAATAATACAAGTGCGCGCAGCGGTTGCCAAAGGGCCGAGCGCTCGGGATCAGGGAGGTTCTACGTGAAGAGACGCGGAATCGTCGCGCTGTGCGCGGCTGCTTTGATGCTGTCGGTGGGTGTCGGCGCGGCATCGGCCCAGGAGAAGAAGACCCTGGCGCTGGTGACCAATGCCTCGGCGGACTTCTGGACGATTGCCCGCCGCGGCACCGAAAAGGCCCAGGAAGAGCTGCCGAACTACAATGTCGAGTTCTACGTGGTCGCCGAGGCGACGGCGGCCGAGCAGCGCCGCATCCTGGACGACCTCCTGACCAAGGGCGTGGCCGGCGTCTCGATCAGCTCGATCGACCCCGCCAACTCCACCGACATCCTGAACCGCGTGGCCGAGCAGGCCGTCCTGTTCACCACGGACAGCGATGCGCCGCAGAGCAAGCGCATCGCCTATATCGGCACCGACAACCGTCAGGCCGGCGTGCAGGCGGGCGAACTGATCAAGAAGGCACTGCCCGACGGCGGCAAGATCATGATGTTCGTCGGCACCATGGGTGCGGCGAATGCGATCGAGCGCGTGGACGGCATCAAGCAGGCGCTGCAGGGCTCCAACGTCGAGATCATCGACATCCGCACCGACGAGGTCGACTTCGCCCGCGCGAAGCGCAATGTCGAGGACACGCTGACCAAGTACCCGGACATCTCGGGCCTGGTCGGTCTCTACTCCTACAACACGCCGCAGATCGTGGAAGCCGTGCGCGCCGCCGGCAAGACCGGTGCGGTCAAGGTCATCGGCTTCGACGAGGACCCGGTCACGCTGCGCGGCATCGCGGACGGCATCGTGGACGCCACCGTGGTGCAGCAGCCCTTCGAGTTCGGCTACCAGTCGATGATCGGCCTGGCCAAGGTCATCGAGGGCGACAAGTCGTTCATTCCCGAGAACGGCCTGATGATCGTGCCGACCAAGGTAATCGACGCGTCCAACGTCGAATCCTTCCAGCAGGAAATGCGCGAACTCGTCTCCAAGTAAGCGCCTTGTGCAGGCGGGGGAGCGTCGGCTCCCCGGCCTTGTCCCGTCATGCTCTCAACGGATGAACCGGCGATGTCCAAGCCTTTCCTGGAACTCCTGGACATCACCAAGACCTATCCAGGCGTCACCGCCCTTTCCAACGTCAGCCTGTCCGTCTCGCCTGCCGAGGTGGTCGGCCTGATTGGCGAGAACGGGGCCGGCAAGTCGACGCTCATGAAGATCCTGGGCGGCGTGGTCGAGCCGACCAAGGGCCGGATCATGGTGGATGGGGCGGAGCGCTCCGCCCTCACCGTCACCGATTCGATGAAGGCCGGAATCGCGTTCGTTCACCAGGAGCTCAACCTTTTCGAGAACCTGGACGTCGCCGCCAATATCTTCATCGGCCGCGAACCCCGCTCGGGTGGCTTCCTCAACCTGGTCGACAAGGCCGAGACCCGCCGCCGCGTGGCCCCCCTGCTCCAGCGTCTCGCTGTCGATTTTGGCCCGGACACGCCCGTGGCCGAATTGTCCATCGCCGAGCGCCAGATGGTCGAGATCGCCAAGGCGCTCTCCCTGGACGCCCGGCTCATCATCATGGACGAGCCGACCTCCAGCCTGACGCTGTCGGAGACCGACCGGCTCCTGTCGGTGATCGCCGAACTGAAATCCCACGGCGTCGCCATCGTCTATATCAGCCACCGGCTGAACGAGGTGAAGGCTTGCGCCGACCGCGTGGTCTGCCTGCGCGACGGCAAGCTGGTCGGCGAACTCGCCAGGGACGAGATCGAGCACCCGGCCATGATCCGGCTGATGATCGGCCGCGACCTGAAGTCGGTCTATATCCCGCCCAAGCATGCGCCGAAGGAAAGCGGCCTCACGCTCACCGACGTGCGCACCTCCGCCTTTCCCGACTTCCCGGTCACCATGACGATCCGCCGTGGCGAGATCCTGGGCCTGGCCGGGCTGATCGGGTCGGGCCGAACCTCGCTCGCCCGCGCCATCTTCGGCATCGACCCGCTCGTCGCCGGCACCGTCGGCCTGGACGGCCAGACGCTCACGATCGCCTCGCCCCAGGACGCCATCGCCAAGGGCATCTACCTGGCGCCAGAAGATCGCAAGCGTTCAGGATTGATCCTGGAGTTCCCGATCCGCGAGAACGTCACCCTGGCCGACCTTTGGACCTACGCGCCCTCCTGGCTGATCAAGCGCGATGCCGAGAAGACCATGGCCGACAAGCAGCGCGTGCGCCTGGGCATCAAGACGCCCTCGGTCGAGACCACCGCGATCTCCCTGTCCGGCGGCAACCAGCAGAAGGTCGTGCTCGCCAAGTGGCTGTCGATGCGCCCGCAGGTGATCGTGTTCGACGAACCCACCCGCGGCATCGACGTCGGTGCCAAGGCCGAGATCTACCAACTCATGCGCGAGCTGGCCGAGGCCGACGTCGCGATCCTGATGATCTCCTCCGACATGGAGGAAGTGATCGGCGTCAGCGACCGGGTCGCCGTCATGCACGAGGGCAGCATCGCGGGCTTCCTTGGCCGCGAGGACCTGTCGGAACATTCCATCCTCGAACTCGCCGTCGGCCATAAAGCAGCCGCCTGACCGGAAAACAGCCATGCATAAGAAAGATCTGGGCCTTCTCGTCCTGGTCCTCGTGATCGGCGCCATCACCACCGCGCTGAACCCGGTCTTCCTGTCGCCGGTCAACCTCGTCAACATGGCCAACCTGATCGGGTTGTTCGGCATCTTCTCGATCGGCCAGGGGCTCGTGATCATCACGGGCGGCATCGAGTTGTCGGTAGGCTCGATGTTCGCGCTGATCGGCGTGATCTTCGTCGACCTCCTGGTCAACTACGAGCTGGCCTGGCCGCTGGTCGTCCTGGTCGCGATCGGCCTGGGCCTCGTCTTCGGCGCGATCCACGGCTTCCTGGTGACGCGCCTGAACCTGCAGCCCTTCGTCGTCACCTTGTGCGGCCTCCTGATCTATCGGGGCATCGCCCGCTGGTACATGGCGGACGCCACCATCGGCTTCGGCTATGGCGACTTCGACACCCTGTTCTGGCTGGCCTCGGGGCGCACCTTCGGCATCCCGCACACCTTCATCGCCTTCGTGATCGTGGCGGTCGTGATGTACGTCGTCCTCCACAAGTCGGTGTTCGGCCGCCACCTGCTGGCCGCCGGCAAGAACGAGGAAGCCGCCCGCTTTTCCGGCATCAACACCCGGGTCGTGATCGCATCCGCCTACATGATCAACGGTGCGCTGGCCGGCCTCACGGCTCTGTTCCTGGCCTTCTACACCTCCTCCGTCTCGCCCTCCGCGCACGGCAGCTTCTACGAGCTATACGCCATCGCGGCGGCCGTGCTCGGCGGCTGCTCGCTCCGCGGCGGCGAAGGCTCGATCGTCGGCATCGTGCTCGGCACCATCCTGCTGCAGATCCTGCAGAACCTGGTGAACCTCCTGGGCATCCCGACCTCGCTCAATTTCGCCGTCATGGGCACCGTCATCCTGGCCGGCGTGTTGACCGATCAGGCCCTGCAGCGCCGCCGTGCCGCCAAGGTCGCCGAGCAGCAGCGCGCCAAGGTCGTCGCATCCGGAGCCGCTGCATGAGCACGAACCTGACCGAACGCCTGAATGGCTGCTACACCGGCGCCGTCTTCGACGTCATGCGGGAGATGGGCCACGACCGCTGCATCCTCCCGCGCGACATCCGTGCGCTGGACCCGGACACGAAGACCGCCGGCCCCGTCTTCACCCTGCGCGGCCGCCCCGACGACACCGTCTCGCCCCACGACACGCTGCTCGCCTGGACCGGCTTTCTGTCCAAGGCGCCGTCCGGCCATGTCGTCGTCTGCCAGCCCCAGGACGACGTGCGCGCGCTGATGGGCGAGCTGTCCGCCGAGACCCTCCATGCCAAGGGCGTGCTGGGCTATGTCGTGGATGGCGGCTGCCGTGACCTGGGCTTCATCCGCAAGCTCGGCTTCCCCGTCTTCCACCGCTTCGCCACGCCCCGCGACGTGGTCGGCACCTGGATCCCTGAAGCCTTCGGCGAGCCGATCACCATCGGCAACATCCGCATCGCCAACGGCGACTACATCCTGGCCGACATTGACGGCGTGGTGGTGATCCCGGCCAACCTGGCCGAGCAGGTCATCACCCGCTGCGAGGAGGTGATGCAGACCGAGAGCCTCGTGCGCAAGGCGATCCTGGAAGGCGTCGATCCCCAGGAAGCCTATCTGCGGCACGGCAAGTTCTAGCGCCGCCTCGCCGGCCCCGGCCGGTGCCAGGCACGGACAGGGCAGGCACCCCGGCCATGCTGGCCGGCATCGAGCCGGCCCAGCCTCGAGCGCCATTCCAGGCGCCGGTCAGCTCTCGTCACCCAGCAGGCGGCCGACCAGGTCGACGGGCTTGACGGAAAACGGCGCGCTCAGCCCGATATAGTCGACCGTCGTGATCGTGCCGAGGCGCAGCGGCGTGCGGTCGACGCGGGATGTCGAGGAGACTTCCGCAGCGATCTCGCCGACGATGGAGCCTTGGTCGAGGGCATCGATCGGATAGATGTTCGGTCCTCCTGCCAAGCCGACCTGGGATACGGAGGCATGAGGTAGGTTTCCCAGCACGTTCCCCTGCATGGCTTGGCGAGGTCGGCATCGGCGATCGTGGTCGCCAGGGACGTCAGACGCACGCCGAACTGCGTCAGCGGCTTGCCCTTGCTGAAGCGCTCGACGGCGATCATGGATGGCGCACCACCGATGAACTCGGAGAGCCTGGCATCGACTCCGCTGCGCCGGACGACGCTGGCATCGTCGTTGGTCGAGAAGAAGCGGGCGGTCGTGGAGGCAGGTGCCAGGACAGTGCATATGACGGGCCACCTGGTCGGGTCACCCATGGCCGTCGGTATGCTCGGGCGCGGCAGGTGCATGTTGTACGAGCGGGTCCAGTTGCAACCGAGCGTGTTGAGGTCGAGGCCGACTTCATAGAAGTCGACCAGGGACGGGTTCAGTGGCGCTGCGGTGAAATCGGGTCCCTTCAGCACGGCGGCGACGGCGTCCCGCAGACCGTGGATGATCAGCGGATCCTCGAAGAGAGGAGAGGCCAGGAGGTCCGACAACGGGCGCAGGTCGAGGAAGATCGGCACGCCGTCGGTGCCGACCGACACGTCGCCGGTAGAGCTGCACGTGGCGCCACCGATACAGGTCCAGCTGCCCTCGTCCGTCTTGAGCGCCCGGGAGAGGTTCGTCGCCTGGTCCTTGTTGGTCTGGGAGTTCCAGCCTGCCGAAGCCTTGCCGTTCAGTCCGACCGGTCCGAGCTGAAGGTTGCCCGATACTTCCCACTTGAGCCCCATGTCGACGCTCGTGCCTTCGGCGACCAGGGTCTGCAGCGCACTGGCACTGTACTGATTCACCTTCATGAGCTTGGCGCCAAAGGTGATCGCGTGGGCGAAGTGGGTGCCGTAGAGGTCGACGAGCTTGTCGGGCGTCAGCCTGTCGTCGAGCGATTCGGGGCATTCGGTGGAGCCGGTGTCGGGCAGGTCGCCCAGGTAGGCAGGCGGTTTCGCGCCCGGCCCCGCCGCACGGAGCACGGTGCGCACGAAGCACCGGTCGAGCTTGGCCTTGCGTGGATCGAGCACCATCGCGTGGCTGCGGGACACGATGTAATGGTAGGAGCGCATCTTCTCGTCGGTGGTGACGGCTTGCGCCTCCTTGGTCACCGTGTCGTTGTGGCTGAAGTCGACGCCCGCGAACGAGAAGCCGAAACCGGTGCCACCGCTGTAGCTCGACGAGATGTCCGAGGACGAGGTCGCCATGGTCGAGAAGAAGGCGCCATCCGTGTAGATGTCGCTGACATAGGTCCAGCCGAAGGGGATCACGTAGCGGCCCGACACGTCATAGTCGGCCGAACCGTCCTCCGGCAGGGCGAAGAGGTAGCGGCCCTGGTCGCATCCGGTCTCCTGGAAGGAGGTCGGGCTCATGCGGTTGACGTGATAGCAGCCGCGATGGCTGAAGGGAAAGTTGGGCGGCTGCTGGGGCGCCACCCAGACCTCGTTCCATTTTTGCTGGTGCACGCCTGGAAGGGGTGGCGGCAGGTGGTAGTAGCGCGAGGCCGGATCGAGGTGCTGCGTATGCGGCTCGACGGTGAAGCTGCTGCCGCCGTCGACGAAGCCGACAGCCCCCAGGTCGACGCCATCTTCATCCTCCAGGCGATAACGGCCGATCGTCGCGACGTCGGCCTTGAGCGTCAGCCGCCGGTCGTCGACCGTCGTCAGGAGGAAGTCGTCGCCCGATGGAGCCAGGCCCAGGAACGGCTCCATGACGTAGATGCCATGCCGGCCGGCTTCGACGCCTTGCAGGGCATCCTTGACCGGCCCCACCGCGGACGAATCGCCGACCACCCATGCCCCGGTCACCAGCGACGGCACGCGCGCCAGCATGCCGGTCTTGTCCTGGGCCGCGCTCAGCAGATCGAGCGGAAGCGTCGGCACATACCATCGCTTCGTCTCCTTCGCACTCGCCGCGAGCTGCGGACCATCGAGCAGGCGCGACCAGATGCGGACGTTGCCGATGCTGCCCAGGAAGCTGCCGTCGCCGATGCCGACCGTGATCGGTGCCGGCTGGCCGGCCGTGCTCGTGTCCTTGAAGACGGTCGAGAGGCTCGCCTGCTGCACGCCGTCGACCCAGAGCTCGGTCGAGGTGCCGCCCAGGAGGAGCGCCAGATGGAACGGCAGGCTGGCGAAATCGCGGCCGGCGATGGTGACATCGTGCTCGTTCAGGTCCTGGTCGATGATCCGCAGCGTGGCGCCGTCCTTGCTGCGCAGGATCCCCAGTCGCTGCCCGGTCTGGCTGACCTCGATGAGGATGGCGCTCAGGTCCGTCGCGGCCTGCCCGGCCTTCGGCACGGCCGGCACCACCTGCATCTCGATCGTCTGCACGTCGGCGCGGGCGAGATCGTCCTTGGCACCGAGCAGCAGCCTGTCCTGGGCGGCCCCATTGAAGTCGTGGACGAAATCCGCGGACAACGCCGGGATCGTCGGCAGCGCCGACAGCGCGAGGACGAGCACCAGGATGGCCCGGGTCCATGAAGCGGCCACCCCTGCTGCAGGACGAAGGCAGGATGGCAGGGCGGCGGCTGGCATGATTGCTCCTAGGGACGGGTACCGCGATCGATATCGACCTGCATCACACGCGTACGATCCGCCGCGTAGTATCGATTGACGAACACGGACACGCTCTCATTGTTGTTGCCGTTCTGGCGAAAGTCTTCGTTGACGGACCTATAGTATTCGAACCGGTCGTTGGCAGCGATCGCGGGCAACGGCTGTGCGGCACCGGCGTTCAGGCCGGTCCTGATGTTGTCGAACGAGCTCATGACCGTGGTCACGTGCTGAGCATATTGCTGGATCGTGCTGGTGCTGTCGAAGTCGGTTTCGTTCGAAGCGATATAGGTCCGGATGTCCTGGAACAGGTCCAGGTCGCTACGGCCGGGCTTAGCGTCGATGGCACGCCAGGCGTCCGATGAAGCGGTGATGTCGCGCGTCATCGCGTCGGTCGTCGTCATCTGCCGGTTGGTGGAGACGCTCGCGATCGCGTCCATGATGGCGAGCGGTGGTGTGAACTCGTAGGGCTCGTTCTGCTGGGCCAACCCTGCATGCGTGTGCAGTCCGGTCTGCTCGAAGGCGCGGTTGCGGACGACCTTCTCCTTGGACTGCGCGGTCATGTCGCCGGCCGGCGGGTTGCGGGTGCCGTTGATGAAGTTCTGCTGCGTGTCGTGCGCCACGTGAGCCATGAACTGTAGCTGCGCGCTGATCGATAATGGCATGTCCGATCCCCAGGCAGATGACCAAAAACATCGACAGCCGAGCGGCCGATACGCTCGAGCAGGGTTGATCAGCCGGACCGTCCTTCGTCTCGTGTGCGCGGCTTTTCGTCTTTCCGGAATGGCAGCAAGAGCAGCATCGTATTCTGTAGATACATCGTGGCTGGCAAGATGACGGTACGCCGAACATGCCTGGAAAGATCTACACATGCAATTTGGTAGATCTTGAAGTTGTCGTGCTGCCGTCTATCCCGGCACGACATGGCCATGGGACGGAACAGGCGTCCCCCATCCCTGATCTTCCATGGCGGCACCGCCGGCAGGTCCAGGCCCTGCCAGGACGACTCCCCTGCCCTGCCTGACATCAGAACCGGTAGGCCACCCTGCCGCTGGCGGCCTGGCCGACATAGTCGTCGCCCGTCTGCAGCCCGTACTCCAGGTTGAGTTCCCAGCCCTGCACCTGGAATACCTGCAGGCCCAGATGCAGGTCGGCCAGCGTGTCCGGCATGGCCGTGCTGCTCTCGAACGTGCCGGCCTCCGCCTGGGCACCCTGCAGCCGTGCGGCGACCGTCCAGGCGTCGTCGGACAAGAAGCGCACGCCGAGGGTCACATAAGGGTGCAGGACGAAGCCGCCAGTCCCGTCGAAGCGGCCGGCGACCTCGACCGCCGGGGTCAGGGCGAAGACGGTCTGGTCCGCCTGGTCCACCTCCAGCGCCGTCCCGCTCGCCCCCGTCTCCGCATGGCCCGGCACGTAGGTGTAGATGACGTCCAGGTCGGCGCGCGGCTGCACGTACCCGTGCTCGAACGGGATCTCGTACGTGGCCCGCAGCCGGCCGGCGACCGTCGTGACTTCGTAGTCGCTGGTCAGCATCACGCTGGGCGCACTCCCGTCCGTGACGACCCTGGTGTCGTCGAAGTCGCCATAGCCCAGGTTCAGGCCCGCCCCGAACTGCCAGGGCCCCATCACCCTCTTCACGCCCATGCCGATGTCGCCGGCCTGCCCGTCGCTGCTGGCCTGCCCGCCGCTGTTGCTGCCCGACAGGCTCTGGTAGGCGACCGTGCCGGCCAAAAACCAGTCGTCGGCGACCTCCTTCTGGCCGCCGACGCGGTACTCGACCTCCTCGACCTTGTAGGATGGCGTGTCGCTGCTGGCGGACTGGCGGTTGGTGCCGGTCGTGATCTTGCCCCAGACGCAGCTGACCTCGCCGAGCAGGCTTCCCTGCTCGAAGACCGGGCAGCTCATCGTGCTCGCCAGCGCGTCGCTGGCCGAGAGCGTGCGTTGGATCGGGTTGGTGCCGAACCAGGCGCCCGAAAAGTCGTCCAGGTCGGCGCGGTAGCTGTCGCCATCCTCGCGCGAGGCGAGGTGGCCGAAGGCAGGTGCCAGGGCTTCCGTCCCGCCCAGGTCCCAGCTGCGCTGCAGGTAGTCGCCCAGGCGCCGCTGGTTGCCGCTCAGCTTCTCGCTGTCCGGGGTGAAGTCCGCCGACGGCGTGACGCTCAGTGCCTTGCCGACCTCCTCGATGGCCCAGTCGACCACCAGCGAGCCCGAGCCGTCGTGGACGGCATGGCTGAACTGCCCGTCCACCTCCATGACACGGTAGGTGACGGGCAGGAGGGTCTTGGCGACAGGAGCGATGGCCCCGGCCAACGCGGCGTCGCCCGTCACGCGCAGCAGGTCGGCAACTCGCCCGAGCGCATCGACGTCGACCCTCAGCACGCCTCCCCCGGTCTGGAGGAAGTCGCCGGCAACCGTGGTCGTCCCCGTCTCGCCACTGCCGTCGACGTCGAGGATCCCGCCGTTGACCAGCCTGTCCGCACGCAGCAGGGCACCCGCGTCGATCGTCCCGTTGTTGACGACGGTGCCGCCTGAAGAAGGCAACTCGGCAGCGCGCGAGAACGCGGCCGAGTTGCTGAAGCTGCCACTGCTCAGGTCGTAGCTACCGGTGATCGTCCCGTTGTTCGTCACGTTCGTCGTGCCATCGATCGACTTGATCGCCGTCCCGGACGTGCCGGCCGCCGTTCCGACCGAGCCGGAAGCACCGATGGTGATCGTGTTCGGGACGCCGCCGGACACGTTCGACCCGCCCGACACGAAGATGCCGGCGGACCCGGAGCCGGTGCCACCGGTGACGGTGCCGTCGATGGTGATGTCGATCGCGGTCGTGGCGCTCATGCCGTTGCCGGCCGCCTGGGCGAAGATGCCCATCGAACCGGCACCTGTCGCGGCGATGATGGAGCCGCTCGACTGGGTGATCGCGATGTCCTCGCCGGCACCGGTGGCGGACCTGTTCAACCCGGCCGCCGTCGACAGGCTGCCATTCACGCCGGTAAGCATGCCGCCACCGCCAAGGCTCTGCGCGACAACGCCGTGCGCGTTCGCCCCATGGGTGGCGATGTCGCCGTTGACGTCGATGTGGACGGTGCCGCCGTTCGCGAGCGCACCTCCCAGGGATGTCGTCGCCGACGAGAGGCTGCCCACCGGCAGGGACGAGTCGCCGGCAAAGCCGCCGCCGCCGCCGATCGACTGGACCAGCATGCCCCAGGCACCGTCGCCATAGGTGGCGATGCGCGCGTCGTTCGAGCCGGCGTTGCCGAACGTGAGCTGGATGTCGCCGCCGGCACCGCTGGAGCCGTTGTCGAAGTCGACCTTCTGGATGGATTCCTGCGGCGCGGCCACGAGCCCGCCACCGCCCCCGATGCTCTGGGCGACCAGGGCGATCGCCCGCCTGCCGGTCGTCACGATCGTGCCGATATCGGAGCCGATCGTCACCGAAGGCGAGGAGGCGCCGCTGGCATAGGCATTCGAGCCGCCCGGATTGGCGTTGGTCTTGCCGAAGCCCACCGTCACCCGGGCCGGATCGGGCCAGCCGGCCGGTGTCGGGCCAGTGGCGTTGCCGAAGCAGGGTGTCGCAGCCGCCATGCCGGATGGCCCGGCGGCATCGGAGTTGCTGCAGCCGACCGTCGCGAACCCGCCACCATGCCCGATCAGCTGGGCCAGCACGGCATAGGCGTCGTCGCCGGCGGTCGAAATCGATCCGACATCTGTGATCGCGACCTTGCTGCCGCCGGTCCCGCCCGACCTCCCGCTGTCGTTGACGTTGCCGAGCGTGACGAGGGCATTGCTGCCGCTGGTCCCTTCCGCGACGATGCCGCCGCCGCCGCCGATCGACTGGGCGATCATGCCCATCGCGGCATAGCCGGTGGTCGAGATCGTGCCGGTGTTGGCGACGGTCACGCTTCCCGCGTTGCCGAAGGCGCCGTTCGTGCCGCCGAGGCTCAGATCGCTGGTGACATCGCCGCCTTCGGCCTGGACGGAGGACGAGCTGGCATAGCCGGCGACACCGCCGCCGCCGATCGACTGGGCGACGATGCCATCGGCGCGCGTGCCGCTGGTCGAGATCTGGCCGCTATTGTCGACCTGGACGGTGCCGCCGTTACCGCCGACCCCGCCATCACCGCCGACGCCGATGCCGATGCCGACGTTGTAGCTGCCAAGCGTGCCCGGTCCCTCGTCGTCGCCTTCGTCCGCGGCCGCCAGCACCGTCATGGCCGAGGCGGCGGCATCGTCGTCGGAGCCGTCGGTCGCGTCCTGGTCCTCCTCGCCCTGGTCGAACGACGCGGCGGGATCGGAAAGGCCGCCGAT
>JAESGR010000891.1_pt1 | contig 13225 bp, 13 predicted proteins | sample 9269771 | NCBI WGS metagenome assembly JAESGR01 (sample SAMN15739572, study PRJNA653492) | algae metagenome | isolation source: Chroococcus sp. CMT-3BRIN-NPC107 and co-occurring heterotrophs from well... | place: USA: Clark Mountains Wilderness, California | collected 2010-04-18
GATGCGCCAGCTTCTCGTGCGGGTCCTTCGCCACCACCCTGCGTGCTGCTGATGCCATTGCCCTTCCTCCCATCCACAGCCTGGATCAGTCCAGACCGCAAGACAAGGAGGTTAAGAGAACACCTAAGGCCAACCCCGATCACTTCTTTAAGCGATACAATGCAGAGAGCGAAGCGGGGTCAACGCATGCCGCTGATCAGGAGCCGCTGTTATTACCTGCTGCCATAGCGCAGCCCCATGCTGATGGTAGAATGCATCAACATAACCCAAGATGTACCACGGCCTGGTTGCTGGTGGCATCAGTGGTTATGTGCGGCGGCACATCTGCTTTTTGAATATGGCTGATTATCCTTGCCAAGGTTAACGTGAAGAACGTTATTTGCTCAAAGCATCATCGTCACTGGTTGATTCTAGATGATAACGGCGGAATGGTGACGTCGGGCAGCCGCTCTCCCCCTTGGGAACATTTTGCGTAGGGCTGCATCCAATCGACCGTCGGCTTCCATCACAGGCGGCCCACCGACGGAGGATGTCATGAAGACCGGATTTGCAACCTTTGCTGTTGCCGCTGCTCTGGCCATCCCGGCGCTGGCTGCTGCCCAGGTCGCCAAGGCCCCGCCCACTGGGCGGCTATCAAAAGGTGAGCGAGCTTGTGAAGCTGCCGGACTTCCTGCCAGGGCTCGAGCAGCTCTATATCGATCCGGCGACCCTGCCGGCGGGGCCATTCTTGGCCTACGATCATGACGGCAGCCCTGCCAGCACCGTCTACATGGTCCCGATCGAGGATCTGACGACCAAGGCCAGGCGCTTCGACGACCTCGCCTCGCCAAGCGGCCAGATCGATCATGTCGACGTCTACGTCAACGCAGGCCATCCCGGGATGGAGAGGCCGCATGCGCATGTCGTGCTGTGGCATGTCCCGGCGACTGACGAGGCGCGGGTCGCCAGATGATGGGCTCGCGCAGGTCGGTGCTGGGGACTGGCGGAGTATTCCTCGCCGGCTTCATGGCACCTGTTCCAACCCGAGCGGACGAGGTCGTCGAGATAGCGATGCAGGCGAACGCTGACGGCTCCGACGTCTGGTACGACCCGATCGGCCTCCACCTCCAGCTTGGCCAGACGATCCGCTGGACCAATCACGATCCTGGCAGCGCCCACACCGCGACCGCCTATCATCCGCAGAACGCCAAGCATCCATGCCGGATCCCAAAGGATGCGGTGCCATGGCATTCCGACTACCTGCTGCCAGAGCAGACCTTCATCGTCACCCTTCAGGTGGAGGGCATCTACGATTATTTCTGCGTGCCGCACGAACATGCCGGCATGGTGGGACGGATCATCGTGGGCAACCCGGCCATTCCCGGCCCAGACAGCGTATCCTCCCAGGAGGGCACTGAGCCCATTCTCGAGCTTGCCTTGCGTGCCTTTCCTTCCATGGAGGAGATCATGCGCAAGGGCATTGTCCGGCACCGCTGGTGGGCCGATTAGCATGGACCGGGAACCGTTGTCGGCTCCCTTCATCTGATGGTCAGGATGAGGGAGCTGAGCCATGGGGTCTGCGGCGGCAGCATGCTTGCTGGAGGAACTGGGTAACCTGGCGCTGGTCGAGCCTGGCCACGATGCCTGCTGACGGTTCAGCTCATGACGATGTCGGTGATGCCGCCAGGGTAAGAAAGCAGTGACCCGAATGGATTTCGCGCGGATCGTGGCCGAAGGCATCATCGCAGCAGCGGCCGATGCGGTGGTGGCCACCGATCATCAAGGGATCATCCGCCTGTGGAATCCTGGTGCCGAGCGCATCTTCGGCCATCGTGCCGACGAGGCTCTTGGCCAGTCGCTCGATCTGATCATTCCCGAGCGTCTGCGCGTGCGCCACTGGCGGGGCTTCCACCAGGTAATGAGAACCGGCAAGAGCCACTATGGCAAGGGTGACCTTCTGTCTGTTCCCGGCCTCCACAAGGACGGCCAGAAGATCTCCCTGGAGTTCACCATCGTGCCATTCACGGACGACCAAGGCCGGATCATCGGCATGGCAGCCGTGATGCGTGACGTCACCGCACGCTTCGAGGAGATCAAGCAGCTCAGGCAGCAGCTGGCCGCAGCGACAGGGCGAACAGGCTAAAGATAGCCGCCAGCCGCTCAAGCTCTGGCTGTAGGAATATACCAATATATCACTAGCAATTAGACGCCGATCTGGGGCCGTATGGCTCATGATGGGAAGGCTGCATGAAGATCAGGCCCAGGTACGGCCTTTCACTATCTCGTTCCCGAGGCGAACTGTTTCTTGGAGCAGTAGTTCCAGATCATCCTGCCGGGACCGGTGGTTGTTGACGGCGATCCGCAAGCAATGTTCGCCATGAACAGTGGTATCGGAAACAGCAGCGATACCTTCTTCCTGCAATCTCAGCATGATTTCGATGTTGAGCGCCTTCAACTTTTGGCCCTTTATACCTTCTCGACGGTAGCGATAGCAGACGATGTTGATATTCGTCGGCGCCAGCAACTCCAACAAGGGTTCGGCCTCTACAGATGCGCTGAATCGATGGGCCTGCACGATGTTCTGATCGATCAGACGGCCGAACTTCTCGATGCCATGCTCCTTGAGCGCCATCCAGACCTTCAACGCTCGGAACCCGCGTGAGGTCTGCAGACCATAATCATGGAGCCAGTCCCCGGAGGCGAGACCTCGCAGAGTGGTCTCCAGATACTCCGGCGTTACCGCGAATGCCGCCCGATGCGCTAAGGCATCACGGACAAGGGCGCAGCCGACCTCAAAAGGTGCGTGCAGCCATTTATGAGGATCGAGCGCTACCGAATCGGCCCGCTCGATGCCGGCGACCCGGTAGGCGTTCCTGGGCGCAATGGCGATCAGCGCCCCAATGCAGCCATCGACATGAAACCAAAGGTCCTCCTCTGCCGCAATCTCCGCAAGAGCTTGCAGATCGTCAATCGCGCCGGTGTTCACTGTTCCAGCCGTTCCGATCACGCAGGCGGGCTTCAATCCCGCCGCACGATCCTGTGTAATCGTCGTCCGCAAAGCCTTGAGGTCGATCCGAAATTCCGCATCGGTCAGGATACGCCGCAGCGCCTGGTTCCCCATGCCAAGTGCCTCTACGGCCTTGCGGTGGCAGCTATGGATCTGATCCGAACCGTAGAAGCGCAGAGGTTGCTTGATGCCAGCGACACCTTGTTCGCGCACGTCGATGCCCGCCTTGGTGTTCCGGGCCACGGTCAGGCCAATGAGGTTGGCCATGGAGCCGCCGCTGACCAATGTGCCGCTGGCCGAACCGGGAAAGCCCATCATCTCCTTGCACCAGTCGACCACCTGCTGGTCCATCAAGGCAGCGGCATGGTTGCCGCCGCCAAGGTTCGAGCCTTGGATGGCAGCCAGAAAGTCTCCAAGTGCCCCGGTGAAATTGCTAGATCCCATGTACCAGGACCAGAAGCGTGGATGCACGTTACCCATGGGGTACGGCATGACGTTATCCGCAACCTCGCGATAGACTTCGGCCAGTGGCATGGGCGATCGCGGCAGGGGAGTTGCCAGGGAAGCCTTCACTTCCGCTGGCATGTCCTGCCAGACCGGACGGTCACGTACGTCGCGCAGATAGCCAATGGCATCTGTGACGATCTGGTGCGATAGAGCTTGTACGTCCGCCCAGTCGTCCGGATCGAGCGTTTCCTCGGCAGCGGTGCTCGAAGCTGTTCCCAAGGGCTGCATCCTGATCCGCAATGCTGCGCGGTTAAGTGGCAGCGAGCTGAAATCCCGGCGTGGAGCGGGAGAGGGCGATCTCCTCATCGTTCATCTCGGCCTCGATCCCGTCGAACAGCGGCGTGGTCAGGTAGCGTTCGCCGGTATCGGGCAGCATGCACAGGATCACGGATCCTGCAGGGGCACTTTTGGCAGCCTGGTGCGCCACCGCGAAGGTGGAGCCACCGGAGATCCCGGTGAAGATTCCTTCCTTTTGGGCAAGCGCCTTCGCCCACTTGATCCCTTCGGCTCCGGCCACGGGCACCAGCTCATCATAAAGGCTGGCATCGATCGCCTCTTGCAGCACATAGGGGATGAAGTCCGGCGTCCAGCCCTGGATCGGGTGGGGCTCGAATGCCGGATGGCTGGCAGCGGGAGCGCCATCGGGCGCACGTTCCTGGGCATGGCCACTACCGATAAGCTGCGCGTTGGCCGGTTCGCTGAGAATGATCCGCGTCTTTGGCCGCTCCTTGCGCAGCACGCGTCCCACTCCCACGACAGTGCCACCCGTCCCATAGCCCGTCACGAAATAGTCGAGCCGCGATGCCGCGAAGTCGTTGAGGATCTCGCGTGCCGTGGTCGCCTGATGGATCGCCGCATTGGCGCTCGTCTCGAACTGGTGGGCAAGGAACCAGCCGTTGGCCTCGGCCAGTTCGACCGCCTTCTGATACATGCCGAAGCCTTTCTGCGCCCGGGGCGTCAACACCACCTTGGTCCCCAGCATGCGCATCAGCTTACGGCGTTCGACGGAGAAGCTATCAGCCATCGTCACGACCAGCGGATAGCCTTTTTGCGCGCAGACCATGGCGAGACCAATGCCGGTATTGCCGCTACTCGCCTCGACCACGGTCTGTCCTGGCTTGAGCGCTCCAGTGCGCTCGGCCTCCTCGATGATGTTGAGTGCCAGCCGGTCCTTCACAGAGCCAGCCGGATTGAAGAACTCCGCCTTCACGTAGATCGTCACGTGGTCGGGACCAAGATTGTTGACCCGAACTGTTGGAGTGTCGCCGACCGTATCCAGGATGCTGTCGAAAAGCCGCCCACGCCCAGCCGTCGTCCGGGTTCCGCTGTCTACCTGCATAAGTCATTCCTCCGGCCGTCTTCAGCCTAGCCATGCTCGCTACTGGGCGACTTCACACTGCACGCCCTAGGGCAGCCTGCCTGTGAGCTTCGTCGCCTCGGGCAGCCATTCTCCGGCGCTCTCCACCGTAGGGCAGGTCGCACCTGCCAAACAACAGGCATGGCTCAGTAAGAGGAAGGAGGGCTGGTGTTGGGGCTCACGACGATCAACCCGTGGAACAATCACGACGGAAGCCACGGATATCTCACAAGGTGCCGAACAGTTTGCGAGCTTCATCGAGGTCAGGGGTGCCCGAGCCCTCAACGCATTGGCTGAGTGTCGATGCCAGCACGTTGCGTGCTCCGAGTCGATCACCTTGTGAGGCCAGTAGTTCAGCCAGATCGCGGGCGGTACGGCGTTCGTAGAGTGCGGCGCCTTGATTGCGGGCCGTCACAAGCGCCAGCTCGAGAGCCGCTGCGGCGTGATCGGCTTGTCCCTCAAGAACCAGCAGCTTGCCACGGAGCCGGTAAAGCTCAGGCACGACACACAGTTCGTGGCGAGCTACTGCGAGATCGAGCGCGGCTTCCAGTACCTCGTGGGCCTCAGCCCGCTGACCCGCAAGGAGCAGCGCATCGACCAGAAAGGTCGACCAGGTTGGAACGTGAAGTTCCGCCCCGGTCGCGCGCCAGTCGGCAAGGCCGCGGCGGATGCCGTCGAGGCCACGCTCGAACTCCCCAGCCTGCACCTGCGCCCAGCCAAGAAAGATCTTGCTGTGAGCCAGCCAGAACACGAAGCCATGTTCCTCGCTGAGCGCACGAACCTGCTCTTCCACCTCAGCACAGGCCTCCATATCTCGGCGCAGCGCGTGGACGACGCCCAGAAGCGCACTGGCAAAGGCAAGGCTTATGGGATGCTCGAGGGCGCGAGCCTCGTCGGTTCCTTGGCGCAGCAGGGCCAGTGCAGTGTCGAGGCGCCCACACCAGGCGTGGATCCAGCCAGTGTACTGCATGCAGACGATACGCGGTGCCTCCCCATAGGCGCGGACACATGTATCCGGCGAGAGGTGCTGATGTGCGTCGATGCCTTCTTCGAATGCCTTGAGTGCCTGCTCGAACTCGCCGCGGGAGAGGTGGGTGGAACCAAGAGCGCGCCAAGCAAGCGCCCGTTCTTCAGCACCGTGCCGCTGGCCGACCAGGACCAATCTCCGTGCCAGCTGCAGGCTTCGTTCCAGCTCACCGCGATCGTAGATACAGTTCCATAAACCCCGTAGTGCCCCAAAGAGCGTGCGTTCTTCGCTTAGCTGCTCGCACAATTCGCACGCACGTTCATAGTTCGCTTCTACCTCCGGGGAGGCGTAGCCTTTGACTGCTATGAGCGGCACGCCCAGGGCGACGAGGAGGTCGATCTCCTGGCGATCGCGCGCTTCGCTGATCGGAGCAGTATGGAGGAGCTGCAGGGCCGCGTTCAGATGTCGTACCGCCTCGGCGTTGGCAGATCGTTGCGCAGCGCCTCGCCCGGCCTCCTGCCAAAGATCGATCGCTCGCCCCGGCTGACCAGCTGCCACGGCGTGTTGGGCTCTCAGTTCAGGTTCGATCGGTGTTGCCTTGCGCTCCAGCGCCTCCAGAACGGCAGCATGGATGTGCTGCCTGCGGGCCCTGAGCACGCTTTCATAGGCGGCATCACGGAGCAGGGCGTGCTTGAACGTGTAGTGTGCGTTGGGAGGCATGCCGCGGCGGAACACCAGCTCAGCGGCAATGAGACCATTAAGGGCTGCCTCCAGTTCGGCCTCCGGCATGCCGGCTACCTCGACCAAGAGCGAGTGATCGAACTCGCGTCCAATACAGGCGGCGACCTGAGCCACTTCCTTCAGCGGGCGCAGTCGATCGAGGCGGGTCATCAGCGAGTCGTAAAGCGTGGCCGGCACCCGCACCGGGCTAATGCCCCTACCACCTTTGTCGGTCGGGCCACTACCGATGGAGCCAGCCTCCAGAACCGCCTTCGTCACCTCTTCCACGAACAACGGCACACCATCGGTCTCCGTGATGATTTCTGCAGCCAGTTCGGCGCTCAACTGCCGCTTCCCGGCCAGTCGCCGGATCATCATCTCAGCCGCGTGCCGTCCGAGCCGGTTCAGCGTGAGGCGAGTGAGGTGCGGATGACCGCTGAGGCCGTCTCGGAACAAAGGTCGCGCCGTCAGCAAGGCCAGCACAGGTTTGTTGCCGATCCGCTCCACCAGCCGTTCGATCAGCTCAAGCGAAGTCGGATCAATCCAATGCACATCTTCAAACAACAACAGCACTGGCGCTTGAGCGGCGAGACCCTCCAGCTGGGCAACCAACGCCTGAAGTGTGCGGACCCTCTGCTGCTGCGGCGCAAGCTCGAGCCTTGGGTATGTGCCATCGAGATCTAGACCAACCAGCTCTGCCATCAGCGGCACGATGGGCCCGACGTCGTCGACCGCACGAGCAAGCAGGCGCTCAAGTTTCTCGCGCATGCCAGCGATGCTATCCTCGGTGGCAAAGCCGGCCGCTTGGGCAAGCTGCTGCGCGATTGGCCAGAGCGGGCTATCGGAATGAAAAGGCGAGCACTGGTAGCGTAGCACGAAGACCCGCTCGTCACGCAGATGGTCGCGGACGGCGCGTACGATTCGCGATTTGCCGATTCCCGCCTCACCTGTCAGCAGAACGCACTGCCCGTCGCCACCCTGGGCCTGTCGCCAGCGGTCAAAGAGAAGCGCAAGCTCCTGGTCGCGACCAATCACTGGCAAGACGTTGGGGCCCGCGCGCGCCTCGAACCGGGTGATGCCGGAACGCTCTCCCAGGATACGGAACACGGGCACCGGATGGCGGAAGCCGTGGAGGGTTCGTGTCCCCAGTTCTTCAACCAGGAAGGTGCCGGCGCAAACCTTCCGGCATGTTCCACAGATCATGATATCGCCTGGCGCACCCAAGGCTTGAAGGCGTGCAGCCAGATTTGGAGTCTCGCCGACAACCGCCTCTTCCTGAGCGGCACCCGTGCCGACAAGTCCGCCGACCACGACAAGGCCTGTCGAGATGCCGATCCGTGCCGCCAGCGGCTGATGTCTGATGACCGCCAGCCGTGGCACGGCTGCGGAGATAGCGAGGGCGGCACGAACTGCCCGTTCTGCCTCATCCTCATGCGCTATGGGCCAGCCAAAATAGGCCAGCACTCCATCGCCCATGAACTTCGCCACGTGCCCCTCAAAGCGAGAGATCTCCCCGGCAACCGTATCCTGATAGCCGCGCAATACCTCCTGCATCTCCTCGGGATCGAGCTGAGCGCTCAAGGCGGTCGATCCGACAAGGTCGACGAACATGACCGTGAGCTGGCGGCGTTCGGCACGGTCTACTTTTGCTGGCGCAGGCTGCCAGGACCTAGCGATCGACGTGAATTCCTTGCCGCTTCGCAGGGCAGCGACTGCTTCAAGCAATCGCCGCCTGTGCCCTACCGAGGCCACACCCATCTCTCGCAGATCCTGAGCTTTCAGGCTCGGCAACACATGCTCGTCGACGTCGTTGGCGCGGAAGGTGGCGGCGTAGCGCTCCAACCCCAAACCACGCAGCCAGCCCTCAATGTCCACCTGCTCTCTCCGCCGACACACTCCCACTTCGAAGAACCAGAACTACTGTGATCCCGTTGGCCTTGGGATGCTACTGGCTACGGTCATCGCTACCAGAAATGAAAATCGAGCAACCATGCGCGGCGGTTGCGGGATGCAGGCAAAGGTGGCGCTCGGGGACGAGACCGCGGGCCCAAGAGCACGCTCAGGCCACGAACCATGAGCCAGAGTAAGGCTGGACCATACCCTCAGCTATTCCTCAAGAAGGATCAGCTCCCTGACTCAGCCAAATGGCTTACTGTCATAAGACCGCACCGCTAGGTCGGTTGGTGGTCGTTTAGCCCAGGATCGCCCTGACCACGTCCTGCATGGTAACCGGCTTCTCGAAGCGCGGCATGCTCCGGTAGGGCTCCGGGATCATCGACGCGGCATAGCCGGTGGTGAACACGAACGGGATGCTGCGCTCGTGCAGGGCATCGGCCACCGGGAAGCTCTTCTCGCCGCGCAAGTTGATATCCAGGATCGCGCCGTCGAGAACAGGCGTGGCGTCCAGCAGGCGCAAGGCCATCGCCACCGTTGGTGCTGGCCCGATCACCAGGACGCCTAGCTTCTCCAGCTCGCGCTGCATGTCGTCGACGATCATGTACTCGTCCTCGACGACCAAGATGCGCAGATGGGAGGACATGACGATCTGGCCGAGCGAGAAGTGACCCATCGATCCAGTCGATGACGATCTGGATGGTTCCGCCGTGTCCGCCTGTCCTGCGGTCTGCCATGGCAAGGATCGGGCTCCTGCGCCGTCACGGGCTCTTCTAGATCGACGAGATCTTCCAGCGGCAGGCTGCATGCTGTCCACGAGAACTGAGCTTGGCCGTCTCGATCAGGCGATTGCCGACACCGAGCGGCGGATCACCCAGCAACAGCTGCGGATCGAGCAATGGCGTCGGCAAGGGCACCGCCTGAGCGCAGCCATCCAGCATCTCCGTGTGCTGGAGGACGGCCTGCGGATCCGACAGGAGCAGCGCCAGCTGCTGCTCAACGGTGCCCTGTCGCCATACCCGCGCCCGCAGCTGTTATAAACAACTTACGGAGCGTCGGCTCATGCCGTCATAGGTCTGCGGCAGGCTGGGTGCAACGACGGCCCCTCAACACCACTTGCTGAGGGCTCTGAGTGAACCGCCGCTGCGGACGGCACGTGGCGACGAATGATGGTGGATCTAGCCGCTCATGGCCAAGATTGCCCTCACGACCTCGTGTGCGCCGACCGACTTCTCGAAGTGCTGCACGCTTGGGTAGGGCTTCGAGATCATCGACATTCGCCTCCGTGATCTTGCACGGCATCGAGCAGGTAAGCCGACGCATCGAGATGGACGCCGTCAGCAAAGAAATGGCCCTGCCGGCGAGGCCGACAGGGCCAAGAAACCATTGAACCTCAGGTACCACTGGCCAAACGGTCACCACCGCCACTGGTTCCTGGTCTGATCGTGTGCAGAACAACGAAGCACCATCCTAGTCACGCCCATCCCGGAGATCTCAGGCATGAGCCTGACGTGACTACACCGTCCAGCAGGTGGCACCCACGCAGCCGATCAGCTTCTGACTGCTTCTGTACGATACCGTACATGTAACTGGTACCAGACGTGCCATATGTAGCTCATCGCCTGCCGAGACCTTCCGGCGCGGGCGGCTGAGAGAGGTATGTGGGCTCCCGCCGATATCGTGCAGGAGCCGTCCATGGCCTCGTCCGATCCATCCACGCCTGCGTCGCGCAATCGCCTGCTGGCGGCCCTGCCGGCGGACAGCCTGACCCGCCTGTGGCCACAGCTGACACCGGTCGACCTCGAGATCCGTGCGGTCCTGCACCGGCCGGAAGTGCCGATCAGCACCGTCTACTTCCCCGAGCGTGGCTGGCTGTCGATGCTGGCACCGCTGGAAGATGGCGACAGTGCCGAGGTCGGCCTGATCGGCTATGAGGGCTTGGTCGGGCTGCCGATCATCCTGGGGGAACCCTTCGACGACCTGGAAGCCATGGTGCAGTGCCAAGGTGGCGCACTAGCCATGGAGGCCGATGCGCTGCGGAAGGCGATGGAGCAGGACCCGGTGCTGCGCACCCTCCTGCTGCGCTATGCCCTGCTGCATCACGGGCAGGTGGCGCGCACAGCGGCCTGCAACGGCCGCCATCATACCGACCAGCGCCTAGCCCGCTGGCTGTTGATGGCGCATGACCGTGCCGAGGGTGACGAGTACCCGATGACCCATGAGTTCTTAGGGATGATGCTGGGCGTGCGCCGGGCCGGGATCACGGTGGCAGCTGGTGCGCTGCAGAAGGCCGGGCTGATCAGCTACCGCGTCGGCCGGATGCGGATCACCGACCGGCCGGGCCTGGAGAACAGTGCCTGCGAATGCTACGGCATCAGCCGGCGTGCGTCCGACCGCCTGTTCGGGCGGGAGGCAGGGACGCGCAGCGAGTACCGGCGCTGAGGCGGCTCACGAAGAGGTTCGCGGTTCCTGCTGCCCGACCTGATAGCGCGTCCGCAGTTGCCTTGCTTCCTCGAACAGGGCTTCCATGTCGGTGATGATCTTGTCGATCTGCCGGCTGTCGTCACCGCCTGGGTCAGATCCGCCAGACGAACAACCTACGCCAGCAGCATCCGCCGGCCGCTCATCCGTGGAAGACTGCTGGTTGGATCCGCCGTGGGTGGGCAATGTCATCGGCACTGTCCGTCAGTCCAACCGATGGGATGAACCATTTCCAGACGAGCGTCGGTGCGCTTGCGTGCGGGAGGGCAGCCAATCATCCCAAATCTCGTCAGCCGTTATGTGGCCGGCTCTCGACGGATGGTGTGTGCTGACACCTGATCATGATCAGCACCTCCTCCCATATCCCTCGGCAAATCCGTCATAATACCTACCTCAATGGTAGCTGTACCATGGGGTGGATGCTATTTTTGAGTGCGACGGTCTAACATCTTCAGTGGTTTAGTGCTGAGGATGGATGAAGCCGCCGCCGTCACCCCAAGCCTGCTTGTCCGATGTCAGAACATGGCCAGCGGGTTCACGGGCGAGCCAGTGCCGCCCTTGAAGCGCCAGGGCGAGGCCGTGACGAAGAACGTCCAGCGGCCCTGCTGGGCGCAGGCTGCCGCCAGAGCGTCCAGCTCCACCTGGTCCAACAAGGTCATGCCCATGTAGGGAATGGCGACCATGTGCATCGGCTCGGTCCAGCGCTCGAACCCGGGCATGGCCGGATGGACATCGTTGTCCGAATCCCCGCTCAACACGGCGACCCGGCGTTCCCGAAGCCATGGCAGGCAGGCGGCGTGCAGCCCGGTGCCGAGGCGATAGGTGTTGCGTGGGCCTGCGCCGTTACGCACGAACAGGATGTCGCCTTCACCCGCGCGCACATTGTGCAGACGCTCGGCCATATCGAGATCCTCGGGCATGATCGCCGAGCCGAGCGGCAGCGGTCCGCCCCGAACCGCAGCGATGTCCAACAGGACTCCACGTCCGACCAAGCCAGCCACCGCCACCTGCTCGATCCCGAGCCGCAGGGCGCCCTCCGGTGTTACGTCGTCGATGGTATAGCCGTTGTACATGCCCCGGCCCCCGCCGGGCGTGAACACGTGGCATAAGGCATCGACATGGGTGACGGCGAAGCCGTGAGCGGTCATGCCGATCACGTCGTAGCAACCCGCCTCCTCGGGAAGCGAATCTTGATAGCGCACCATCCGGTAGCTGAAGTCGCGCAGCCCAGCCGTGGTCGGCGAGAACTCCCGGCCGAGCGGCACCACGCGTCCCGTGCGGACCGATGCGGCCGCTGCCAGACGCGTTGCGTCGGACATGAAGTTGAGCGTGCCCAGCTGGTCGTCCGGCCCCCAGCGTCCCCAGTTGGACAGCGCCGGCAGCGCTCGTTCCAACTCGGCATCCCGGCGGATCGACAAGGACGAGGTTGGCGCCGGCGCTGGCACCGACACGCCGCCGATGGCCGCCACGCTCCCGAGCAGGTCCCGGCGGGACAGTTCAGCCGCTTGGTCGTCCGTCATCGGGTGCCTCGTCATCGACATGCAAAGCATCGGCGGCGTCGATGTTCATCGTGCTGGACAACGCCGCCGCCATCAAGCCGGCCACGGCCGCCTGGCCGAGCTACGCTCGGTTGGGCACGCTGCTGAAGGCACACCTGTGCAAAGCCGCCGAACGCACCATCCACGGCCTTTGGAACGCTATCGGTCGTATCCTTCGGGACAACTGACAATAAAGCGTGGCTACTTGGCATCGTCTGGTAGCGAAGATTCTTCGGCAGGCTTCTGCTCAAGATCTTGGCGAGCAGTCATGCCACGTCTTCCTTTAGCTACCGCATCGTTGATCTTCTTCACGCGACCCTGAAGCATTTCTCTCATCAGGGCATCGTAGCAACTGACCGACGTTGGTGCCTCAACAGTCGAGGAATCTCCTTTTGACCGCATCTGGAGGCCGTGCGGTGTCATGACCAAGTAAGGCATATCTCACCTTCCAACATCAACATTATCAATGGCTTCAATAGATCACGCCATTCCAATTAGCATTGAATGGTCGACGAGCACAATCTGTCTGCCCGACTTCATCAATGCCCCGGACCGGCTACCTTGGTTTCCACGCAGGCAGGCACATCCAGACCTGCAGCATGAACCTCCTTCTTCCAACTGCAACCAGCTACACTGGCCGATAAGGATGACGGGAGCCCGTGCGCGCATGGCCTCAGGCCTTGATGACGCAAGCCAGTTGCCTGCGCATGGCCTTCTGCGCCTTTTGGCCTCGGCATCACCAGTGGCACATCGGAGCATCGTCGTCGGCCTGTGCG
>JAESGR010000892.1_pt1 | contig 13220 bp, 7 predicted proteins | sample 9269771 | NCBI WGS metagenome assembly JAESGR01 (sample SAMN15739572, study PRJNA653492) | algae metagenome | isolation source: Chroococcus sp. CMT-3BRIN-NPC107 and co-occurring heterotrophs from well... | place: USA: Clark Mountains Wilderness, California | collected 2010-04-18
TTTGCCGGCGGCGATCCAGCGCGGGGCTACTTCCGCGGTACGGAACAGCTGTCCTTTATCCGTTACGCCGGCGAGGCCTTCAACCAGGGCGCTTAGCACGGCGGCCTGGCCCCAGTTGTCCGGGATCCCTTCATCCACGGTGCCGTCGGGCTTATAGGCCACGGGCAGCTTGCCCCCGTGCTTCCGCATAAGGCCGAGCATACGGTTCAGGATGTCCACCCCGTAGGCTTCCATGCCGTGCTGAAAGGCTGCTTTGGCCAGCTCGCCGCCCACAATGGTATTCACGCCGCCGTTCATGTACGAGCCGGGCAGGTAATCGGCAAAATGCGGCTGCACGGCAGGGTAGATGCCGAACCATTCGGCAAAGGCATTCATTCCGTTTTGTCCCTTCAGGCTTTGGTAGGAGCGGAGGATGGAAACGGCCATGCTGTGCGTGGGCAGTCCCCGGTTGATATCGTACGGGTTGGAGAGGCTGAGGGTGTTCTGCTGGTCGATCTTCAGGTAGTCGGGCTGCGGGTCGTCCGGAACGAAATGCGCATAAAACCGGCCGTTCCAGCACAGGTCATTCGTGCGCACGCGGAAGAGCTCCGCCTGCAGGTCCCAGGCTTTCGCTTTGGCTTCATTCCCCGCAGCATCATACATCAGGGCCAGCTGCCGGCAGGCGGCGTACATGCCGCTGTTGTCGCCGTGCATGATGCCCATCGGGGTGGAGGCGTCAATATCAAAAATACCCTTCTGCACGTCTTTTCCCTGGCGGCTGTATTCCTGGCGGGTCGTGGGCAGCTGCATAAAGTCCCAGGTGTCCAGGGTATAGCCACGCTTCACCAGTCCGTATTTCTTTGACCAGCGCAGGGGATCGTTCATCGCATAGTGCATGCCCTCCTCCAGATCGTCGAGCCATTCCTTCAGGTACCGGTTATCTCCAGTGGACTGCCAGATATGGTAGGCCCCTTCCACCATCAGGTATTCGAGGTCGGCTTCCACGGGCAGCCGGTGCTTTTGCACCGAGTCGTTGGGAAAGATGCGCCAGTACCGTTTGTCGAACAGGTTCATCCGGTGGTTCACCCGCTCCGCTATCGGGTAATAATAGTCGAAATACAGCCCTTCCGCCGTCTGCGTTTCCATAAAGTACTGCCAGAAGGAGGCGACCTCCGGAACCAGGTATTTCATCGCTTTCATCACATGCACGTGGTCGCGTACCCAGGGCACGAACTGGTGGCGCTCCTTTCCGTTCAGGCGAACCGTTTTTACGTATTCGGAGGACAGGAGCAGCTGCCGCAGCCCGTCAAACAGTTCGCGGTACTCACCGGCGCCGGCCCCGAATCCGGTAACGGACTGGCTATGTGCCGGCGCAACGGCTCCGGCAATCAGCAGGAAGAAAAGCAGTATTCGTTTCATTTGCACTATTTTATGCGTACTGAAAAAGGCGGTACTCGCTTATAACTTGCCTTTCGAATATAGCCGCCTTCCCCGGGTTCACTGTCCGGCACTGTCCTTGCCCGGAAGGGTGGCCGGGTGTCCGGTTTTGATACACTGTCTGTTCGTTTCTGGACAGGTGCAGGGCAGGAGAAAGGGGTAATGTGCTGAGAATGAGGCAGCCCGGCAATTGGCATTATTCTGATGCAGCAAAAGGTGTACGAAGACTCCCGTAATAACAAATGGTTCCTGCAGGAACCGGGAGGGGAACATGAACGATCAAAACCATTTATGCTGCGTAATTATTTCAAGACGGCCCTCCGCAACCTGGTCAAGCACAAGGTCTTTTCCTTTATCAACATTTTCGGCCTCGCCCTCGGGATAGCCGCCTGCCTGCTGATCTTACAGTACGTACGGTTCGAACGAAGCTACGACCGGTTCCACGAGAAGGGGGACCGCATTTTCCGGGTACAGCAGGACCGCTACGATGAAGGAAAGCTGAGCACGCGCTGGGCAGCCGGAGCCGCCGGCATAGGCCCGGCCGTACTGGCGGAAGTACCTGAAGTGGAGGCCTTCGCCAAGCTTACGCGCACCTCCGGCGTGGTCTCGTACAAGGAAGAAAAATTCCGCGAGGAGCGCATGTATTTCGCCACGGATTCCTTCCTGCCGATGTTTTCCTACAAGGTGCTCCAGGGCAATGCCCGCGGGGCGCTGGCCGAGCCGAATACTGCCGTGATCACCGCTGCCACGGCCCGCAAGTACTTCGGCGGGGAAAACCCGGTCGGCAAGATCATTTCCCGCAACCGGGAGGAGGATTACCGGGTAACGGCCGTGGTGGCCGATATGCCGCCGAATACGCACCTGAAATTCGATGTGCTGCTTTCGTTTGCCACCTACGTGCAGCTGACCAGCAGCGATGCGCTCACCACGTTCAACTGGGACGGCTTCTATACCTACCTGCTGCTGAAGCCCGGCGCCAACCTGGGCCACGTGGAAAAAAAGATCACCGAAGTGGCGGCCCGGAAAAACGACCCGGAAGGGACGTCCAAACAGAAGACCATCGAACTGCACCTGCAGCCCCTGCGCGACATTCACCTTACGTCCCATTTCATGGAAGAAGCCGAAGTGAACGGGAACGGAAAGTCGGTTACCTTCCTGCTGATCATCGCCGTATTCATCATCGTCATTGCCTGGGTGAACTACATCAACCTGGCTACGGCCCGGGCCCTGGAACGGGCCCGCGAAGTGGGCGTGCGCAAGGTGATGGGTTCGCACCGCTGGCAGCTGGTGCGGCAGTTCCTTTTCGAATCCTTCCTGATCAACCTCCTGGCGGTGGTACTGGCCTTTCTGATCGTGGTGCTGGCCCTGCCCCTATTCAATTCCGTCACCGGCAACGACGTTAAGCTGTCGCTGCTGACTGACAGCGGCTTCTGGACCGCCCTGGTATGTATCTATTTCGGCGGTACGCTGCTGTCAGGCATCTACCCGGCTTTCGTGCTGTCCTCTATCCGGCCGATCGAAGTGCTGAAGGGAAAGCTCGCCCGATCGGCCCACGGACACCTGTTGCGCCAGGCACTGGTGGTTTTCCAGTTCGCGGCTTCCTTTGCGCTGGTGGTGGGCACCTACAGCGTGTACCGCCAGCTGGAATACATGGAAAGCCAGGACCTGGGGGTGCAGGTGGACCAGACCCTCATCCTGCGCGGGCCCAATGTTACCGATTCCACTTACGGCAACAAACTGGCCGCCTTCAAAGCGGAACTGCTCCGGCATCCGCAGGTGGCAGCCCTGTCCGCTTCCTCGTCGGTACCCGGCAATAAGGTAGGCTGGAATGCCGGTGGCATCGGCCTGGTGGGCAGCGATAAAACGAACCAGTACCGGGTATTTGCCGTGGACCATGACTTTACAGGGGCCTATGGGCTGAAAGTACTGGCAGGGCGTCCCTTTTCGCGGCAGTTCCCTTCCGACACGGGAGCCGTCCTGTTCAACGAGGCAGCCGTAGCGGCGCTGGGCTTCCGCAAACCGGAAGAGGCGGTGGGCCGGCAGATCCAGTTCTGGGGCGATGTATTCACCATCGTCGGGGTAGTGGCCAACCACCACCAGGAATCCCTGCGCGAGGCTTACGATTCCTACATCTACCGGCTCGATACGGAAGCCGATAATTTTTATTCCGTGAAAATAAAAGCCGGTGCTGCGGGCTACGAAAGCATCATCGGCACGGCACGGGAACATTGGGATGATTTCTTCCCCGGCAACCCGTTCGATTATTTTTTCCTGGACGACCAGGTGCAGAAGCAATACGAGGCCGACCGCCTGTTCGGGCGCACCTTCGCCCTGTTTGCCGTACTGGCCATCATCGTGGCCTGCCTCGGCCTGTTCGGACTCGTATCTTTTGTGACCACGCAGCGCACGAAGGAAATCGGCATCCGTAAAGTGTCGGGTGCCGGGGTAAGGCATATCCTGCTGCTGCTGACCCGTGATTTTATCAAACCGATCCTGATCGCCCTGCTCCTGGCCCTGCCCGTCAGTTATTACTTCGTGCGGCAGTGGCTGCAGGATTTCGCCTTCAAGATCGACATCAGCGCCGGTATGTTCCTGCTGCCGGCCGGCGTGATCCTGCTCATCGCCCTGGTCACCATCAATACCAAGACGTTCCGCATTGCCACGGCCAACCCGATGCGGAGCCTGCGGACGGAGTAGGGGATTTGGAATTTGGAATTGGGAATTGGGTGTTTGGAGTTGAAGGGTTGAATGAGTGGATTGGTTGAAAAGCGGGATATGCGCTATAGCAACATTTGACGGTCAGCATTTCAGCTTTAATCGTACATCGTACATCGTACATCAAATATTCGAACTGATCCGGGCTGGTTGAAACCTGAAAGAGCGCGGGGCTGTTAAGCCCCGCGCTCTTTCAGGTTAATGATTTATGGTTCAGTACGCGCTTACTGTTCAAATTACTTTTTTAGGAATAAGCCAGTCCGGCCGGTGCCTTGTTCCCGTCAATGGGCACAGGGCTGCTGGCCGGCGGGACGGAAATAGCGGAACCGCAGCAGCGTCGCCAGCAGGTAAGAGGGCTTTTGCAGCAGCTCGTCGTTCCGCGATGCGGTGGCATAGCTGAACGTGGCGGGCCGGCCATTGCGCACATAATTTACCCGGCCCGGCTTTTCATTCTGAACATGCTGCCGGAAAGTATAGAACGTCATCATCTTGCCTTCCCTGGCCAGCCGCTGGAACGTCGGGTTGTCGGAAGACTGTATCAGCACCACGTCTTTCTGGAAATCGAACAGCTGAACGCTGGTGGGTACCAGGTAGTGGTTGGTTACGCCGCCCTCGGTCCGCAGGTTGGAGAACATGGAGAACGAGTTTTCCGTTTTCAGTCCGAGGTAAGGGCAAAGGCCGTTAAGGAAGGTGACCAGGGGCATGAGCACAAAAGCAAGACGGGCTATTTTAAAATAATTGCGCTCCTGTGCAGGAAGACGGGAAGGTACCAGCCAGCTCTGTGCGAACAGTACAATGACCCCGAAGCTGTAGACGGTCCAGAGGACGTACCGGAAATAGTCCGGAAACAGTTTCGACAGCAGGTGCATGCCCCCGGCTATGGACAATATAAGCCCTATAAACAGCGCCAGGTTGCGCGGCGAAAAGGAAAGGGACTGCAGGTAGGCTTTGACGCCGTTCTTGCGTTGCCTTACCCGGAAAGCGAACCGGTTCACGCGTTCCGTAAACGAAGCGTCGGTAAACACAAAGTACAGGGCAAAGACGATGGAGGAAAAATCGTAAAAGCCGTTCAGCGGGTTGAAGGCCAGCAGGCAGTGGAACGCGAAGCCGATGAACAGGCCCAGGTTGCGTGTTTTGCGGAACACCAGCAGCAGCGGGATCAGCGACTCAATCACCAGCGTGCCGTAAATATTGAACCAGACCACCGCATCGGTTGCGGGCAGCAGCCATTGGGGTACCTGTGCCTTGAAAAAATCGGCAGCGCAGGAAACATCCGTGGCAAAGAAGCCTGAGTTGAGCTTATGGAAGACGGCAAAGAAATAAAGAATAATGAGTTCGATCCGCAGGATCGGTGCCGCCGTTTCAAAGAAGCGGTGCTTGCTGACCCGGAAGCTGCGGCTGCGGATAACCTCGGAAAAAAGTACCTGAACCAGCGTCAGGTTCACAAAAGTGGTAAAGATCCAGTGATTGGACACTTGGGGCATCATCTTGAATGCCTCGTACAACTGGAGGGTCAGGAAAAATACGAGCCGGGCGATAGAAGAAGACTTCTGCAGCAACAGGAGCGCCGCTGCGGTGAGCAGGAAGTGGTGGAGCCCGTTGGTGAAGGAGTTTTTGTTGGCCATGTGAAACAGCGTCGCCAGGGCCAGTCCGCAGACAAAGATCTGGTAACGGCTGATGCCGGCCGTTGCAGGTTCAGGGGGTTCGGTTGTGTTCAGCGAAATGCGTTTCCTGAATAAGGTCGGTTCAACAAGCTGCATACTGTCACAGTTTGAGTTTAGGATATCCGTTCCGGCAGGCCGGGATGTCCACTAATGCTCAGGCAGTCGTGGAGCGCGGATAGAACAAATGAGAAAAAGGGTTGCCGCACGATTTCTTGCTCTGATGGTAGAATCCGGTGTACTGTAAGATCCGGGACTCATCCATCTTATTCTGAAAAAAGTCAGTGCTGAGTAAGTACCGCGGCACAAAGTCCTCCAGTGCCCCGATAGATTTCGGCTTGGCGCCGCTCACATACCGGCGCACCACGCGGGAGCGGACCATAAAGCTTTCCCGCATGGGCAGTTCGTTATTGATGAAGCCGAGGAAATCGCGCGCGAACTTGTCCACGGTTTCATCGTCGTGCTTCAGGTAATCCAGGTCGCGGTGAATGATCCCGGCTACGGCTTTCCGGAAGAATGCCCCGGAGGAAAGACCCGCTGCCGGCAGGGCCACTGCGGCAGTGCCTACAGCGGCCAGTTTTAAAAATCGTCTGCGCTTCATGATCCAAAGTTTTTATCTGCGGCGAAGAGGGATAATGCGGACAGGGTTAACGTAGGATTGGCAGCCGAATAGGTGGTAAAGCTTCCGCTTCCCAGTACGAACAGGTTCCGGTACTTGTGGTGAATGAGGTGCCGGTCCACCACGCCTTCCCTGGGGTCGGTACTCATGCGGGTAGTGCCCAGTATATGCGATTCGGTCTTGAATGGTTTATGGTATTCGATGTCTTCCACCGGGAGGCAGGAAAGAAGGCCCGGCATTTTTTCCTTCATCCGTTCGATACCTTTCTTGGCATAGGCGGTGAAGTCGGTATAGTGCACTTCGGGTTTCAGGCGGTCGCTCCCGAGGCGGACGTAGTTATTGTCATCGGGCAGGTCTTCAAACACCATGCGGAACACGGCGATATGGCGGTACTTGCCCCGCTCCATGCGTACATACGGCTGGTTGCTCGATTCGATAAGGCAGGAAGCCGCTTCGCGGCGATGGTCGCCGTCGTACAGCATGTAGCCGTTGGCGCTGACATGCGTGCTGCCGCCGACGTTCTCGAAGTCTTTGAGCTTGACGACCGCCCGGATGCCGATCTGTTCGCCGATCCCCCGGCCCGTTTTCGGGCTGGTATCACCGGAGGCGAGCAGGATCTGCGCGTTGAAGATGGCATTGGCCCCGAGGGCAATGGCGTCGGCTGTGGCGGATTGTTCCTTTCCGTCCTTCAGGTAGATTACTTTTTTAACCTGGTTGCCTGCGGTGTCGAGCTGCAGCACATGCGCCCCGTACACGATGGTGACCCGCGGGTCTTCGTACACACCGATGCGGGAGTTCTCGATCGTGAACTTCGCATTGCCCGGGCAGAGGTTGCAGGAGTTGGACACGCAGCAGGGGTTGCGGCCGGCGGCGGCGATCCGGGCGCGGGCCGTGGGCTGGTGGATATATTGGTCGCCGTACATTTTGTGCAGCACTTCATCCACGGTGGTGAACACATGCGGCGGTTGCGGGTAGCGGCTTTTTTTCGGAAAGGGCGTGTGCTCGGGTCCTGACACGGACATCAGGGTCTCCACCTCATCATAATAGGGATCCAGCTCTTCGTAGGAGACGGGCCAGTCGGCCCCAACGCCGTACAGGCTCTTTAACCGGAAATCACTGGGCAGGAAGCGGGGCGTGCATCCGGTCCAGCAGTTGGAATTGCCCCCGAAGGCGATCTGGAAGGTCCAGGTCTTTTCTTCGTTGGGGTTGATGATGGTATTGCCGGCGGTCAGGATGGGATGGCTATAGCTGGACGGCTCGCCGCGCTCTTTTTTCAGGCGTTCGGCATGCGGGAAAAAGTGGCCCCTTTCCAGCACCAATACGCGGGCCGCCGCAGAGGATTTCTCCAGGTATTTTTTTATGAAAAATGTAGCGGCGAATGAGCTTCCTACTACAAGCAGATCGTAACGTTCCATAGCGGTTCAGGGTCAGGCCTAATAAATTAGTTAGTTTGGTGTTTGACTTCTTAGGTTAACTGGTGTGGGAGCTCAGAGGATGGTAGGAGATTACAACGGATATGGGGCCAAAGTATAAAAAAAGTTAGGAAATTAATTCCTTTCTGTAAAAAAAACTTCATGTATGGGGCTTCCGGCAAAGACCAGGGCCGGAAGACAACGGCGGAAACCCGCGCCGGACAGGCAAATTCGGGGATGATAGTAAAATTACGTTATATTAATATTGTATCTGATTCGTAAGGCGTGGTCTTTCAGCAGGAGCCGTAAAGCTGGTTATTTTGCGTGTGCCTTCCGGTAGTGCTCTCCCGTTTCCCGTCAGGGCTCAAAGGTGGGAAACAGTTCCTTCAGCTCCTGCAGGCTGGGTTGCCGTCCATACTGGCACAGCTCGAATGCCTCTGCGTATTTGACCTTGTTCCCTTTCTCTTTACCGTACAGTTCTACCAGCCGCGCCCGGAACTTGTTGGCCACATCCACGTTGCGTTGCTTGAACAGTTCCAGCAGGTAGGCGGGCCGCTGCTGTTCATCCTTCGGCACATTCGGCAGGGTGCTGGCCTGCCAGGAGTGCTCGTCGCCAAATTGGGAAGGCATGGCCGACACGCAGTCCCATTTTTTCTGCGCCGCACTGTCGATGCCCACAACAATGGTAGGCTCGAAAGGATAAGGCTTGGTAAAGTTATCGGAGTAATATAAAAAGACCGGGTTCCGTTTGGTGGGTTTGGTGTCGGGCACAAAGAACGGGGCCACCACCACCACGGCGGCGTCCTGCACGAGGGTGCCAACGTAGCGGTGGTCGGGATGGTAATCGTACGGACGGTGGAACAGCACGATATCGGCCTGCCAGTCGCGGATGAGGCGCGCCACTTTCTTACGGTTCTCCAGGCTCGGCTCCAGCTCGCCGTCGTGGATGTCCAGCACTTCGGTTTCAATGCCCAGGATTTTCGCGCACTGCTGCACTTCCGCCAGGCGCCGGGCCGCCAGGGGGCCCCCGGCCTCCGAAAAGTGCCCGATATCGCCGTTGGTCATGGCCACGAACTTCACCTTATGCCCCCTTGCGGCCCACAGGGCGGCTACTCCGCTGGCTTTCAGCTCGCAATCGTCAGGGTGCGCCCCGAAAGCAATGATCCGCAGGGGTTCTTTAGGGGGAGCCGGGGTTTGGGACAGGGCCGCTGTCCCTGCCGCAAAAAAAGGGTAAGAAAAAGGAGCAGGGCCGGGAAGGGCCTTTTTCCGGGGAAGGCGGATCGTGCAGGCATCGTTGTTCGGTTTCCTTAAATATAAGAAAAAGCGGGTCAGGACGGCCGGGTAATAAAGGGCGGGCACCGATCTCCTGTCAGGCTGCTGTCTGATCATGCCGGGCAAAGGCGAATGCATGTGCTGGGTGGGCAGCGGCCGGAAAATACCGGTGACCGGTAGCCGGGAATAAATTATTAACCGTATTTTCGGTGAACCACCGCGAACTCCCCTTTCCTTCCCTTTGAACCCATGCCCTGCAGGGCCTACTCCAGGGTAACGGATCCTGTCCGGGAAACACCAATAACCTTTTCCTTAACTGTTTCGTAAACCTCGGGACTACTGCTATGCGTACACGTTTACTCTTTTTTACTTTGCTGCTTCTTTCCCTGGTGGCAGGAGGGCAACCGGTTTTTTACGGCCTTTCTTCAGGGGGCACCTACAATCAGGGTTTTCTTTTTTCCTACAATGCGGCGACCAACACGGTTACTCCGTTGCATCATTTCAACGGGACTAACGGCTCCATGCCCAGGGGCGGACTGACCCTTGCTCCCAACGGACTGCTGTACGGGGTCACCAGGAATGGCGGGCTGTATGGCCGGGGCACGCTGTTTTCCTTTGACCCGGCCACCGGCATGCACGCCATTCTGCACCACTTCCGGAATCCGAACGGGGAATACCCGAATGGACCGCTGCACCTGGGCATAAACGGTAAGCTCTACGGAACGACCGAATCCGGTTACATGACCCTGGATTCCGACTACAGCACCTTTTTTTCCTTTGATCCGGTTAGCGAAAACTTTTCCCGGCTGGGCGCCTGTATCGGCCGGTATGTAGGAAACCCGGTTCAGGCCGGGATCGATCAGCTGATTTCGGTTCGGGAGTACGAGGGATGGTATACGATGGCCCTGCTCCAGCCCTCGGTGCAGGACTGCGGTACTGTAGTTACTGAAAACAACAGGTTTGGCATTTACCATGAGGAGGCGCAATTCAGCCTGCTCCGAAGTGCCCGGGGTATCATATACGGCATGCATGGTTCTGATATGTACGAGCCGGATGAAGGAGGCGTTCTGGGTGCCATCTTCAGGTACAACCCGGAAACGGAAGTCATCACCCGGCTGTATGGACCGGCCGCTCCGAATCACTTTGAGCCGGCCCCCGGCAGCAACCTCGTGGAAGGGATGAACGGGCTGCTATATGGAGCTTCCACGAAGGAACTGTTTTCTTTTCATCCGGAGACCGGCGTGTATACACCCCTCTATACTTTTGGTTCCGCACAGCCGCAGGGTGGACTGGCCCTGGGATTGGACGGTAAGCTATATGGTGCGGCCGGAGGCCATCTCTATGCTTTTGACCTCGGTAGCGGTATGATTGCCTGGAAGGCCCCTATGCCGGGTCATTTAATGGGCGCCCTGACCGAACCGGCCGCCAAAAAAGTGTTCTACCAGGATGCCGATAAGGATGGCTGGGGCAATCCCCGGCGCGTGGTTCTGGCCGAAACGGCACCTGCCGGCTATATCACGCAGGGCGGTGATTGCGAAGACATCAATCCGAAGGTATATCCCGGTGCCCCTGAAATCTGCGATGGCCTCGACAATGACTGCGACGGCCAGCGGGATGAGGGATTCACGGTTATGACCTACTACCGCGATGCCGATAAGGACGGCTGGGGTTCCAACATCGACTCCGTTATGGCCTGCCAGCAGCCGGTCGGTTTTGTACTGGCAAAGGGGGATTGCTACGACTGGAATGCAGCCATTTATCCAGGCGCCCCCGAGCTCTGTGATGGACTGGACAATGACTGCGACGGCCAGCGCGACGAAGATTCGCCCAACCGGGGTACCTACTATAAGGACAACGACAGGGATGGCTATGGCGGTTCCACTAGGATCCTTGCCTGCACGGCGCCTCCGGGCTATACGAGCACCGGCGGTGACTGCAATGATTCGGATCCTTCCGTCTGGCCGGGCCAGTCGGAGTCGGCGGACGGAAAAGACAATGACTGCGATGGCCGGGTGGATGAGGACATCATGGTGCGCCAGCCTGCCCACACAACCATAGTCGGCGGAGAAAAAGGCAGGGCAAAAGCGGCCGGTCTGAACCTGCAGGTAGTGGCCTTTCCCAACCCGACCCCGCACCAGTTCACCGTGCAGGTAAGCAGCGACGATGCGCAGGCGGTTACCTTCCGGGTGGTGGATGTACTGGGCAGGGTAGTAGAAGTCCGGAGAGGCATTGCCGCCAAAGGCACCGTGACCGTTGGGGCCAACTGGCAGCAAGGCACATATTTCCTCGAGGCCGTGCAGGGCAACCGGCGCAGAACGTTGAAGCTCATCAAAGGCAGATAAACTTTAGTAAGTGCCCTGATTGTTCAGGTAAAGGCGGTTCATCAGAACCGCCTTTTTTCGTAGGTGGAAGGACACTGATCCGCATCCTCAATAGGGTTATTCGTGCAGGGCAGGGCCGTTTGCTGGGACGTGATCTTGTTCAAGGGCAGGCCCGGAGCAGCCGTCTCCTGCCACCCGTCGGCACTGGAGAGGACCAGGGTGCCTGTTGCAGGCGACAGGTAATGCATCAGTGCGGAGAGGAATAATATGATACCGGTCATCTCCATTGTTTCTTCGACCGTGCCCAGAACCATAAACAGAAGTTCCTGCCCCTCCGTAAAAGCATAGCCTTCGACCAGTTCCAGGCCCAGCGATCCGCTCACATAAAGCGCACCCGATATGTAAAACGCATACCGGGTGCGTTTCGGCAGCCGCTGCAGAAACCGGAAGTAGTACAGGCCCAGTCCCAGCAGCAGCACCGAATAAGGTACCACCCAGCTGAAGCGCAGCAGCCCGTAAACGTCGCCGGTCAGCCACCGGTTGACCGGAGCGCTGAGTTTTTCATGTACGCTGAATGCCTCGTCCAGGCAGAGGAGCAGGAAGATTCCGCTCAGAAACTTCCAGGGCCGGCGGCGAGAACTTCCGGCCGGCCGGGTTTCGGCGACCACGTACAGCAGCGCTCCTGCCAGGAGCAGCAACAAGGCCGAAAAAAGAGCCGGCAATGTGAATTCCTGCCGCAGGCTGAAGAAATCATACAGCTGCCGGGAAAGCCCTTTTTCCTGTCCCCGCCCAAAACGCAGGTACAGGTACAGAATATCCAGCATAAAAAAGACGGCGACGGCACCCAGCAACAGGTTGCGGACCCGAGCCGCAGGTACGGAAAAGACCCCGGGCCGGACGCTTTCCTGCCCGGCCGAACGAAGGCCTTCTTTTATAAAACGAAAGATCATATCGGGATTTTACTGTTCAAAGCCCCTTTCTGAACGGGGCGGGCACGGGCTGGAACCACCGCGTTCACCACGTTGGCTTTTGGGAATCCGGTTGGGTCCGGACGGCATGCTAACAAATGAAAAAGAAAATCGTTTATATCCCACCGTTGCAACGGAGAAAGCTGGATGGGTTACGCGAAAGGAAAGGCAGTACCTGGGGCGGAAGACCGGAGCCGGAACGCCTGAATAAAGGGCAAGCTGTCGTCAATCGCCATAGATCGTTCCCGATCGCTGGCGCAGGGGCATGCCCGCACGGCCGTTGAAATGCGCACGGATCTCGGCCAGGATGGACAGTGCAATCTCTTCCGGTGTGGCCGCACCAATATCCAGCCCGGCCGGAGCGTGGATCCGTTGCAGGTTGGCTTCGGACAGGGGCGCACCGGTTGCGGCCAGGGCATCGAACATCTTCTGGCTGCGTTTGCGCGGCCCGAGCAACCCGATATACCGGGCGGCCGTGGGCAATACCGCCTGCAGCCGGGTAAAATCCTTTTCGTAATCGTGCGCCATCAGCACGACCGCTGTATAGCGGTCGATCACGGGCAGTTGCGGACGGCTGGCGGGATGTACGTCCGCCATTTCAAAAAGGGATTTATCGGCCCTGGCCGGGTTCATGACCACTGTCGTCTTCCAGCCCAGTTCTCCTGCCATGCGCACCAGCGGATAGATATCGTAGTTGCCTCCGCACAGCACCAGGTGCGTATCGGGTACCAGCACTTCAAGGAAAACCGTAAGACTGCCGGATGCCAGGAGGTATTGTTTTGTCTGCGATGTTTCCTTTTCCAGACATTGCCGTGCGTCTGCCAGCACAGGTCCTG
>JAESGR010000893.1_pt1 | contig 13217 bp, 12 predicted proteins | sample 9269771 | NCBI WGS metagenome assembly JAESGR01 (sample SAMN15739572, study PRJNA653492) | algae metagenome | isolation source: Chroococcus sp. CMT-3BRIN-NPC107 and co-occurring heterotrophs from well... | place: USA: Clark Mountains Wilderness, California | collected 2010-04-18
TTTCGATCGCTGTAGTTCTGCTCGGACGGCGTGCGTGGTCTTGGCGCAGCCATGAAGAACCTGGGCCATAGCTCGTCCCTTCGCAGATGGTCATAGCTTACTCCATCACAATCCGGGACTAAACACCCTAGGCCCACGCGTCCGGCGCAGATGGCGTCGATGTCGGCTGGTTTGCACTTCAGCACGGCGGCTGCCCGATCGCGGACCTCCGGGTTCTCGGTCGATCCCCGCTCACGCGGGGAAGCCGCCAGCTTCATCGGTATCGCGGCGGCATCCGCGGGTCGATCCCCGCTCAAGCGGGGAAGCCTTCCGGTCATGAAGCTCGCCGATTACATGCAGAGGTCGATCCCCGCTCACGCGGGGAAGCCGTCATGACGAACCGGGTGGACGAGCCGCAGGTGGGTCGATCCCCGCTCACGCGGGGAAGCCAGCCGCTTGTGCGCCGCCTTGGGCTTGGCCCAGGGTCGATCCCCACGGGCGCGGGGGAGCCACCAAGACGCGCATCGATCCGGAGTATGTCTGGGGTCGATCCCCGCGGGTGCGGGGAAGCCGCCTAGATCCGAACAAGTGAACGCCGCGCCTAGGGTCGATCCCCGTGGGCGCGGGGAAGCCTGGGCGACGCTCATGGCGTCGATCTCGCCCTCGGGTCGATCCCCGCAGGCGCGGGGAAGCCGGCTGAGCGCTGACGACCGAGGAACAGTCGGCGGGTCGATCCCTGCGGGCGCGGGGAAGCCCCGGCGTGCTTCATCATGCTCGGTGACAACTGGGGTCGATCCCCGCGGGTGCGGGGAAGCCGTTCTGGCGATAGGCCTCTTCTCGATCCGCGAGGGTCGATCCCCGCGCAAGCGGGGGAGCCGGCGACATGGGAGGATCTAGCTGCTACTGGCAGGGTCGATCCCCGCCTATGCGGGGAAGCCTCCACGAGGTCAGCCATTGGATGCCTCACGATGTCAAACAGCATACAGGTGAAGGACCGCCAGAATCCCCGCAGCACGGTCGTCATCAACCTGCCGTCAACGTGCTCGAGCCAGTTCTGCCACCGGGCCGCTTCGTTCAAGCTCGCCGCAGCAGCAGCATGCCATAGCCGAACGCTCGATGCCGCCCAACCCCTTTGCCCAGCATGGTCTGGAATGCACCGGCATCCCGAACTGCTAGCCGTCCCATGAACACGGCATCCGGCCGCCGTGCAGCGCTGCGCGCCTTCTCCCGCGACAACAGCCGCTGCGCTGACCCCTCCTTGGTCTCGGTCCTGCCGGTGGGCGAGGCATGTGTCCGTCGGGCCAGCTCGTCGAGCTTGAAGCTCGTCATCGAGGCTTCGACGAGGTCCGCTCCGCCCTTGGACAGCTGTGCTTTCAGCCATTCCCGGTAGACCGTCTCCCGCTCGATGCGCTCCTCTGGTGGCAAGGCCAGCACCCGATGCAGGAACGCGTCGACCTCACGCGGCCGTTGCCGCTCCTCATGCCAAGTCCGCACGATCGGGCAGATCCGCACCTCGAAGCCCAGTGCCGTGCCGGCGGCAAACTGCGGCGGCATCGCCTTGGCATCGATGGTCGTCGATGGGAACGCCGCATCCAGATCCGGTTCCACCAGCGCCTTGGCCGCGTCCAACTCCTCCTTGCCACAATCGGCATAGCCCAGGAGCCGCAACGGCTTGCCAGGTGCATCGAACAGCCGGAACGGCTGCGGTGCCTTCTCGCCAAAAGCATCACGCAAGGCACGATGCAGGATGTAGCCTGGATCCTGCTCAGGCAGCCTAGCCCGGTAGGCGAACAAGGCGAGCTTGGCCGGATCGGGCAGGATCTGGACCAGATGCAGGCTCATGACTTGCCGCCCATTAGCTCACGCCGACGCCCGATCCCCGCATGAAAGCCCAGCCGCCAGTCGCGCCGATCGGCCAGCTCGACGACACGTCGTCCTTCAGGCTCGGCCGGATCGTCCTCCGTCTCGATCAGCAGGCTGTCCCCTTCATGCCGATCAGATGCTGCCGATTGCAGCGCATCGACCAATGAGGACGCTTCCACGACCCCATCCAGGATCGGCCGTGATGGCGGGCAGCCCTTGCGCCCCAGGAACAGTGGCCGCTCCGGCCGCCGCACCGCCGTCTCGACCGCCGCGAGATCCGGCTCTTCGTCTGCCGGCACCAGCGTCAGCGCAGCGGTGACAACGGCATCGGCCCGATAGTGCCGGTAGCGCAGCACCGGCCCGGAATAGCTATTTTCTCCCCCTGCCCGCTCGGCTGGAACACTACGTGTCGTCCAGAGAGGATCACGCATGGCGATCTCGGCGGTCTGGAAGTCGATCAGCGCACTGCCCGGGCGATCCAGCCGGGCGGCAAAGCGCAGCCGCTCCTGCAGCCGTTCCAGCTGTTTCACCTCGCGATGCTCCAGGCCCAGGGCATTGCCGATCAGGCCGGTGAGCATTGAGTGTCCTGGCAACCGGCGGGTTGGACGCAGCTCGTCGATGGCCTGATCGCCAAAGCTCATGAGCGGCCCTTCCAGGCGAAGGATCAGAACCTGCATGGTCCTCAACCTCCCGCCAGGATGGTGGCCTCGACCTGCTTGGCGAGTTCGGGCAAGGCCACTCGCTGAGCTCCTGCGACGTCGGCTCCGTCGATCCGGGTCGCCAGCCAGCGCTGTCCTTCCGTCCCGTACATGGCATCGATCGAGGCGACATGCCGGGCAAGTCCTGCCGCGGCGACTGCCTCGAACGGCCCCTGTCGGACCGGCTCCAGAAAGGCATTGGCCAGGGTACGTGGCTGCTCCTCGCCAGCCTCGACCAGCATGAGCGACGCCCAGTCGTAAGGCGCGGTCGAACCGAGCTTGGCGCCTGGAGAGACCTTGGCGATCAGGTGCAGAAGGTGGTGCACGATGCGCGCGGCAGCCTGCCGATCGGCCTGCAGCCACTCCTTGCGGCCGCAAGCTTCCAGGTTGGACACCAGCGAGGGGACATCCACGACCACGTAGCCATAGTACAGGCCAGTCGTCAGGTCGGCCGTGTTGATGTGCCCAGCCCCAGCGCCCTGCTCTTCGGCCTGGAGGTCGTCGACGGCCGAGAAGTAGTCCGGCTCGCTCACCACCGGATGGATGGTCAGGGCATGAGCGACATGGACGGCGGCATCGACCCGGGCCGCCCGATCACCGGCCACGAAGCGACCGAACATGGCGGCATCGATGCCGGCACCGGCTCGAAGTGCATGCAGGTTCTTGCGAAGCTCCTTGATCTCGCCAGCGATCTTGGCCGCGTCGCCGCCGATGGTCTCGACGATCCGCCGGGTCTCCTTCTTCAGGTACTCGATCTCGGGCTGACCCAACACCACGAGCTCGTCGCGCTCGAGGTCGATCTCCGCCTCCTTACCGGCTTTGGCAGCCTTGGCCTTCTTGCTCTCGCGATAGATCTCCAGCTGCATGGCCGCGAGCACGGCATTGACGGCTGGTGCCGAAAGGCCTTCAGCCACGAGTGGCTCGTGGATCTTGACCAGCCAGGTGCGGCGCGACCTGATCGATGTGCCGATCTCCGGTACGGCCTTGCCGATCGCCATGGGATCGTCCGCCATCCGCCAATGACGCTTGAGGCACTGCGAGGAGATCCGCAGCCGCTCCACGCCACCAAACGGCATCCGCTTGGCCAGGCCGGCATCGTCGCGGTTGAGGAGGCTGGCGGGATAGCTGTGCAGCGTATGGATCTGGATGAATTTCGGCGTGCTCATGCCGCTACCTCCCCGCTTTGCTGTTGTTGGTATTCGGCCCGGTAGTAGTCCCGCGCGATCCTACGCCTGACCTGCTCGCCCTGCGGATCATCCGCCGTCAGCAGCAGGAAGACCGCGTCGGACCAATCGAACCGGCCTGTCTCGCCCTTGGACGCCATCAGCCGGGCCAGCCGACGCAGCTCCTCGGGCAGCTCTTCGGCCCCCAGCCGCAGGAGGCGCAACAGCCGGATATCCTTGATCCGGCATTCCGCCATGGCTCGACCCAGCGACCGGCGTTCGCCCTTGCTGACGTGGAGTGGATGCATGATCGCCATGCCATGGACGACCGCAGCCAGGGCACGCAGCTCGACCGCCTGGCGATCATCCGCCAACCGATCGGCATACTCGACCACCAGGCGCCAAAAGGCAGCGCCATCCGGCGCGTCAGGCCGCAAGCGGCGCAGCTCGGCGAGGCTGCCGCTTGGATAGTCCTCCCGGCCGATCCGCCAGGCGATCTTGCCGACGACGTCCCGCCATTCCGGATGATCAAGCGGCATCGGCCGTCTCCTTGGTCAGGTACCCGCCAAAGCTATTGGCAAAGGTCGCCGCCAGCTTGCCCTCGGCCACGGCGATGGCCTTGATCCGCCGGTTGCCGGCAATCGGCAGTGCCTGGATCGCATCCTCGAAGGTCTTCCTTGCCACCGCTTGGAGGAACTGAACCCAGGCCTGATCGGCACCTTGATGCCCTTGGGCACGGGCGAAGAGGTAATCGAAGAACACCGGCTCGATCGCCGCGTCGATGTGACGAAGCCAGGGCTCGGTCCAACCATTCGACGTGTTGTCGCCAAAGTTGAGGGTGTGCTCGCCGGCCTGGATGAGCGTGAGCAGGGCGATCTTGAGCACCTTCAGACGGAGTGTGCGGGCGTGCTCGATCATCTCCTTGGACAGTTCGGCCGCACGATCACGCTTAGCAGCGATCATCAGCAGCCCCAGCGGCTCTTCCCCCTCGAAGATCACCTGGCGCACATGATGGCCATCGGTGACCCCTTGTCCCCGCACCACGACATCGAAGCGTGCCGTCATCACCGGCGGATCAATGCCCGGATGCCAGTCAAGCAGGAGTGGCCGCAGCCATTCACCCTGGTCGAACAGGACGGAACTCATCACCGGGTAGCGTGGCGTGGTGTTGTAGGCGGCGCCGTCCTTGCGCCGGATCGGGATCCAGGGATCGCCGACATGGCCGTTGCGCCCCTTGGCAGCCACACGGGTCGCAGCGGACCCGGCCGTTCGCGCGCTGAGCATGCCATTGGCGTCCATGCGCAAGCGCACCCGCCGGCAGATCTCCACGAAGTAGGGGTCGAGCGAGGCCAGCTCCAGGCTCTCGTTGCCGCTCCAGGGCAGGCACCAGAGCAGGCCATGCCCACCCTCGGGCGCGAACTCGTCGACCTGCTCGAAGAACCAGTCGCGCCGCTGCAGGATCACGGTCAGATCGCGGCGCCAGCGGGCACCCGGGCCACCCGCTGGCACCAGGCCAATCGACGGCCGGGTCGCAAAGCCGCCATTCATCCGGGCGATGCCGTAGTTCCCGGAGCCCAGGAACCCGCCGGTGGTCTGCAGGGTGACCAGGGCGGCGATCCAGGCCGCCGGCGTCGCCTCGGTCGCCATGGTTTGCTTCAGCCCATGGTTCTTGCTGCTGACCAGCACGTCGAGATCATCCGGCGTCTCCACCAGCGATCGATGCGGATCGCCGGCCCCTTTGGGCACGGGTGCCTGCAGGAAGGCCGGTTGCGTCACGTCATCGACCACCAGCCGCCATGGCTCGTCCTCAGGCCATGGCGCGGTCAACGCGCGCAGCAGGTCGCCCCAAACCTCGGGTTCCTCCGGCACGACATCGATGCCGGCCCGATGCATGGCCAAGGCCGCCAGCTGCACACAGAAGGCATGCCAGGGTGCTGCTTGATGCGGCCGCAGGAACGGCAGGTCACGCACGCGATCAGCCGCAAGCAAAGACAGGAGTTCAGGAAAGTTGACGGAGACCTGTCCCTCTGGGGAGGATAGAGTGAGCAGTGGATCGGACAGGAAATTCATAACCGTCCTTTTCTTGTTGGTCCCCAATGGTCTTGGGGCATCATCTCCCGTCTACTCGACATGAGGTCGATCCCCGTGCGCACGGGGCAAGAATGCTGGCCAGTCCGTCATCACGGACGCAGGCCGGTTCCTGCACTGCAGGTAGAGAAAGATGTTTGCGCAATCTACTCTACATGGTTGGCTACACCAGCCATCGTCATCATGCAACAGGTGCCGTGACCAATCCCATTCGCCCATAGCGGTAGAGGCGCTTATCCAGTCGCAGCGTCGCGTCGTCCGTCACGGCCAGCACCAGGTCCCCATCCGGCAACGGAAACGGAGCCATCCAGTGCGGGACCTTCAGGTGAGTAAGCTCCAGGCCGAACGGTGAGCGGATCGGCCTTGCTAACGGCAGCAGCAGTTCCGGTGTGCCCAACCTCGTAGCCACACGCTCTTCGTCGGCCGGCCACGGCACTTCCTTGAAGGGCTTGGTGAAGTCGATGCTCGACATGCGTGCATGCGAGCGTTCCTGGCTTCTTGCACCGTGATAGGTTTGCCAATGCTCTTCCCATGCCCGATCCAGGCTGGGCAGAAGAGCCCGCAATGCCTCGGGATGGGTGCCTGCCTCCACCAGGCGGCGGTTGTCGGTGGGGATCGACCAGGTCGCTGCCTCCCCGATCAGCCGACGGGTCGCCTCGACGGCCAGCACATTGGCATAAGCCCGCTCCTTGCCGATGCCATGAAGCGAGAAATCCAGCCGTGGCGTCAGGTCACCATCGGTCGGCAAGAGGACGATGCAGCTTGCCTGCTCGAACCCGGGCGGACGTCGTCCAGTGCGTTCCTCATGCCGGTGCAGCCGTCCGATCCGTTGCAGCAGCACGTCGATCGGGCAGAGATCGGTGATCAGGAGATCGGCATCGACGTCGAGGGACTGCTCCAACGTCTGGGTGGCCACGATCAGTGCGGGTCCGTCCGCCCCTTGCTTGCCAAAGCGCCTTTCCACCTCTGCATCCAGGAGCCGGCGATCCTCCGCCGCAAAGCGGCCGTGGTGCAAGGTTACGACGTCGTTCACCACGAACAGGGCCGGATGATCTGGCCCAAGTGCGGCTTCAATGGCTTCCTGCACCTGGATGGCGGCGCGCACTGTGTTGCGCAGCACCAGCACACGTGCCCCGGCTGCGACCGCATCAGCGGCCATGCGAGCCACTGCCACGGGGTCATCCATGATCGCCGATGGCGTGACCGCAACGAGTTTCTCGCGAGCCTCCTGAGCCACCGCAACCGCCGCACCTCTGCTTCTGGCGATCCGGGGATAAGGCACCGCCAGGCTGACGGAGAGCGGTGGCGGGAGCGGCTTGCGCTCGATCAGCCGCGCTTGGGCATCGGCACCCAAGGTCGCCGACATCAGCAGGACATGGCCACCGGCGGCGCGGAACAGGTCCAGGATGCGGCCGATCAGGGTCATCATGTAGGCGTCAGAGGCGTGCACCTCGTCGATCACCAGCAGATGGCGGACAAGGCAGGCGGCACGGAGATGGGCATGCCGGGTCGGTAGTGTCCCCAGCAGCACCTGGTCGATCGTGCCGACCGCGAAGTTCGCTGCTGCGTAGCGCTTGGGATGCTCGGCCGCCCAGCGGGTCATTCTCCGGGCAGCGTTGTCCTCGTCGGTCCATTGGACCCGGAACTCCGGCAGGCGAGTTCCTTCTGCCTCGCCCATGCGGAAGTAGCCGGGCACGGCGAGCAAAGCTTCGGGTGTGTCTGCCTGGCAGGTGGCATCCAGCCATCGCTGCATGCGCTGTTGCAGCTGCACCGCTGCACTGCGCAGCGGCACGGCGAAGAAGCACCCATCGACCAGTCTGGCCTCGATCAGCCGGCTGGCCCAACGCAAGGCCGCTTCCGTCTTGCCGGAGCCTGTCTCGCTCTCCAGCAGAACGACAGAGCCGCGTGCATCGGGCAGATCGAGATGATCCATCGCCGACTGGGCTGCCCGGGGGGAGAAGCTGAACTGCGTGCTGAAGTCTGGCAGCGGCGAGGGCAATGGAGGCCTGCCCAAGCCCAGGTCGTGCAGCACCGAGGGCGCCTGCGCTCGAACGAACTGCTCGCGTCCATCGAGGGTGTCGGCAAACGGGAACCATGCTTCCGATGAGCCGATCCAGTCGGCGAGCATGACCAGTCCGGCGAACAGATGCTCGAATGCTGTCTGGTGCGGGATGGCAGCGCCCCCTTGCCTGAAGGCTTCTGGAAAGATGGTACGTGCCGCCGTTGCAAGTTCAGCGAGCCTTTGCAGCGGCTCGCGCTCATGCTCGATCCAACCGGCCAGCTCGCGGAAGTGGCTGCCATGGTCATAAGCCAGATCCGGCATGCGGCCATGGTGAGCGAAGACCGCTTCGAGCAGTGGACCAGCCGCTCTGCCGAACCACCGGTCCAAGGCTTCGGCATCGATAGCCTGAAGAAGGGCACGAGCTTCCGGTCCCTTGATCCACACCGGCCGTAGCGCTGCTATGTGCCCACAAAGGGGTGCCAGTCCTGGGGCAGCCTTGGCGCGAAAGCCCAGATGGCATTTGCCGAGATCGTGCAGGAACACCAGGTAGCTGAGCCGGGCGATCTGGACCGCATCCAGCTCATCCAGCTGACCAGCCCGTGCCAGCCGTCGACGCAGGGTTGGTTGCGCCAGCAAGGCCTCGAACACACAGGCGACGTCGATCGAGTGGGCGATCAGCGGGTGCCAGGCTGGACCAGCATGCTCCGCATCACGGAACTTGCCCCATAGATCGTTCGGTCCTGGTTGCCCTTGCACTGCTGGTTCTCTGCCTCCTTAGCAGCGTGAGTACAGCATGCATGACCATACCAGAGCGAGGGCATGCAGCACTGGATGGTGTTGGCTGGCCAGCTGACGATCCGCAACCCGTTTGCCTGATGGCTCGAGGCAAGAGGTGCATGCTGATGGAAGATGGCCTGCTTCCCCTGCCTGTTGGCCCTGGCACCAGGGCTTGCCTCATTCAGGTCTTCCCCAGCAGGACGGCCGCCCGAGACACCACAGCCCGTCTCACATAGGTTGTTCTTGGTTATACAAGACAGCAGGCTGAGAGGGTCCAGATCGTACCGAGACAAGGCCCCTCCCACATGCCCGTCGATGGCTATGCCCATGCTAGCACGCTAGATCAGGACATGGGCATCGAGGGTGTTGCGCTCAAAGCCGCAGGCTGCAGGGTGATCCGAGCGGTGAAGGCCAGCGGCACGGCCGCACCAGTTCAAGGTCCTGTTCGACTTCGTCCAGCCAAGCGACATGCTGGTGATCACCCGCATCGACTGGGGCCGGCGCCGGCCCAAGAGGAACAAGGCTTGGATCGTCGCCAAGCGCCTTGCTCTGGCCAAGGCTGCCTAGACGGTGGCAAGGTGCTACGAGCTGCAGATCAGCCAGCTGTTCGTCCAGGCGATCTCGTCGGATCGCCATTGGGTGTCGGTGCAGGCCACCCCTGGACCGAGCAGGTTCGCTCAAGAAGGAACGAGCGTTCTAGGGGGTGGCCGGCACTTCAGCGACGCGTCGCCGGCTTGTCGGCATTCCGGTCCGCATTGTTGTTGGGCGGGGCCGAGTTGCCGGGATCGATCTCGTTACCGTTCCCGTCGTACTCGGCGCCCTCGCCCACTCCGGCGTTGGTAGTCCGGTTCCGTTCGACCTGGTCCCGCTTCGCGTCGGACCAGTTCTCCGACTCCGCAAAGCTAGGCGAGGAGGCAAACGCGGCCACTGCAAGAGCCGCCGCTGTGAAGCTCAGCAACTTGTTCATTTTTAAGTCCTCCGGCTGATCAAGCTTACAATCAGGTAGGCTTACCGCTTAGTCGTACAAAAGAAAAGGGGGCAAGTAGCCCGCCTCGGGAGAAAGATGCTACAGCACACTAGCCGCTGGAGGTTCCCGTCGGAAAGATTTCGGTCTCCCCTTCCAGCATCGACCGATACTGATACTCAGGGCTTTTCCCAGAGAATAGATACGTATCAGTAGGTGATGCATAACTGTTGTTATTCATATATTAACATTGCGTTGGAAAAATTTGTTCTATTCAAAATCAAACTAATTTATTATATTTAATACTTAAGTATATTAATTGATTTTTCCGATAATCTTTCAATATCAAATAGCTTACAGTTTTGTCTTTACATAGATAGTGCCAAACTAGGGCTAAATGGGTAAGAGCACGTTGCTCTGCCGACAGCTATGCTGGGCGCAGTTCTGACAGCAGGCGAGGTTGGTCAGCTGAGTATAACAGCGGGGGTAGACCTTCCCGTTTGGCATCGGAACATGTGATGCCCTTGGTGCCATCCACCTAGGCAGGTCGTCGGATCTTGGTGACCTGCATCACAACCGGCAGCGCAACCAGGACATAGAATGCCAGCGAGACAGTGGAAGTCGCGCTACGCGAGGCCTGGCTCATTAGCGGAAGCATCGAGTGCGTCACGCTCGAGCCTTGCCGTACTGAAGCTATCGTCGTGCTCGACCCTATCAGGGGAGCGACCGAGTTGGCTTGGCCCATGCAACCTGCCGGCACGCCAGCAGACGAGATCGCGCCATGACGCGCATGGCGGACATGCTGTTCCAAGGCGCTGTCATCGGCTTTGCCATTGCTGCACCTGTCGGCCCTGTCGGGCTGCTCTGTATCCGACGCACGCTGGCCTATGGACCGGGCTCGGGCGTTGCGTCCGGCATGGGCGCGGCGGCGGCGCACGCGCTTTATGGCCTGCTGGCGGCTCTCAGCCTTGGCACGCTCACCGTCTTGCTGGTCGAGCATGCGCCAACGCTGCGCGTGACAGGTGGGCTGCTTTTGGCTTGCTTGGGTGCTGGAGCCTTGCGTCGGGCTTACGCCTCGGCACGAGCCAGCGCTGTAGTTAACAGATTGGGCCAACGCAGATTGATCACCGCATTTGCATCCACCTTCGTGCTCGCACTGACCAACCCCATGACCATTCTGTTCTTTACAGGCGTGGTCGCGGCTTTGACAGGATCGGCTGCCGAGCCAACGGTCGGGGCTACGCTGGCAGCGGGCGTATTTGCGGGATCGACCACATGGTGGTTGCTGCTTGTTGGGGGTGTCGCGGCTGCACGGCGCGTCCTGCCAAAAACCGCGCTGCGCTGGATCGAGGGCGGATCCGGTGCGGTACTACTGGGCTTTGGCGTCTACGCCATGCTGGCCGGATTGAGAACGCTTTGATGGCAGCAGCCTGCTGGCCAGATCCTGGCCAGGGTGCGCGGCTGCTATCTAGCGCGAGATGCTTGCCGGCAACATCACCTCGAGCCGCCGGTAGAGGCTCAGGACGGAAGTCGCCGAGGGGAGGTTGGCCTAGGCGACCTCCTCGGACGGACATGGCTGCACCATTCCCTCTGATCGGGCCAACGCAGATCCCCGTATGCAACAGCGAGCAATGCGCCGATGGTGTAGGTCTCAGCCAAGGAAAAGCTCATGCTCGACATGGTCGGCTGGATCTTTGCCCTGGTGGCCGCGCTCGGCCTGGCGGTGATGCTCGTCATGATCTGGTCGAGGCAGCGGCTGCAGCGGCGGCCGTCGCGGGTACTTCGTCGGCCGGATGACCGCCAGTCGGCCTAGGCCTGGTGCTGGCGTCGGCGGTGAAGCTCCAGCTGGAGGCGCAGGTGGTCTTCCATCAGGGCCAGCTCCTGCTGCTTGATCGCCAGCATCCGGCGTGCGGCCGCTGCCTGCTCGGTCTGGCCCTGTTGTTCAAGCCAAGCAACCCGAACCGCCTGATCCCGGACACGCTGTTCGCTAAGGAGGATGTCGAGGCGTGCGTCTTCTAGCGCGATGGTGTGCATGATCCTGTCCATCCCCAGGAAAGCCGGATCCGACCCATGGGTTCCTGCGGCGCTCAACCAACCGGCAACGGCAAGTCGGATACCCGCATCCAGACCAAGTCGATCGTGACCTCGGTGAAGTCGAGGTGCGGCACTGGATCCGGTCGACTGGCAAGACCCTGTTCAAGCGCCTCTCGGCACGTGCAGGTTGGTGTTTATGGTAGATTGGGGCGTCGACATGGGCTGGAAGCGCCCGATCTTGCCGCCGCCTGCCGGGTAGCGCACAAGTCGCCCAGCACATCCACCAGCTCGACCACATCAACCGGCTTGAGCAGGCACGGCATGGCAGCATGGGCGGGCGGCATGTCCAGTGCAGTGCCAGTAGTGAACACGAACGGGATCCCGCGGGCGGCCAGGGCATCGGCCACCGGCCAGGCCGCCTCCTCGCTCAGATGCACGTCCAGGACCGCCGCATCCAGGGTATGCGCCGCCAGCAGCGCCAGGGCCTCGGCGAGGCCTGCTGCTGGTCCCACCACCGCAGCACCGCACCGCTCCAAGGTCATGGCGAAGTCCAGCGCCACGACCGGCTGGTCCTCGACCAGCAGGATGCAGGCACCACCCAGATCTTCGTGCGCGTTCGGCAAGGACTTCCAGTTCATGCACTGCTTTGCGCCCGGCCAGCGCCGTCGCACCTTCCAGGTGCGCATACCATCCAGGATCATACAAGTAGACGTTATGCCCGCGTGGGTTTTGATGACGCTTCACGATGGTAGCATGGCCAGAGGCTCGATCACCTGCCGCCCAGGCCCGGCTTCAGGCCGAGGCAACCTTGGCGCTCTCAGGCGTTGGTGATCCAATAAGTGATTTTGCCTGCCAGAGTTTAGATGATGACCGCTCTATTCGGGTCCCATGCCCATCTTCGCATCCTGGTCGTCGAAGACGAGTACCTGCTCGCCGACGGCATGCAGCACGAGCTGGAGAAGCTGGGGGTGCTGGTGATCGGTCCGGCACTGACGGTAGCGACGGCCCTGCGCCTGCTGGACGCTGCACTGGTTGTCGATGGTGCCATCCTGGACATCAATCTGGGTGGCGAGAAGAGCTTCCCGATCGCCGACGCCCTGCACGAGCACTCCATTCCGTTCGTGTTCGCCAGCGGCTACGACTCGGCGATGATCCCGGAGCCCTACCGGAACGTGCGATGCTTCGAGAAGCCGGTCGACCTGCAGGACGTGATCCGGGCGATCGTGGCTTGAGAGCATGGCTCAACCCATAGCGCCGGTGGGGTATCATGACGACAAACCGGTGGTTTTCATCAGCTTGTTGATAGCTCCGCTACATGCTCATCGCCTTGAACATCCGATGAAGGGCGAACCAGAGGTGGTCCATCCGGTGCGGTGCTGCGCTGATCAGCCGGGGCCATTGCTGGCCAGCATGGGTGCACCCAAAGTGGCGTTGAAAATTCTCAGACAGCCCTCTTGAAGCCGTTTTCAGTGCTGCCCAGCTCGTTGTTATCGAGGCCAGCAAGGCTCGATTGCACGGTCATCGCACCGTGTGGGACGTGTTCATATCCATGTTGCTCACGGGAGGATGTGGCTATGAGGACCTCTGAGTTTGCACCGCTTTACCGCTCCACGGTCGGCTTCGACCGGCTGTTCGACATGCTCGACAAC
>JAESGR010000894.1_pt1 | contig 13186 bp, 12 predicted proteins | sample 9269771 | NCBI WGS metagenome assembly JAESGR01 (sample SAMN15739572, study PRJNA653492) | algae metagenome | isolation source: Chroococcus sp. CMT-3BRIN-NPC107 and co-occurring heterotrophs from well... | place: USA: Clark Mountains Wilderness, California | collected 2010-04-18
CGTCTGGGCCTACATCTACAGCGGTGCATGGCTGGGCTTCTGCATCGGCCTGCTCGTCATCGGCTCGGCCTTGCAGCTCGTCGATCCGGATGTCATGCGTCGCCTCGTCGTCTCCACCCGCGAGGCGATGGCCACCGGCGCCGACTTCGCCGCCACGATCGAGGCCCTGGCGCCGTCGCTCTCCGGCACGCCGCTCGCCGGCGTCGCGAAGACGCTGATGCTGCTCGGCCTCGCGCTCTGGCTGGCGACGCTCGCCTGGTGCGTCCGCGCATGGCGCGCCTTCCGGCAGACGGTCGGCGTCGGCCGTGCCCGCGCCGTCGCGGCCACGACGCTGTGGCTGGCCCTCCTCGGCGGACTGTTCTGGGCGTCGCGGCTGCTCGGCTAGGCCGAGCGCCGCGTGGTGCGACTAGCGCTCGATCCGGGCGACCGCGCTGTGGGCGTGGATCGACTCGAAGTTCTCGACATCCACGACGTAGCGCCCGATGCGCTCATCGGCGTTGAGGCGCAGGGCGACGTCGCGCACCATGTCCTCGACGAACTTCGGGTTCTCGTAGGCGCGCTCGGTGATCCACTTCTCGTCGGAACGCTTCAGCGACGACCAGATCTCGCTCGACGCGGAGTCCTCGGCGAAGCGCACCAGCTCCAGCCAGGAGACGTCACCGAGCAGCTCGACGCGCAGGGTCACGTGCGAGCGCTGGTTGTGCGCGCCGTAGTCGGAGATCTCCTTCGAGCACGGGCACAGCGACTTGACCGGCACCACCACCTCCGCGGACACCGTGACACCGAACGACGTGGCCTCGGCGATCCAGCGCCCCTGGTACTCGAGCAGGCTCTCGACACCCGAGACCGGCGCGCGCTTGCGCAGGAAGAACGGGAAGCCCGCCTCGACGCGGCCGGCATCGGCGCCGAGCAGCTGCAGCATCCGCGCGGCATGGCGTCGCAAGGCGGCCGGATCGAGGGGCTCGTCGATGGCGTCGAGCCAGGCCACGAAGCGCGACATGTGCGTGCCCTTCTGCTCGCCGGGCAGCGCGACGTCGAGCGACCAGTCGGCGACCGTCTGCAGGACGGCGCCTTCGATCCTCAGCTGCAGCGGATAGCGCACGCCGCGCACGCCGACGCGCTGGATCGCGAGCTGGCGGTCGTCGCGTGCCGACTGCGTGTCGGGGATGTGGAGGGCGTCGATGAGATTGGTCATGGGGCTTGCCGCTTTGGCCGGCGCGGCGTTACTGTCCGGCCGCCGCCCGCAGCAACGCGGGCGGCGCACCGAAGCGGCGCTGGATCGACTGCTCGATGCCGGCGGCATCGAGCCCGCATTGGGCCAGCAGCTTGGCCGGATCGCCATGCTCGATGAAGGTGTCGGGCAGGCCGAGCGTCAGCACCGGGATCTCGATCCGTGCGTCCGCCAGCGCTTCCAGCACGGCACTGCCTGCACCGCCCATCACCGAACCCTCCTCGATGGTCACGATTGCATCATGTCGGCTCGCCAGATGCGTCACCAGGGTGACATCGAGCGGCTTGACGAAGCGCATGTTGGCGACCGTGGCGTCGAGTCGCTCGGCGGCGGCCAGCGCCGGGTAGAGGAGCGTCCCGAAGGCGAGGATGGCGATGCGACGGCCCGGCTGCGCGGCCGTGCGCGTGCTCTCGCGCCGGATCTCGCCCTTGCCGAACGGGATCTCCGTCATCTCGGCCTGGACGGCGACGCCGGCGCCCGACCCGCGCGGGTACCGTACGGCCACCGGGTGCTGCTGCATGAAGGCGGTGTAGAGCGCCTGCCGGCACTCGTTCTCGTCGGCCGGCGTCAGGACGCTCACGTTGGGAATGCAGCGCAGGTAGGCGATGTCGTAGGCGCCGGCATGGGTGGCGCCGTCGGCGCCGACCAGGCCGGCCCGGTCGAGGGCGAACACGACCGGCAGGTTCTGGATGGCGACGTCGTGGATCAGCTGGTCGTAGGCACGCTGCAGGAAGGTCGAGTAGATGGCGACGACCGGCTTGATGCCCTCGCAGGCAAGGCCCGCGGCGAAGGTCACGGCGTGCTGCTCGGCGATGCCGACGTCGTGGTAGCGCTTGGGGAAGCGCTTCGCGAACTCGACCATGCCCGAGCCCTCTCGCATCGCCGGCGTGATGCCGACGAGCCGATCGTCCTTCTCGGCCATGTCGCAGAGCCACTGGCCGAAGACCTGGGTGAACGTCGTCTTCGCCGGCGCCTTGGACTTGACGAAGCCGACCAGCGGGTCGAACTTGCCGGACGCGGCGTGGTAGCCGACCGGGTCGGCCTCGGCCAGCTTGTAGCCGTAGCCCTTCTTGGTCACGACGTGCAGGAACTGCGGGCCCTTCAGGTCGCGCAGGTTCTCGAGCGTCGGGATCAGGGAATCGAGGTCGTGCCCGTCGATGGGCCCGACGTAGTTGAAGCCGAACTCCTCGAAGATCGTGCCCGGCACGACCATGCCCTTGGCGTGCTCCTCGAAGCGACGCGCCAGCTCGAACAGCGGCGGCGCGTTCTTCAGCACCGTCTTGGCGGTCTCCTTCGCCGCCGCGTAGAACTTGCCGCTCATGAGCCGCGCCAGGTAGCGGTTCAGCGCGCCAACGGGCGGCGAGATCGACATGTCGTTGTCGTTCAGGATCACCAGCACGTCGGCGTGCATGTCGTTGTGCGGACAGCCGGCGTTGTTCAGCGCCTCGAAGGCCATGCCGGCGCTCATCGCGCCGTCGCCGATCACCGCCACGCACTTGCGCGACTCGCCCTTCATGCGCGACGCGATCGCCATGCCGAGGGCCGCCGAGATCGAGGTCGACGAGTGGGCAGTGCCGAAGGTGTCGTACTCGCTTTCGTCGCGGCGAGGAAAGCCCGAGATGCCGCCCAGCTGGCGCAGCGTCGGCATGCGATCCTTGCGGCCGGTCAGCGTCTTGTGCGGATAGGTCTGGTGGCCGACGTCCCAGACGATGCGATCGTGCGGCGTGTCGAACACATGGTGCAGCGCGATCGTCAGCTCGACCGTGCCCAGGTTCGAGGAGAAGTGGCCGCCGGCCTGCGACACGATCTGGACGATGAACTCGCGCAGCTCGCCGGAGAGCTGCTTCAACTCCAGGCGCGAGAGCCGCCGCACGTCGGCCGGCACGTGGATGGCGTCGAGCAGCTTCTTGGCCGTCATCGGGTCAGGACTCGCGGTCGACGACGCGGTCGGCCAGGACGCGCAGCCGTTCCGTCTCGGCGAGCTCGCCGCGCTCGAGCGCCGCCTGCGCCACGCGCCTCAGCTCGCGCGCGTGCGTCCACGCGGCGTCGAGCCCGAGCACGCTCACGTAGGTCGGCTTGTTGCTGTCCTGGTCCTTGCCGGCGGTCTTGCCGAGGGTCGCCGACGCCTGGGTGACATCCAGGATGTCGTCGACGACCTGGAAGGCGAGGCCGATCGCGTCCCCGTAGGCCGCCAGCGCCTGTGCCTGGGTGGGCGTCGTCGCACCGCAGGCGGCACCCATGAGGACGCTGGCCCGCAGCAGGGCTCCGGTCTTGCGCCGGTGCATGTCCGACAGGGCGTGCTCGTCGAGAGGCAGGCCGACGCTTGCCAGGTCGATGGCCTGGCCGCCGGCCATGCCCTCGGCACCGGCGGCTCGCGCCAGCAGGCCGCAGAGGCGCGCCTGCAGCGCCGGCGCGACGCTGCCGTCAGTAGGGGTCAGCACCTCGAAGGCCAGCGCCTGCATGGCGTCGCCGGCGAGCATCGCCGGCGCGACGCCGAAGCGGACGTGCACGGTGGGCTTGCCGCGGCGCAGGATGTCGTCGTCCATGCACGGCAGGTCGTCGTGGACCAGGGAGTAGGCATGGATCAGCTCGACGGCGCAGGCCGCGCGCATCGCCGCCTCGCGCTCGCCCTGCACGGCGTGCGCCGCCGCGAGCACGAGCAGCGCGCGCAGGCGCTTGCCGCCGTCGAGCACGCCGTAGCGCATGGCCTCGCCGAGGCCGGCGGGCGCGTCGACGGGGACGAAGTGGTCGAGCGCGGCCTCGACGGCGTCGAGCTCGGCCAGCGACCAGGTGTCGAAGGCGTCTCGCTTCATGCGCTGGGCCAGGCCTTGAGCTGGCCCTCTTCCACGACCCGCACTTGCTGTTCGACGGCCTCGAGGCGGCTGCGGCAGAACTGCAGGAGCTCGGTGCCGCGGCGGTAGCCGGTGAGCAGGCTTTCGAGTGGCAACTGGCCCTCCTCCATCGACGCGACGAGAGCTTCCAGTTCGGCGAGGGCAGCCTCGTAGGTGGCAGGCAGGCTCGGTGGCGAGGCCGTCGGAGAGTCGATCGTCATTCCAGGGCGGAAAAGTTTTGATTGTAGTCAGCGACGGCGACCCCACCTTCGGCGCTCGAACGGTCCGGACCGGGCCCGCAGCCCGGGGCGCCGAAGGGGCGCGGGTACACTCCTTGCCCCTGCTGGCTGCCGCTCCGGCCGGTTTTCCAGCCGATCTTTTCCGGCGCTGACAGCGTCGCACCAGGAGGATCTCGGGGCCATGTCCGACCCGCGCGTTGCCCGCGAAGCGCTCGCCCGCAGTCAAACCCAGCTTCCGGTCGGGAGCTACTTCGATCCGCAACTGTTCGAGCGCGAGATGGCCGTGCTCTTCGGCGGCGCGCCGCGCTACGTCGGGCACGAGCTCGCCGTCCCCGAGGTCGGCGATTTCTATGCCCTGCCGCATGAAGGCGAAGGCCGCGCCCTGGTGCGCACGCCCGAGGGCATCCGCCTGCTCTCCAACGTCTGCCGGCACCGGCAGGCGGTGATGCTGCGCGGCCGCGGCTCCACCGGCAGCAACATCGTCTGTCCGCTGCACCGCTGGACCTACGGACTCGGCGGCCAGCTCATCGGCGCGCCCCACTTCCCGGACGACCCCTGCCGCGACCTGGCGAGCTTTCCCCTGCAGAGCTGGAACGGCATGCTGTTCGAGCCGCCGCGCCGGCCGGGAGCGACGCGCGACATCGTCGCCGAGCTGTCGGCGATCGGCCCGGCGCGCGAGCTCGACTTCACCGGCTACGCCTTCGACAGCTTCAAGCTGCACGAGTGCGACTACAACTGGAAGACCTTCATCGAGGTCTACCTCGAGGACTACCACGTCGCGCCCTTCCACCCCGGGCTCGGCCAGTTCGTCACCTGCGAGGACCTGCGCTGGGAGTTCGGTCCGCAGCACTCGGTGCAGACGGTCGGGCCGAAGAACGAGCTCGCCAAGCCGGGTTCGCCGGCCTATCGCAAGTGGCACGACGCCGTCCTGGCGTATCGCGAGGGCCGCTTCGACGACCCGGTCCCGAAGCACGGCGCGATCTGGCTGACCTCGTACCCGGCGACCATGGTCGAGTGGTACCCGCACGTCCTGGTCGTGTCGACCCTCTACCCGCGTGGTCCGCGGCGGACGCTGAACCTGGTCGAGTTCTACTACCCCGAGGACATCCACGCCTTCGAGCGCGAGTTCGTCGAGGCGGAGCAGGCCGCCTACTGGGAGACCTGCGCCGAGGACGACGAGATCGCCCTGCGCATGGATGCCGGCCGAAAGGCGCTGCTCGACCGCGGCGAGGACGACTTCGGCCCCTACCAGAGCCCGATGGAAGACGGCATGCAGCAGTTCCACGAGTGGTACTGGCGCGAGATGGAAGGCGGCAGCGCCCGGCGAAGCTGACCCGCGCCGATGACGATCTCCGCCCCCTGGCTGATCGTCGGCGCGACCTTCCTGTTCTCGACCATGGGCGTGTGCGTGAAGCTCGCGTCCGCGGAGTACCCGGCCGGCGAGATCGTCTTCTATCGCAGCCTCACCGGCGCCGTCCTGATGCTCGCCCTGGCGCGCTGGCAGCGCGGCACCGTGGCCACGCGGCTGCCCGGCATGCACTTCTGGCGCAGCGTCGCCGGCGTGACGTCGCTGGTGCTCTGGTTCTACGCCCTCGGCAACCTGCCGCTGGCCACGGCCATGACGCTCAACTACATGTCGTCGGTGTGGATGGCGCTGTTCCTGATCGGCGGCGCGGTCGCGCTCGGCACCTCGCGCGTCGACGGCCGCCTGATCGTGACGGTGCTGATCGGCTTCCTCGGCGTGGCCCTGATCCTGCGGCCGACCATCGAGGAGCGCCAGCTCTGGCATGGCCTGATGGGCCTGCTCTCCGGGGTGATCGCGGCGACCGCGTACCTCCAGGTCACCGCGCTCGGCCGCGCCGGCGAGCCGGAGTACCGCATCGTCTTCTACTTCTCGGTCGGCGGCGTCGGCGTCGGTCTTCTCACCATGCTCTGGAGCGGCGTCACCGCGCACAGCTGGCGCGGCGCCGTCCTCCTCCTCGCCGTCGGCGTGACGGCGACCCTGGCGCAACTGATGATGACGCGCGCCTACAGCACCGGCCGGACGCTGGTCAACGCCAGCCTGCAGTACCTCGGCATCGGCTGGGCGTTCGCCTTCGGCGTCGTCCTCTTCGACGATCCGGTGACGTGGATGGCGATCTGCGGCATGCTCCTCGTCGTCGGCGCCGGCATCGGCGCGACGATGCTGCGCAGCCGCAGCAGCGGCTCGGCGGCCGGTGCCGGCGACTCTCCCAACACCCTATGAGCCCCATCCGTACCACCCTCGTCGGCCCCGAAGAGCTCGCCGCCTGGATCGGCGCCGGCATCGCCCCCGTGATCCTCGACGCGAGCTTCGATCTCGGCGACCCCGGCTCGGGCGAGCGCCGCTTCGCGGAAAGCCATGTGCCGGGCTCGCGCTACGTCCACCTCGACCGCGACCTCGCCGGCGCCAAGAGCGGCCGCAACGGCCGTCATCCGCTGCCCGAGCGCTCGGACTTCGCCCGCACCGTCGGCCGCCTCGGCATCAGCCCCGGCACGCAGGTGGTCGCCCTCGATGCCCAGGGCGGCATCTACGCGGCACGGCTCTGGTGGATGCTGCGCTGGCTCGGTCACGAGGCGGTCGCCGTGCTCGACGGCGGTCTCCAGGCCTGGCAGAAGGCCGGCGGCGCCCTGACGTCCGAGCCGACGCCCGCGGCCGCGCCGGCCCCGCCCTACCCCGAGCGACCGCCGCTCGTCCCGGCGGTCGACGCCGCTGCCGTCGCCGGCCGGCCCGCCGAGGCGGCGCTCGTCGACGCCCGCGCCGCCGAGCGCTTCCGCGGCGAGACGGAGCCGCTCGACCGCATCGCCGGCCACATCCCGGGGGCGCTGAACCGCTTCTACAAGGCCAACCTCGACGCCACCGGCCGCTTCAAGCCGGCCGACGAGCTGCGGCGCGAGTTCGAGACCCTGCTCGGCGCCAGAGGGCCCGTCGACGTGATCCACTCCTGCGGCTCCGGCGTCACCGCCTGCCACAACCTCCTGGCCATGGAGCATGCCGGGCTGGCCGGCTCGGCGCTGTATCCGGGCTCGTGGAGCGAGTGGTCGTCGGACCCCGAACGCCCGGTCGCCACCGGCTGACCCGGGCCGCCGCGGGCCTGCGACCGCCCGGCCCGGCCGCGGTCGACGCGGGGGCGCGCCGATGCGAAGATCGCGCCGCAACGCCGGAGGTGCCTCCATGTTCAAGCGAATCCTCGTTCCGACCGACGGCTCCGAGATCACGCAGCGCGCCGTCGCCGCCGCCGTCGGGCTGGCCAAGGCGTTGAACGCCGAGATCTTCACGCTGTGCGTGAAGGAGCCCTTCCCCTACGGCGCGGTCGCCGAGATGCAGCCGACGCCGCCGCAGGAATTCTTCGATGCCCAGGAGCGCACCGCGGCGCGGCACGTGCGTGCGGTGATGGACGCCTGCGACGCGGCCGGCATCGTCTGCCATGCGCAGACGGTGGAGGGGCTGCAGCCGTGGGAGGCCATCGTCGACCACGCGGCCAAGGAGCGCTGCGACCTCATCGTCATGGGCTCGCACGGCCGCAGCGGCCTCGCTTCGCTGTTCCTGGGCAGCGAGACGCGCGACGTCCTCAGCCACTCGAAGGTGCCGGTCCTGCTCGTTCGCTGAGCCGTCCGGCGGCGACGCTCAGTGGCTGTGCAGCAGGGCCAGCGCCAGGCCCACGACGGCGATGCCCGTCGCCAGCCAGGCCAGCTGCGTCGCGGTCTCGCGCAGCGTCAGCCGATGCTGCAGCTGTGGGATGAGATCGGCGACCGAGACGTAGATGAAGCTGCTGGCGGCGATCACGAGCAGGTAGGGGAAGAACGCCTGCCACGGGCCGACGACGAAGTAGCCGAGCACCCCGCCGGCGACCGCCGCCAGTCCCGACAAGGCGTTGTAGAAGAGGGCCCGCGCCCGTGACAGCCCGGCGTTGAGCAGGACGATGTAGTCGCCGACTTCCTGCGGGATCTCGTGCGCGATGATGGCCAGCGAGGTGACGATGCCGAGCCGGGTGTCGGCCAGGAAGGCGGCGGCGATGATGATGCCGTCGCAGAAGTTGTGGATGCTGTCGCCGAGGATCACGGTCCAGCCGCCGCGCCCGGCCTGCTGCCGGTCGAAGCCGTGGTGGTGGTGGTGATCGTCGCCTTCGTGGTGGTGGCTGTGGCGATAGAGCTCGACCTTCTCGAGCAGGAAGAAGAAGAGGAGCCCGCCGAGCAGGGTCGCGAACAGCGCCTGCGGCGGCGCCCGGCTCTCGAATGCCTCGGGCAGCAGGTCGAGCAGCGCGGTGGCGAGCAGGACGCCGGTCGACAGGCTGACGAGGTGGTGGACCAGGCGCGACAGCACGGCGACGGTCAGGCCGGCGGCTATCGTCACCGAGAGGACGCCGCCGGCAAGCGTCGCGAGGACGATCCAGGCGAGCGTCACGCCCGGCGCCCGCGAGGCAAGCGCGCGCCGCCGACCCGGGCCCGGCCCGGGCCGCTCATGCGACGCCGTGGGCGCGCAGCCAGTCGACGCAGCGCTGCCAGCCGTCGCGCGCCGCGGTCTCGTCGTAGTTGGGCCGGTAGTCGGCGTGGAAGGCGTGCTGCGCCCGCGGGTAGACGACGAACTGCGAGGCCTTGGCCGCAGCGCTGCCCTGCGCCAGCGAAGCCTTCATGTGGTCGACGTGGTCGAGCGGAATGCCGGTGTCGGCATCGCCGTAGAGGCCGAGCACCGGCGCCTTCAGCTCGCCGGCGACGTCGACCGGATGGCGCGGCTGCAAGGGCGTCGTCGGACCGGTGAGCCGGCCGTACCACGCGACGCCGGCCTTCACGGCCGCGCTGTGCGCCGCGTAGAGCCAGGTGATGCGGCCCCCCCAGCAGAAGCCGGTGACCGCGAGGCGGCCGAGGTCGCCGCCGTTCTGCCCGGCCCAGGCGACGCAGGCGTCGAGGTCGGCCATCACCTGCTCGTCCGGGACCTTGGAGATGATGGTGGCGAAGAGCACCGGGATCTCGGCCGGCGCCTTGGCGTCGCCCTGGCGCACGAACAGCTCCGGCGCGATGGCCAGGTAGCCGAGGCGCGCGAAGCGACGCGCGACGTCGGCGATGTACTCGTGCACGCCGAAGATCTCCGAGACGACGAGGACCACCGGGAACGGACCGGCGCCTTCGCGGCAGGCGCGGTAGGCGGGCACGGCGAAATCGCCCGAGGCGATGCTGACGGGGCCGGCCACCAGGCCATCGACGGGCGTGGCGATGGCCTGCGCCGCCAGCGCCTGAGCCGCCTTCGCGTAGCCGCTGCCGACGGGCGAGCCGACGACGGCGACAGGAACGAGATCGGGATCGGGGCGCAGCATCGGGCGGCTCTTCGGCAACGGCGGTCGGCCATTCTAGGAAGCTTCGTCGTCGCGACGCCGGCGAGGCGGCGCACGGCGAGCCGACAATCGTTCGCATGGAAACGATCACCGCGCCGAGTGTCGGCAGCGAGCTGGCGGCCAGCCCCCCGCTGGCCGCCATCGACATGGGCTCGAACAGCTTTCGCCTCGAGCTGGGCCAGCTGCAGGACGGCCGCTATCGCCGCATCGACTACCTGAAGGAGACCGTGCGGCTCGGTGCCGGCCTCGACGAGTCGGGCCTGCTCGACGAGGCGGCGGCGGGCCGCGGCCTCGAGTGCCTCGCCCGCTTCGCCCGGCGCCTCGAGGGCTTCGCTCCGGCGCAGGTGCGCGCCGTCGCCACGCAGACCCTGCGCGAGGCCCGGAACCGTGACGCCTTCCTCGGCCGCGCCGAGCAGGCGCTCGGCCACCCCATCGAGATCATCTCGGGCCGCGAGGAGGCGCGCCTCATCTACACCGGCGTCGCGCGCCTGCAGCCCTCGACGCTGCGCCGGCTGGTCGTCGACATCGGCGGCCGCTCGACCGAGATGATCCTGGGCCACGGCCTGTGGCCCATCCTCGCCGAGTCGTTCCAGATCGGCAGCGTGAGCCTGTCGATGAAGTACTTCCCGGACGGTCGCTTCACCAGGCGCGGCTTCCACGACGCGCAGGTCGCCGCCGGCGCCGAGCTCGAGGAAGCCCTGGAGCCTTTCGCGCCCGGGCACTGGGCCGAGGCGCTCGGCTCGTCGGGCACCGTCGGCGCCGTCTCGCAGATGCTCGCCGCGACCGGCGTCAGCGACGGTCGCATCACGCCCGACGGGCTGCGCTGGCTGATGGCGCGCTGCCTCGACGCCGGCAGCGCCGACCGGCTCGACCTGCCCGGGCTGAAGGACGAGCGCCGCGCCGTCATCGGCGGCGGCCTGGCCATCCTCTACACGCTGGCAGCGCACTTCGGCATCGAGGAGCTGAAGCCCGCGCGCGGCGCGCTGCGCCAGGGCGTCATCTTCGACCTCGAGGCGCGCAGCGCAGCGGAACGGCTCTCCGGCGGCGAGGACCTGCGCGAGCAGTCGGTGCTGGAGCTGCAGCGCCGCTTCGGCGTCGATGTCGCGCAGGCCGCTCGCGTTGCCGCCGTCGCGACCTCGCTCCTGGCGGCCGCGGAGCCTGCCGCGGCGCACGAGTCGGCGCGCGAGCTGCGCTGGGCCGCGGCGCTGCACGAGGCCGGGATGATGGTCTCGCACCACGACCACCACCGCCACAGCGCCTACCTGCTGGCCCACGTCGATGCGCCGGGCTTTTCGCAGAACCAGCTGCGGCGGATCGGCGACCTCGCCCTCGGCCAGCGCGGCGGCCTGCGCAAGATGGAGGCGCAGCTGCAGGACGCCGGCTTCGCCCTGCGCCTGCTCTGCCTGCGCGTGGCGGTGATCGTCTGCCACGCCCGCGACGACGTCGCTCCGCACGCCGTGACGCTGCAGCAGGGCGGGGACGCCGTCACGATCGGCGTCGATCCGGACTGGGCGGCCGCCCACCCTCGCGCGCTGCACCTGCTGCGCGAGGAGGTGGCCGGCTGGGCCAAGGTCAGGAACGTCGCCCGGCCGCCGCGCCTGCTCGCCCCGGAGGGCTGAGGGCCTGGCCCGCCCGGGGCGACCGCTCAGAGCGAGTCGGGGCCCTGCACCGCCTGCAGGATGACGCGCTCGCCCTCGTCGCGCGAGCGGCTGCGCAGCCACCACACCGCGCCCTTGCGCACCGACCACGGCTGCGCCGTGCCGGTGAGCGCCAGCGACGCCACCATGCCGAGCGTCGGCTGGTGACCGACGACGAGGACCGGCTCGCTGGCGTCGGGCCAGCGCGCGGCGGTCAGCACCGCGCCGGCGCCGGAGCCCGGCCCGAGCGCGGCGACGGTGCGGAACTTGCGGCCGAGCGCCTGCGCCGTCTGCTGGCAGCGGACGGCGGGGCTGACGAGGACGCGCGTCGAGTGCGCGAGGTGGCGGTTCAGCCACTCGGCCATGCGCTGGGCCTGGCGCTCGCCCTTGCTCGTGAGCGCCCGTTGCAGGTCGTCGTGCCCGGGGCTCTCGAGCACCGCCTCGACATGGCGCCAGAGGATCAGGTCCATCAGGCGTGTCCCGCGTAGCGGCAGACCAGCGCTTCCTGCGCCGACACCGTGCCTTCGGCGGCACGGACGTAGCCGCCGTCGGCCTCGAGCAGCCAGGCGTCGCGGTCGTCCATCAGGTAAGGCACCAGGCATTCGTCGATGACCCGCTGGCGCAGGCGGCGGTCGCGCAGCGGCCAGCCGATCTCGATGCGGCCGAACATGTTGCGGCCCATCCAGTCGGCGCTCGACAGGAACACCGCTTCGTCGTCCTCGGCGTCGCCCCAGCGGAAGTAGGCGACGCGGGTGTGCTCGAGGAAGCGGCCGACGATGGAGCGGACGCGGATCCGGTCGGTGACGCCCTCGATGCCCGGCGGCAGCATGCAGGCGCCGCGAACGACCAGGTCGACCCGGGCCCCGGCCTGGCCGGCGCGGATCAGGGCGTCGATGAGCGGCACGTCCGTGAGCGCGTTGATCTTCACGACGATGCGGGCCATGCGACCGGCGGCCGCCGCGTCGGCGACCCGGCCGACGTGGGCGAGCATCTCCTTGTGCAGGGTGAAGGGCGCCTGCAGCAGGGCCTTGAGCGGGAGGGTCCGGCCGAGGCTGGCGAGTTGCTGGAAAACGGCATCGGCATCGGTCGTGAGATCGGCGTCGGCGGTGAAGAAGCTCAGGTCGGTGTAGAGGCGGGCCGTCGTCGGGTTGTAGTTGCCGGTGGACATCTGCGCGTAGCGCCGCAGCCGCCCCCCTTCGCGACGCGTTACCAGGATCAGCTTGGCGTGCGTCTTCAGGCCTACAACGCCGTAGACCACCTGCGCGCCGACAGCCTCCAGCCGCTCGGCCCAGTTGATGTTCGCTTCCTCGTCGAAGCGCGCCTTCAGCTCGACGACGACCATCACCTCCTTGCCCCGTCGCACGGCGTCGATCAGCAGGTCCATCAGCGGCGACTCGCCGCCGGTGCGGTAGATGGTCATCTTCACGGCCAGCACCGCCGGGTCGTGCACGGCCTCGCGCAGGAACTGCACCACCGGCTCGAACGACTCGAAGGGCTGGTGCAGGAGCAGGTCGCCCGCGCGCATGCGGTCGAACATCGACTGCTGGCGCGGCAGGCTGGCCGGCCAGGCCGGCTCGAAGGGCCTGAAGCGCAGCGCCGGGGCGTCGGCGAGGTGGGTCAACTCATTCATTCGGACCAGGTTTACCGGGCCGTCGACCTTGTAGAGCGCCCACTCGGCGAGGTTGAACTGGCGCAGGAGGAAGCTCGACAGCTCGGGCGGGCAGGTGCTGCCGACCTCGAGGCGCACCGCCTGGCCGAAGTGCCGCGTCGTCAGGCCCGAGCGCAAGGCCTGGCGCAGGTTCGTCACGTCGGCGTCGACCTCGAGATCGGAGTCGCGCGTGATGCGGAACTGCGAGAAGGTCTCGACCTCGCGCCCCGGGAACAGCTCGCCGAGGTGAGC
>JAESGR010000895.1_pt1 | contig 13183 bp, 15 predicted proteins | sample 9269771 | NCBI WGS metagenome assembly JAESGR01 (sample SAMN15739572, study PRJNA653492) | algae metagenome | isolation source: Chroococcus sp. CMT-3BRIN-NPC107 and co-occurring heterotrophs from well... | place: USA: Clark Mountains Wilderness, California | collected 2010-04-18
ATGTACTTCAACCAAAAATATATTTATGCTGTATTGTTAATCGCTCTTGCGGCGAGCGGATGTGCCACGTCAGAGAAGATCCAGCCCACCCAGGTCGGCGACAATCGCCTCACCTGTAAGGAACTGGAGGATCAACTGGCTCAACTCGACCAGTCCCAGAAAAATATCGAGGACAACAAGGGTGTCACCGGCACGAACGTCGCCGCTGCCCTATTTTGGCTACCAGGCCTCGCCTACACCTATTACGATGCCGGGCAGGCCGAGAATCTTGTCCAAGAGCGCCGCAGCCAGCTCACCAGCCTCTACAACAAGAAGGACTGTCCTTAGGGCGCGGGTCCAGCCGGCACTTCCCGTCGGCGCCATGATGGGCAGGGCGCGCCCTTTCTTGCCCTGACGTCTGTCCAGATAACAGGTCGAGTGCCGGGTTCCCTTTTGTTAGGCGTTCTTAGTCACTCTCATGCACGAGCACGCCGAATTTTCATAGGGCCTGATGAAGCTCCTTAACAACGGCGCACTCGACGAAGCAGAATATATTACCGCGATCATGCAGACCGACTTGGCCGAGATCGGTCATGTTCCTCCCGGCCGCGTTTGGCCACGACCAGGAGAGGTGCCCCCGGCCGGGTGGGACGTCTACGAGGATGCCGTCCGCTGGTGCCACGGCGGCTTCCAAGGCTATCCCGGCTGGTCATAGTCACCGCCAGCCATTCGTCAGCAGACAGCGATCCATACTAATAACGGTTATTAGTATGGCGCCGCCTGTGCGGTACTGATGGCCGGCTCAGAGGGTAGGCCAATTGGCCGACCCTCTTCCTGCGCATCCCCCGGATCCCGATCGGCGGCGCCGTGTCTGAGCAAGGGGCCAATTGGCATTTTGCTCCCATCACCACCGTGCGGAGGCTCGCCCCTCCGTGCCGACAGCGATTGCTCTTGTTTCGCCAACTTCCGCAACATGTTGCGGAAGTTGGTCGGTCCGCTCCCCCCGTCGGTTCCCGAGTGCTTTCGCCCGCTCCACGAGGCTGCTGCTAACAGTCAGCATCTCAGCCGCCTGCGCATTGCTGATGGCGGGCTCGGTAGATCCGCCAATTGGCGGACCCTCTTCCTGTGCCGCTGCCGGATGCTGGTTGGCCCCCATCGCGAGATTCGCAATCCGAGCCGAGACCGACGCCCGTTGCGTTTCGGAGCAAAGTCTCAATTGAGACTTCTGCGGGTCCTAACATCCCTGCGGTGCAAGACGAGGGTGTCTCAATTGAGACACCCTCGGAGCACGAGCATTAGTTCGGCACATGTGCCGGTTTCTGATTCTATTAAAAGGTGCAATTTTTTGCACCTTTTCATCCACTACGATCGCCGGAAAGTAATCCTCACCAACTTTTCCCGAGCTTTCTGGAATATTCCAGCACTTCTAAATTCTCCAGCTTAGCCGTTCCTGTTTGACTTGATCAAGCCCAGCCTGCGTAGTGTCCACTGGAACTACCCGGGCTGTGCATGTTCGACCGGCTGAAGCATTTTCTTGGGATCGAGAAGCGCTACGACTTGGCGAGTTCTTCGCCGGAGATGCTGGCGCTGTTCGGTGCCACGCCCACAGCTGCTGGTGTCTCGGTCTCTGCTGAGTCTGCCCTTCGTTCGCCGACCACGCTGGCGGCCGTTCGGGCCATTGCCGAGAGCGTTGGCTCCCTGCCCTTCCATCTCTATCGCCGCAGTGCCGACGGCTCCCGTGAGCGCGACAACTCTCACCCAGCAGCCACCCTCCTGGCCGGCGACTGGTGCCCATGGGCCGGCGGTGTCGAGACGAAGACCGGCCTGCAGCTGGACGCCCTGCTCCATGGTGCTGCCTGCGGCCAAGTGATCCGCACCGGCAGCACGCCCCGAGAGATCCACCGCCTCGATCCTCGTGATGTCACCCGCGATACCAGCGGGCCGGAGCCTCGTTTCAAGTTCAGCGTCAACGGCGTCGAGCGCACCCTCGACTGGCGGGATGTCCTCTACCTGCCCACCCCTGGCTCGATCGGCAACCGGGTCGTTTGCCTGACGCATCTGGCGCGCGAGGCGATCGCGCTGGACCTCCTGATGGCCGAGCACCAGGCCCGGCTGTTCAGCAACGGTGCCAGGCCGAGCGGGATTCTGAAGACCGGCAACAAGCCGCTCGGGCCTGAGGTCATCAAGCGACTGCGCGAGAGCTTCAATGCTGCCCAAGCCGGAGGTGCCAACTCCGGCCGGACGCTGGTGCTTGAGGACGGGATGACCTTCGAGCCGCAGCAGTTCAGCAGCACGGACAGCCAGTTCCTTGAGCTGCGCCGGCTGGTCACCCAGGAGATCGCAAGGGCCTTTAAAGTGCCGGGCACCCTGATCGGCGACCTCGACCGGGCAACCTGGCGCAACGTCGAGGAGCTGATGCGCCAGTTCGTGCAGACCTGCCTGATGCCCTGGACGGAGATCTGGCAGTCCGCGCTGGAGCGGGTGCTGCTCACTCCTGAGGAGCGGCGGGAATACTTCATCGAGTGCACGTTCGACGACCTGCTCCGTGGTGATCTGGCCGGCCGGTTCACCGCCTACCGGCAGGCCACCGGCGGCTCCTGGCTCACGCCCAACGAGGTCCGCGCCCTGGACAACCGCCCGCCGATCGACGGCGGCGATGAGCTGATCCGACAGGCCGGTCAGGCGGATGCCTCCTCTCCGACTGCCTCCCAGGAGCCCGTCAATGGCGCGTGAGACCAAGACCCTAGCGGCGCCTGAGGTGCGCTTTGCTACCGACGAGGCCGGCACCTTCTCCGGTTATGCCAGCGTGTTCGGCGAGCCGGACAGCTTCGGCGACATCATCAGGCCTGGCGCATTCAAGAAGTCGCTGGCCAAGCGGTCTGCTACCGGTGGCCCGGCCATGTTCTGGAACCACAACCCGGATCAGCCGATCGGCGTCTGGACGGAACTCACGGAAGACGCCCGCGGCCTGAGGGCGACCGGCAAGCTTGTGACCGAGACGGCCAAGGGTGCCGAGGCGCTGGCGCTTTTGAAGGCTGGCGCCGTCAACGGCCTGTCCATCGGCTTCCGGGCAGTGGCGTCCGAACGCGGGCCGAACGGGGGCCGGGTACTGACCGCCATCGACCTGGTCGAGGTCAGCCTGGTGACCTTGCCGGCGGCATCCAATGCCCGCGTCACGCAGATCCGCAACGCAACCCACTCGATCGCCACGTTGGCGTTCGTCCAGGCGGCCCATCGTGCCGTCATTGCCATCACGAGGACCTACTGATGGACGTCTCCCTCGAAACCCGTAGCGAGGGCGATGACACCCTCGATCCTGCCGTGCAGGCGGTCACTGAACTGCGTACTGCCGTCGAGCAGCACCGTACCGCGCTGGATACCCGTCTCAGCACTGAGCTCCGGTCGCTCACTGAGCGACTGGATGCCATCGACGTCCGTACCCAACGGCCCGGTGGCGGTGGCAGCGAGCGCCGCGACGACCAAGGTGACCTGCAGCGCCGCGCCTTCACCAGCTTCCTCCGCCACGGTCCGGAGCGGATGCAGGCCGAAGAGGCTCGCTCGCTGATCGTTGGCGACGATACCCGCGGTGGCTACTTGGCTCCGCCGGAATTTAGCACCGAGGTCCTCAAGGAACTGGTCGAGTTCAGCCCGATCCGTCAGGCGGCCCGCGTCGGCACCACGTCGCGTGGCGAGGTGATCCTGCCCAAGCGCACCAGCACGCCGACGGCACATTGGGTCGGTGAGACGGAAGAGCGACAGGAGACCGGCACGACCTATGGTCAGGTCGAGATCGAGGTGAACGAGGCGGCCTGCTACGTGGACGTCAGCCTCCGCCTTCTGGAAGACGCTGCGGTCAACGTGGAACGTGAGGTCGCCTCTGATCTGGCCGAGGAGTTTGGCCGGCTGGAGGGTGTCGCCTTCGTCACCGGCAACGGCTTCAAGAAGCCGCTGGGCGTCCTGGCGGATCCGACCATCGGGTTCATCCCAGGCCTGCACGCCTCGGACGTGACCGTCAGCGGCCTCATCAACCTGATGTACTCGCTGCCGGCCTACTACCGGAACCGCGGATCCTGGCTGATGAACGGCTCGACCCTGGCCGCTATCCGCAAGCTGGTCGACGGCACCGGCGCCTTCATCTGGCAGCCCAGCCTGCAAGCAGGTCAGCCCGAGTCGCTACTCGGCCGCCCGGTGATCGAGGCAGTGGACATGCCGGATGTGGCTGCCGCCGCGTTCCCGATCGCCTTCGGCGACTTCTCGACCGCTTACCGGATCTTCGACCGGGTCAACCTCTCGATCCTGCGGGATCCGTATTCCGTGGCCACCAAGGGCCTCGTCCGCTTCCACGCAAGGCGCCGTGTCGGCGGTGCGGTCGTGATGCCGGAAGCCGTCCGCAAGCTGAAGATCGCCGCGAGCTAAGGAGCCTGATCATGCGCGACCTCGTCCACAACCTCGGTGTGGTGCCCGTCGTGGCACCCGCCGTCCTCTCGGCCACCACCACCAGCGATCCGGTCGACCTGATCGACTTCGGTTCCGCCGCGCTGGTGATCAACACCGGTGCCATTGCCGGAGCCGGTGACTTCACCGCCAAGCTCCAGCACTCCGACACCACCACCGGCGGCGACTTCACCGACGTGGCGGCCGATGACCTGATCGGCAGCCTGCCCGCCAGCCTTGCTGCCAGTTCGGCGGTGAAGGTCGGCTACAAGGGTTACAAGCGCTACCTGCGCACGGTGCTGACCAAGAACTCGGGTACCTCGATCGCGGCCAGTGCCGTGCTGGTGAAGGGCTATGCTCGCAACCGCCCCGTGGCCTGATGGGGCCGGCCTTCGGGCCGGTCTCGCTACTGAGGGGCCAGCCATGCTGACCCTGGTGACACCTCCGGTATCACTGCCAGTGACAGTTCAGGAGGCCAAGGACTTCTGCCGCGTCACCCATGACGAGGAAGATGCCGGGATCGCGGCGATGATCGGTGCGGCTACCGCGGCGCTGGATGGGCCGGAAGGGCTGCTCGGTCGGGCATTGGTGACGCAGACTTGGCGGCTCACGCTCGACCGCTTCCCGGCGATGATCAGCGTGCCGATGCCGCCGTGTCAGGCCGTGACGTCGATCAGCTACCTGGATCCGACCGGCATCGAGTGGGTGCTGAGCCCCGATGCCTATGAGGTCACCGGCTTGGGCGGCCACATCGCCGCCAAGATCCGGCCGTTGCGTGGCACCAGCTGGCCGCGGGTCCGCTACGGCGATGGCGCTGTCCAGGTCGAGTTCGTCGCCGGCTGGCCCGTTGTGCCCGAGCGGCTCCGGCAGGCGATCCTTATGCATGTCTCGCAGATGTACGATGGTCGCGAGGGTGCTGGCGGCATGACCGCCGGCTATGACGATCTGATCCGCTCCTACCGGCTCTGGTGCTTCTGATGCCGATGGCCCCACCCAGGCACTGTCCCAAGCCAGGACATCCGCCCTTTGTCGGCGCTGGCTGTCCTGCCTGCACGGCTGCACGTCGTGCCGCCGTGGAAGCCAAGCGACCGTCTGCCCGTGCCCGTGGTTATTACAGCAAGTGGGAAGCGGCACGGCGTGGCTTCCTGTCGGCTCATCCGACCTGTGCTTGCGGGAAGCCGGCGACGACCGTCGACCACGTAGTCCCTCATAAGGGCTCCCCGAGCCTGTTCTGGTCGCGCTCCAACTGGTCGGCTGTCTGCGCCTCCTGCCACAGCAGGAAGACGGCCGGCGCCGACGGTGGGTTCGGCCATCCGATCCGGAGTGCCCGGCCGTGATGGGAAGGAGGAGGGATCGAGTTTTGGCCCGGTTGCTACAGGACCGTATTGCGCCGCTTGCGCGCAGTATCGTCGGCTTCTGGGGATTTTCCCGATGAGAGGCCGCAAGCCCAAGCTCAAGGTGATCGAGGGTGGCCTTACCCAAGGTCGCTGTCCGCCTGCTCCGGCCTGGCTGACGGCTCAGGCCAAGGCGGAATGGCGTCGGGCCGCACCGGAGATCCACGGCCGGAAGCTGCTGACCCCGGACACGCTGGCAACCCTGGAGAGCTACTGCATTGTGGCCGGCTTGGTCCGCGAGCTGGAAGAGGTCATGGGCCGGGACGGCCGCATGATCGAGACAGAAGACGGCCCCAAGCCGCACCCCGCGTTCAAGATGCAGTCGGCCGCCATGCGCGAGGCACGACTGCTGGCGACAGAACTCGGCTTCATGCCGCACCGGCGCGCCGCCAAGACTCAGGAAGAGAGCAAGAGCGATGACTGGGCGGACGATCTTCTCGCCTGACCCGGCGCTCTACCCTGACCCCAGCGGCAGAGCTGGCCGCATCTGCAGGTTCGTGAACCGGTTGCAGCTTTGGGAAGGCAGCCATGCTGGCCAGCTCTTCCACCTCCACGACTGGCAGACCGCCATCATCCGCCGGATCTACGGACCGACCACCGAGTGCGGTGGCCGGCAGGTCCGGATGGCGGTGCTTTGGCTTCCAAGGGGTAATGCCAAAACGACCTTGGCCTCTGCCCTGGCGCTGGCACACTTTCTGGGTCCCGAGGCGGAAGCCGGCGGCCAGATCGTGATGGCGGCGGCCGATCGCGAGAATGCCGGCATCGCCTTCAACTCCGCCCACCAGTTCGTCCAGCAGGACCAGGTGCTGGCCAAGCGGGTGCGCCCGATCGAGAGCAGGAAGATCCTGCAGCACCCGGGCACACAGGGGAAGATGTCGGCCATCAGCACCGAGGCCTACTCGAAGCATGGCCTGAACGTGAGCTTCTTCCTGGCTGATGAGGTCCATGCCTGGCCAGCCGCGGAAGCCCGCAAGCTGTTCGGCGTCGTCAGCGACAGCATGGTCAAACGGGAGAACCCGCTCACCATCGTCATCAGCACCGCCGGCGAGGGTCAGGGCACGCTGGCCAGCGATCTCTGGCAGTACAGCCAGAAGGTAGCCGCGGGCGAGATCGAGGATCCAACCTTCGCGCCGATCATCTTCGCGGCGGATCCTGCCGCCGACTGGAGGAACGAGGCGGCCTGGCGTGCGGCCAATCCCGCGATCGAGGCCGGCTTCCTGTCGCTTGAGGAACTGCGCACCAAGGCTAGGCGCATCGCGCACTTCCCAGCGGAGATCTCCAGCTTCAAGCGCTTCCACCTCAACATCTGGACGGATGGCGCGGCCGAGCCTTGGGTAGATCTGGCGGTCTATGACCAGGCCGAGCCGATGCGGCCGCAGACCGAGCTGCTGGGGCAACCATGCTGGGTCGGCGTCGATCTCTCCAGCGTCGAGGATTTGACGGCCGTGGTGGCGGTGTTCCCGGTCGAGGATGAGGACGAGGTTCGGCGTTACGACGTCCTGCCGATGTTCTTCCTGCCGGAAGCCAGCATCGCCCGCAAAGCTGAGCAGGACCAGGCGGACTACCTGCGCTGGCGAGAGGCCGGACACCTACGGCTCACCCCTGGCAACGTGGTCGACTACAACGCTGTACTCGCCTGGATCGACGAGCTCGCTGTGGACCACAGCGTCCAGGAGATCGCGATCGACCGGTGGAACAGCACGGCGGTCACCACAGCCCTGCAGGAAACTGGGTTCACCGTCGCCGCCTTCGGCCAGGGCTTCGCCTCGATGGCGGCACCGGTGAAGGAGCTGAAGGCAGCACTCCTCTCAGGCCGCTTCCGGCATGGCGACAACCCGGTGCTGCGGATGTGCTTTGGCAATGTCGCGGCCGAAACGGACGCGGCCGAAAACGAGAAGCTTCACAAGGCCCGCTCGCGCGGGCGGATCGATGGTGCGGTGGCCGCCGTGATGGCGGTCGGACGCATCCTGGCGAACGAGACGGGACCGAGCGTCTACGCAACGCAGCGGCCCGAAGGCTTCCTGGTCATCTGAGGAGAGAGAACATGAACGATATTACTATAACCGGGCTGAGCATGATCAAGAACAGCAAGCCGAACGCAGCTGGTGCTAAGATGCTGGCCTTCAACTGCGAAGTCCGCATCTTTGCCCTCTCCGGATGTGCATTCGTAAAGACCACAAAGAACGGGCTGACGACCAACGCGCTGTAGATCGAAGAGCCGGATGGCCGCGGGCGCTCAGTGATGATCGTAGACAACTGGCTGCGGCATGGCGGCACGAGATACCTACCGCCTGATGGGCAGAACGGAGGCGGAGTGGGTGAAGCGGGAGGAAAGGAACCCAAGGCAGAAGAAGCAGACGACGCTTTGAAGTTCGTATCAGGGCCTAGTGGGCGGGAGACAGACAGCAGGCTTCGACGCACCGCCTCCAGATTTCTACATCGTGGATTGGGGCGGGCTCGCAACATGCCCGCCAAAGCTTTTAAAGAATATCTGCAAGCTCTTTTCCCCGGATATTATAGACGCTATCATGCTTGAGCTTCCTTGGTTGCTAGGCTTTGGGATGTTCCGGATGATTGCTCAAGCAGTTTCGGCCTTTGCCCTTACGCTATCCCTATCTTTAGTGCTGCCTGCACATGCCGAAGAAAATCCGCCTCAACAAGTGGCTGCCCCAGAGGTATTGCCGTCCATTGTCAACAAGACGAAAGGCATGACGAAACAGGATGGCTACATCCCGCTTTATGTCGATGAAGCATCCGGATCAGTTTACATGGAGATACCTCGCATCAGCGAAGACATGATCTACCAGATCTCTCTTCCTAGAGGACTGGGCTCAAAGGATGTCGGTCTGGATCGCGGCGGACTGCTAGCGGAAACACGCATCGTCCGATTTGACCGCTGGGGAAGGAAGGTGCTCCTTGTCCAGCCCAACCTCAAGTACCGTGCTGTCACGGAAAATCCGCATGAGCGCCGTAGCGTCGACGAGAGCTTCGCCGAATCCGTTCTCTGGGGTTTTGAAGTGAGCGCCGAGAGCGAAGGGCACGTCCTCATCGACGTAACTGAGTTCGTGTTCAAGAGCGACCTCCACAATATCCCCGCTACCATCAAGATGGCAGAGCAGGGAGAGTACGCCCTCTCAGAAGACCGTAATGCTCTTTATCTACCCAACGTGAAAGCGTTCCCACGCAACACTGAGATTGAAGTTGCGCTAACGTTCACTAGTGCAGAACCTGGTGAGCAAATAATAGAAGTAGCGCCTACACCTGAAGCCATTACCGTTCACGCACGGCACTCCTTTGTAGCCCTTCCTGAGCCAGGCTATGTCATGCGTTCTGGGGATCCCCGTGCCGGGTATTTTAACATCGAATTGACGGATTACGCGGCTCCACTAGAGCAACCCTTACAAAAGCGCTTTATTAAACGACACCGCCTAGAGAAGGAAGATCCGTTCGCCGCTGTCAGTCCGCCCGTAAAGCCTATCGTGTATTATGTGGATCGTGGCATCCCGTCGGCAATTCGGACCGCAATACTAGAAGGCGCTCGTTGGTGGAATGAAGCGTTCGAAGCGGCAGGATACCTTGATGCATTCCGGGTTGAGTTATTGCCCGAAGGGGCGGATCCGATGGATGTACAATATAATATCATTCAATGGGTTCACCGCTCCACGCGAGGATGGAGCCGTGGCGACAGTGTCTACGATCCTCGCACAGGAGAGATAATTCAAGGACGAGTATCTTTAGGCTCACTCCGAGACCGACAGGATAATCTTATCGCTGAAGGTTTGCTTGCGCCTTACGAACGTGGCGATGAGCATGTCCCGGAACTACAGGCGTTTGTGCTAGCTCGCCTACGCCAACTTGCAGCGCACGAGGTTGGCCATACTCTTGGTCTAGTACACAATTTCGCCGCAAGTTCTGAGGGCCGGACTTCTGTGATGGACTATCCTTATCCATGGATTCAACTTAATTCTTCAGGCCGACCCGATCTTGCAGAAGCGTACGACACGAAAATAGGCGGATGGGACAAGGCCGCGATTGCTTACGGATACCAAGATTTCCCGGAAGGAACGGACGAGAAAGTGATGCTCGACAGGCTGCTCGCAGACACGAGCAACCGCGGTCTTACCTTGCTAACTGACCAGGACGCCGGCCCTGATGGAGTAAATCCTCGAGTCGAGCGGTGGGACAATAGCGCCGACGCTGCCGAAGAGCTACGGCGCGTCATGGATGTGCGCCGAGTTGCTTTAAATTACTTTGGCGAACAAGTGCTCCAAACCGGCATGCCGCTGGCCACGATGGAGGAAGCGCTTGTTCCAATATACCTCTTCCATCGATACCAAGTGGAAGCAGCAGTAAAGATGCTTGGTGGGCAGTTCTATACGTATGCATTGCGTGGAGATGATCAGCAGCCAAAGGAACCCGTGCCGGCAGCCGACCAGCAGCGTGCACTGAATGCCCTGCTCAGTACATTAAACCCAACCGAGTTGGTGTTACCGACGGCTGTGCTTGAGCGCTTGCCACCACGCCCTTACACCCACGAACGCCACCGAGAGCTGTTCGACAGCAGGACAGGATTGAGCTTTGACATCTTCTCACCACCGGTCACGGCGGCAGAGCTGACCGTTGCATCGATCCTGAAACCTGAGCGCGCAGCTAGGCTCGTTGAGCAGCAGACGCTGTCTCCTGAATTGCCGGGCTTAGACTTCGTCATCGATCAGCTTATTGCATCTGCTTATGAGAGATCAGATCAGGAACAGGACGCGTACCGGCGCGAGATGCGCTACTTGGTTCAGCGCGTCGTGGCAGAGCAAATCATTACACTGGCGGCTGATGCTCCGATGCCGCAGGTACGTGCCATAGCGGAGTACAAGCTGGCGCAACTCCGTGACCGACTTCGCGTGCAGAATTCTCCTTCAGATGCTGCCGATGGCGCTTACAACTACCTCTTGGTTGCTGACTTGACACGCTTCCTCGACCGGAGATGGGAGCCACAGCAGGACCGTCGCATGCGACTAACCGTACCTCCCGGTCCACCTATCGGCGAGTAGATCGGTCTGTTACGGCGCAAACTCGCGGGGAATGAATTGCCTTGCAACGTCAACTGCACTTATGACGGATAATACTTCAGCGCAGGTGAGGATGGCTTCGTGGATCAGGTCGCTCCCTGATCCGCCGGCAGGTGCACCTTGTAGCCGAAGAAGCTGCGTTACCCTCTGCGGGTGAAGCCGGCTGCTGGATCGCGCTCCAACACTTCACATTCACGCATGGGCGGCCGCTTCACGTCAGCCTCCTCAGTGTCATGAGCGACCTGTTAAGGATCACTAGATCCAGCAAAGGCTGAAGAATGAGAAAAAGCCAGATGGTTGCACCCGAGCAGTCGGCGTTTGATTCTGTCCGGCTCAGAAGCAACCTAGACGGATTTGCCTCTGTCCTGGTCATCCTGGCGGACAGCCCGCCCGCCATCGGCCGAAAGGAGATGAACGCGCAGGGGAGCGCCCTGCACGGGATCGTCCACGTTAACCGGGCTGGAGGCGGCAGCCAAAGAAGTCAGCGGCTAAACAGCAAGGGCCGTCCTAAGTGATCCTGCGGCGGCCCTTATCTGCAGGACCTCTGGATCCTGCCCAGGCCTTGCAAAGGTAAGCTAGCACCTGAAGGATGAGGCGGCCCATTTGCACTTGATAGAACATTTTTACTGTTCTATCTTGCCTCCATGGGACGCCCACGCAGCAACACCCCACCCGATCAGTTCACTGGCGCCGAAGTCGCTGTCGGCGCCGGTCTTGCTCCGCGCAGCTTTGCTGTTCTCCACGAACGCGGGCTCGCCCCACCGCCTCTGGTGGAAGCAAGTGGAAAGGGTACATTGCGGTACTACGACTCGGTCGGGTTGGCTGAGGGTGCCTTTATCGGCGCAGCCGTCACGTCAGGAGTTGGGCTGTTCCTATCGGCGACGCTCTGCAGAGCGGTAAGCGATGAGCTTGTTCGATCATTCGAGCCATTGCCGTCCGGGCTCGACGAGTATCTGCAGACCCCCCTCAATCCAAGGCCGGGTGACTATCCTTGGGAGCCAAAGCCCGAAGACAAGCTGATTTCCATTCGCATCAGCGACGACTTCTGGCTGCACCATCTCCTACGTACTCGGTCAGGCATCTATCGGCCGAGGCAGGCGATGGATGGCGACTTCATGATTGAGATCGTTGATAGAGCCTATGTCTTTGTGGGTCCTAGTGGCCACGACCCAGCCCCGCTCTGCCGCATCAAGGAGTGGGAACGCGGCGAAGACCAAGCCTACGTGCAGTCGCTCGCCGCAGAACTTCCTGGTCGGTACGGTACCCCCGCAGCGGATAAGCGCCTGCGTGAGATCGAAGCCGAGTTCGAGAACGCCCGGCGCAATGCCGTCGGAACGCTGCGCATCAACTTCAGTCTCGCGATTCGCAACGCCTTTGATGCGATCCACGAGCACCGCCTGGCAAAGGGCTCCAAGTTCGACTGGAGCGCTTCCGCTAAGCCGACGCCTGGCCGCTACGACGGCTGTACGCCGGACGGGTATCCGCTGGACCCCGAGCATCCATGGAACAAGCAGCTTCCTCCTGCGGAGCGAGCCAAGCGCCTAGCAGAAATCGAAGCGTACATCGCTCAATTGGATGCAGAGCGGGAGGGGCGTCAGCCATGACCACTACCCTCAGCCTTCCTCCCCACCTTCGCAAGCCAAGGCTTCAGCGTCGTGAAGTCCCAGAATACTTGGCGCTCAAGTTCGGCATCCCGATCGCGATCGCGACTCTGGCGAAGTTGGCCAGCGTTGGTGGTGGTCCCCCCTTTGACCGCATGAACAGAACCCCGTTGTACCGCACGGACCTGCTCGACGAGTGGGCACAGGCGAAGCTGGGGGTGGGCTGAGCAGCGTGGCGGATGTCGTCCATATCCCGCGCGTCATCCATGCGCCTGAGCTTGCAGAGAGGCTTGGTATCTCGGAGCGTTCTGCTCGCGAGTTAATGCGGACCGGCCGGATCAAGTCTAGGCGGCCTGGCCGGGAATATGTGACGACTGATGTCTGGCTCGCCGACTATTGGACCACTCCCGAGAGGGCCGAGAATTGCGCCGCAAATCCAAAAGCACATGGAGCTACCTCGGCTATCGCCTCTGGTGGCGCAATGGTACCGCTTACGTCTGCTGGAACCGCCCTGGCGGATCCACCGGTAAGCGCAGCCTCGATACCTCGGACGTTCAGGAAGCCAAAGAGCTGCTGATCCAGTTCGCCGACCGGAACGCCCACCTGGACGAAACTGGAGTGCACCCCGTTTGGCCGGACAGAGCCAGGGTTGGGTTAAGCACTGAGTTTGCGGAACTCGGCGGGTGATTGGAAGCGCAGCGCCGAGTGTGGG
>JAESGR010000896.1_pt1 | contig 13182 bp, 11 predicted proteins | sample 9269771 | NCBI WGS metagenome assembly JAESGR01 (sample SAMN15739572, study PRJNA653492) | algae metagenome | isolation source: Chroococcus sp. CMT-3BRIN-NPC107 and co-occurring heterotrophs from well... | place: USA: Clark Mountains Wilderness, California | collected 2010-04-18
CGGCTCATCTCATCCTGGGGCTGTAGCCGGTCCCAAGGGTATGGCTGTTCGCCATTTAAAGAGGTACGTGAGCTGGGTTTAAAACGTCGTGAGACAGTTTGGTCCCTATCTTCCGTGGGCGCTGCAAGATTGAGAGAGCCTGCTCCTAGTACGAGAGGACCGGAGTGGACGCACCTCTGGTGTATCGGTTGTCACGCCAGTGGCATTGCCGAGTAGCTATGTGCGGAAGAGATAACCGCTGAAAGCATCTAAGCGGGAAACTCGTCTCAAGATGAGTCTTGCCGGGGCCTCGAGCCCCCTGAAGAGTCGTTCTAGACCAGGACGTTGATAGGCTGGGTGTGGAAGCTGGGTAACCAGTTAAGCTAACCAGTACTAATTGCTCGTGCGGCTTGACCCTATAACTTTGACGATTGTCGAAGTGAGTAAGACGCCTGCCGTTCTACAGACGAAGGGCGCATCAAGATCTGATTGCCGCGGAAGCGGTCGACTCTGCGAATTGGCTTACCAGCCGCCGAGCTGGAAGCGACGGTTATGCCTGATGACCATAGCGAGGTGGTCCCACTCCTTCCCATCCCGAACAGGACCGTGAAACGCCTCTGCGCCGATGATAGTGCGGGTTCCCGTGTGAAAGTAGGACATCGTCAGGCTATTAATTCAAAGGCCTCCGTCGTTATGACGGAGGCCTTTTCGTTTTCTGCTCCTGACACGGCCATGGCACAAGCGTGAGGCTGGCAAACCTGCAGAGGACCACAACCTTGGCCCTGCTGGCGTTGGCACTGGCGTGGGCCGCGTGGACAGTTCAGGCCGGCCGGCCGGGCCTCGCCTGGGCGGGCGCCGCTGTCATGGCATGCGGATACGCCGGCGTGCTCGCCCTCGAGTTCTGGCTTCTGCGTCGCTCCTATCCGGTCGCCGACCCGCTTCGGCCCCGGGTTTCGCAACTCATCACTTGCTGGATCCAGGAGTGCGCCGTCGCGCCACGCGTGTTTCTGTGGCGGCAGCCGTTCCGTTCGCAGGTTCTCGCCGACTCTCTGCCGACCGGCGAGTCGCATCGCCGCGGTGTGCTCCTGGTCCATGGTTTCGCTTGCAATCGCGGTCTGTGGAATCCGTGGATGCGCCGCCTCCGCGCGGCTGGCATTCCTTTCGCCGCGGTTAACCTGGAGCCGGTGTTCGGCTCCATCGACCGCTACACCGACATCGTCGAGAAAGGCGTGCGGCTGCTCGAGGTCGCCACGGGCCAAGCCCCAATCATCGTCGCGCACAGCATGGGCGGGCTCGCGGTCCGGGCGTGGATTGCGCAAGGCCACGGTAGCCGCTTCCATCGGGTGGTCACGGTCGCCACGCCGCACCAGGGCACGCGGATGGCACGTCATGGCTTCACCCGCAACACGCGGGAGATGCAGATCGGCAGCGAGTGGCTGAAGTCGCTGACGCGACGCGAGAATCCGTCCACGTTCAGCCGCTTCACATGCTTCTGGAGCCACTGCGACAACATCGTCTTTCCTACCGCCAACGGGACTCTGCCGGGCGCTGACAACCGCCATCTAGCGGCGACGCCGCACGTCCAGATGGCGTATCACCCCGCGGTGCTCGACGCGGTGCTTGGCCTGCTCGAGGAGCCGGGAGCAACCGTCAGTCGAGGCTCGTCCGCCGCGCCACGTTCTGGGCGAGATGCAGCGTCGCCTCCGCTGACAGGTTGAGCAGCTCGGCGACATCCGCGATGTCGTCGGCGAGCGCGGGGTTGTCCCATCCGTCGTGGGTGTGCCGGGCCAGCCGGGCGGCCAGAGCGACCGTGCGCGCGCCCGCATGACTGGCCTGGTGGCTCACGCCGATCTCGCAGAGCAGGCCGGGGAGCTGCCATTCGGCAACGAGAGCGTGCTGCAGGTCGGCCAGCTCGACGCCGAGGACCTCACGCTGGGCAAGGCTCGAGCGCATCCTGGGGGCCCGCGCCTGCGTCCGGGCGATGCGCAAGGCCAGGCGCGGCGCGTGGCACCAGAGCAGGAGCTCGGCAAACTCGTGCAGCAACGCCGCCGCATGCACTGCCGCCGCATTCGGGTCGGTCCGGTGCACCGCGAAGGCAAGCGCGAAGTCGGCTCCTCGGTGCGCCCGCTGGAGCACGCGATGCAGGCCGGCCAGGGCGGCGGGCTCGCTGGCGAGCAGCTCCTCAACGGAAACCTGGGTCGGAAACGCCCGGAAGAACGGCGTGATACCCAGCATGACGAGGGCGGACGTCACGGTCTCGGGTGCGGTGATGACGCGTCGGCCGCGATGCGACGACGAGTACGCCAGCACCTTGAGCGTCATCAGGGGGTCGCCGGCGATCAGCTCGCCGATTCCGTTCGCGTCGGTGCGGTCCTCGTTGGCCCGCAGTGCTTCCAGCGAGTCGGCCGTTTCCTGCAGGACCGGAATCTCCGACGCACGGAAGTGCGCCACCCAGTCGGCGAGCGCCGGCAGAGGCTCGAGAAGCTCGCGACGGACCGTCTGCGCAGGCTCGGTCATTGCATCGGATGAGGGTGTGCTGGGGCGGCGGCAGGGCGCTCGTCAGAGCGCGCCGTTCCGACGCGGTCCTGCCGAGTCTGCGCCAGCCGGGCACCGGTGCATCCGGACTGGAAGCGGGTCTTTGCCCGTCAAAACAAAGCTTCTCGCACGGGTCCTATAGTGATGCGGACCTGATCCACGAGTGAGTGATCCATGGTGATCTTTCCGGGCCCCGAGCCTCGCCCCGCGCTGGGCCTCGGCACGTGGCGGATGGGCGAGTCCGCGGCGAAGCGTCGAGCCGAGACGGCCGCCGTCCGGCTCGCGCTCGACATGGGCTGGCGAGTCATCGACACCGCCGAGATGTACGGCGAGGGCGGCGCAGAGGAGGTCGTCGGCGCCGCCGTGGCCGAAGCGCTTCGCGCCGGCAAGCTGTCGCGTGACGATCTGTTCGTCGTCAGCAAGGTCTATCCGCACAACGCCTCGGCGGCCGGGGTCGAGCGGGCGTGCGAGCGCAGCCTCAAGCGGCTGCGACTCGACCACCTCGACGCCTACCTGCTGCACTGGCGCGGCAGCGTGCCGCTCGCCGAGACGGTGAGCGCCTTCGAATCCCTACGAGAGCGCGGTCGGATCCGCCACTGGGGCGTGAGCAACTTCGATCTCAACGACATGCAGGAGCTGATGGACGTCGACGGCGGCACGCGCTGCGCGACGAACCAGGTCTACTACTCCCTCACCGCTCGGGGCGCCGGCTTCGATCTCCTGCCATGGCAGCAGGCGCGCGGCATCGTCACCATGGCCTATTCACCCGTCGATCAGGGCAGCCTGGCGCGAAACGCCGCGCTGACGCGACTGGCGCAGGCACGCGGCACGACGGCGGCGCAGCTCGCGCTTGCATGGCTGCTCGCCCAGCCCGGGGTGATGGCGATTCCGAAAGCGGTCCGCGAGGCGCATCTCCGCGAAAACCTCGCGTCGGGGTCGCTGGCGCTGACGGCCGCCGAGCTGGCGGCGCTGGACGGGATCTTTCCGCCTCCCGCGGGCAAGACTGCCCTGGCGATGCGCTGACGACGTTCCCTGCGCTCCGCTGCCCTCCTCGCCGGGCTCCATCCGCGACTACTGAAAGGCGACTTCGGCGAAGCTGCGGAGCTTCCGGCTGTGCAGCTGGTCGACGCCGGAGTTGCGCAGCAGCTCGATGGCCCGGATGCCGATGCGCAGGTGCTGGTCGACTCGCTCGCGGTAGAAGTGGTTGGCCATGCCCGGCAGCTTGATCTCGCCGTGCAGCGGCTTGTCGCTGACGCACAGCAGCGTCCCGTACGGCACCCGGAAACGGAAGCCGTTGGCAGCGATGGTGGCGCTCTCCATGTCGAGAGCGATCGCGCGGCTCTGGCTGAAGCGCCGCTCGGGCGTGGACAGCGCGTGGCGGGACGGCAGCAGCTCCCAGTTGCGGTTGTCGGTGCTCGCCACGGTGCCCGTGCGCATGATCCGCTTCAGCTCGTAGCCCTTCAGCTGCGTCACCTCGGCGACCGCTTCCTCCAGCGCCACCTGCACCTCCGCCAGGGCAGGGATGGGCACCCAGAGCGGCAAATCCTCGTCCAGCACGTGGTCCTCGCGGACGTAGCCGTGCGCCAGCACGTAGTCGCCGAGCTGCTGCGTGTTCCGCAGGCCGGCACAGTGTCCGAGCATCACCCAGGCATGCGGCCGCAGGACGGCGATGTGGTCCGTGATCGTCTTCGCGTTGGCCGGGCCGACGCCGATGTTGACCATGGTGATGCCGCTGCCGTCGTGGCGCACCAGGTGATAGGCCGGCATCTGCGGCAGGCGCGGCGGCGTCACGCCCATGTCGTCGCCGGGGCGCGCCGGCTCGCCGCGCGGCCGCTCGATGACGTTGCCCGGCTCGACGAAGGCGTCGTACTTCTCGGTGCCGGGGGCCCCGGCCATCGCCTCGTGACCGAGGCGCACGAACTCGTCGATGTAGAACTGGTAGTTGGTGAACAGGACGAAGTTCTGGAAATGCCCGGGGTCGGTGCCCGTGTAGTGGCGCAGGCGGTGCAGCGAGTAGTCGACCCGCGGCGCCGTGAACAGGGCCAGCGGGGCGGCTTCGCCCGCCGCGGCGACGAAGGTGCCGTTGGCGATGCCGTCGTCCATCGCTCCGAGGTTGGGGAGGTCGAACACGTCGCGCAGCAGCAGCCGCCGCTCCGCGCTGAGGCTGCCCTCGATATGGTCGTGCTCGTCGAAGGAAAAGTGCACCGGCATCGGCTGGACGCTGGTGCCCACTTCCAGTGAGACCTTGTGGTTCTGGAGGAGCAGGCGAAACTGCTCGAGGTAGTAGGTGGCGAAGAGATCCGGCCGCGTGAGCGTCGTTTCGTAGGTGCCCGGTCCGGCGACGAAGCCGTAGCTGAGGCGCGAATCGGCTCTTGCCACGGTGTCCGTGTGCACGCGCACGAACGGGTAGCAGGCGCGCACATGGCCCCCCGGCGCCTTGCCGTCGACGAACGCCTGCAGCGCATGGCGCAGGTGGTTGACGCTGGCTTCGTAGATCTCCCGGACGCGCGCGAGCGCAGCCGTCGCATCGTCGAAGCGCGCGGGCGCGATGAAGGCCGGGCCGATCGTCACGGGCGCACGGGCCGGCGCGCCAGGGCGGCTGCGGCAGGAAGCGGGTGGGGGGTGGGAGCCATGAGGATGATCGCCGCGCCTCCTGCGCCGGGCAGCGTGCAAAATCGCGCGCACGTCGAATGATGCCGTACACCGATGACCCAGGAACGCGTCGCGACGATCCGGTCGGCCCCCGCCAGCGCCCGCTTCGGCACACGCGCTGAGCCTCGGCGGCCGCGGGCATGAGAGTCCTCGTCCTCGGCGCCGGCGTCATCGGCGTGAGCGCCGCGTACGAGCTGGCGGGGGTCGGCCACCAGGTGACGGTCGTCGATCGCCAGCCGGCTCCGGCGCTGGAGACCAGCTTCGCCAACGCCGGCGAGGTCTCGCCGGGCTACTCGGCGCCATGGGCCGGCCCGGGCGTGCCGCTCAAGGCGCTGAAATGGCTGGCGATGCACCACCGCCCGCTCGTCATCCGGCCGCACATCGATCCGGCCATGATCCGCTGGTGCCTGGCCATGCTGCGCAACTGCACGGCCGCGCGCTACCAGATCAACAAGTCGCGCATGGTTCGTCTTGCCGAGTACAGCCGCGACTGCTTGCGCGCCTTGCGGGCCGCCACCGCGATCCCCTACGACGAGCGCATGCAGGGGACGCTGCAGCTGTTCAGGACCCAGAAGCAGTTCGACGACAGCGCGAGCGACATCGCCGTGCTGCGCGCCCATGGCGTCAGCTTCGAGCTGCTCGGCCGCGATGGCTGCCTGCGTCACGAGCCGGCGCTCGCCCGGGTTCGGGAGAAGTTCGTCGGCGGGCTGCTGCTTCCCGGCGACGAGACCGGCGACTGCTTCAAGTTCACGCAGGCGCTGGCTGGCCTGGCGGCCGAGCGCGGCGCCGAGTTCCGCTTCGGCGTCCATGTCCGCGGTCTGGTGCGCAGCGGCGAGCGCCTGTTCGGCGTCGCCACCGACACCGGCACCTACGCAGCCGATGCCTACGTGCTCGCTCTCGGCAGCTACTCGCCCTTGCTGCTTCGCCCGATCGGTCTCCGACTGCCGGTGTACCCGGTCAAGGGCTACTCGATTACGGTGCCGATCACCGACGCTGCGGGAGCGCCCGAGTCGACGGTGATGGACGAGACGCACAAGGTGGCCGTCACCCGTCTCGGCGACCGGATCCGTGCCGGCGGCACGGCCGAGCTCGCCGGCTACACGCTGAAGCTGCACGAGGCTCGGCGCCGCACCCTCGCCCACGTCGTGACCGATCTCTTCCCGCGGGGCGGCGACGTATCGCGGGCCGACTTCTGGTGCGGCCTGCGTCCGATGACGCCCGACGGCACGCCGGTGATCGGGGCGACGCCGATCGCGAATCTCTTCCTCGCCACGGGCCACGGCACGCTGGGCTGGACCATGGCGGCCGGAACGGCCCGCATCATCGCCGACGTCGTCTCCGGACGAACGCCCGGCATCGACCTGGCCGGGCTCACCATCGCCCGCTACGGCGCAGCCCTGCGCTGAGGCGCCATCGCGTGGCCGTCGTCGAGATCCGCTCGCCCGTCGACGGCAGCATCGTCGGCGTGCCGGTCACGGCCGGGCAGAGCGTGCGCCCGGGCGATGTGCTCGCGGTCGTCGAAGCGATGAAGATGGAGCACGAGATCCGCAGCGACCAGGACGCGGACGTCGTGTCGGTGCGCGGTCGGGTGGGCGAAGTCGTCGGTGCGGGCGAGTTGCTGCTGGTGCTGCGCGCCGGCACCGCCGTCGCGGCGGGAAGTCCCGCCGACGCGGCCGACGTGCCGGCGTCGGCCGCTGAAACGCGCGCCGACCTTCAGGAGCTGCGCGCCCGCGAAGCCTGGCTCGCCGACGCGAACCGGCCGGACGCGGTCGCGAAGCGGCGCGCGCGGGGCCTGCGCACCGCCCGCGAGAACGTGGCCGACCTCTGCGACCCCGGCAGCTTCGTCGAGTACGGCGCGCTGGCCATCGCCGCGCAGCGGAGCCGGCGGAGCCTCGACGACCTCATCCGCAACACGCCCGCCGACGGCATGGTCACCGGCATCGGAACGATCAACGGCACACGCTTCGCCGCCGAGCGGACGCGCGCCGTCGTCATGGCCTACGACGCCACCGTGCTCGCCGGGACGCAGGGCATGCGCAACCACCAGAAGACCGACCGCATGCTCGGCATCGCCGCAGCGCAGGGCCTGCCCGTCGTGCTCTTCGCCGAAGGCGGCGGCGCCGGCCGGGCGACGTCGACATGCCGATCGTCGCCGGCCTCCACGTTCCCACCTTCGCGAGCTTCGCCCGCCTGAGCGGCCGGGTGCCGGTGCTCGGCATCGTCGCCGGGCGATGCTTCGCCGGCAACGCTGCCTTGCTGGGTTGCTGCGACACCATCCTCGCCACGCGCGATAGCACCATCGGCATGGGCGGACCGGCGATGGTCGAAGGGGGCGGCCTCGGCTCCTTCGAGCCCGAGCAGATCGGCCCCAGCGACGTGCAGTCGCGCTCGGGCGTGATCGACGTGCTCGTCGCCGACGAGGCCGAGGCGGTGGCGGTGGCGCGCCGCTACCTCGGCATGTTCCAGGGTCGCCTCGCCGAGTGGCGGGAGAACGAGGCGACGGCGTTGCGCGAGCTGTTGCCTGCCAACCGGCTGCGGGTATACGACGTCCGGGCGATCGTCGAGGGCGTCGTCGACGAGGGATCGATGCTCGAGCTTCGCGCCGGCTTCGGCATCGGCCTGGTGACCGCGCTGGGGCGTGTCGAAGGCCGGCCGCTCGGCGTCCTGGCCAACAACCCGGCCCACCTTGGCGGCGCCATCGACGCCGATGCGGCCGACAAGGCCGCCCGCTTCATGCAGCTGTGCGACGCGCACGGCCTGCCGATCGTCTCGCTCATCGACACGCCGGGGTTCATGGTCGGCCCCGAGGTCGAGAGTCGCGGCCAGGTGCGGCACGTCAGCCGGATGTTCGTCGCCGCCGCGCATCTGCGGGTGCCCGTGGTGGCCGTCGTGCTGCGCAAGGCCTACGGTCTGGGGGCGATGGCCATGGCGGCAGGCGGCCTGCAGGCGCCGCTGGCAACCGCCGCCTGGCCGAGCGGCGAGTTCGGAGCCATGGGGCTCGAAGGCGCGGTCGATCTGGGCTATCGCAAGGAGCTGCAGCAGGCGGCCGTCGGCGCCGACCGAGAGGCGCTGCGCACGCGTCTCATCGCCGAGCAGTACGAGAAGGGCAAGGCCATCAACATGGCCGCCACGCTGGAGATCGATGCCGTCATCGACCCGGCCGACACCCGGCGCTGGATCGCTTCAGCACTCGCCAGCGCGAACACGCCCGCGCGTGGGTCGAGATTCATCGATCCCTGGTAGCGGCACGGGCCGCGGCTGGCCGCCGGGGAGCCGGTCAGGGGCGCTCGCCGCCGACAGCCGCGGGCGCGTCGGGCCAGTTCTTCGCCTGCAGTGCAGGGTCGGCGGCTTCGTAGCCGATCACCACCGCATCATCGCCGGGGTCCAGGGAGGCCGTGCTCGCCGTCGTCGATGCACCCGAGAGGTACCAGCGCCTGACGTCGTCGCGGTAGGCCCTGCCCTACAAGCGCCGTGGCGGTTTGACTCGGCCCGGGAGCGTCCCCGATCATCGGGCGATGACCAGGAAAAAAGTATCGGCCGGTGCCATCCGGGTAGGCGTCGGCGGCTGGACCTTCGAGCCGTGGCGGGACAACTTCTATCCGCGCGGGCTGAGGCATGACGACGAACTGGCCCATGCGAGCCGGCAGCTGACGTCGATCGAGATCAACGGCACCTACTACCGCCTGCAGAGCGCCGCCTCGTTCGCGAAATGGCGCGAGGCGACCCCCGACGATTTCGTGTTCACGGTGAAAGCGAGCCGCTACTCGACGAACCGCAAGATCCTGGGCGAGGCCGGCGAGTCGATCGAGCGCTTCTTCGCCAGCGGCCTCGCCGAGCTCGGCAGCAAGCTCGGCCCCATCGTCTGGCAGTTCGCTCCGACCAAGGTCTTCGACCCCGACGACTTCGCCGCTTTCCTGAAGCTCCTGCCGGCGAGGCTCGGCTCACTGCCCCTTCGTCACGCCATGGAGGTGCGCCACAAGAGCTTCATGAGCCCCGACTACCTCGCGCTCGCGCGCCGGCACAAGGTGGCGACGGTGTTCGCCGACTCCGACGACTACCCCTCCTTCGCCGACCTCAGCGCAGACTTCGTCTATGCGCGCTTGATGAAGACCCAGCCAGGCGAGCCGACCGGCTATGCGCCGGCGCAGATCGCTTTCTGGGCCCGGTGCGCGCGCGCTTGGGCAGCCGGCGGGGCGCCGAGCGATGTCCCGACGATCGACCCTGCCGCGACCCCGACGGCCACGCCGCGTGACGTGTTCATGTTCTTCATTAGCGGCGCCAAGGAGCGTGCCCCGGCGGCCGCCGTCGCGACCCTCGCCGAGCTCGGCTGGGTGCCCTCGGCCCGCTGAATGGGCCGCGCTCAGGGCGTCATCGGCCGCGGTTCCTGCCGAACAGGAACGAGGCGATGGCGAGGATGATGAAGACCACGAACAGGATCTTGGCGATGCCTGCCGCGCCGGCGGCGATGCCGCCGAAGCCGAACAGGGCCGCGATCAGCGCGATCACGAAGAAGACGACGGCGTAGTGCAGCATGGGAACTCCTGTTGGGCGCGGGCAGTGCCGAAGCGATGGATCCCATCCTGCGGCCTGGCCCTTGCTTTGCCGATAGGCTGATGGGAGGCTGACGTGTCGGGTGCCCGGGCCAGCGCGTGTGGGAGCGCTCCGACGAAGAAGGCGGTCGTGTCGCTGGCCCCGCCAGGCTGCGATGCTCCGCGCGCACACAGGAGGAAAGCCATGGCCGGCGTCAAAGCCGCTGCGAAGCGGGCCCTGCGGTACCTGAACATCACGATCCCCATCGAGGTCGCAGGGCGACAGTTCCGGGCGCCGCTCGTGCGGGGCTTGGGCTTCGGCAACCGGCGCGACGCCGAGCCGTGGATGACGGACGTCCTGCGCCGCCTGCTGTCCCTCTCGCCCGGCACGGCCTTCCTGGACGTCGGCGTCAACATCGGCCAGACGCTGTTCAAGGTCAAGAGCCTGGAGCCCGACCGTCCTTACGTGGGCTTCGAGCCCAATCCGTTCTGCGTCCAGTACGCGAACGACGTCATCCGCATCAACGGGTTCCGCGACTGCGAGATCCTCCCCGTCGGGCTGGCCGACCAGGCCGCGGTGTGCCAGTTCTTCGCCATCGACGACACCGACAGCGCCGGCTCCATCGTCGAAGGCCTGCGGCCCGGCCAGGTCATCGGACGCAAGCAGTACGTGCCAGTGTTTCCGTACGAGACCGTCGCCCACCTTCTGCCGCCGCGGATCGGCATCGTCAAGATCGACGTGGAGGGCGCCGAGCTCGAGGTCCTTCGCGGCATGGACTCGCTGCTGCGGGCGCAGCAGCCCTGGATCACCTGCGAGGTGCTCCATTCGCACACAGCCGAGCAGATCCCGAGCCAGCGCGAACGCAACCGGACCCTCATGGACTTCATGGACGAGCGCGGCTATGCCGCCTACCAGATCGTGAAGGCCGGGCCGACGGCGGGACTGCGGCCGGTCGAGGCGTTCAGCGAAGGGGTCTATGGCCCGGCGAGCCAGGCGGTGTGCGACTACCTCCTGGCGCCGCGGAAGACGGCGCGCGAGACCCTGGCGGCCTTCGACAGCCGGGTCGAGGAAGCAAGCACCGCCTGAGCAACACCGCCGGTGCCGTGCCAAACTCGGCCGGAACGTTCCACCCCGTCCGTGCTGCATCGACCATGAGCGAACCGACCGCCGACGCTTCGGCCTTTTCCTTGCCGCCCGGCGTGGCGTCGGAGCGACCGCCGCGCCCGGCCGCCACGATCGTGGTGGTTCGCCCCGATGCGGCGGGCGCCATCGAGGTGCTGCTGTCCAGGCGCGCCGAGCGCGGCGACCACAACAGCGGCGCCTGGGTCTTTCCGGGCGGCACGCTGGACGGCCGCGACGCGTCGGCACGCGCGTACTGCGCCGGCCTGGACGACCTCCAGGCCAGCCGCCGACTGCTGCTCGACCAGGGCGGCCTCGACTTCTTCATCGCCGCCGTGCGCGAATGCTTCGAGGAGTCCGGCCTGCTGTTCGGCTACGGGACCGGCGATGCCTGGGTCGACCTCGACGGCGCGGACAAGGCGCGGCTGGCTCCGTGGCGCGGCGCGCTGCACCGCTGCGAGCGGACCATGGCCGAGCTCTGTGCGAGCGAAGGCATTCGCCTGGCCGTCGACAAGCTGCACTACCTGAGCCACTGGCTCACGCCGGCGGGCCGGCCGAAGCGCTTCGACACGCGCTTCTTCCTGGCCGAGGCGCCGCCTTGGCAGACGGCCGTTCACGACGGCACCGAGCTGGTCGAGCAACTCTGGATCAGCCCGGCCGAGGCGCTGGCGCGAAGCCGCACGCTGAAGCTGCTCACGCCGACGCAGAAGACGCTCGAGACCTTGACCCGCTTCGACGACGTCGCCTCGCTGATGAGCTGGGCCGCCTCGCCGCGCGTCGTCGAGCTGGTCATGCCGCGCGTCGGCACCGGCGCCCAGGGCCTGCGCCCGGTTCTCCCGGACGAGCCGGCGTGGGCCGAGCTGGGGCGGATCGATCCGTCAGGACGCGGCGACTGCTCCTACGACATCGTCCCCGGCACCGCGGTGCGCTTGTCCGAACGCGTCATTCGCGTCACCGCGGGCAACGGCAGCGCCATGACGGGCCCGGGCACCAACACCTACCTGGTCGGCGACAGCGGCAGCAGCGAATGGGCCGTCATCGATCCGGGCCCGGCGCTGGACGGTCACGTCGAGGCCATCCTCGCTGCGGCACCCGGGCCGATCACGCGGATCCTGGTGACGCACACGCACACCGACCATTCGCCGGCGACCGCGGCGCTCAAGGCGCGCACCGGCGCCACGGTGCTCGGTCTGGCGCCGCGCCATCGCGAGTGGCAGGACGCGACCTTCGTCGCCGACACGACGCTGAGCGGCGGCGAGCGCCTGGCGCTCGGTCCGACGACGCACCTCTCGGTCATCCACACGCCCGGCCATGCCGGCAACCACCTGTGCTACCTGCTCGAGGAAGAAAAGCTCCTCTTCACCGGCGACCATGTCATGCAGGCATCGACCGTGGTCATCAACCCGCCCGACGGGGACATGGCGGCGTACATCGCGTCCCTGCGCTCGCTCCTCGCTCTCGATCTCGACTGGCTGGCGCCGGGCCACGGCTTCCTGATGGCCCGGCCGAGGGCGGCGATGGAGGCCATCATCGCGCACCGCCTGAAGCGTGAAGGCAAGGTCGTGAGCGCGCTTCAGGATCGCGGGCCGGCGGCGCTCGTCGACCTGCTGCCTGTCGTCTACGCCGACGTGCCGCCGCGCCTGCACCCGGTGGCGCTGCGCTCGCTCAGCGCGCATCTGCTGAAGCTGCGCGACGACGGCCGGGCCACCGAAGCGGGCGGGCTCTGGGCGCTGCAGCAGCAGGCGGGCGCCTCGGCCTGACCGCCGCGCCGCGAGCGCCGCCGTCGAGCCTGCGCAGCCGCGGGCCGCGACGCGACCCTACATGCTGCGTCGGTACTGGCCGCCGACCTCGAACAGCGCATCGGTGATCTGCCCCAGCGAGCAGACGCGCACGGCGTCCATCAGCACCTCGAAGACGTTGGCGTTGGCGATCACCGCATCTTGCAGCCGCTGCAGCATGGCCGGCGACTTGCTCGCGTGGCGCGCCTGGAAGTCGGCCAGGCGCTGCAGCTGGCTCTGCTTCTCGGCCTCGGTCGAGCGCTGCAGCTGGACCGGCGCCGGCGCCGCGTCCCCGTGCGGATTGCGGAAGGTGTTCACGCCCACGATCGGGTATTCGCCGGTGTGCTTCAGCATCTCGTAGTGCATCGACTCTTCCTGGATCTTGCCGCGCTGGTAGCCCGTCTCCATCGCGCCCAGGACGCCGCCGCGCTCGGCGATCTTCTCGAACTCGGCAAGCACCGCCTCCTCGACCAGCTCGGTGAGCTCGTCGATCACGAAGGCGCCCTGGTTCGGGTTCTCGTTCTTCGCCAGGCCCCACTCGCGGTTGATGATGAGCTGGATCGCCATCGCCCGGCGCACCGACTCCTCG
>JAESGR010000897.1_pt1 | contig 13181 bp, 7 predicted proteins | sample 9269771 | NCBI WGS metagenome assembly JAESGR01 (sample SAMN15739572, study PRJNA653492) | algae metagenome | isolation source: Chroococcus sp. CMT-3BRIN-NPC107 and co-occurring heterotrophs from well... | place: USA: Clark Mountains Wilderness, California | collected 2010-04-18
AAAATGCGACGAAAAGTCGTGTCCGATGGCAAGCGAGTTACTGTTAGTCCTAGCTTCTTACTGACTGCCCCATAGTGTCGCACCCCAAAATCTTAAGCGCGCATAATAACTTCGGCATCCACTCATAATTCCCATCACAACTAATAACAAAATTAGCCAAAGTGGGTAACGCCTACCGCGAGATGTCCGAAAATCTCTAACTTCCTGAAGTGAAGTAATTAAATTCGCTCCCATTGCTGTTTCCAACCCTTGCCTATTTTGATCATTCTAATATTTCTTTACTCAATGAATTATCCCTGCTGTTGCGCTATAGCTGCAATTTTTGTATGACGATAGGGTGTCCATCTAAGAAACGAACGCGCAGAGTGCGACCAACTTGCCATTTCTTCTCGGCGACGAGCACTAGTCTATCTGATGAATTATTAATTGTTTCTGCGTTTTGTGGGTTCTCTTCAAACGCTATTTTTTGCGCTTCTTCAGAGACATCTGGTGGGATTGCTATACAGATTTTAATGTCTTCAAAAGTGTTTTCGTTTGCTAGTTCGTTCATTTGTTTACCTCTCGATTGTTTTGTGAATAATATTTTTCATTCAAGCAGACATAGCGAGCTTCTTTCTGACCATTAAATTATGATTGAGATAATCGCGCACCCAATTGCAACCGTAAATCACCAATTTATCCAAATCTAAAGGGAGCTCTAAATCTCAGATAATTGCCGTCTTATCGGTACTGGCTGTGGCAATTGTTTTACCATCAGGACTCAATAAAAGCTACTGCGTTAACGCGATCGCTATGTTTATGTAATGTTTTGTACAATGTTATAGCTCTTCATAATTCACTGTCTTGTCATAATTAGTCTTAGAATTCGCGGCAGTTGGCAAGGGGATTTTGTCGCCCGTACTAATTTCTCCTGTCTGTCCAGATTTTGTATTTCAAATGTATTTATGGCAAATCTGTTTTAATGCCAGTAAACACAACATAATGATGCTCGTGCTATTTCTCAACTAAGTTACACTGAGTCAGCGATTTTTTATCTTCAAAGCTGATAAAATTCTTGGAGGCATTGCCGCTATTATTTTTCAAACTTAAAGTTTTTTAAAGCAACATAGCCGCCCGAACGCTTATGTTCATCACCAGTCATAGCGTATGAATTAGGTACATTTTTAAGGTAGGCATCCAAAATCTTACTATAGATAGAAAAGTTAAATACATTCCCTACTACAACAATTCCTATTTTTGATTTCCCAGGAGCGTTTTCATGTGTCCCAGAAACCTTTTTATCTTCTTTAGAAACGTTTTCATATTGTCCATATACCCACCTATCTGTATGTTTTTCGTCACAAAAGTAATCTAAGTCTATGGCGAATTCAATGTAATATACTCCTGGCTCTTTCGGTACAAGTATATCGATAGGCGTTCCCTTTCCGACTTGTTCTCCATCTGGAAGCTGACCAACATTTATGCAATATGGTACATTTTGGGGGATACCCAACACAATTTGGTTACTTACGCCTGAATTAGTTTTTTGAGTAGCAGGATTATACGAGAATACAAAGTCTGTAGATCCTTTAATCTTTTGCCCAGGAGAAACAAATATGGTATTTGGTTTATTTGTTAAGTTAAGTAGTACTGTTGCCACTGATGTTAATGTAGATATAAAAAATGTTAAGAGAACAAGTGAGACAGCGATCCTAATGCCCCTGTCTTTATTTTTTTGTCTAAGGCTTTGTTGTACAAACTCAGTCTCTACTGTGTTGAGCCAGTTATTATTAGAATTAAGTACGTCGTCTTTTAAGACATCAATCTTGGGATTAGTATGCCAAAGAAACTGCTGCAATTGTTTATTGTTTTTCCAATCAACAGCTGCAGGCGTGAGTTGCCGTTGTAGCTCTATGGTTGTTCTGTTTTCTCGTTCCCACTCCTGTAACTTACCCCACCTGCGCACCAAAGTATCGTGGGCTGGCTCCACATAAAGTTTGCCATGGGAATCAGAACCTCCAACGAGCAAGCGATTATCAGAAAAGCGTTTGATGACTGTTTCTACTCGATTGTTTTCATCTGGGTCGGGATAATTCAGTTCCGATCTTAGTACCCTTCGCCTTGCTGGGCCTTCTACCTCAAGTGAAACCATTCGCAGCATGACTTGACGCACTGTTTTTTCATAAGCAGAATCTTTCATAATGAGTAGTTTGTATTCTCGTGTAGCTATTGTGGTCAAAGAACCAGCAACACCATCTAAATCATCATAGTCTTGTTGTTTTAACGCTCGGTCTGAATCCCGACGATGCAAATATTTTGAGTAAAGTTCGCTAAGAGTCAATGATAACAATGAGAGCGCTGACGTTTGGGTGAGGGCGACTTCATCAAGCAACTGCTCGACCAATCCTGGAGGGTCAAAAGACAACAATTTTTCTTCAGCTGGCTTCACAATTACCTCTCGCAATTCGTCTCGCTCCATTAGAGGTACAACAAACCGTGCCGCTGTCCAACGATTTGATGACAAAAGTTTGTTAGAAAAATAATATTCAAAGTCAGAGCGCAAAGTGATTAGAATTCTCAGGTATTGCGAACAATCGGTGAGTAACGCTTTGAGTAAATCTAGAAATTCTTCTTCTTCCTTTCTTTTCTTTGGTTGACACATAGTTAATAGTTCTTCAAATTGGTCAATAACCAAAAGCAGCTTTGATGAATTGTTACAACCCCACTTATTAATCTCTTTTATAAAAAATTGTGGTTCACGCAACTCCTGACTCAGGTCATGAATGTAATTAGAATCCTTTGGTATAGATTGATTGATAATCGGTGAAATAGTACTTGCTAAAGCCGTAAAAGGACTTGAATTAGGACGCATTGGATTGAGGATATGCCATTGTTCTCCTGACAACAAAGGGAGTAACCCAGCTTTAACTAAACTTGATTTACCTGTACCTGAAGCTCCACAAACAACAGTGAGGGGTGGCTTATCTGAGTTTAAAAGATGAGATTTTAGATTGTCTATAGCTCTTTTTCTACCAAAGAAGAGCTTGTTATTTTCAAATTCGTAAGGCTCTAGTCCTCGATAAGGATTTGTGTTCTCATCTAGTAAAGGTGCATTTTCCAGCTTCTCTGGGTCAAAATCAGGTAGCAAAAAAATAAATTCACCTTTCTCGTGATTTTTTAATTGGCGCAAGCCTACTGTTTGTTTGTCTACTCTATCTCCTAGCTTACCCTCTAAGTAAAGATAGAGTTCAGAGGCTGTAATCACTCCGTTTTTCATCACATCTCCCTTACCCTCTTCAAGGGCTTCAAACAAAATCTCAGCAAAAGGAGAGTGATCTCCTATGCTACCTACACCGCGATTTCCAAGACAAGCTCCAGAACTAGGAATGTAATCTACTGCTGTTTCATCGTGGGCTGCTGAAGCTATAACCTGTTGAGCACAACTGTTAATGTAGCGCTTGTATTTTTCGCGATACATTTTTGAAGCCTCCCTTTCCCTTGCTTCTCGCGTTAAACTTGACCAGTGAAAAGCACCAGCGAAGCAGCAGTCTAGGATAACTAATAAGTGATGGCAATCCATTGCGACCAGTGCATCATGTAATAAGTGCATTGGCAGGAAGCTGTTTTCATCTCCTTTGTGAGCGTCCTGGGGGAGGAGGGAACCGGCTAACTCATCCTTTCTTTCAAGTTTGTCTCGATCTATAGTACCGTGTCCGGCAAAATAGAAAAGCACGCGGTCATTTTTTGCAATTTTGATGGTTCCAGTCTCGAGGGGAAGTCTCCCTTGTTTGAGATTTTCAACCAGATTATTCAGCCGATCAAGAGTAGCATTGGTGTCTAGTAACTCCAAAACCTGATATTGGTGTAGCTCTCTCAGAATTTTTGTAAATCTTTTAGCATCATTGACCGCTGTTTTTAAGCACTTAATGTTATTTGTGTAATTATTAATACCGATAACAATGGCGTAGCTATTTTCAATCTGGTTCATAATCGCATCTCCGTCTTTTTTATATCCACCCCGTGGATGGGGTGGGCTGTAAAGCTAAACTAGATACACAACTTACGAAGTCAACGCTTCCATTAACGCTTCTAACCCAGCGGTCGTTGTGAAGTAGGTGAGGTGATCGCAAGCAGCATCTGGTTCTAGTATTCTGGGTTGAGGCGAGCGGTTGGAACTAACACTTTTGATGCTAGCCAGACTCACAGCAATATCATTAGGTTGTTCAAAAAAGACCAAATCGACCGTCCTATCTATAGCTCTAGCAAAAAGCTTGTTCATCAATCTTTGCAATCGGCTAGATTGGTTTTTTGGTTGCAGAGCATCTGCAACAATCGATCTATTACCAGCAACGATTGTGTAGGGAACGCGAGGATCTGGATTGTTTGCAAGTTCCTTGAGAAAGTTAGAGTTCAACTGCATTTGTTCCAAAGAATTATCATTGGCTTCAAGTAATGCCAGTAAGTAAGCAATGACTTTTGCTGGCCAAATAACAGCAGAAAGTTGGTTCAAGCCTATACCAAGCATTGCAAAAGCCCAATCTTGTACGCTACTCCAAGGAGAGCCAGCATTTGGTGTACCTAACATCACCAAATGTTGCACAATTTGATTTCCTTCTTCTCGCTCGATAAACCAACGAGCAATTAAACCACCCATTGAGTGAGCCACAATATGCAGTTCTTTTCCACAATCTGCTGTTAAGCCGACTTCTTCCAGCTTTTGTTTGAGCAACTGAGCATTTTCTTCAATGGTGGTGTTAAGGTTTTCGTAGTCAAAGGCTAAAACAAGGTCATACATTTCTTTAAGAGCATGCTGTTGACCGTGCATTTCTACCGTTGCTTTTTGAACGCTGGTCAGCAAACTCGTAGTGTCTCCGATGATACCATGAATATAAAGCGAAATCCGATGGGATTGGGCAACTTGCTCTTTGACCTTCTCCCGGTTTTTTTCATAGTTAATTCCATCTTTCCTAACATCAGCAATAGCTAATATGGGGTATTCATAGGGTCTTCCCAGCTTCTGATTGAGAATTTTTTGAAATAAAATGCGGATAGACCCTTGGAAGCTGCGGCTGTTGGCTACAGGACTGGGTAATCGTTCCAACCGAATTTCTGTCTTGCCATCAACAGTCCTTTCCCCTTTACCTAACGGTAGGAAAAATTCACCATCACTGCTAACTGGGAGGATATATTCACCCTCTTCTAAACTGGTATTAACCAACAACTTAAGAGGGTTTTCTGGAGTGATAACAGTATAATCTTCTACATCAACTAGTTCCAAAATGCTCAAGCCCGGATCGCTTCCTCGTGTGGTGGTAAATTGGAAGGGTTGAATGAGATCAGGGTTTTGTAGAAAAATAGGTGGGAGCAGTGTCTTTTCTCCTACATCTCTACTGACCTGCGGCAAAGTAGTTAAGTTCGCTTTTGCTTGTAAGCTGGAATGGGGTTGCAGTTGAACGGCTCCATCCAGTAAGGTAGTACTTTCGTGGGGTCGAATTTGGATAGCATCTTGCGGACGCACAATTGTTACCGCAATACTCTTTGTCATCCAATCATCTAGTTTTCTGCTTGAGTGACCTGGTTCACGAGTGTTAACTTGATGCAACAAGAGATTGAAAGTACTGTCAATTAGGTTCAGCGAACGAGTTTGCGGTGGCGGATTCAGCCCATCTTGTTCTAGCAACCCTGCGTCAAACTCTGCGGTGCTGACAATCAACTTAAATATCTCTTTGTACTCGGTGACTCCTCGTTCTAAGAAAGCATCTGGTATGTAAAATTCGTTATTACGTTCGATACTTGCGTAGGCGGGGATACTTATACTGCTTCTTTCTTCAAAGAAGGGCAGATAAATACCGTAACTCTCAGATAGTTCCAGTACATTGCAGTAAAGTGTTCTTGAACTGTTGTTAGTCAGTTTGACTTGTATGACTGGCGGTTTCCATCCACCGTCTCCATTGGTGTATTGCACCCGTTGTTCTAAATTCCCTTGACAGGAGGAGGAAGATACATCTTGTCCGGAAAGGATTTCAATGTACATCTCCACTTGCTCTAGCTTAATGAAACTTGTGGCTGGGCTTTCGAGCGTCAGAATATTATTCCACCGAGCCATATGTTCTAACTGTTGAATCGCTTTTGTTGCGCGATCGCTCGTATAACCTATCCCATCTGGTTGTTCTGGAATGGGAGCAACTAGAGCCAGGTTATCTTTTGTAATCCAGTATTGACCGTTGTCAGCTGATAGGGTGCAATATGCACTTTGGGGAGAGTCTACCACATCTACGTACAACGAAGGCTTTTGATTGGGACCTGCTTCTCTATGGGCTTGGCGAGCCAGTTCTACCCCTGTTTCTTCTCCAGTACCACCCTGAATATAAACTTTTAACGGAGCCAGTGGTATGCTTGTAACAACTGCCCAATAGGCTTGATTTCGAGACAAGCCATTGTCGCGGATAATCTCCACTTTACTTATCTGTGGTAGTACTTGAGTCACTTCGGCTTCGACGATCGCATTGGGAAGTTGGTGTAGTTCTTCAGCATTGCTTCCAACGGGAAAAACAGCTAGAAAAGTATTTCCACCATTGGATGATTTTGGAACACCATGTAAAGCACCGCCGTCAATGACCCAACCATCATGATTTTTGTTGTAACTTAAGGTAAAGTATTGAGGACGTTCGCCAATAGCACCGCCTAAAAAAGGTTGGTTGTGTTCTTTTGTGTTGATTGCTTCAATTTGTGGTGACTGTTCCTTGACTTGACCAATGACTAAAGCACTCACATTCCTAACCAAATCTCGATAGGATATACCGCCATTCGTTTTTCTCAAGGCTTCTGTAAGGAAATAGGAAAAAGCTCCTCGTCGCTGACCGTCTTCTAGGGTGTGTTCCTTTGCTGTTTCATGAGAACGGCAGGCGGCGAGGGCAATATGTTTTCCCCCAAATCCCTGGAATCTAATCCTGTTTAGGTTATTTGAAGAAGCCAATTTATCTAATGCCACTGGGTCATTGGCGAAAATAAAGCTCTCCCAAGGGCGTTGATGTTCATCACTAGGAGCCTGACGTACTATTTCTGAGTCTCTCGTCCCAGTACCAGAGTGACAGCAATCCAAAATAACAACAGTATGTGGATTGTTCTTTGACACTTGAGAAATCAAATATCCTAATTCCTTATCTGCTATGTCCCAGCTATCTTTTGTGCGGCTGTCGTAGCAAACTAGGGTTTCATTATAGTTGTCTGGTTTTAGATGAGAAAAGGCTTCTGGTACTTTTTCTTGAGAACCGTGACCTGCATAGTAAAACAGCACCACATCATCACTATCTGCATTGCAAAGATGTTGTTGAAAACCATTAATAATTGCTTGACGAGTTGCTTGTTCGTTGGTAAGAATCCACGGGATATCTGTAGATTCAACAAGTGTCCATTCACTTTCAAAGGAAATTCTGTCTCGCAAGTATGTTTCTATTGCCTTGATGTCGTTAAGACAGCCGGTGAGTGGATTCATCAAAGGACTTGAAGCAGGATGATAGTTATCAATGCCAACTAATAGTGCATAAATGTTCTTAGCCATGGATATTGTTCCTCATTAACGTTTTTCCGAGATCGCTCAAAGCGACAATTATTTGAATGAAGTGATCGCCTATCTTGTAGTGCGATCGCCCTTCGGTGCTACCCTCAAACTCATCACTGATTTCTTACCTACAGTTGGGAAGTCTTGGGGTGCGATCACTTTCAAAAAATCCACCTTTAAATAATCTGGTGATTAACGATGCATCGGAGCGTGAAAAGCTTCGTGTCTCCTCAAGAAACATGACTTTATTACCGGAGGTTTACAGGTAGGAATTTCGTAGGATGGGTTAGCATTAGCGTAACCCACGATTGCTAAGTCAAGAGGGAATGAAATAGTGCCCGAAGCAGCATTTATGAAAGCGGCGATCGCACTCATCAATGCCAATTGTCAGTTTGTGTTGAGATGCCATTCAAAAGCGACCGGATAATGATCGCTAGCACTCACCATTGTAAGTAATTCAACGTGTTCTATTCCTTGAACATTTGTAACGGCATAATCTAGAGTCCTGCCAGATTCGTGAGTTGTCCTGTTGCTATGAACAATACGAACACCAGGTATATTACCCAATTGAGCAGGTTCAATGTTAAAATCACCCAAAAGAATCCAGTTGTTATTCCCTTCTCTCTGAGTGATTTGATTTATTTGGGCAGTAACCCATTGACGTACATGATTATCAGTAATACGACCAGTAGGAGGAGCGGCAACATGATCAGGAGTAGGAGGTGGTGCATGCATCGTATATATTGTGAGCGGAATGACTTGATTATTAAAAGGAATATTTATAGTCATCCAAGGCAGATTCCTAGTATTACGAGGTATGACATTAACTGGATTCACAGCATTTAGGACCCCATGCGCCTGTGCAGGGAGGTTACTAGCAACAGCTAAACCACCTTGCGCCCAAGTATTCTCCCAGTATAAAAACTCCATGATGTAACCTTGTAGTACCTTCAACAAGATATTCCCAATTGTTGCCCCAGTATTTGGATCGATCAATGGCTGAATTCCACCGAAAGCAGGGAAGAAACCATTGTTGTTCGAAACACCAGCGCTCGGTAAATCTCCGGTCTCTTGTAAAGCAAGCACTGGAAAGACTTGCTGCTGGTGTCGACTAGGTGCTGCTTCTACCAATTGTGTGAGCCATGGGACGTTTACGGCTCCCCTCATATTCCATGTTGCAAATCTAACAACGGTTTGTACATTAGGTTGCTGTCTCTGCGCTGCTGTTCTACTGCTCTCAGCAACAACCCGAGCACTTTCTGGTACTTCCATGCCTTCAAATACGAAATCTGCTAATTGGTTGTCTATTCCTGGAAATTCTAACTCTCCAACTCCTTCAAATAGGAAACTACCGAAGTTGAAATTTGCTGGGTCTCCGCGTTTTGAATGCAGGTGGAATACCATCACTGGACCGATAAATGGCTTCTCAAAACTTACATCTTGAAGACTTTTTTTTGCTTCGGATGAATTTAGGGTATCGGTCATTGTATTGTAGACATCCTTAGACGGAACCGTATTGCACTGACAATGGAATCCCACGCCTTCGGGTACGGTCATCTTCATCTTCCAATCACCGGGCTTGGGGTCTTTGACAATCAGACATGCAACTGAAGAACTAGACATGATCACCAGTTGGTTTTCTTCTTCAATATCGCGATCGTACTTGGTTCCATCAGGTCCTTCAATGGTCAGTACTGCACCCGTTGGAAAATCGATCGAGCCATCATCTTTAGTGAGGAATGCATAGAAATAAGGCGCTCCTGCTTTGACATTCATCGTATGGCTGGAGACGTGCCTGTCTTTGTTATCAGTAGCGCTATTACACGCACAGTAACAATATGAATTGTCACCTTCCAATGCAATCCACTTGCCAAGAAAGGCTGGTAATGTCAAAACTGAAGACAAAAGCTGATTGTCTGCACCGCTATGAGTTTCCACTGCTAACCGCTCGTTGCAAGCCACCCTTGGAATGCTGCCACCCTTGTTATACTCTATGCCTAGTTTATCAAGCCCCCCAAGCCCCCAATCAATGGTATCCCCTTTCACTTGACCGCGGTGATGCCGAAGAGTTGGATGCCCCGGCTCATTAAGGCTATCATATGAGCTAACTTCTACTACTAGCCCGTCATTAGTGATGGCAACTGAAGGATAGGTTCCATAGGCATAACGCCTTTTATCCTTATCAGTATTACGCCAGTTAATAATATTATCCTCAACATTACCAAGACGACACAAAAGTGTTGAAGATGGTAACAAGCCGTCGCAGTGAGCTTCGACCACTAGCCCACTATTCGTGATGGCAACTGAGGGATTAACTCCCCTATCATATTCAATCGGTATCGCAAATTTATAGCTTTCCCTATTATTTTTCCAATTGATAATATCACCTTCAACTTTACCAACGCTATACCAAAGAGTATCATGGCTCTGAGACTGGTGAACCTCGACCACTAGCCCACTATTCGTGATGGCAACTGAGGGATTAACTCCCCTACTATATTCAGCACTTGTGTCGTTGTTACGCCATTTGATCTCATTGCCTTCAACGTTGCCAACGCGATACCAAAGAGCATTACTAGCTCCCTGAGATTTATGAACCTCGACCACTAGCCCGTCATCATTGATGGCAACTGAGGGATTAACTCCGTTGTCATAATCATGGCTCTCATCAGCCCAATCGATCTTGCCACCATCAACTTTACCAACACGATAGTAGAGTGATTTTGAATCCTCAGTATTGTGAACTCCTACAACCACCTTTCCATTATTCAAAGCAATATCTGACCACTTACCAGTACCGTAGTCATCAGCTTCACCAAATTTGTCATCTCCAACAACTGAACCTTCATCTAAGCCTGGTAATTTTGGTCTTGAGTTTGGGTCATCCAAAATCTTTCTGATTGAGTTCTGGAGCGGAAAACGATTTGAGTCGGTAGCCATGATTTTTTCTCCGTAAACTAGGATTGTTGTGATGTACGAAACACCGAATTGAGCCAATGTTGTGAGCAACTGATTTCGCTCCATAACAGCTTGGACGAATCGGTTTTCAATTACTCAAGATTCAGTTTGTGCAGGTGCAGCAGAGCGATCGTTAAAACTTGTCTAAATCGACTGCCCATACCATTGCACCTCCCAACTCTTTTTCAATCAAATAACTGACTTTATAACCGAGTGATTTCTCATCGTCATAAGTCACCCAGAGTCCAGTCTTAGTGCTGTAGGCGTAGGGAGTTAAAGTAGGTTCGTCCCACCTCAGTACGTCGAGTTCGCCACTATCAATTTTCTCAAGGATTTCAAAGTAAGAGAGGATACCAGGGGTGCGCGTTCCGGGTCCTGCGGGTCCGGGACCACTAAAGGGTTGTCCGAAGCCATCAGCAGGGTTTTCAACAAGATAACTCCGTCCGTAGGTGGGCAACCCCAGCACGATCTTTTCTTTGGGAATATTCGCCTTCAGGTAAGATTCCACCGTATCTTTGATGTCAAACTTACCATCGGGTTCGGAATCTTCCAGTAGGGGAGCATTGGCTCCTGTTCCCACTCTGTTGGGATCGTCAAAAGCCCCGTGATAGTCGTAGGACATGACGTTGAACCAATCAAAATATTGAGCGCACTGAGCTAGCCATTGAAAGAATTGGTCGCCCGTTTTGCTGCCCTTGGGTACCGCAGAAGAAGCTGTAGTGATTAGAAAATCTTGCCCAGCAGTTTGACGGAACTCTTGCAGCAGTGCTAGGTAATTGTCGTAATCAGCATCTTGACCACCTCTTTTAGAGTCACCGGGATATTCCCAGTCGATGTCAATACCGTCAAAGCCGTACTTCTTGGCATAGTCGATCGCAGATTTAATAAACTGCGTCCTGCCACTGGGATCGGCTGCCATTTTGCTGAATAATTGGCAGGTAAAGGGACCGTAGGGGTGTTCTGTTCCAGCTGACTCAGGCGTGTCATCGCAAGTGTTAAAACTCCAGCCACCAATTGAGAGTAGCGTTTTGAGATTGGGGTTTTTCTGCTTCAAAGCCTGCAACGCTGGAAACAGCTCTTTTTCGTCCTTCCATTCTACGGGTTGAATGGTATAGTCTCCGGTATAGCGTTGTTCTCCGGTTCGCTCTGACGATGGATCTATACTCCAACTTACAAAGCCGAACATACCAAAGGCAAAGTTGATGTGTGTAAATAGCGAGGGGTCAATTTGATCGGGTTTGAATTTCCCTACTTTGCGGTATTGTGCCCAGTTACTAAAATATGTGACAAATTTGTAAGCCATTTTTGTTTCTCTCCTTTGTTTTTTTGTGTTGTTTTTGAGGGTAGAAAACTTACTTTAGGAGGATTCCTAACTATTGACGGAAATTTCTAAGAGGGAGGAGCGTTTAGGTGTAGATTTTGGTAAGTCCCACAGGAGGGTTTTGCAACCTAGGCAACCAACTAGCGTGCTTCTACGCGTGAGGAAGTACACTAAGGCGCAACCTTGCTAGAGGTTGTCCTAACTTGTACTTATCCTCGTGCTACTTGAGTTTCGATTATGCTTTGACTGACATAACTCAAACTCCTTGTAAAACTAAAAAACACTTTGTCCGCTGACATTGCCTGCCGGATTGTAGTGACAAACTAGGACATCATTGCCATTGCCACTGGCTAACCCACAGCCAACTTCTGTTGTATTTCTCCAAACAACTTGAGTATAGTGACCTACATCTGCCCAATTTCCGCTACTAGAGACATTGGGGAAAGTACCTTTGCGGAAGAACTTCTTTTCACCACCCCACATATCTACTAACTGAGTGACGGAAAAAGCGCCGGAACTACCTTGCGCTAGGTTTTCCCCAGCACGACTATGTTCAAGTTTTCCTTTAGCAGCTAAATGATTTGCCCACTGTTGAGCACTTGCTGCTAAATTATCTGACCATTGCAGTGGCGGAACCCCGACTTCAACTCTGTACTTGTTGTGTTCTGCCAAAATTATTTGAATTCGATCGCTCGAACCTCTTGAAGGTCTATCGTCAGTGCCTGATGCCGATAAATTACTGCCTGATGCCCATAAAGCGTTATTTGCAGTTTCAGTTTGAGAATCCGCTCGGTAAATTACAAGATTACCGTCGTCTTGAAGTCTGAGAAATGCTCCAGGGTTATTATGTGTATTAGATGCCCACTTTGGAGAACCACTCTCATACTCATAAAGAACCAAGTTCCCATCACTTTGCATAATGAGATAAGACTGAGGCCCTTTGCATACAGTATTCGATGCCCAAATAATTTGACTACTCTGACGACTGTGAATAACAAGATTTCCATCTGATTCGATATTAAGTTGGTAAAGCTCATTAAACGAACGCAAAGATTTCCATTTATTAAGAGTATTTCCTGGACCTAGCTCTCTTCCTGGGCGCATGTCTGCCATATTGCCTCCAAAGTGTAAATTAAGTAGAAGTGAAATTCAGCGAACAGAAAAATTTTTTAGAAGACTACTTAAGCAGGAATTTTAATTGTTTTACCAACTTCCAATCTTGTAGGGGAAACACTAGGATTTGCATCGGCAATTTTCTTGCTCATCTCATCGCTGCCGTCACCGTAATAAACATCAGCAAGATTAGAAAATGTGTCTCCAGCCTCTATTTTATGGTCGCAGGGGGGTTGTCCTTGTTTCTTA
>JAESGR010000898.1_pt1 | contig 13134 bp, 14 predicted proteins | sample 9269771 | NCBI WGS metagenome assembly JAESGR01 (sample SAMN15739572, study PRJNA653492) | algae metagenome | isolation source: Chroococcus sp. CMT-3BRIN-NPC107 and co-occurring heterotrophs from well... | place: USA: Clark Mountains Wilderness, California | collected 2010-04-18
AGGACCTCCGAGGACGTGGTGGTCAGCAAGGTCGGCCGCGAGCTGTACAACAAGTTCTTCCGCGGCTACACCCGCAAGCAGTGGGGGCTGGACCCGTCCGAGCTGGATGCGAGCGTCACCGCGCGGGTGCCCACGCGCACCAACCGCGACGACCGCTACTTCGCCGACAAGTTCCAGGCGATGCCGCGGCACGGCTACACGCGCATGTTCGAGAAGATGCTCGACCATCCGAACATCAAGGTGATGCTCAATTGCGACTACCGCGAGATCGTGGACGTGATCCCGTGGCGGCACATGATCTACAGCGGCCCGGTGGACGCCTTCTTCGACTACAAGTACGGCAAGCTGCCCTATCGCAGCCTGCGCTTCGAGCACGTGAACGTGCCCAGGGAGCAGTTCCAGCCGGTGGGCACCGTCAACTATCCCAACGACTACGGCTACACCCGCATCAGCGAGTTCAAGCACATCACCGGGCAGGAGTGCTCGACGACCTCGGTCGTCTATGAGTATCCCTGCGCCGAAGGCGACCCCTATTACCCGGTGCCGCGGCCCGAGAACACCGAGCTGTACCGCAAGTACGAGGCCGAAGCCGAGACCACGCCCAACGTGACCTTCGTGGGACGCCTGGCGACCTACAAGTACTACAACATGGACCAGGTGGTCGGCCAGGCACTGGCGACCTTCAAGAAACTGCAGTCGGCGCACGACGCCGCGGACAAGACGGTCGAATCAGCCGCGGCGCTGGCGGCGACCGTGGCCACCTGATGCCGATCGAGCTTTGGGCGGGTCCCGAATGCACGGTCAACCGGGTCGGCGACAGGTTCAAGGACCAGTTGCCATCGAGCGGCTTCGCCCACCGCATCGACGACCTTGACCGGCTGGCCGGCCTCGGCATCACGCGCATGCGCTTCCCCGTCGTCTGGGAGCGCACCGAACGCACGCGCGGCGAGTACGCCTGGCAATGGAGCGACGAGCGCATCGCCCGCCTGGGCGAACTCGGCGTGCAGCCCATCGTGGGCCTCGTGCACCACGGCAGCGGGCCGACGTGGACCAGCCTGGTCGATCCCGCCTTTCCCGAACTGCTGGGGGCGTACGCGGCGCAGGTGGCGGCGCGCTATCCGCAGGTGGAATGCTGGACGCCGGTCAACGAACCGCTGACCACGGCGCGCTTCAGCGCCCTCTATGGCGTCTGGTACCCGCACCAGCGCGACGACGCCAGCTTCGTGCGGGCGCTCCTCAACCAGATCCGCGGCACGGTGCTGGCAATGCGCGCGATCCGCAATGTGAATCCGGACGCGAAGCTCGTGCAGACCGAAGACCTGGGTTTCGCCACCGCCTCGCCTTCGTTGCAGTACCAGGCCGACTTCGAGAACCTGCGGCGGTGGCTCACCTATGACCTGCTCACCGGCCGCGTCGATCGCGAGCACGGCATGTGGGAGTACCTGCGCAGCTCGGGCGCCAGCGAGGAGGAGCTGCTGTCCTTCCAGCTCGATCCCTGCCCGCCGGACATCGTGGGCATCAACAGCTACCTGACCAGCGAGCGGCACCTCGACGCGCGCGTGGAGCACTACCCGCCGCACTACGTGGGCGGCAACGGCCGCGACCGCTATGCCGACGTGGAGACGGTGCGGGTGGCCGGGGCGCTGATCGGAAGCTTCGAGGCGCGCTTGCGCGAGACCTCGCGGCGCTACCAGCTGCCGGTGGCGATCACCGAAGTGCACCTGGGCTGCACCCGCGAGGAGCAGCTGCGCTGGCTGCACCAGGCCTGGCGCTGCGCCGACAACGTGCGCGCGGAAGGCCACGACATCCGCGCCATCACCTGCTGGGCCGCGTTCGGCAGCTTCGACTGGAACAGCCTGGTCACGCGCGACGACAACCACTACGAGCCGGGGCTGTGGGACGTGCGCTCGGACCCGCCGCGCCCCACCGCGCTGGCCAAGCTGGCGGCGCAGATCGCCCATGGCCAGGCGCCCACGCACCCGGTGCTGGACGCGCCCGGCTGGTGGCAGCGCGAGGAGCGCCTGAAGTACCCGCCCTTCGGCGCCGTCGAAGCAGTGCCGCTGCGCGGGCGGCCGCTGCTGATCACCGGTGCGACCGGCACGTTGGGCCAGGCCTTCGCGCGCGTGTGCCGCGTGCGCGGGCTGCCGCACCACCTGGTGGCCCGCAAGGACATGGACGTTGCCGATCCCGACTCGGTGGACGCCGCGCTCGAGCGCTGGCAGCCCTGGGCGGTGATCAACACCGCGGGCTTCGTGCGCGTCGACGACGCCGAGCACGACCCGCGGCAGTGGCGCGACAACGTCACCGGGCCGCAGGTGCTGGCGCAGGCCTGCGCGCGCCATGGCATCCCGCTGCTCGGGTTCTCCAGCGACCTCGTCTTCGGCGGCGACACGGACGTGCCTTACGTCGAAGGCGACCGCGTGCAGCCGCTCAGCGCGTACGGGCGCGCCAAGCACGAATCCGAACGACGCATGCTGGCCTTCCACAAGGGCGCGCTGGTGATCCGCACGGCCGCCTTCTTCGGCCCGTGGGACCAGTACAACTTCATCACCCTCGCACTGCAGGCGCTGGCCCGCGGCGAGCGCTGGCAGGCCGCGCAGGACCAGTGGGTCTCGCCTACCTACGTGCCCGACCTCGTCAACGGCTGCCTGGACCTGCTGATCGACGGCGAGTCCGGCGTCTGGCACCTGGCGAACCGCGGCGCCGTGAGCTGGTCCGAGCTGGCGTGCATGGCAGCCGAAGCGGCCAAGCTGGATACGGGCCTGGTGCAGCCGGTGCCCGGCGCCGCGCTGGGATGGGTCGCACCGCGCCCGCGCTATTCGGCGCTGGGCAGCGAGCGCGGCACCGTCATGGCGACGCTGGAGGATGGCCTGCAGCGCTACTTTGGTGACGTGGCCTCTTTCGGGCCGCGTGAGACACTCGCTTCCGCAACCTCATGAGCAACTCTTCCCTGCCTTCCGTCGTGGTCGCCGGCGGCGCCGGCTACATCGGCTCGCACATGGTCCGCATGCTCCAGGAAAGCGGCTACCAACCCGTGGTGGTCGACAACCTCGCCACCGGCCATGCCGAGTCGGTGCGCGAGGCGATCTTGCGCAGTGGCGACATCGGCGACCCGTCCTTCATGGGCCCGCTGCTGCGCGAGTTCCAGCCGCAGTGCGTGATGCACTTCGCCGCGGCCAGCCTGGTCGGCGAGTCGATGACCGCCCCCGGCAAGTACTGGCGCAACAACCTCGTGCAGACGCTCAACCTGCTCGACACGATGGTGGAATGCGGCGTCAGGCAGTTCATCTTCTCGTCGACCGCCGCGGTGTACGGCAACCCGATCGAGGTGCCGATCACCGAGAAGCATCCGCAGCTGCCGATCAACCCCTACGGCAACAGCAAGCTGGCGGTGGAGCGGGCGCTGGCGGATTACTCGCAGGCCTACGGGCTGCGTTCGATCACCCTGCGCTACTTCAATGCGGCCGGGGCGCATCCGGACGGGACCATCGGCGAGATGCACGAGCCCGAGACGCACCTGATCCCGCTGGTGCTGCAGGTGGCTTCCGGCCGGCGCGAGTTCATCTCGCGCTTCGGGTCGAAGTTCGACACGCGCGACGGCTCCTGCATCCGCGACTACATCCACGTGCAGGACCTGTGCACGGCGCACCTGCTGGCCTTGCAGAAGCTGGGCGAAGGCGCGCAGACCACGGTCTACAACCTCGGCAACGGCAACGGCCAGTCGGTCAACGAGGTGATCGAGGCCGCGCGGCGCGTGACCGGCCATCCCATTCCCCTGCGCGACGACCCGCCGCGCGCCGGCGACCCGCCGGTGCTGGTCGCCGATGCCACGCGCGCGCGCCAGGAGCTTGGCTGGGTGCCGCAGTACCCGGATGTGGAGACCATCATCCGGCACGCGTGGCAGTGGGAGCAGAGGTATGCGGAGATGAAGAAGAAGTGATCTGGACTTCCTCCCTCTCCCCTGCGGGGAGAGGGAGTGTCACTCGCGATACAGCGTGAAGCCCGCCTCGCGCCGCGCAATCCGCCAGCCCTCCGGCGTCCGCACCATCACGTCGTCGAACGCACCCAGCGCCTGCACCGCATCCGCCTTGCGGCCGAAGCGCTCCACCGGCGCATCGGTGCTCCCCGTCCACAGCAGCACCTGGCTGCGCACCCGTGCGCGGTCCGCGGCTTCGAAATCGACGAGCGTGTTGCTCACCACGTGCCGCGTGATGCGCGTGGCAGGCCGCGTGCGGTAGGACGCGACGATCGCGTCGCGGCCCGCCAGCGGCTCGGCGCCGGGGCGCACCAGCACCCCATCGGGCGTGAAGAGCGCCGCAAAAGCTTCGTGCTCCTGGGCGTCGGTGCGCGCGGCGGCGCGCAGCACGAGGTCGCGGCACGCCTGTGCGTCCAGCAACTGCTGCATGGGTGAAAACGAAGAGGCATCGTCCATGCAGCGATTGTGCGGCGGCCAGCCCGGGTAACCGAAAGTAGGACTCCGACTCGGCCTCAATCCGTCATGCGCTTGCTTGCGACGCCTGCGTGCTCCGACTGGTCCGACAAGGCAGCGCCAGCGTAATACGCATGCAGCTTCCGCTGTCTCCAAGCCGCCGGAGTCCAGGCGGTGTCCACAACACAGATCGAGATCCTCATGACCAAGCTGCTCGCAATCGCCCTTTCCGCCCTGGCCCTGGCGGCCTGCTCCTCCGCGCCGATGTCCAACAACAACACGGCCGCCATGGGCGCCCCCGCTGAAATCAAGAACAGCACCGACTCCAACAGGTCGGGCAACCGCTCGTCCGTCAGCCCCGGCGGCGCCGGCGCCGGCGCCAGCGGTGGCGACGGCTCCGCCGGCCGCTGATCGATCGGTCAAGCGGGCGCCGGCACGAGCTGGCGCCCGTTGTGCCCGGCGCCGTTGTACTTGGCGAGCACCGACTGCGCCACCTGCTGCACGGCATCCGTGCGGCACAGCGCAACGCAGGCGCCGCCGAAGCCCGCGCCCGTGAGGCGCGCGCCGAACACACCGTCTTCTGCCTGCAGCCAGCGCACCAGCAGGTCCAGCTCCGGCGTCGACACCTCGTAGTCGTCGCGCAGGCTGGCATGCGAAGCGTTCATCAACTGGCCGAAGGCCGCTGCGTCGCTGCATTCCAGCGCCTGCAGCACCCGCGCGTTCTCGGTGAACACGTGGCGCGCCCGCCGCCGGATCACGTCGTTGCCCAGCTTCTCGATCGCCTCGAGCGACTGCACTTCCCGCAGTGACGACACGCCGAGCTCGCGCGCGGCCTGCTCGCATTCGCTGCGCCGCTGGTTGTAGCCGCTGCCGGCCAGCGTGCGTGCCACGCCGGAATCCAGCACCAGCACCGCACTGTCCTCCGGCAGGGGCACGTCGCGCCGTTCCAGCGAGCGCGTGTCGATCAGCAGCGCGCGGTCGGTGCCGGCGAGGCTCGACGCCATCTGGTCCATGATCCCGCAATTGACGCCGGCGTACTCGATCTCCGCGCGCTGCGCGATCTGCGCGATCACCACGTCGTCGAAGGGCAGGTCCAGCAGTTGCCGCAGGCAGCGCAGCGTCGCCACTTCCAGGGCCGCACTCGAGGACAGGCCGACGCCCATCGGCACCTCCGACCTGACCTCGATATCCAGGCCCGGGATGTCGGCGCGCTGCGCGCGCGCGAGCATCAGACAACCGTAGACGTAGCTCGCGAAATGCTCCGTGGGCGGCTCGTCGAAGGAAAAGCGCACGGTCTGCCCCAGCTCGGATGCATACAGCGAGAACGCGTCGGTGCCGTTGCGCCACATGGCGACGAAAGTCCGCTGCGTGATCGCCACCGGCAGCACGAAGCCGTCGTTGTAGTCGGTGTGCTCCCCGAGCATGTTCACGCGCCCCGGCGCGTCGGCCATCGCATCGGGTTCACGGTTGGCAGTGCGGCCGACGCTCATGCGATCCTCGCTTGAACCTGTTGCAGCTCGCGCGCCTTTTCCTCGGGCAGCGCATCCATCGCGAAGAAGCCGGCGGCGAGCTCCGTGCCGGCCAGGTACTTGAGCCGGTCGCGCGTGCGGTACGGCGGCCACAGCTGCGCGTGCAGGTGCGACTCGGGATGCGGCTGGCCGTCGGTCGGTGCCTGGTACCAGGCCATGAGATAGGGGAAGGGCCGCTGCCAGAGGCCGTCGTACTTCAGCAGTACGGTCTTGATCGCCCGCGCCAGGTCGCTGCGAACCGCATCCGGCAGCTGGGCAAAACCTGCGTAGGGCTGGATCGGCGCGATCCATACCTCGTAGGGATAGCGCGCGCACACGGGCACGAAGGCCACGGCGTGCGGCCCCTCGTACAACATGCGCGCGCCTTCGCGCCGCTCCGCCTCGATGTGCATCTCCAGCACGCCGCGCCGGTTCCTGGCGTAGTGCTCCGCGGCGACCTGCTGCATGCGCGCGGGCACCGGGGGAACCACCGAATACGCATAGATCTGCCCGTGCGGATGGTGCAGGGTCACGCCCACCTCGGCGCCGCGGTTCTCGAAGGGCAGCACGTACTGGATCGCATCCTCCGCGCCGAGGCGCGCGGTGCGGTCGCCCCACACCTGCAGCAGCAGGCCGATGTGGTCCAGCGGCAGGGCGCCGAGGGACGAGGTGCGGTCCTGCGTGAACACCACCACCTCGCAACGCCCGTCGGCGCGCGCCGTCGGCACGATCATCTGCGGCGGCTCGGGCACGAAGCCGCCGAGCGAGGGAAAGCGGTTCTCGAACACCGCGATGTCCCACGGTCCCTCGGGCACCTCGGTCGGGTTGGCGGGATCGGTCATCGGCGCCAGCGGGTTGTATTCCGGCGGCGGCAGGAAGGTGCGGTTCTGCCGGTGGCCGGCATAGGTGACCCACTCGCCGCGCACGGAGTGCCAGCGCAGGTGGGCGCCGCCCGCCAGCGGATCGGGAAAGGGCGACGGCGCCTGCAGGTCGGGCGGCAGCGGCTGCCGCGCGTACAGCGTCATGCGGCGGCCGTCCGGCTTGGTGAGCTCCAGCGTGTGCATCAGGCCGCTCCCGGGATGTAGGTGCGCGAGATCGAGGTCACCTTCTTGATGCGCTCCAGCGGGATCTTGGGCGTGCGGTCCGCGTGCAGCAGGCCGTTGGCCTCCTGGAAGGTGTCGGCGAACTGGGTGTAGCAAAAGCCCGAGAACAGCGCCGTGTGGATGATGGTCTCGAGCAGCGTCTCGTAGGCCTTCGCGAAGGCCTCCTGGTCGGTGATCTCCGTGTAGCCCCACACCTTCTTCACGCCTTCTTCGGCGTGCTGCTGGTAGGTGATGCCGCCGAACTCGGTGAGCATGATCGGCTGTCCCTGGTGCGGATAGCCGTCCAGGGTCAGCACGCGACCGCCCGGGCGCCGGCGGTCGAACAGCTGCTCCGTCTCGACCTCGGGCCCGTAGCGCTGCCGGATGTGCTCGAGGTTGGAGTCGTAGTCGTGGATGCCGATGATGTCCGTGGCCGAGGACTCCCAGCCATCGTTGCCGATCACCGCACGGGTCTGGTCCAGCGTCTTCGTCAGGTGGTACAGGGCCTCCACGGCATGGCGGTGCGCCTGCACCGAGGGCAGCTCCGGCACGCCCCACGACTCGTTGAAGGGCACCCAGACGATGATGCACGGGTGGCTGTAGTCGCGGTCGATCGCCTCGGTCCATTCGCGCACCGTGCGCTTGATCGCGGTGCGGGTGAAGCGGTAGGCCGAAGGCATTTCCTCCCACACCAGCAGGCCGAGCCGGTCGGCCCAGTAGAGGTAGCGCGGGTCCTCGATCTTCTGGTGCTTGCGCACGCCGTTGAAGCCCATCTCCTTGGCGAGCTCCACGTCGCGCCGCAAGGCCTCGTCGCTCGGCGCCGCCAGCAGCGTGTCGGGGAAGTAGCCCTGGTCCAGCACCATGCGCAGCACGTAGGGCCGGCCGTTCAGCATGAACCGGTCGCGCAGCACGGTGGCCGAGCGCAGCGCCGTGTACGAGCTGACCTCGTCGACCATCTCGCCCTTGATCCACAGGCGCAGCTTGGCGTCGATCAGCGTCGGCCGCTCGGGGCTCCACAGCAGCTCGTTGCGGAAGTCGTCGATGCCGGGGTCGGACAGCACGACGAAGCGATCCACTTCGCCGTCGACCACGCGGTACCGGTCCTTGGCCAGCAGCCGGTCGCCGACGCGCAGCTCCAGTTCCAGCGAGGCGTCGTCGCCGGTCTCGCCCTGGATCCGCGCCTCGAAGCCGATCTGGAATCCCTCCAGCTTGGGCGTCCAGCGGACCTTGTCGATGTAGGTCTGCGGCACCCGTTCGACCCACACGGTCTGCCAGATGCCGGTGGTGCGGGGATACCAGATCGAGTGCGGCTCCAGCTGCCAGTCCTGCTTGCCGCGCGGCTTGGTGAGGTCGTGCGGGTCGTCCTCGGCGCGCACGGTCACCGTCTGCCGGCCATCCGCCCGGAGCATGTCGGTGATGTCGGCCCAGAAGGGCGTGTGGCCGCCTTCATGGGTCGCGGCGAGCTGGCCGTTGACCCACACGCGGGCGGCGTAGTCGACCGCACCGAAGCGCAGGATCACGCGGTCCCGCCCCGGCTTGCACTCGAACTCGCGCTCGTACCAGCAGGCCTTGTGGAAGCCGCGGTCGCCGATGCCGCTGGCCTTGGCCTCGGGCGGGTAGGGAACGGTGATCTCCAGCGGCCACTGCCGCACATCTGCCGGGCAGTTCAGGCAGGCCGCATCATCGAAACAGAATCGCCACTTTCCGTTGAGGTTGGTCCAGGTGGCACGCTGCAGCTGCGGCCGCGGATAGCCGTGCTGCATCCCGTCGTTTGGCAATGTTTTTCTCCTTGAAAACGCACGGCGAAAAGCTTTGCCCGACACGGCGCGCAGCCATGTCGGACAAGGGCTTGAATCGGCTTTGTTGCACCGGGGGCCGCCCGGCGGCACACTGCCGGACATGGGCGCGCAGCGACACGATCACCACGACGACCACGCCGAACTCGACGCGACCGAGCTGCGCGTGCGCGCGCTGCAGAGCATCCTGGTCGACAAGGGCTACATCGAGCCGGCCGCGCTGGACGAGATCGTCCAGGCCTACCAGGAACGCATCGGCCCGCGCAACGGCGCGCGCGTCGTGGCGCGCGCCTGGGTCGATCCGGACTTCATGGCCTGGCTCATGCGCGATGCCTCGGCGGCGATCGCATCGCTGGGCTACACCGGCCGGCAGGGGGAGCACATGGTCGCCGTGGCCAACACTCAGCAGGTGCACAACATGGTGGTCTGCACGTTGTGCAGCTGCTACCCCTGGCCGGTGCTGGGCCTGCCGCCCACCTGGTACAAGAGCGCGCCGTACCGCTCGCGCGCGGTGCGCGACCCGCGTGGCGTGCTCGCCGACTTCGGCGTGCAGCTGCCCGCAGACCAGGAGATCCGGGTGTGGGATTCGACGGCGGAGGTGCGCTACCTCGTCATCCCGCAGCGCCCGGCAGGCACGCAAGGCCTGTCCGAAGAGGCGCTGGCCGCGCTGGTGACGCGCGATTCGATGATCGGCACCGGCCTGCCCAGCGCGCCGGCCGACGCAGCCGGCTAGAGGCCCGCGTTGGGCGTCGACGGGGTCGCGGTGCCGGTGCCGGTCGTGGAGCTCGTGGTTGCCGTGCTGGGGGTGCTGGTGTTGGGCACCGCCTCGGTGGCTCCCACCGAGCCGCCGTTGTTGGCGAAGTTCGGGTTGTCGCCGTCCAGGCAAACCTGCGCGCTGCCCGCACACAGGCCGGGATTGCCGCCGCCGCCGCCGCAGGCCGTGAGCATGGCCGCAAGCGCGAGCAGCGGCACCAACTTCATCTGCATGGATCGTCCTCCTGCCGCCGATTATGGTCGCGCTGTCGGGCATCCCGCTCATTTCAGGAGGATCCGCGTCTGAGCTACACCACGCATGCCGACCTCGGCGGCCAACCCGGGCACGGGCGGGTCGTGCCCGAAGGCGAGGACGAGCGCTTCCACGAACGCTGGGAACCCGCGGCGCTGGCCATCGTGCTGGCGATGGGCGCAACCGGCAGCTGGAACATCGACATGAGCCGGGCGGCGCGCGAGACGCTGCCGAACTACCTGCGGCTCTCGTACTACCGGATCTGGCTGGCCGCGCTGGAAAAGCTGATGCTCGAACGCGGGCTGCTGCACGCCGACGAGATCGCCGCCGGCCGCATGCTGCATGCGCCGGCGCCGGTGACGCGCGTGCTGCGCGCGCAGGACGTCGCACCGGCGCTGGCGCGCGGCTCCCCTGCCTGGCGCGGCGAAGCGCCCGAAGCGCGCTTTCGCATCGGCGACCGGGTGCGCACGCGGGGGGCGCCGGTGGACCACCACACGCGCCTGCCCGGCTACGCACGCGGCAAGGCCGGCGTCATCGAGCGGGTGCACGGGCGCCACGTCTTCGCCGACGCGCATGCGCAGGGCCTGGGCGAGCAGCCCCAGCCCCTGTACACCGTGGTCTTCGAGGCGGCGGAGCTCTGGGGTGCCGGGGCGGCCCCGGGCCTGCGCGTGTCGGTGGACGCATGGGAGCCGTACCTGGAACCCGCCTGAAGAGCCCCCTCGCGCGGGCGCTTGGCGCTATAACTTGGGCCGGCTCCAACAACGCCGCCCTGCCACTGCCATGGACACCGTGCAATCCGACCTGCGCGTCAACCGGCTGCTCGCGCTGCTGGACGACGACGACCTGCACGCGCTGGCGACTCGGATGGAGCCGGTCGAACTCGGCCTGCGCGAGGACCAGTACCAGGAACAGGGACCCATGCCCCATGCGTGGTTTCCCACCGGCGCGGTGTTGTCGGTGCTGGGCGCCGCCACCGCCGCGTCCACCGACATCGAGGTGGCCACGATCGGCAAGGAGGGGGTGCTCGGAGTGCCGCTGCTGCTCGGCGCCGAGCTGAGCCCGGGCCGCGTCTTCTGCCAGGTCACCGGCAGCGCCTGGCGCATGACGGCCGGCGACTTCCGTGCCTGCGCGGCTTCGATGCCGGCGTTCAACCGCGTGCTGCATCGCTATGCCCATGCACTCATGGTGCAGATCTCGCAGGGAACCGCCTGCAACCGCGCGCATGCGGTCGAACAGCGCTGCGCGCGCTGGCTGCTGCAGACGCACGACCGCGCGACCGGCGACGAGTTCGACCTCACGCAGGAATTCCTGGCGCAGATGCTCGGGGAACGCCGCGCCACGGTGAACCAGGTGGCCGGCTCGCTGCAGCAACGCGGCCTCATCCGCTACAGCCGTGGCCGCATCCAGGTGGTGGATCGCGACGGGCTGGAGCAGGCCTCCTGCCGCTGCTACGGCTTCGTGCGCGCCGAGTACGCGCGCATGCTCGCGCCGCCGGCATGAGCAGTGCCGTTCCGCCGGTGCCCGGCCTGCCGCGCGACGACGGCGGCCCGGTCTTCGCTGCACCGTGGCAGGCGCAGGCGTTCGCGATGACCGTGGCGCTGCACCAGCGTGGCCTGTTCACCTGGCCGGAATGGGCGCAGGCGCTCGCGCAGCAGGTCGCCGGCTCGCCGGCGCAGCCGCAGGAGGATGCGGGCGACGCCTACTACCGGCAGTGGCTGCAGGCGCTGGAGCAGATCGTCGCGGCCAAGGGCGCGAGCACGCCGGCGGAACTCGAACGCTTTCGCCAGGCCTGGGACCATGCGGCGGATCGCACGCCGCACGGGCAAGCCATCGAGCTGAAGCCTTCCGATTTTTCCTGAGGCTACTTGTCGCCCGATGGCCGCCCCAGCGGGATGGCAGGGTCGATGCGCCGCTTGTAGTGCGCATAGTCCTTGCCCGGATCGGCGGCGCCCGCGTGGCCGACGCTCTCGGGCAGTTCGGACTGGATCGCCACGTGGCTGATCGCCTCGCCGGCGCGGCGCCGCGCGCGCAACTCCTCGGCAAAGCGCAACGCTTCGGACAAGCCATTGGTCGCGAAGTCGCGCGCCTGCGGCGCCGCGCGGCCCCCGGCGTGTTCCAGCCAGAAGACGACGATCACGCGGCCGCCTCCAGCGCGCGATCGTGACCCTGCGGATAGAGCCACGCCGCGCCGGCGGGCGCGCGAAACGGCTGCCAGCCGCGTTCCGCCTGCCCCAGCCGGTCAGCGACCAGATAGAGCACGGCGGGATGCCAGGCCATGCCCAGGTGGCTGGCCACCACCTCCACGTTCTCCTGGCGCGGTGCCGCGGGCAGCAACACCGGGCGCCAGTCGCTCAGGCCGTCGCTGCGGCTGAACACCGAGGTGCAAGGCACAGGCGCCGGCCCGACGGCCAGCGTGTCGGCGCTCTCGCGCGTGACGGCCTCGTACACGGGCGTGATGTACGTGCCTTCCCGCTCGCGCTGCACCGCGCTGCTGAGGGTGACGACGCAGCGCACGCATTCGGGGACCCGGTGCGCCGCGGCGCGCGCGTACAGGCCGCCCATGCTGGCGCCCACCAGGCTCACCTTGCGGCCATGCTGCGCATGCAGCCGCTGCACGAGCGGCACGACCACGCGCTCGAGCGCCTCCCAACGCCCCCAGTTGCGGCCTGCGCCCCACGCGTGCACCTCGTGGCCGCGCGATCGCAGGAAGTTGCGCATCGGCAGCATGTAGGCATCGGTCGCGTACAGCCCCGGCAGCAGCACGACGGGATGGCCGTCGCCACGCGGCGCACGCGCCAGCCAGGGCCAGGCGAGCGACAGGGTGGAGAGCTCGGCGAAGGCGCGGACCGGTTCAGCGAGCAGCAGGGGAATGGGCGGGAGGCGAGCCATGCGACAGTGTTGCGCGTCCGCCGCCCCCACGCTGTAGGAAGGGCCACCCGGCAGCGGGTCGGCTCAGTGGCGGGCCGTCGGGGCCCGCGCGGCGCGCGCCGCGTACTCGCCGCACTGGGCACGCACCTGCGCGATCAGGACCTTGTGCCGCGCGAGCATGGCTTCCACGCGCCCGTCCACCCGCGTCGGCGTGCGCAAGGACCACATCGCGTGCAGCAGTTCGGTGCGGCTGATCAGCAGTTCCGTCCAGCTCGCCGACAGCCGCGGCAGCGCCGATGCGTACTGCTGCATCAGGTCGAAGCGGTCCGACAGCGTCCGATACAGCTCCGGGTCCCAGTGCTGCCCCAGCAGGCGCGACAAGCCGTCCTCGTAGTCGGCCAGGCCGCTGGCGAGTTGCTCGGCGATCACCGCCTGCTGCGGTGAA
>JAESGR010000899.1_pt1 | contig 13119 bp, 12 predicted proteins | sample 9269771 | NCBI WGS metagenome assembly JAESGR01 (sample SAMN15739572, study PRJNA653492) | algae metagenome | isolation source: Chroococcus sp. CMT-3BRIN-NPC107 and co-occurring heterotrophs from well... | place: USA: Clark Mountains Wilderness, California | collected 2010-04-18
CCGATGTTCTGCTGTGCACTAGATTACTGCCGGGTTGCCGGATCCACAACACTAGGTATACGGAAGGGGGCCAAGTCTTGCATCTTGCGCTGATGTAGAGGGAACCGGGTCAGGTCTTGCATCTTGCACTGATCCGCCCGCTGCGAGCGGCACCCGTTGATGGTACCGCACCATGGGTAGGACCATCTACCTATCTATGGTATGTTCTGGCCAACGAACGCCTCGATGGAAGCCGGCCATGTCGCATACCGCTTTCCCACGAAACGCACGAACGAACCCAAGCCCATCGCCCCGACCGGTCATCCTCCGCACAAGCGGGGGATCGGCGGCCGCGGCCTTCGTGGCAGAAGCGCACAAACGAACCCGAGAAGCCCGCCGGGATCAGACAGTCGGGTCGATCCGGAATGCTGTGAACCCGAACCGCCGGCCTGGATGGCCGGATCAAGTCCGGCCATGACGAGGAGGCAGGGCGAATGGCACGAACGAACCCGAGCCGGCGTCCTCGTCCAACCATCGAACCTAACGAATGGTTGCATAAACGAACCCAAGGAGGCAGCCGAATTCCACGACTTGGCTGTTCCGGCACCATCGCCAGCCGGCGTAGTCGTCAGGTTCGAACCCGACGTTTCGCACGAACGAACCCAAGCCACCCCCGCAGGCAACCCTACCGCCCCAACTTCCCCCGCAGCTCGTCGATCATCTTCGACGCATCCGCCTTCGACATGTCGTCCGACGGCGGCTCCACCCCGGCTTCTTCGCATAGCGTCGTGAGGTAGGACTTCTGCGCCCCGGTCATCGGGTCGTCGCCGGAGACCCAGTTGTCCGGGTCCTTCTGGGTGTTGGAGCCGGGATCGGGGTCGAGCTTGGGGTTCTCGGGATGATCGGACATGTCGGCCTCATCTGTTCTTGGAACGTTCTAACGAGTTGACAGGCAGGAGGTTCCTGTGCCCGAGAACCGCAGGCGGCACCGCCCGTTCCCATCCCGCCCGGCACCTGCCGGCCAAGGGTGCCGCGACGCCACCCCCGGCACCGCCCGGTCCAGCATGGAAGTGAGGTCCGCATGTTCGGTTTGAACGCCCGCACCGTCGCGATCACCGGGGCCGGCGGCGGCATCGGCCAGCGCCTCGTCGCCCGCTTCGTCGAGGCCGGTGCCACCGTCATCGCCTTCGACCGCACGCTCGAGCTGACGGAAGGCCTGCCGGGCGTGGCCCATCGCGGTGCGTTTACCATGGGCGACCGGGCCGGGGCCGAGGCGGCGATCGCCCAGGCGGTGGACGCGGTGGGACCCATCAAGGTGCTGGTGAACAATGCCGGCGGTGCCAGGGCCGAGACACTGACCGACCTGACCCACGAGGCCTGGGACGAGGAGATCGCGCTGAACCTGACCGGCACCTACCAGGTGACCACGCCGGTCCTGGCCGGCATGCGCGAGAACGGCGGCGGGGCCATCGTCACCATCGGCACGGTCAACGCGCTCATGCATTTCGGCAATCCCGGCTATGCCGCCGCCAAGGCCGGCCTCCTCGCCTACATGAAGGCGATTGCCACCGAGCAGGGCCGCTTTGGCATCCGCGCCAACGTCGTCTGCCCGGGCTCCACCCGCACCCCCGCCTGGAACCGCCGCATCGCGAACGACCCCACCATCGTCGAGCGCCTGTCCAGGCACTACCCGATCGGCCGCATGGTCGAGCCGGACGAGGTCGCATCAGCGGTCCTGTTCTTGGCCTCCGACCTGGCATCCGGCATCAGCGGCGCGGTGCTGCCGGTGGATGGCGGGCTGATGGCCGGCATGAAGGCGATGACCGAGGTGATCACGTCGGAAACTTTCTAGACCGTTCCCGCAAGGACACACCCGTCCCAGTATCGGCAGCGAGAAAACCCCTTCCACCATCGGCCAATACCTTCGCGGCTCGGAACGACGGGACCCCAGCCTCGTTCTGCGGACGTCGCCCACATTCGTGGGCCGGCGGCGGTACGAGATGGAGACCCCGATGCGCACCCGCTATTTCGCTCTTGTCTACGGTATCGTGTTCCTGCTGGTCGGCATCGCCGGGTTCATCCCGGGCTTGGTCACCTACCATGAGCCCGCCGCGGACGTGGCGGCCACCGGCGAGGCGGGCACGGCCATGCACGGCCTCCTGTTAGGCCTGTTCCCGGTCAACGCCCTGCACAACATCGTGCACATCGTGTTCGGTGCCTGGGGTCTCGCCGCCTATCGCAGCTTCACCGGGGCGCGCACCTATGCCCGCGTCGTCGCGATCGTCTATGCGGTCCTGGCCGTCATGGGCCTGATCCCCGGCCTCGACACCACCTTCGGCCTGATCCCGCTCTATGGCCATGACATCTGGCTGCACATCGTGCTGGCCGCCGTCGCTGCCTATTTCGGCTTCTTCAACCGCGCGGACTACGACCATGTCGCGGGGACGACCACCTCGCGCATCTGAAGACCGTTGCACCGCAAGCGCCCGCCCATGGACCATCTGGATCCCTGGGCGGGCGACGCCGGCAGGGCGGTGGTCACCCCCTGCCGGTCAGGCGGCCACCGTCACCTGGACCTCGGCCATGGCCAAGGCCCTGGCCAGGGGCTCAGGCGGCGGCTGGTCCGTGACGAGATGGCCCATCTCGGCAAGTTCGGCATGGATGGCGAAGGCCGGACGGCCGAACTTGCCGTGATCGGCCACGGTGAGGACGCGATCGGCGCAAAGCCGCATCGCCCGGTAGACCGCCGCGGCCTCGTCGTCCACGTCGGCCGCACCGGCCAGCGTGATCCCGCTGGCACCCACGATCGCGACCTCGGCATGGAAGCGGCCGACATGGTCGACCGTCTCGGCGCCGACCACGATGCCTTCGCTTGGTTCATAGCGGCCGGGAACCATCAGGACCCGCACGTTCGGATTGGCCGCCAGCGCAGCCGCGTGGGCGAAGCCATGGGTGACGATCGTGGCGCGGGTGAGCGAGCCGGCCAGCTGGCGGGCCACCTTCAGGGTCGTGGAGCCCCCGCCCAGCATGATCGCCTCGCTGCTGCCGACCAGCCGTGCCGCCGCCACCGCGATCCGCCGCCGCTCGGCCACCATCAGCCGTTCGCGCTCGACGATCGCCGGCTCGGACGCGACCGGCCGCGCCGCGCCGCCATAGGTCCTGGCGATCAGCCCTGCCTGGCCCAGTTCGTCCAGGTCGCGCCGGATCGTCTCGGTCGACACCTCGAACTCGGTCGCCAGTTCCACGATCCGGATCGCCGGGGCCGCGCGCAGGGCCGCCATGATGCGCTGCTGGCGCCGGGCCTTCGCGTTGGCCGGGGGCTGGACGGACGTGGAAATGGCGGTCGATCCAAAATGGGAGCCGAAGAGCTTCTTGCCGGTTACCGCATTCCCCGTGGCTTTTCCAACAGGATCGATGGAATTGCCGAACCTACCCTAGTGCACTGGTTGCCACAGAACGTTGCACACACGCTATGCGTGCTGCACGCTCCGCTGGCACAGCCGATGCTGGTCCGCTATTCAACTACAGTTCACCTGTCCAACCGGAAGTCCCGCGCCGCCCATGCACTACCATACGTATGAGATGGCTCATGCCCTCCTGGCACCCTGGCGCGCGCAGGCGCAGCTCATCGGGCAGGTGATGGACAATCCCCTGCTGCCGATCGCCCATACCAAGCTCGGCCGCACCATCTCGGCAGCCTGCGAGGTGTTCGAGGGCATCACGCGCCGCTACGGCAAGCCCGCCTGGGGCATCACCGAGACGAAGATCGCCGGCCTGCCCGTCCCCATCCGGGAAGAGGTCGTGATGCGCACGTCCTTCTGCGAGCTGCGCCATTTCGACCGCGACGAGAATGTCTGTGGCAAGCGCTACGACCCGAAGGTGCTGGTCGTAGCACCCATGTCCGGCCACTACGCCACCCTCTTGCGCGGCACGGTCCAGGCCATGCTCCCGGAGCACAATCTCTACGTCACCGACTGGGTCGACGCACGCAACGTCCCCGTGTTCGCCGGCAAGTTCGACCTGGACGACTTCGTCGATCACGTCATGCAGATGGTACGTTTCATCGGCCACAACACCCATGTGGTCGCCGTCTGCCAGCCCTCCGTCCCGGTGCTGGCGGCGACCGCGCTGATGGCGGCCATGAAGGATCCCTGCCGGCCTGCCTCCATCACGCTGATGGGCGGGCCCATCGACACCCGCTGCAACCCGACCGCGGTCAACCAGCACGCCATGTCCAAGGATATCGGCTGGTTCGAGCGCAACGTGATCGCGCCGGTGCCGTGGCCGAACATGGGTTGCATGCGCCTGGTCTACCCGGGCTTCATCCAGCTTAGCGGCTTCATGACCATGAACCTCGACCGGCACGTCCAGGCCCACAAGGGCCTGTTCGATTCACTGGTGAAGGGGGACTGCGATCCGGCCCTGCAGCACCGCAAGTTCTACGACGAGTACCTGGCGGTGATGGACCTGCCGGCAGAGTTCTTCCTGCAGACGGTCAAGACCGTGTTCCAGGACCACGACCTGCCGGACGGCCGGATGAAGTGGCGCGGCGAGACGGTCGACTGCCGGGCGATCGAAGACACGGTCCTGATGACGGTGGAGGGGGAGCGCGACGACATCTGTGGCCTGGGCCAGACCGAGGCGGCTCATGCCCTCTGCGTCAACCTGCCGAGCGAGAAGCACGTGCACTACGTCCAGCAGGGTGTCGGCCACTACGGCGTGTTCAACGGCACGCGCTGGCGCACGGAGATCCAGCCGCGCATCCGCGAGATGATCCGCAACGTGAACTTCCAGCGCCGCCGCCTGGCCATGAACTGACTTCGTCTTCTCCGGGTCCTCCCTGCTTGTGGTAAGATTTCGTCATACGTAAGGTCGTCCGATCATCTAGAGAAAAAAGCCAGGGAGGCGATGCCGGATGATGTGGCGAGGATTGCGCACGCTGGCGCTCGGGCTCGTCGCCGTCACGATGTTGACGGCGACAGCCCTGGCGCAAGGCGACCCCGTGAAGATCAGGTTGCAGGCAGCCGTTCCCTCGGCGAGCATCTATCACGAGCTCCTGCAGCGCTACGCCGACCGGATCGGCAAGATGTCGAACGGCCGGGTGTCGATCGAGGTTCTGCCCGACGGGGCCATCGTCCCTGCCTTCGAGATCCTGGACGCGGTCGACCAGGGCATCGTCGAGGCCGGCTATGCCTGGACCCATTACTGGTCCGGCAAGCACCCGGCCGCCGGCCTGTTCTCCAACCCGATGGCCGGTGCCGGCTCAGGCATGGACCAGCTCTCCCACGTCTCCTGGCTGCTCGAGGGCGAGGGCAACGCGCTCTACAAGCGCTTCTACAGCGAGATCCTGGGCGTCGACGTCGAGCCCTTCATGGTCCAGCCGATGGGCCCGGACCCGCTCGGCTGGTTCGCCCGTCCGATCGAGAGCGTGGCCGACTTCCAGAAGCTGAAATACCGCTCCCCGCCCGGCATCACCGGCGAGATCTTCAAGGAGATGGGTATCGCCGCGGTCGGCCTGCCCGGCGGCGAGATCGTGCCGTCTGCCCAGCGCGGCGTCATCGATGCCGCCGAGTGGATCGGCCCTGCCGACGACCTCAATCTCGGCCTGAACGCGGTCTGGAAGAACTACTACCTGCAGGGCCTCCACCAGTCGACCGACGTGGGCGAGGTGATCATCAACAAGACCGTCTTCGACGGCCTGCCCGCCGACATCCAGGAGATGTTCCGCACCGCGGCCCTGGCCTCGATGGCCGAGACCTACGCCTTCAACGTAGCCCGCAACGCCCAGGCGATCGTGAAGCTGCGCGAGGAGTTCGGCGTCGAGATCCGCGACACGCCGCCCGACTTCTTCCCCGAGTTCGTGCGCGCCACCAATGTCGTGCTCGACCGCTACGCCGCTCAGGACGAGTTCTTCAAGGAGGTCTTGGAATCGCAGCGCAAGTTCGGCGCCGTCTCGGTGCCGTACTGGACCAAGATCCTCGACCTCTATTCGAACCTCGGCAACGCAGCACTCGAAAAGAAGTGACCATGCGCTGATCAATGCGTCCGCGCCGGCAGCCGCGCGGACGCTCCTCCCGTGCGACGAGTGCTCATGAACGATTCGCTCCTGCGCTTTTGCCGCGCTGTCGACCGCTTCAGCCTGGCGACCGGCAAGGTCGTCGCCTGGCTGATCGTGCCGATGGTCCTGGCGCTCTCCTACGAGGTCATCGCCCGCTACCTGTTCATGGCACCGACGATCTGGGCCTACGACCTCACCTACATGCTCTACGGCACGCTGTTCATGCTGGGCTCGGCCTACACGCTGGCCAGGAAGGGGCATATCCGCACGGACACCTTCTATGGCAACTGGTCGCCGCGCACTCAGGGCATCGTCGACAGCATCTGCTACGTGATCTTCATCCCGGCACTCATCGCGTTGCTCTGGGTCGGCTGGACCTTCTTCATACGCTCGTTCCATCAGGGCGAGCGGATCGTCACCAGCCCCTGGATGCCGATCGTCTGGCCGTTCAAGTTCGTGATCCCGCTGACGGCGGCCATGCTGCTGCTGCAAAGCCTGTCGGAGTTGATCAAGAGCCTGAGCGCGGCGCGCACCGGTCAGTGGCCGTGAGCCAGGAACTGCTGGGCCTCGTCTCCCTGGGCATCCTGTTCGTCGCGATCTTCATCGGCTTCCCGATCGCCTTCACGCTGATCGTGATCTCGCTGGGGGTCGGCTGGTTCGCGCTGGGCAAGGTCGTCATCAACCTGATGACGCTGCAGACCTTCGCGGTCATGCGCGACCCGACCCTCACCTCCATCCCGTTCTTCCTGTTCATGGGCTACCTGCTCGAACAGTCCGGCCTGATGGACCGGCTGTTCCGCGGCTTCCAGATGATGTTCGCAAGCCTGCGCGGCTCGCTCTATCTGGCGGTGCTGGTGACGGCGACGATCTTCGCGGCAGCCACCGGCATCGTCGGCTCCTCGGTCACGCTGCTGGGCGTCATGGCGGCGCCGGTCATGAAGCGCAGCGGCTACGACGTGCGGTTGTCCGCCGGCACCATCGCCGCCGGCGGAACGCTGGGCATCCTGATCCCGCCTTCCGTCATGCTGATCGTGATGGGTCCCGCGATTGGAGTCCCGGTCACGGACCTGTTCGCAGCCGCCATCCTGCCGGGGCTCATGCTGGCCGGGCTCTACGCCGCCTACTGCCTGATCCGCTGCCATCTGGATCCCAGCCTGGGCCCGCCTTTGCCGCCCGAGGACCACGCCACCTCCGTCATGCAGATCGTGCGCGAGCTCGTCCTCGGCATGGCGCCGGTCATCGTCATCCTCCTGGCGACACTGGGCGTGATCATGGCGGGCGTCGCCACGCCGACCGATGCCGGCGCAGTGGGCGCGCTCGCCGTCTTTGTCCTGACCCTGCTCTATCGCCGGCTCACCTGGACGGGCTTTCTCCAGGCCAGCCGTTCCACGCTCGAAACCTCCTGCATGATCCTGTTGCTGGTGGTGGCGTCGAACCTGTTCGGTGCCGTGTTCTCGCGCCTGGGCAGCGCCACCTATATCGCGGAGCTGCTGCTCGCCCTCGACCTGTCGCCCACCTTCATGCTGCTGCTGATCCTGGCCGTGATCTTCGTGCTGGGATGGCCACTGGAATGGGTCCCGATCGTGCTGGTCGTCGTCCCCATCATGCTGCCGCTGGTCAAGCAGCTGGGCATCGACCTGGTCTGGTTCGGCACGCTCGTGGCGGTCTGCATGCAGACCGCCTGGCTCTCGCCACCGGTAGCCCTTTCCGCCTATTTCCTGCGCGGCGTGGTGCCCGGCTGGCCGCTCTCGTCGATCTACAAGGGCATGATGCAGTTCATGGTGCTGCAGATCATCGGGCTGCTCATCCTCCTGGCTTTCCCGTCGCTGGCGCTCTACCTGCCAAGCCTGTTGAGGGACTGAAGGTTCGGCCATGGCAGCCGAGGGAGCGGTTGTCTTGGCTCGCCATCTCGTCTTCGTCGTCATTCTCATGGCCAGCGTCTTCGCCATGGCCCAGGGCCTGAGCTATCCGCTGCTGGCCTTCATCCTGGAGCGCCAGGGCGTCTCGCCGGCTATCATCGGCCTGAACACGGCGATGACCCCGCTGGGCATCATCGCGTCGGCAGCATTCATCCCCTGGATCGCGAAGCGGATGGGGGCGGCCAACATGGCCCTGGTCAGTGCCCTGATGCTGGCCGGGCTGCTTGCGATCATCGGCGCCTGGCAGGTCCTCCCCGTCTGGTTTCCGGCCCGCTTCATGATCGGCGTCGCCATCAACGGCCTGTTCATCTCGAGCGAGACCTGGGTCAACCTCCTGGCGCCCGAGGGCAAGCGGGGCCGGCTGCTCGGCCTGTTCTCGTCCTCGCTGGCCGCCGGGTTCGCGATCGGCCCCTTCATCATCGTGGCCACCGGCACACTGGGATGGGCGCCGTTCCTGGTCGGCATCGCGGTCTTCCTGACCACCGCTTTCATCCTGTTCCTGGCAAGAAAGCACCTGCCGCCCCTGCACGGCGAGGAGGCGGTCTCGGTCCGTAATTTCCTGCCACTGGCCCCCTTCCTCCTCCTCTCGGTCGTCACGGCCGCTGCCTTCGACCAGGGCAGCCTCGCCCTCCTGCCGCCCTATGGCCGCGCCTTCGGTGTCGGCGAGGCAACCATGGCGGCCGCCATCGGCGTGCTCATCATCGGCAACATCGTCTTCCAGATGCCGATCGGCTGGCTGGCCGACCGCTGGTCCCGCCGCGGCACCACCATGCTGCTCTGCGGCCTCACCGTCATCGGAGCCGCCCTCCTGCCCTTTGCGATCGGCACGAACTGGGCCACCTGGGCGCTGTTCTTCTTCTGGGGCTCCACCGCCTACGGCATCTACACGGTGGCCCTGATCGAACTCGGCGACCGCTTCAACGGCTCGATCCTGCTCGCCGGCAATGCCAGCTTCGCCCTGATGTGGGGTATCGGCGGCATGATCGGGCCGCCGGCGTTCGGCGCGGCGATGACCAGCCTCGGGCCGCACGGGCTGCCGCTGATGATGGGGCTGCTCTATGCCGCCCTGATCCTGATCGGCCTCCTGCGGATGCGTCAGCGGGTGCCGGCATGAGCAGGCCATGCTTGGTGCAAGGCCGTCGAACCACCATCTAGAAGGATGGTGCGGGTTTGGCCTGGCTGGCTGTTCCAGTGGCGCCCCTTGGCGCCTCCATGCTAGACGCGCCGCAGCTTGTTCCCGGGAAAACAGATCTTGGACTTCGATCAAAGCAAGGCCGCCGACGGGCTTGGCGCCGAGGTGTCACGCCGGCGGACCTTCGCCATCATCAGCCATCCCGATGCCGGCAAGACGACGCTCACCGAGAAGCTCCTCCTGTTCGGCGGCGCCATCCACCTGGCCGGCGAGGTCAAGGCGAAGGGCGAGCGGCGGCGGGCGCGCTCGGACTGGATGCGTATCGAGCAGCAGCGCGGCATCTCCGTCACGACCTCGGTCATGACGTTCGAGTATGACGGGCACACCTTCAATCTGCTGGACACGCCGGGCCACGAGGACTTCTCGGAGGACACCTACCGGACGCTGACGGCGGTCGATTCCGCGGTCATGGTGATCGACGCCGCCAAGGGCATCGAGACCCAGACGCTGAAGCTGTTCGAGGTATGTCGCATGCGCGACGTGCCGATCATGACCTTCATCAACAAGATGGACCGCGAGACGCAGGACCCGCTCGACCTGCTCGACGAGATCGCGTCCAAGCTGGCCCTCGACGTGACTCCGGCCAACTGGCCGATCGGCATGGGGCAGAGCTTTCGCGGCGTGTGGTCGCTCTGGGACAACCGCGCGGTCCTGATGCGGCCGGACGCGGACGGGCGGAACGTCGAGGAAGTCGTGGGCGACAATGCGCTGCGCGACCGGGTCGACCCGGCCGTGCTCGCCTCCTTCGAGGAGCAGAAGGAGCTGGCGCAGGGTGCCCTGCCGTCCTTCGACATGCAGAGCTACCGGGAAGGACATCTGACGCCGGTATTCTTCGGCTCGGCCCTGCGCAATTTCGGCGTCCGCGCCCTGCTCGATGCGCTGGGCGCCCATGCACCAGCACCCCGCGCCCAGACGGCCGGCGACGACGCGGTCGAGCCGACGCGGGACGACGTGTCCGGCTTCGTGTTCAAGATCCAGGCGAACATGGACCCGAAGCACCGTGACCGGGTCGCGTTCATGCGGGTCTGCTCCGGCCGCTTCAAGCGCGGCATGCGCCTCCTGCCGGTGCGTACCGGCAAGCCGCTGACCGTGTCGGCGCCCATCTTCTTCTTCGCGCAGGACCGTGCGATCGCTGAGGAGGCGGTGGCGGGCGACGTGATCGGGATCCCGAACCATGGCGCGCTCCGGGTCGGCGATACGCTGACCGAAGGCACGCCGATCCGGTTCACCGGCCTGCCGAACTTCGCGCCGGAAATCCTGATGCGCGTCGTCCTGGACGACCCGATGCGGGCCAAGCATCTGCAAAAGGCGCTGGACGACTTGGCCGAAGAGGGCGTTACCCAGGTGTTCAAGCCGATGCTGGGAGCCGGCTTCATCGTGGGCGTGGTGGGCCAGTTGCAGCTGGACGTGCTGCGTTCGCGGCTGGATGCCGAGTACGGCCTGCCCGTTCGGTTCGACGAGGCACCGTATATCACGGCGCGCTGGGTCGACAGCACCGACAAGGCCCTGCTCGACCAGTTCGTGCGCACCAAGTCGTCCAGCCTGGCCGAGGACCGGGACGGCAACCCGGTCTACATGGCGCGCAACAACTGGGACCTGAACCGGGTGAAGGACGACTTCCCCAAGCTCAGCTTCACCGCTACCCGCGAACGGAGCTGACGAAAGGACCGGTCAGGCCGTCGGCAGGGCCTGATCGCCTTCCGTCAGTGCCTTCCACGACCAGGCGATCAGCCCGCTGGTCAGCCCGACGAACAGGAGCGTCAGGAGGTGGTCCACCACCTTGAACGACGGATGGTCGGGAAGGGCGGCACCCGGATCGGCAGCCATGATGATGCTGCCGAGCGGGATGACCAGCAGCAGGGTGACCACGTAGCCTGACACCGCGATCAGGACGAAGGCGGCGAGCAGGCGGAGCCAGCTGCCCCTGCCCGCCTGCCAGCCCGCCTCGAGCTTCGAGCCGTCATGCTCGATCGCAACCGGTGCGAACACGAGTGCCAGGCGGACCACGAACGGTACCGCGATCAGAATCGCGACGATCTTTGCCATACCGACATAGGTGGCATCGCTGCCGAACGCGGCATAGGCGATGGCCGGGGCCGCCGGCACGGCGGCCAGGACGATGAGAGCGGGATTCCAGAGCAGGTAGCGCAAGGCGCTCGCGTTCAGCTTCGCGGGGCCGCGTGAACGCTCGTGCAGGAGCACGTGGCGGATCCAGGCACGCGCCACGATGAGGCCGGCCAGATAGGCGATCCCGGTCTCGATCCCCCGGTACCAGGGATTGGCAGCGCCGCCGACCACAGGAGCCAGCACCGCCATGCCGATCGGGATCATGAACCAGAGCCCGCCCAGCCGCAGGAAGTCGAACTTGTGGCGGATGATGTGCCGCCACGACAGCCCTACGACCCGGTAGACCGGCAGCTTGTGCAAGGTCGGCCCCATGTCAGATGGACGTGGTCGTGACGGGCTGCTCGGGCCGGGACAGCCGGCGCCAGGCGAACGAGAAGTAGATGGCCAGCAGGGCGACTTCCGCCAGGTCGGTCAGCAGGGCTACCGCCTGTGGGATGTTCTGGAGGATCGGCACACCCTCGAACTGCCCGGCCACGATCAAAAGAAGCAGCGTCCCGCCGACCATGAGCGGCGCCAGGAGGACGATGGCGCCGAGCATCAGCCGGAAGCCCTGCCCCTTGGTCTGCTCCCATGCCGCCGAGAACGTGCCCTTCAAGTCGATGGCGTTGCTGGTCAGCACCGGATGGAGCCGGCAGATGACGAAGAGGGTCGCGAACATGCTGGGCAGGATCGCCAGCTGGATCGCGGCCATCCCGCCGCCGCCAAGGATCATCGCCAGCAGGAAGATGACCATGGTCGGGACCGCCGATGCCAGCAGCAGGCCGATCGCCCGGAGCGCGTAGCGCAGGCTGCGCGCGTGGATCCAGAGGACCGGTGGCAGCGGTTCGTCGAGCAGGACGGCTCGGTGCAGCGCCACCGCCAGGGATGCCAGGACCAGTCCTTCCAGGAACTTGACGATGAACAGCGCCCCGATCCCGGGCGGGAGCGTCGCCGTCTCCGGCGCTGCGGCCGTGTCCGGCAGCTCCATCGGCCCCATCATTCCGCGCACCAGCACGGACAGCAGGAGGAGCATGACGAAGGGCAGTGATGCTGCCTGCGCCAGATCCTTCCAGCGATGCAGGAAGAAGCTCCAGCACTCGCGGACGATGTCGTTCACGGCTAGAGGCTGCATGAAGAGCCCACTCCGACGGCTCCGGCACGGCTGGTATTCGAGGGCTTGACCATCCAGATCCTTGCTGGCCGAATTTTGTTCTTGCGATGCCGCGCTGGTCGCCATCACGACGCAAGCTGGATATAGGGAGTAGGGCGCCTGGGAGGAACCGCCATGCCTGTTCGATCCGTTCCGCGGATGGTTTTTGCGTCTTTCATGGCGGGCGCCCTTCTGGCGACATCGTCCCTCGTACCGTCGCATGTCATGGCGGCCGATCCGCCGAAGCTCGAGCGGGTGGTCATGGCCACGAGCGGGATGGGCTGGCTGAGCTTTGCGGCCACGCCCGACGCGGATGGCCACGTCGCCCTCGATCTGCCGGCAGGCCAGCTTGACGACGCGCTGAAGAGCCTGACCGTGCTGGCAAGGGGGCCGAGTGACCTCCGCCTGCGGCAGGTGACGATCGGCGGCCGCGGCGTCCTGGCCGATCCGTTCCAGGACATCCCCCTGCGGGCGACCGACATGTCCGGCCTGGGAAGGCTGCTCGACCGCCTGCGCGGGGCGAGCGTGGTGGTCGAGGGCGACCCGCCGGTCGAAGGACGGATCATCGCCGTCGAGAACAGGGAAGAAGGCGACGACGGTGTGGCCGTGAACCGGCCCTCCCTCGTGCTGTCGACCGAAGACGGCCTCGTCGCCATCAGCCTCGACGAGGAGCGCACCGTCCGGCTCGACGACCCCCAGGCCCAGCGGACGCTGG
>JAESGR010000900.1_pt1 | contig 13101 bp, 16 predicted proteins | sample 9269771 | NCBI WGS metagenome assembly JAESGR01 (sample SAMN15739572, study PRJNA653492) | algae metagenome | isolation source: Chroococcus sp. CMT-3BRIN-NPC107 and co-occurring heterotrophs from well... | place: USA: Clark Mountains Wilderness, California | collected 2010-04-18
GCATGGACGTAAAGCTAAGAGCATTTTTCGCTATGGCTTTGACCATCTGCGAAATATTGTTCTCAATTTGGAGCAGAAAATGGATGATTTCTTAAATGCTCTACATTTTTTGTCCTGTACTTAGGTGTTAGACATAACATAACCTCAATATTTGCCTTTAGTATCGGCAGTTAATATTGGACTGTCTTACAGATTTCTGCTTTTTTTACAAGTTTCTGACTGTTTTAGGTGTAACTCCGAGCAGGCGCTTAAAGTGATAATTGAGATGGGCTTGGTTGGCAAAACCGACTTTATAAGCAACATCTGCGATCGCATTACCTTTAATAAGTAACTGTTTGGCACGATGGACGCGACATTGAATCAAATACTGATGCGGTGCAAGTCCGGTAGATTGCTTGAATAAGCGCGAAAAGTAAGCTGGACTCATCTGCACGAGTTGAGCTAATTCTTCTAATCCCAAAGGCTGCTCTAAATAAGCATTAATGTAGTCTATAACTTGCTGCAACTTGTACTTAGGCAAGCCACCTGTATAGTTCCTAATTACTGGTTTTTGAATAGAGTAATGCTGTAACAAATGTACGGCGATGAGATTAGCAATGGTTTCAGCATAAAGCTTGCTACCCAATCCATTTGTTTCTAATTCTGCTTTGAGCGTCAAACCTAGCTGACATATTAACGGGTCGGGGGTGGCAAAGTGGGGAGCAATTTCTACTTTTTCTGGTTCAGCTAGCTCATAAATAGCGCGGCTAAAAATCCCTGGCTCAAAACCTAACATAATCACCCCGCCAGAGTCGTACCACTGGGTTTGATTGGTAGTACCTGCGGGAATAATTACAATATCGCCTTGCTGGACTTGTTCGTGGCGAAAAACATCGCCGATTTTTCTTTCTACTTTAATTGGCGTAGGTACTTCTGTAAAAATTGCTATTCCATGTTGCAAGCCGGAAACTTCAGGAGTTTCTCCGGGAAGTTGATAGTCATAAGCTAGATAAATTCCATTCCATCCGGCGGTTTTGCTTGTTAGCAGAGGAAATTGGGGGAAAACTTGAGCAAGGACTTTTTCAGTAGAGAAATCGAGGTTTAAAAGCGGCGATCGCATTATTTTTGCTCCAATCCGCGCTAAATCAATTTACTTTTAGTTTAGCTGGTAGAGAAGGGGCGATCGCCTCTTCCAAAAATCCAGTATCAATACTGTCATTCTTGACATAGCCTATTTACAGCAAAAATAAAACCTGTTTTGGGTTTATCCCAGATTAGGTTTTAGGATAGACTTCGAAACTTTATTGCGTTAGTGAAAGATTAACTATCAGAAGAACTAATTAAGCCTTAGAAAGAAAAAATCAATTTGCGTGTCTAAATCTGTTTTCAGTGAAAAATACAATCGATTCCGTAAATTGCTTATTAAAGCTCGCCACTTGGCTGACCTTACTCAATCTGAGCTATCAGTAAAGCTTTCACGCCCACAATCTTATGTGTCCAAATATGAGCGTGGCGAACGTCGTTTGGATTTAATTGAATTTTTGGAACTAGCTAAAGCTCTCCAAATTGAACCAACAGCTTTTATTAATACACTTCTTGAAGAGAAAGAGGACAACTAATTATTTTTATCCAGTTTTTAGATTTTAACAATGCTGATAGTGTTATTAGTACCAATTACAGTTCAGAGTGGAAAGAATTACAAGACACTCTTACACTAATGCCTTTGCATATTAAACCTTCAGATCAAAGGGGAATACAAGGAGAACTAATATTCGACCCTGTAGGAACTAACGAATATATTAAAAATGCCTTAGTTAAGCTAAAATGGCAAAATAATATAATCATTCCTGCGGAATATAGGTTTTTAGGGAAAGCAATAGACTTTGCTAAAGCAGGCATTCTTCTTGAAATACAATTTTCTAACTATCCTTTTTTATTAAATAATACTTTACGTTCGGAGTTATTATTTAAAGCAGGTACTCTCTTTACAAATTCCTCTACAAAAGTTGTAATTATTATCACCAAAGCTCAAATGTTTCCTGCTTCCAATAGCACGCTTTACTATGAACAAGCTGCTCAACAGTTGAAAGCTTTAATTGAAAATCATGTTTTTGATGTGCCAATGAGACTTGTTGGCTTATTTGAGCCACAGAACACAACTATATCTGCCATATCTAATGTATATAAAGAAAAAAGATATTCTAGAATAGTTGAAAGTAGAATTAGTTGCCTTTGTCAGCTAAAATCTGGCAGATTTCCAACCAGTCGCTGCCAAATTCAGATTGTACAATAGATAATATGTTAAGGCTTAAAATTTAATTTCCATTTGTACACTAATGGTTTTACTTGAGGATTTTTTACCATTTCCATTCAATTTTGGATCTATAGGAATATCTCCATTTCGTAAAATAGCAGCAAAAGCCGTCTCCTCATAAAGCAATCGCTCCTGCATTTCCTGTAAATGGTAATCTTCCGGGTATATTTTTGCTTTACTTCTTGTGGATGGTTTGACTCCAACTTGCATATCAAATCTAAATTTTTCAATTGGCTGACCTGTACGTTCTACATAATCACGTAGGGTTTTTAAATTTGGAAAACAGTTATTTTCATCCGGTTCTCCACTGAGTCGCCTAAGAGCCACTTGATGATATTCTGGATTTATTTCTGTTCCTATAAAATGTCTTTCATAGTTTTTAGCAACAATCGCTACTGTCCCTGTTCCCATATATGGATCGAAAACTAAACCATTTTTTGGAGTTGTAGATAATATAATTCTAGCTACTAAGTCTTCAGGAAATTGACAAGGATGTATAGTTTGTTCCTCATGATTGTGTTTTACATTGCGGAAAAGCCAAATATCTCCTGGATTTTTACCATCTGGATTACAGGATAATTCTCCCTTCCGATCGCCTCTATAGTGCTTTTTATTTTGATATTTTTGTGGAACTCTGATAGCATCTAAATTAAATATATAATCATCAGTTTTAGTGAACCAAAGTATTGTTTCATGCCTACAGGAAAACTTTTTTTGAGCATGAAGACCATGCTGCCTAACCCAAACAATTCTATTTCTAGGAATCAAACCGCAGGATTCTAAAATTGGAAAAAAGCGAATATCGAGAGGAATGATTGTACCTTTGTCAGCAAAAGCACCAACTTGCCAAAATAACGAACCTGTTTTTTTTAGGATTCTATTACACTGCCGAAGTATAAATGCTTGGTCTTCTAGATAGATATTCAGAGCTTGCTTTGCTTCATATTCTTTACCTAGGTTGTATGGAGGTGAGGACACAATTAAGTCCACACACTCATCTGGTAAATTACTTAGCAATGATTTACAATCCCCTAAAATCATCTGGTCTAATGGCAGCTTCTCTTGTTCAGCCTTCACTACTATGCCTACTCTTTATTAAAAAATACTTCAGTTATTAATTAAAATAACCTAATTTGGGTTATTGAACAAGACACTGCCTTGGTTCGTTATGTGCAAGCGATCGCTTCAAGTATAAAAATTATTTTAATCATGAGTGAAATATCATCTTCTCACCCCTCCCCAATCTGCTCAAATCCAGTTCCTCACTGGGAAAGATACCCCCGTGCAGTCTGTCAAGATTGCTATAACAAAGCTTGTAATGCTCAAGGTCAAAAGTTACTTTTCTTCAACCAGTCGATGAGTGGTGGCTTTGAGGCGATGGTAGCGGATACAAAAGAAGCTTACCCCAGCCATCTTTGTTATATCGAGGGGAAAGAATGTTGGGCTGATGAGCATCGATTTGGTGGTATTGTCATTCAACCCTATAATGCGCGATCGCCTAAACAAAAGAATTTACTCAACTAACAAAAATTTATCCTCAAGAACAAAGGTTCAAATGGTACAAGTTCCTAGTAAATCACTAACATTAGACGACTTTTTGCAGTTACCGGAAACAAAGCCAGCCAGCGAGTATATTGATGGTCAGATTATCCAAAAACTAATGCCTCAAGGAAAACATAGCGTAATTCAGGGCGAATTAGTATCAGCTATTAATCAATCTGTAAAATCTCAACGTATCGCCAGAGCATTCCCAGAATTAAGGTGTACATTTGGGGAAAGGTCAACTGTTCCCAATGTATCAGTATTTGTTTGGGATAGAATACCACGTGATGAAAATGGCGAAGTTGCTAACGTTTTTCAACTAGCGCCGGATTGGACAATCGAGATTCTCTCCCCAGACCAAAGCCAAACCAAAGTTACTAAAAATATTTTGCACTGCCTCAAATACGAAACTCAAATGGGTTGGCTAATCGACCCTGACGAGCAATCTGTATTTGTATACGCCCCTAACCAGCAATTAGAATTGTTTGAAAACCCGGAAGATGCGCTACCTGTACCGTCATTTGCTAGCCAATTGAGGTTAACTGTAGACAGCTTATTTGATTGGTTACGAAATTAACGCAAGCTTATTTTAGAAGTTGTGGTAAAGGTTGTCTGGATGAAAACTTTGCAATCTCCTCTTTTTGTGGGATGTGTAAGCATTCATTCATAGCTAGTATACTTTTCAAAAGTATTTTTTCTAAAAAAATGACCAAAGATAATAAAAGCAAAGCGCAAAACAAAGATAGTAAAAGCAAAGCGCAAAACAAAGATGAAACTCCTAAAACCTTTGAGATAGCTGGTGTTCGACCTATCGACCCCAATAACCTTGAGGTTGTAGGCATACTTGATGTAGATGGTCAGCGTCCGATCGCTGTGGGGGAAGTGCAGGCGCAATCATCTTTTTATGAAGACGGGGAGCGTCCGATTGGTGCTAGTAATCTTGATTATGAGCATACTTTACACGAAGACGGCGATCGCCCAATTGATTCTAGTACCCTTGAAATAGCTTCTACCTATAACGAAGATGGCGATCGCCCAATAGGTAAAACTGACTTTGAAATCCACGACACTCTAGAAGTAGATGGTAGTCGTCCAATTACTTCAAATAGACCACCAGAGCAACAAATTATCACCGACTACATAGACTAATTTCTTGTAGTTGGCATTAAAATAATTATTTTGCCCCTGTGACTTCAACTACTTTCCGTCTCTCTCCTTTAATTAGGATTACGCTTTTAAGTCTCTATACGGCTTTGACTGCGCCTTTGCCTTTTTTGTCGCAAGTTACAAGTTCGCCCGTCCCGCCTGCATTATTGTGGGTGGGAATTGGCTTAGGTGCGATCGCGTTGTATGCTGCCCTTAGCGAAAGAGTAGTTTTAAGCGATCGCACTATTGATGTAACTTACCCTAAATGGGTTCCGCGTTTCTTTCGCAAAGGCTGGTCTTTATCTTGGTCAGATATTAAAGAATTAAAACCGCGAACTACGGGACAAGGCGGCTTAGTTTACTATTTTCTTAGTAATGATGGTCAAGGCTATTTGCTACCAATGCGCGTTGCTGGTTTTGCTCGATTGGTGAAGGAAGTAGAAGCAAAAACAGGCATTGATACCACCGATGTTAAACCTTTGGCGCAACCTTGGATGTATTTAATTTTGCTAACTTTTACGCTGCTGCTATTGTTAGTAGATGCTTGGACAATTACTAATGCGATCGCCCTGGGAAAATTAACCTAAATTATTTGCGAGTCATTCGTGCAAACAGCACAGCTACGCCTAGATAAAGTCAGCCTATCTGCTACGGTGGGTTCTCAATACTTACTTAAAGATATTTCCTTTGAAATTGCTAAAGGCGATCGCATTTGTCTAATTGGTGCTTCCGGTGCGGGTAAAACTTCTTTGCTAAGGGTGTTAAACCGTCTCACCGAACCGAGTGCGGGGACAATTTATTTTGAAGGTCAAGATTATCTTACTATTCCCGTAATTCAATTGCGCCAACAAATTGTATTGGTACAGCAAGAATCTAAGTTGCTAGGAATGACTGTAAAAGAAGCCTTAGTATATCCGCTTAGTTTACGGGGATTAGACAAAGCGCAGATTCAACAGAGAATACTGTATTGGAGCGATCGCTTACACATCCCCAACGAGTGGCTAGAGCGAACAGAGGTGCAACTTTCGGTAGGACAAAGACAAACAGTTGCGATCGCTCGTGCTTTGGTAATTCAGCCCAAAATTTTGCTACTAGATGAACCTACTTCGGCTTTAGATGCGGGTAGAGCTTCTCAATTATTGCAAGTATTAACCAATTTAGCGGCGGCAGGGGAAACTACAATTGTGATGGTAAATCACCAGTTAGAATTAGCTCAAACTTTCTGTGAACGTCTTTTGTACTTGGAAAATGGGCAATTAATTCACGATTTGCCTAATACTCTCGAACTTGATTGGATTAAATTAAAAAACAACTTGGTGCAAACAGAAACCAAAGCCGTCGAAGACTGGAATTAACCGCCAGTAATAAGATTCCATACTATTTGTGGTAGCTGAGTTATTTGTTGCCATAAGTCTTGATAACCGATGCCAAATACTAACTGTAATCCTAGAATAATTCCGGCGATCGCAATTGCCGTAGTAGCAGTTGTCTTGACAATCTTAATTAGCGCCGTAAACACTAGCCAAGATACAACCATTGCGGCAATTAAAATTATTAGTTCAACAGGCATTAGTATTCTCTCAACGCAAAACTCCACTACTATTAAAGATAAGACTTCGCCTTAGCTGTTGAGCATAAATTATGGATTCAACAATGCAATGGCACAAGCTTTTATCTAGTAGCCGCTTGGTAGAAGCTGTACCAAATATTCCCGATGCTGGACGAACGGTTTTTGAAAAAGATTTTGATAAAATTATTTTTTCCTCGTCCTTTAGAAGACTTAAAGATAAAACTCAAGTATTTTCTTTAGTTGAAAATGACTATATTCGCAGTCGATTAACCCACAGCCTTGAAGCTTCTTGTGTAGGACGTACTTTAGGTACGCTGGTGGGAAGCGAAATCATTAAAAGGCATTACGCAGAGCTAAAAAGTTTTCAAGCTAGAGATTTTGGTGATATTGTCGCGGCAGCTTGTTTAGCACATGATATTGGTAATCCGCCTTTTGGTCATGCGGGAGAAGATGCTATTCAAGAATGGTTTAAAAGCGCCAAAGCCGAGAAAGCTTTGTCTTTGCTGTCTGCTAATCAAAAAGAAGATTTTAAAAATTTTGAAGGTAACGCCCAAGGTTTTAGAACTTTAGTAAAACTAGAAAATAGACCATCCCTTAAAGGCGTACAATTTACTTGTGCAATGCTGGCAACCTTTACTAAATATCCTAGAGGAGCGGGAATTAATAGTAGTTTGTTTAAAAAATACAATGCTATTGATAATAACAAAAGCACTAAAAAGCACGGTTTCTTTCAGTCTGAAAAATACTTATTTGCCCAAGTAGCTGAAGAAGTAGGATTAATACCCCGCAATCAAAAAATAGCTTGGTGGTGCAGACATCCTCTAGCTTTTTTGGTTGAAGCGGCGGACGATATCTGTTACCATATTGTCGATTTAGAAGATGGGTTTCAAATGGGTTATATCACTTATCAAGATGCAACTACATTGCTACATGATATTTTGATGGATGAAAAGCTAGATATAGTAAATGATGAGAAAGAAGACATTAAATACTTGCGTGCTAAAGCAATTCACAAATTAATTACCGAAGTTAACCAAGTATTTTTAGATTGCGAAAATAAGTTTTTAAATGGAACTTTTGATACTCCCTTAACTACAGAAATAGCATCAGGAGAGAAACTAAAGGAAATAATTGATATTACCCGTAAAAATGTTTACGAGTCTTGGGAAGTTGTAGAGGTAAAAGTAGCAGGTTATGAAGTAATTGGCGGTTTGCTAGAAGAATTTATTACAGCGATTAGCGATGAAAACTTATCAAAAAGCTACCTAATAAAAAAACTAATTCCAAACTTTAGAGAGCAAGAAGATATTTATACAAAAATATTGCAAGTTACCGATTATATTGCAGGAATGACTGATTCTTTTGCCGTATCATTATTCAAAAAAATTAAAGGAATTTCTCTCCCTCGCGGCGGGAGATAAAGTTTAAATAAAACTTTATCGATAATAGTTCTATCTTGCGCTACAAAAAACAAATAACTGCCCAGTTGCGTCAACAATTGATTGTTGGTGCGCCAACAAATCAGGATAAAGCAGGTTTGCGGCAGTTGAGTCGGCAAATTAAGACTAAAAAAGTAATTGTTAAGCTGTTTGTATGCAAAACTTTAAGCCTTAAATATTTTATATCACTAATTTTTTAATTGATGGCTGGGACTAATATTTTATGTTTTTATAATACAAATTTATTTTTTAATACTTAGGGCTTGGTATAGAGATTGAAGCTTAAAGTTATTCTAATTTAAAGCAACGGAACTATTAATAATTAATTCTCTTTGTTTCAGGTTAGTTGTTAAACAAGAATTAGTCTGAAGATTATGAAAAAAGGCATCTAAAAGCTGTAATTGATTTTTTAAGAGAGTATGATAAATTTCATCGCCTTCAACTATAACCTGTTCTGGTAAAGCTTGATTGGGAATTTAACCCCCCAAAAATATCTTCCAACCTGCGATCAAAGATTGGTATACAAGTGAATCAGTTTCAAACTGAGGCGGAGTCAATAAGTGAAGCTGACCTTCAATACAATCATCCCTTAAAGTTATTTTTTCAGGAGTAAAATGTAGTTTTATTTGAATCTTGTTATGCTCGATGAGGGCAATTAATCCTTCTTCTGAATCAGGAATTAAGCTTGTCAGTTTATCAGCTTTCAATTCTGCTTGTTGATAAAGAAGAATAACTATTTTATTTTCTAAGATTCATTGTTTTGCTGGCAAGTTAAAAACCGCATATTATTCCACAAGTTTTTGTACGAACTTTCCCGATTTTTGAAGCTTCCTTTCATCTTTTTTGCCAGCTTCGATAGCCGCTTGAATTGCCGAAGTAAATTGGAACAGCATAGCTCTGTTTGTGTTATCAACTAATTTTTTTGAGCCTAGCTTGAATATCAGACTGAAGATAACCGTATTTTCTCGGTACTTTGTCTCCAAATTTGGGAATACTAAGTCGAAAGGAACGTTATTAGGTTTACAGGTATGAATACTACGCCGATTGGAACTGAAACAATTGATTTGTTATCGCGTATTACAGAAAGACAACAGATAATAGAAAAGATTGGCGAAGTAAGTGGGCGAGATATCAAAATTCGTCAATTAGGACAGCGAACAATTGAACAAGCAATTGAGGAAGCCGAGGAATCTTGGAATAAATGGCAAGAAAAACTAAAAGCTCGTTTAATCCAGAAATCGCAAAAATGGAGTTCTCCACATAATCCTGTTTTTAGTCAAAAAGATTTAATTAAAGATTATATCAAATGCTTTAATAGAGATTTAGGAGAGGAGATAGATTGCTGGGAACATCAAGAATTTGCAAGTATTATTTTAAAAGGTAATATTACGGCTTTAAATACAAATATTAAATTAGAAATAAAAGCAGCAAAAGCTCTTTTTCACAACAAAGAGCAACAAGAAAAACCTAATTTGTATAAGCCAGTTAAACTATCATTTATACGAATAAATGATGACTTTGCAGGTAAAGGTTGGTTTCTAACTGACCTTGAAATACTTGCGCTGCCTAATTTCTTTACCTTATTAAAGCTAGATTTGTATGGACTAGGAAAAAGTAAAATTGTAGAATTAGGCTTGCAAAACTTTGAAACATTAAAAAATAAAATTTCTGAGAAATTGTCTGAAATCGTCAAATCAGCAATTAACAAAAAAGTTCAAACAGCTAGTGAAGTTATTGAGCAAGTAATTTCGAGCTATGAGAACTTGTTAGAACAGCAAGATGAGGTACATCAGGCAACATTAGAACAACGTAATGCTGAAAAAGCTTAGATTGCCCAAAAGTGTGAAGAAATTAAGCAATTGCAAATAAAAATAGACAAAGAATACTCTTAAAGACTATTAATAGCCAGAGTCAGCCAGTTTATGAACCACAAGCAACCGTTCAAGTAGCGTCATTGCCAAGCCGATATCATCTTGCTGCAAGTGCGATCGCATTTGCCTCACTATGAACCTATCCTAGATGAAGCGAGATGTGCGATCGCCTTTTCAACAGCCGCTTACAGAGTACACAAGTTTCGTTGGCGTTAAAATGAGAATCTCTTAGAGAATACAGGAGTTGTAAATGGTATTAACTAATTCCACTGCAAAGATTTCTTTAGATGAATTTTTGCAACTTCCAGAAACTAAACCAGCTAGTGAATACATCAACGGTCAAGTTTACCAAAAACCCATGCCTAAAGGAAAACATAGTCTGATTCAAACTGATCTATCAGCAGCTATTAATAGGATTAGCAGACCGCAAAAGTTAGCTTTAGCATTAACTGAGTTACGTTGCACTTTTGGCGGTAGTGCAATAGTCCCAGACATTACAGTTTTTGAATGGTCGCATATTCCTCTACTGTCTGATGAAAGTATTGCTGACAATTTTGAAATTCCCCCGGATTGGACTATAGAAATTCTCTCTCCAGAGCAATCGCCCAGCCGCGTGATTAGAAAAATTAGTTTTTGCCTCCGTTATGGCACAAAACTAGGCTGGCTTGTTGAACCTAATAGCAAAGTAGTGACAGTATTTCAACCAAATATGCTACCAGAACTCAAAGAAGGAGAGGAAATTTTACCTATGTTAGATGTACTTGAAGATTGGCAATTGTCGGTAGCAGATTTGTTTAGTTTCCTTTATCCTGGCTAAGTTTAAATACTGATACTTTGTTTCAAGTTTTGACTTGCTGCTAATACCTCTTGTCTAGCCCAGTTGTCGGCGGCGATAATGTCATCTAGTGAAGGATTCGGGCGATTATCAACAGAAAAGCGATCGCATACCCATTCTATACAGCGTGGAATATCTAAAAATTCAATCTTTTCTTCTAAAAATAAGGCTACGGCTTGCTCGTTGGCGGCATTTAATACCGCAGGCATGGAACCCCCCGCTCTCCCGGCGGCATAAGCTAGTTGCATACAGGGGTACTTGTGATGATCGGGGGCTTTGAATGTTAAATTCCCCGCTTTAACTAAATCTAGCTGTTCCCAGTCGGTGTAAATGCGATCGGGGTAGGATAAAGCGTAAAGCAACGGTAAACGCATATCTGCCCAACCTAACTGAGCTAAAACTGATGTATCTTGCACCTCAATGAGCGAATGAATAATGCTTTGGGGATGAATAACGATTTCAATGCGATCGTAGTCTAAACCAAACAGAAAATGAGCTTCAATTACTTCTAGCCCTTTATTCATCAATGTAGCAGAGTCGATAGTTATTTTCCGTCCCATTGACCAATTGGGATGTTTGAGCGCATCGGCAACTTTTACAGTAGCCAACTTTTCTACAGGCAAATCTCGAAAAGCCCCCCCGGAGGCTGTAAGGATAATTCGCCGCAATCCACCTTCTCTTACGGCTTGGAGACATTGAAATATGGCTGAATGTTCGGAATCTGCGGGCAATAGTTTGACGTTGTGTTTTTTTACTAAAGGCAAAACTACGGGCGCACCAGCTATTAAGGTTTCTTTGTTGGCTAAAGCAATATCTTTACCCGCTTCAATTGCTGCAATAGTTGGTAATAACCCCGCACAGCCCACTATACCTGTAACTACAGTTTGAGCTTTGTCATAACGTGCAACTTCTACTACTCCTGCTTCTCCAGCGAGAACGATAGGTTTATAGTCAAGAAGTGCGATCGCCTCTTTTAACTCTGCTAACTTTGTTTCGTCGCAAATAGCAACTATTTTTGGGCGAAACTGGCGTATTTGCGCCGCCAACATCTCCACATTTCGTCCCGCAGCCAAACCCACAATCTCAAATAAATCGGGGTTTTGCGTCACAATATCCAAAGTCTGAGTGCCGATAGAGCCAGTAGAACCTAATAGAGTAATCGCTTTCACAAATATTTCCCGCTTGCAGCAACTACTACTATAAAATTCTTCGGACTGTTTATGATCGCGATCTAGATATATTAGCTTGCGTCTTACCCAGCACAAAATTAATTGTTTGTAAGTTAACTAGCATACAAACAGTTTAATTTATGTCAAGATTTGGTGAATTTAATAGCTGACAGCGTTATGCTCGTTAATAGATGGCTCTTTAGCTGACTTGAAATTAAAGTGTGAGATTTTCCCTACTCCAATTGACTATTCGCTTGAAGCGAGTGAATTACTAATTACAAATAAATCAGGAGTTGTACTGCAATGACACAAGAAAACGCTGCTCGATTTTTTAAGTCTGTACAACAAGACCAAGGATTAAAGGCAAAATTAAAAGCCATTGACGACCCAGAAACATTTTTGCAGATTGCGCGCGCTCGCGGTTATCAATTCACGCTGGCGGAGTTAGATGTAGCGGTTTCTAAATTGTCTCATGAAGAAATGGCATCAGTGATTAATCCAGGCATATCACCAAGACGGCATTTAACACCAAGGTAAGTTAATAAACAAGCTTTGAATGAAAAGCGATCGCACATAATTAAAATGCGATCGCTTTTTCTATAGAACATAAAATATTTAATTATTTTTTAAATAAGTAATTAACTGTAAGTTATTGCGGTATTTACGGATGTTTTCTATAAATACTGCTTGCTACGCTCAAATATCCCTAAAATCTCAATGGTTATTATCTGTAGTTGGGTTTATTACTTATAAATGTAATCTAAGCCTATTAAGAGGAATCGAGTATAATCACTGAAAAATTTGAATAAAGCTTGCCCAAATAGCTTGTAAAATCGAACAAATTTATTTGCTGAAAAGCACTGAAGGTAAGTTTTTTATTTTTAAATCGTTGAATAATTCAGCCATTCACATAATAAATCGCTGAAAAACATAGAAAAAACTGAATTTATTTAATGTAAAGTATCTCGCTTTGCCCGCTAATTGTTTATCTAATTCGATACATCTATAAGCAATACGGTTCGGTTAAGCTCAAAAACAGGTAGACTGAGGGTTGTCACCCAAATGTACTGATGTTGAATGCAAGTCAAAGAGTTCTCACTAATTTCACTAGCGATTGAATCAGGTAGAGTACTCAAAGCTTTAGAAACAGCCATCCCAGCAGGGGCGATCACGCAAGCAATCGCAGACACACGTAGTAATGAGGAACGGAAGCGGGCAATACCCGTCACATTTAGT
>JAESGR010000901.1_pt1 | contig 13081 bp, 9 predicted proteins | sample 9269771 | NCBI WGS metagenome assembly JAESGR01 (sample SAMN15739572, study PRJNA653492) | algae metagenome | isolation source: Chroococcus sp. CMT-3BRIN-NPC107 and co-occurring heterotrophs from well... | place: USA: Clark Mountains Wilderness, California | collected 2010-04-18
ATATTGATCTAACGGCACAAAGCGACCTGGATTCGCCTTTTAGCGTAACAGAAATGGAATTGCTGGCCTTCCTTCGAATTGGGAAGTATGAAAACGTAGAGGTAAAGTTTAAGAACGGGGAAATGGAGTTATTCGAAGGCCTGGAGCGCCATGACAACAATGCCCGGATTAAGGAGATTTTGGAAAAGGAAGACTATCAGGATATCCAGATAATCCGGCAAGATGGAAAGGTGACAGCCATCCTAAGTAAGACTAAAAAGAAATTCACAAAGGGGAAGAACCCCAGATAATTGCATATAGCCTTAATGACCGGAGTCCCCGGAGTTTGGGCAAGCAGTTTTTTTTAATGCTCCCTATTGAAAAGTGCCGTTCAATTCTGAAAAAGAATGGCAAAACGTACACCGATGAAGAAATAAAACGTATCCGGGAAATCCTTTATCAAGTGGGTAGCCTGGATTATTTCCTGTTCACCCAAAAACGAAAGAGTGATGCCCAACGCAATCATTTACACCAGAGTCTCCACTGATGAACAGGCTGATAAGGGCTATAGCCTGAAAGCGCAGAAGGAGCAGTTGGAGCGGTTTTGCGCAGTCAAAGGCTTCAATATTGTTGCCCATTACCAGGATGACCATTCCGCCAAGACATTCGACCGGCCGGAGTTTAAGAAGCTGCTGGAATTTGCCAAGGCCAATAGGCATCAAATAGATGTCCTATTGGTTTCTAAATGGGATCGGTTTTCAAGGAACGTAACGGAATCCCTTAACATGATCCAGACGCTCAAAAAGCTGGGTATAAGGGTGGAGACCGTAGAGCAGCAACTGGACCTGGATGTGCCGGAAAACAAGCTTATTCTTAGCATTTACCTTACCGCTCCTGAAGTAGAGAATGACCGCAGGGCCATGAATACCGCTGCCGGTATGAGACGGGCAAAGAAAGAAGGGCGGTGGGTAGCACATGCCCCTATAGGCTATAAGTTTAACCGGGACAGTACCAATAAGCCCATCATAGTTAAAGACAACCGGGCGGACTTGGTTAAAGAGGCATTTACCTTATATGCTACCGGCCTTTATGCAAAAGAAGAAGTACGCCATAAGTTGAGGCAAAAGGGTCTGAAGTTAAGCCGGGCGGCTTTCTGGAACATGCTCCATAACCCGGTGTATTGTGGCTTGGTTAAAGTGCCGGCTGACAAGAACGAACCGGAGCAGTTGGTAAATGGCCTGCATGAGGGCATTGTTTCGGAAGAGCTCTTTGAGCGGGTACAGATGGTTGCCACCGGCAAGAAGATGGTCAAGGCAAAGCCAAAACGGGCCAGTGAAAGCCTTCCTTTAAGGGGATACTTGGTTTGTAGCTCCTGTGGGTCAAACCTGACAGGAAGCGCCTCTAAAGGAAATGGAGGGGAGTATTACTACTACCACTGCCAGCCCGGCTGCAAGGAGCGCCATAGGGCTGATACAGCCCACAGTTCCTTTTCCATGTGGCTGGATAGTCTTTCTATTGATCCTGCCATAGCAGAGCTGTATTTAGCTGTAATGGACGATATTTTTAAAACCGAGGAAGGAGACAGGGAAAAGGACATTAAGCGGTTGGAGAAAGCAGCCAAGGATAAGGAGCATATGCTCGTAAAGGCGGCTGAAAAACTGGTAACAGGGGATTTGGATAAGTGGGGTTACAATACTTTAAGGAATAATCTATCCAAGGAAATTGCTGGGTTAAAGAAACAGATTATTGACCTGCAAGGGACCGACGATGCATTTGGAACATACCTGAAGTATGGAATGACGTTGTTGGGTAACTTGAAAGGATACTATACGGATGCAGAATTGGAGGGCAAGCAGAAATTTCTTGGTTTGATATTCCCTGAAAAATTGGTGTATGAAGGCGGAAAGTATCGAACCAAAGAGCAAAGCACCTTCCTGGAGCTGTTTTGCTGTATGGGCAAGGGTTTTGAGGGATCGAAAAAGAAAAAGTCCGGCGATTTGGCCGAACTTTCTCGTCAGGTAGCCCGGACAAGAATCGAACTTGTATCTAGAGTTTAGGAAACTCCTATTCTATCCATTGAACTACCGGGCCTGATAGGCCGCCAAAGTTAGGGATTGCGGGCACACAAACCGGATTTTGCCGTTCCCGTTTTTCAGCCTAGATTTCCTCCATGAAGCCCCTGAAGGCCACCGGCCTCCTCCTGATCCTCCTCGCCTTTGCTGCCTCCGCCCGGGGCCAGCAGAAGACGGTACTCAACCACATTGCCCATTACGTGCAGGACCTGAAGCGAAGCACCGACTTCTACCAGCACCTCATCGGCCTGGACACGATCCCCGAGCCTTTCCACGACGGAAGGCATACCTGGTTCTCCGTGGGCGGGGCTGCCCACCTGCACCTGATCTCCGGCGCAGCTTCAGTTACGGCGCACGACAAGAACAGCCACCTGTGCTTTTCGGTACCTGATATGAATGTCTTTATCGACCGGCTTAAAAAGGCCGGCATTCCCTACGAGGACTGGCCGGGCAAGCCCGCCGCCGTTACCCGTCGGGTGGACGGCGTCCAGCAGATCTACTTCCGGGACCCTGACGGGTACTGGGTGGAAATCAACGACGACCACCCGGGGCGGAAGTGAAGTTTACGGGTTTATCGGTTCACAAGTTCACGGGTTTGGCCGTTTACCGTTTAAAGTTGAAGGTTTAACGGGTAAGGTGGGCGGTTTCAGTTTCCGTACGGCTGCGTCCTGCACCAGCAAGCGTTCCGCCTGCCTGCTTTCCCGGCCCGCCTGGCCTTTAATGCCTGTATTCCTTCGGGTGTTGTCCGCCTTTTGTTCGGTAGTTGTTCGGTGTTTGTTCGCTCTTGTTCGGGACTTGTTCGGTATTGTTCGGTACCTGTTCGGTGTTGTTCGGTAGTTGTTCGGTACGGCTTCGGGGCCGCTTCGGTGTCCATTCGGGTCTCCTTCGGGTTTGATTCGGGTCTGGGTCGGGACCGGTTCGGCTCCTGCCCGAATCAAACCCTACCCAGACCCGGCCCAGGCTTAACCCATTCCCGGCCCGGCTCCGAAGCGGTCCCGGACAACCAGCGGTAAAACCAGGTACCGCCCCTCCGAAGACACCCGCCGGAGCCCCAGGCGGGGAAACCTGCTGAATGAAGCCACCCTTTTTTACTGATCAACGGATCAACCGATCAACTATTCAACAGGCACACCCGCCAGCAGCCGACCCCACCGGCCCCATCCGGATACAACCTGCCCCGGGGCCCGTTCGCCGATAAACCGTCCTTCCCCGCCCAAATCCGGCAGCCGGATTCCGAACTCCGCCCCGCCCCCCTTATCTTTGCGCTTAACTACATTATGAAGTTTTATAATTGGCTCATTAAGTACCGTTTGTACCTCGGTCTTGCCCTGATTGCCCTTGGCGTTGTGACGAATATTTACTCCGGCTTCTGGCCCGCCTTTCCCCTGTACCTCGTTGGGATCGTCCTGGTAGCCGGCCATTTTTTCTTCGGACCGCTCCGCCTCATCCAGGAGCACCTCGAAAGCGGCAATACCGCCGAAGCCGAAAAAGTGATCCGGAGCGTCAAATACCCCAACCTGCTGTATAAACCCATCCGTTCAGTCTATTATACCCTCAAAGGCAACCTGGCCATGATGAACCAGGATTACGACGCTGCCGAACTGAACATGAAAAAAGGCCTGGATCTCGGCGTGCCGATGAAGGAAGCCGAAGGCGCCTCCCTGCTGCAGATGGGCATGCTGGCCCTCCAGAAAAATGATTTAAAACAGGGAGAAAGCTATATCCGCGCCGCCCTGCGCAAAGGCCTGCACGACAAGGAAAGCCAGGCAGCCGCCTACCTCCAGATGTGCTCGCTGATGATGAACAAGCGCGAGTTCCGCGCCGCCAAAGACTTCTTCCGCAAGGCCAAGGCCCTGAAGCCCACCACCCCGCAGATCGTGTCCCAGATCAAGGAAATCGAGAAGTATATCAGCCGGATACCCGGATAAGGGAATTTGGAATTGGGTGTTAGGAATGAGGAGTTGAACAGTTGAATCGTTGACAAGTTAATAGGAAGCCATCCTTGCGGTGGCTTTTTTGTTGCACGCAAAGACGCTAAGTTCCGCAAAGGCGCTAAGGAATTTTTTGCGTCTCCGCGCTCCTTTGCGGCTTTGCGTGCAACGCCCGCCCTGCTCCCTGCCCAAACCAATACCACCAATACCACCAATACTACCTATACTACTTTATATACAGCCGCATCTCGCTTCCCCCCGGCCAGTCCCCGAAAAGCTCAATTACTTTGAAATAACGGTACGAAAAGATGTCCTTCAGCTTTCCCTTCACGCCCAGGGCGTGGGCCACGCTGCCCAGCGGCCCGAAGGGCAGGCTGTAGTGCACGATGTCGGTCATTTCCACGCCGCCCTCCACGGGCTTGAAGTGGTGCTGGTGGTGCCAGAGCTTATAGGGACCCTTGCGCTGCTCGTCCACGAACAGCTTGCCCGGCTCCACGTGCGTGATCTCCGTCATCCAGAACACCGGGATGTTCAGCACCGGCTTCACTTTATAGGTAATGATCTGCCCCGGGTAGATCTCGTCGCCGTAGATCCGGTTGGTGATCTTCAGGTTGAGGAACGGCGGGGTGATGGCCGCCAGGTTGGCCGGGTTCGAAAAAAAAGCCCAGGCCTTCTCCAGCGGAACGGGCAGTTTTTGGACACTCTTGATATGATGCACTTTTTCCATGCGAAAAATAATCCCTCAAGGATACAACCAAAAGGGGAGAATGGTTGACTTAGAGGGAGGAATCAGTTGACAGAGTTGATCCGTTGAATTGTTGATAAGTTGAAAAGGGCTTTTTGGGAGCCACTGTCCTCTGAGGGCAGCTTTGTTGCACGCAAAGCCGCCAAGGAGCGCAAAGCCGCAAAAAAATTCTTTGCGCCTTTGCGGTTCTTGGCGTCTTCGCGGGAAAAGCCGTACATCGTACATCATACATCGTAAATCCAACCACATCCCGCAGATTAACTAATTTTAACCCATGACCACTCCTAGGGAAAAACTGTTGCAGCATTTTGAAGCGGAATATGCCCGGCTGAACGAGCAGCAGCGCGCCGCCGTGGACCGGATCGAAGGACCCGTCATGGTGATCGCCGGGCCGGGCACGGGCAAGACCCAGATCCTGAGCGCCCGCATCGGCCGCATCCTGCTCAGCGACGCCCAGGCCGACCCCTCCAACATTCTCTGCCTCACCTATACCGATGCCGGCGTGGTGGCGATGCGCCGCCGCCTCCTTTCCTTTATCGGCCCCGACGCCTACAAGGTGAACATTTACACCTTCCACGCCTTCTGCAACGACGTGATCCAGGAAAACCTTTCCCTCTTCGAAAAAACGGCCCTGGATCCCATCTCCGACCTCGAGCGCATCGAGCTGCTGAAGGAGCTGATCGACTCCTTTCCGAAAGACCACCCGCTGAAGCGCTTCCGCGGCGACGTTTATTTCGAGATCACCTCCCTGCAGTCGCTTTTTTCGATGATGAAGCGCGAAGGCTGGACGGCCGGCTATATCTGCCAGAAGATCGACGAGTACCTGGCCGACCTCCCGAACCGCGACGGCTATATCTGCAAAAGGGCCACCAAGGAATACAAAAAAGGCGACGTGCGCCTCGACAAGATCGCCGAGGAAAGCGAGAAAATGGAAAAGCTCCGGGCCGCCTGCACCGAGTTCGCCCGCTACCAGGAGCTTATGCGGGCGCGCAGCCGCTACGACTTCGATGATATGATCAACTGGGTGATCGAGGCTTTCGAGCGCGATCCGGCCCTGCTCTCCGGCTACCAGGAGCGGTACCAGTACATCCTGGTGGACGAATACCAGGACACCTCCGGCGCGCAGAACAAGATCGTGGAGCTGCTGATCAACTTCTGGGAAAAGCCCAACGTATTCGTGGTGGGCGACGACGACCAGAGCATCTACCGCTTCCAGGGCGCCAACATCGAGAACATGTCGGCCTTCGCCAAGGCCTACGATAAAGACCTGCTGAAGGTGGTGCTCACACACAACTACCGCTCGGTGCAGTCCATCCTCGATGTGTCCAAGACCCTCATCAGCCGCAATACCGAGCGGCTTATTCACCATATGAACGGCCTCAGTAAAGAGCTCATCGCCAGCCATGAAGCCCTGCGGGGCCTGCTGCACGAGCCGGTCGTCCGCATTTACGAAACCCAGCGCGACGAATGGGTTCACATCACCCTGGAGATCGAGCGCCTCATTGCCTCCGGCGTGCCGGGCAACGCCATCGGCGTCATCTACCGCGAGAACCGCTACGGCGAGGAGCTGGCCAACTACCTGCGCCTGAAAGGCCTGCCCTATTACAGCCGCCGCCAGCTTAATGTCATCGACCAGCCGCTCATCCGTCAGCTCCTTCTGGTGCTGGAGTACCTGGCCGCCGAACACCATATACCGTACAGCGGCGACGAACTGCTGTTTGAGCTGCTGCACTTCGAGTGGTTCGACATACCGGCCAACGAGATCGCCATGGCCACCCTGCAGGTGTCGGAGCAGCGGTACCGCGAGGGCAAATCGCTGCGCCAGTTCCTCAACGAAAAGATCAACGAGCAGCCTACCGACCTGTTCTGGCAGCCGATGAATAAAAGCCTCAAAGAGGCGGTGCTGCTCATGGAGCGGCTCGTATCGGCCGTTTCCAATCAAACCCTCCAGGGACTGGTGGAAAAGGTGATCCGCGAGGGGGGCTTCCTTTCGCATGTGATGAACCATCCCGAGCGGCCCTGGCTCATGCAGCTGCTCACCGGCTTTTTCGACCATGTGAAAGAGGAAACGCGCCGCCACCCGCAGCTGGAGCTCGACGCCTTTATGTCCCGCATCGGGCTGATGCGCCAGGAAGGACTGGTGCTGCCCCTGGTGCAGGTGGCCGGCAACGAAAAAGGGGTGAACCTGATGACCGCCCACGGCTCCAAGGGACTGGAGTTCGAATACGTGTTCTTTGCCGGCTGCACCTCGGGCTGCTGGGAAAAGAAGCGCAAGCCGTACAGCGGCTTTTCCTTCCCCGATACCCTGTTCAGCACCGGCAGCAAGGGCAGCGATACCGAAGAGCTCCGCCGCCTGTTCTACGTGGCCCTCACCCGCGCCAAAAGGCACCTGTACCTCTCCTATCCCAAATACACCAACGAAGGCAAGGAGCAGGAAGGCACGATGTACCTCGCCGAGATCGACGAGGACCATATCCTGCCCCGCGAGCACATCATCCTGCCGGCCGAGGTGCGCACCGACTTCCAGGTGCTGCAGTTCCGCGACCGCATCGCCCCTGAAGTGCAGCACCTCGACGACGAGTGGGAGCACCGCATCGTGCACAATTTCGTGATGAGCGTGTCGGCCCTGAACAACTTCCTGCGCTGCCCGCTGAACTTCTATTACCAGAACCTCATCCGCATCCCCTCGCCCCGCAACGAAGCCGCAGAATTCGGGTCGGCCGTGCACCATGCGCTGGAGCAGCTGTTCCGCAAGATGCAGGAGGGCAACCGCTTTCCCGCGAAGGAAGAGTTCGTGGGCGACTTCCTCTGGTACATGAAGCGCCACCGCGAGTGCTTTACCCGCGAGGGCTTCGCCCGCCGCCTCGAATACGGGCAGGAGATCCTGCAGAATTATTATAATCAGTACATCGGCCAGTGGAACCGCATCGTGGCCATCGAACGCAACATCCGCAACGTGGTCGTCGACGACCTGGTGCTGAAGGGCAAGATCGACAAGATCGAGTTCCGCGGCAAGGAGGCCACCATCGTGGACTACAAGACCGGCGACCCCGAGCGGAACCGCGACAAGCTGGCCCCGCCTTCGGCCAAGGACCCGAACGGCGGCGATTACTGGCGGCAGGCCGTGTTCTACAAGCTCCTCATCGACCACCTGCCCGGCCGCGAATGGACGGTGGGCGCCGTGGAATTCGACTTTATTGAACCCGACAAGAAAAAACAGTACCGCAAGGAACGCATCGTGGTTACCGAAGCCGACCTGGCCACCGTCAAAGAGCAGGTGCGCACCGTTTGGAACCGCATCCAGAACCGCGACTTCTACACCGGCTGCGGCAAGGACGACTGCCACTGGTGCGCCTTCGTGAAAACGAACAAGCTCGCCGTGGCCCTCCACGAGCTGGAAGAAGAGGAAGCGGAAAGCCGTCCATTTAAGCATTTCTTAGGACAAGGCGCCGGATAAGCAGGGGAAAAGCCCCTATGTTTGCAGCTGCCATGAAATCCGGACTGATCCTGTTCTCCATCGTGCTGCTGTCGGCACTGGGCTTTCTTTCCTCCACGGGTTGCGCCAACATCATCCCGCCCACGGGCGGCCCGCGCGACTCGCTCCCCCCCGTGCTGGTCACGGCCAATCCCGCCGACTCGGCCGTGAACTTCCGCGGCAACCGGATCGTGCTTACGTTCAATGAATTCATCGACCTGCAGGAAGTGCAGAACAACCTGCTGTTCACCCCCACCATGGAGAACAACCCGGTGATCGAGGCCCGCCTACGCACCCTTACCCTACGCCTGCGCGACTCGCTGGAGCCGAATACCACCTACACTTTCAACTTCGGCAACGCCGTACGCGACATCAACGAAGGCAACATCCTGCGCAACTTCACCTATACCTTTTCCACGGGCCCGGTGCTCGATTCGCTGGAGCTGCGCGGCCGGGTACTGCTGGCCGAGAACGGCCGCATCGACTCCACGCTGACCATCCTGCTCCACACCGACTTCACCGATTCGGCTGTGGCCAACAACCGCCCCCGCTATGTGACCCGGGTAGACGGGCAGGGCCGCTTCGTTTTCCGCAACCTGCCCGCCGACACCTTTGCCGTGTACGCCCTCGGCGAAGCCGGCTTCAGCCGCCGCTACCTCAATAAAAGCCAGCTGTTCGCCTTTTCCGACTCGCTGGCCGTTACTGGGGGAGGGGCTACACCCGAGGTCACGCTTTTTGCCTACCGGGAAACCGACCCGAACACGACCGGTGCACCCGGTGCCCGCCCGGTTGCCGGTGCCCGCCCGGCCGCCAACAACCGCATCACCTTTACCCCCAGCACCTCCACCGGTCCGCAGGACCTGCTCGACTCCTTTACCCTGCGGTTCGACCGTCCGCTGCGCCGGTTCGACTCCACCCGGGTGGCCCTGGCCCGCGACAGCGCCTTTACACCGGTGACGGACTACCGGCTGCGCCTCGATACAAGCCGCACGGTCCTGTCCCTGACGCACAACTGGGCGGAAAGAACGGAATACCACCTGCTGCTCGACTCCACCTTTGCCGAGGATACCCTGGGCCGCCGCCTGCTGCGCAGCGATACCGTTTCGTTCAGTACGAGGGCCATGGCCGATTACGGCCGGCTCGACCTGCGGGTGAAAAATGTGGATGCCGCCCGCAACCCGGTGGTGCAGTTCGTGCAGAACGACCGCGTGGTACTTTCGGCCCCGATCGGCTCGGGCCGGTTCGTATCCCCGCTCTTCCTTCCGGGCGAATACGAGCTGCGGATCCTGTACGATGAGAACGGTAACCGGCAGTGGGATCCGGGCCGGTTTTTCGGGGGCCGGAAACAGCCGGAAAAAATCGTTCCCATCGAGCGCCGGATTACCGTGAAAGCCGCGTGGGGCAACGAGTTCGAGGTTTCGCTCTAGCGGGTTTTCTAACAGTTCTGTAACAGCATTTTGGCGTACATTTGCCCTCTATGCAATTCTCCAGTGCTTTGTTGGAAACAGCGGTCAACGAGTTCGCCAAACTGCCCGGGATCGGCAAGAAAACGGCCCTCCGCCTCGTGCTGCACCTGCTGAAGCAGGAGCCCGAGGAAACGCAGCAATTCAGCGAAGTAGTGGCCCGCATGCGCAGCGAGATCCGCTTCTGCAGCCGCTGCCACAACGTGGCCGACACCGACACCTGTTCCATCTGCGCCAACCCTTCGCGCAAGCAGGAGGTCATCTGCGTGGTGGAGAACATCCGCGACGTCATTGCCCTGGAAAGCACCCAGCAGTTCAACGGCACCTACCATGTGCTCGGCGGGGTCATCTCCCCGCTCGACGGCATCGGCCCGGCCCACCTGAACATCGATTCGCTTGTATTCCGGGTGCAGGAGGAAGAAGCCCAGGAAGTCATTTTCGCCCTAAGCCCCACGATCCAGGGCGACACCACCATCTACTACATCCAGAAGAAACTCCCTACCGCCACCAAGGTCACCACCATTGCCCGCGGCATCGCCTTTGGCGGCGAGCTGGAATATGCCGACGAGATGACGCTGGCCCGCAGCCTGCAGAACCGCCTGCCCGTGGAAAGCTATGTTTCCAGCCGCTAATTGTATTTCTCCCGCAGTTGTGCTACTTTTGCGCCCATTACAGGCGGATTTGTTTATTGTTCGGCCTGGGATGGCACCCCGCCATTGTGCAACAGAACTAATAAACAGGTAAAGCGGACCCGCTTCCGCCTGCCGTTTATTAAGTACTGGTCACAACGGCCTGCAGCTGCTCCTCCCGGCCGGCCACCCGGGCCGCCTTCACCTTAAAACAGGCATATAATGGCAGACATACGTGCACTCCTGAAGGAACGCATCCTCGTGATCGACGGCGCCATGGGCACCATGATCCAGCGCTACGGGCTCCAGGAAGAAGACTACCGCGGCGAGCGGTTCAGGGACTATCCTTCCGACCTCAAAGGCAACAACGACCTGCTTTGCCTCACGCAGCCGCAGATCATCAAGGCCATCCACAAGGAATACCTGGCCGCCGGCGCCGACATCATTGAAACGAATACCTTCAATGCCCAGCGGGTGTCGCTGGCCGACTACAACATGCAGGACCTCGCCTACGAGATCAACCTCGCCGCCGCCCGCATCGCCAGGGAAGCGGTAGCGGAGTTCCAGTCGGAAAACCCAGTTCCCAATTCCCAATCCCCGACGCCCAAGTTCGTGGCCGGCGCCCTTGGTCCCCTCAACAAAACCCTGTCGCTGTCGCCCGACGTGAACAACCCGGGCTTCCGCTCGCTGACCTTCGATGAGGCCGTGGACGCCTACTACGAGCAGGTAAAGGGACTGGTGGAAGGCGGCATTGACCTCGTGCTGGTGGAAACCATCTTCGACACGCTGAACAGCAAGGCAGCGATCTATGCCATCAAAAAATACTTCCGCGATGCGGGCCGCCCCGAGCTGCCCGTCATGATCTCCGGCACCATCACCGACGCCAGCGGGCGCACCCTCAGCGGGCAGACCCTGGAGGCGTTCTATACCTCGGTGCTGCACGCCCGGCCCCTGAGCATCGGCCTGAACTGCGCCCTCGGCGCCGAGCAGATGCGTCCGCACATCGAGGAGCTGAGCTCCCTGGCGGCCTGCTATACCTCGGCCTATCCCAATGCCGGCCTGCCCAATGCCATGGGCGAGTACGACGAGCACCCGGCCGAAACAGCGCACTTTATCGAGGAATGGGCAAAGGAAGGCTTTGTGAACATCGTGGGCGGCTGCTGCGGTACCACCCCGGATCACATCCGGCATATCGCGGAGCATGTGAAGAAGATCAGGCCGCGGGAACTGCCGGTAATGGAATCGGAACTGGCTTAGGCTTGCCACAAAGGCACAAAGGCACGAAGAAGCACAAAGAATGAACGCATCCAGACAGGAACAAGTAGGGGCCGCCATTGTAGACATTGCCTACCATTTGCACAAGGCATTGGGGCCGGGTCTGCTGGAAAGCGTTTATGAACGCTGTTTCTGTCATGAACTGGATAAGCGCGGTCTTGCATTCATCGCGCAAAAGAAAGTGCCGATCACCTATGATGGAATTGTATTCGAGGAAAGCCTGCGCCTGGACCTGCTTGTGGAAGACCTGGTGATCGTGGAGCTGAAAGCCCAGGAAAATTACCACCCTGTTTGGGAAGCGCAACTGCTCAGTTACCTGCGGTTGACCAACAAACAGCTGGGATACTTAATAAACTTTACTGTACCATTAATCAAAGACGGCATCAAGCGCATGAAGTTGTAACCTTCGTGCTTCTTTGTGCCTTCGTGCCTTCGTGGCCAACTTAAGCAAGATGAAAGTCATCAAACCCTACCTTCGCCTTTCCGGCCTCGAGCCGCTCGTGGTCCGGCCGGAATCGAACTTCATTAACGTGGGCGAGCGCACCAACGTAACCGGATCGAAGAAATTCGCCCGGCTTATCCGCGAGAACAAGTACGAGGAAGCCCTGAGCGTGGCCCGCCAGCAGGTGGAGAACGGCGCCCAGATCCTCGACGTGAACATGGACGACGCCCTGCTCGACGGGGTAAAGGCCATGACCACCTTCCTCAACCTGCTGCAGAGCGAACCCGATATCGCCCGCATCCCCGTTATGATCGACTCCTCGAAGTTCGAGATCATCGAAGCGGGCCTCAAGTGCGTGCAGGGCAAAAGCGTGGTGAATTCCATCTCCATGAAGGAAGGAGAGGAAAAGTTCATCGAGCAGGCCGTCATCTGCCAGAGCTACGGCGCCGCCGTCGTGGTCATGGCCTTCGACGAGCAGGGCCAGGCCGATACGCTCGAGCGCCGCGTCACCATCTGCGAAAAGGCCTATAAGATCCTGACCGAAAAGGTAGGCTTCGCCCCGCAGGACATCATCTTCGACCCCAACATCTTTGCGGTGGCCACCGGTATCGAGGAGCACAACAACTATGCGGTGGACTTTATTGAAGCCACCCGCATCATCAAGCAGAAAATGCCCCTGGCCAAGGTCAGCGGCGGCGTGTCCAACGTATCGTTCTCCTTCCGGGGCAACGACCACGTTCGTGAGGCCATCCACTCCGTGTTCCTCTTCCACGCCATCAGGGCAGGCATGGACATGGGCATTGTGAACGCCGGACAGCTCGTGGTGTACGAAAGCATCGATCCCCAGCTGCGCGAGCTCTGCGAGGACGTGATCCTGAACCGCCGTCCCGACGCCACCGAGCGCCTGGTGAGCTTTGCCGAAACCGTAAAGGCCAAAGGAAAGGCGGAAGATAAAAAAGACGATACCTGGCGCCAGGCCACCGTGGAGGAGCGCCTGAAGCATGCGCTGGTCAACGGCATCACCGACTTTATCGACGAGGATACGGAAGAATGCCGGCAGAAATACCCGC
>JAESGR010000902.1_pt1 | contig 13060 bp, 11 predicted proteins | sample 9269771 | NCBI WGS metagenome assembly JAESGR01 (sample SAMN15739572, study PRJNA653492) | algae metagenome | isolation source: Chroococcus sp. CMT-3BRIN-NPC107 and co-occurring heterotrophs from well... | place: USA: Clark Mountains Wilderness, California | collected 2010-04-18
CAATGCTTTCTTCATGCCCCAAAGAAACGCTTCTTCGAGGAATCGCTTTTGGAGTATTTTTAGGGATTCGGGGGATTATGGTATTGGTGGTATTGGTGGTATTGGTGGTATTGGTAGTATTAGTGGTATTTGTGGTATGTGTGGTATTGGAGAGAAGATGATGCAGGAAGAGAATTCAAAGCATTCGGTGCCGCTTATTGCAGATAGGTACTTTTTTAATAGAATCAACTACACCAGAGACACCCGCAAAACTAAGGGCATGCTGCCACTTTCCCTTTTTGCTTTTAACTTTTGACTTTTAACTTCTAACATGGAACCGCTTATCCGTATACAGCATCTCTACAAAAGCTATGGCGACAATCCGGTGCTGAAGGACATCAACCTGGAAGCCTGGCCGGGACAGGTCATCGGGTACATCGGACCAAACGGTGCCGGGAAGAGTACGACCGTGAAGATCCTGTGCGGCCTGCTGTCCGATTACGAAGGCTCGGTACAGATCCGCGGAAAGGAAGTAAAGGATTTTCCCGTGGAGGCAAAGCGGAGCATCGGTTATGTACCGGAACTGGCCGAGCTGTACGACGTGCTGACCCCTGCCGAATTCCTGCAGTTCACCGGTGCCCTGTACTACCTGGATGAAGCCGTTACCACCGAGCGGGTGGCGCGGATGATGGCCGCCTTCGGACTGGAAAATAACCTGCACCAGCGGATGGATTCCTTTTCCAAAGGCATGCGGCAGAAAGTGCTCATTGCATCCGGACTCCTACACAATCCCGACATCATTGTGCTGGACGAGCCGCTGAGCGGCCTGGATGCCAACAGCGTCATCATCATAAAAGAACTGATCTCCAAACTCGCGCGCGACGGCAAAACGATCTTTTATTGCAGCCATATGATGGACGTGGTGGAAAAGGTCAGCGACCGGATCATCCTGATCGACGGTGGCCGGGTGGTTGCCGACGGCACCTTCGACGAGCTCCAGGCCCAGCAGGGCAACGAGAGCCTGGAACGGATCTTTGCCCGGCTTACGGCCAACGATTCCCATACCGGCGCGGCAGATGAACTTTTAAAAGCATTTGAGTAAATTATGAATGTTGTCAACCGGTTGTTGCTGCGCGCCGTGCTGCTGCCTTCGCCACTGTACCGCCGCATGGGCGCCGATATGGGTCAACTGCGGGCCATCCTGCACACGAAGCTGCTGATGGATGACCGCCGGCCCAACACCATGCACCTGACCCAGAGCGCCCGGCGTACCAAACCGATTAATGCCGCCACCATCGGAACCATCCTGATCTCCGCACTGATGGGGCTCATCTACCTGATGGCCTTTCTCGTGGGCAACGACAGCGTGACGCAGATGACGGTGTATTTTTCCTTTTTCCTCTTCATGCTGGCGGCTTCGCTCATTTCCGACTTTACCTCGGTGCTGATCGATGTACGCGACAATTTCATTTTGCTGCCCAAGCCGGTAACCGACCGCACGCTGGTTTTTGCCCGGATCCTGCACATCGTGCTCCACATCAGCAAGATCGTGCTGCCCATGTGCGCACCCGGGGCGGTACTGGTGACCCTTCGCTTCGGTGTGTTGGCGCTGTTCGTGTTTTTGATCATGGTGCTTCTCCTGACGGTGTTCACCATCTTCTTTATCAATGCCCTCTATATATTGATCCTCCGCTTTACCACGCCGCAACGGTTCCAGTCCATCATTTCCTATGTGCAGATCGTCTTTGCGATCCTGCTCTATGCCTCCTACCAGATTTTTCCGAGGCTGCTGGATAATTTCCAGGCGTTCAGCATCCGCCTCGATGTACATCCATTTGCGGCAGTGCTCCCGCCCTACTGGTTTGCCGCAGGCTGGAAGGTGCTGCATACATTTGAAGGCAGCTCCGCCCTATGGGCCCTTACTGCGGTCAGCCTGGTCATCCCGGTGGCCAGCCTGTATATCGTGATCCGGTTCCTGGCACCCTCTTTCAACGCCAAGCTGGCCCTGATCAGCGGCTCCGGCAGCGCGGCGGAACCGCGGAAGCGGACGGAAAACAAAAAGCAGGGCTATGCCGCCCGGCTGGCCCACCTGGCCACCCGGCCCGGCCCGGAACGCATGGGCTTCCTGTTCACCTGGAAAATGACCACCCGGAGCAGGGACTTCCGCATGAAAGTGTACCCGGGCATTGGCTACTTACTGGTGTATGTTGTGTTCCTGCTGCTGCAGCGCGATTCCGTACAATTATCGGACTTCCGGGACGGGACGGCCTCCGGGCGGGGCGTTACCCTGGTGGCGCTTTATGTGTGCAGCTACCTGCTCATTGCCGCAATCAACCAGATGCGGTTCTCTGAGAAGCATAAAGCCGCCTGGATCTATTTTGTGGCACCGGTGGACCGGCCGGGCCGGGTCATTATCGGCGGATTCAAGGCCGTGCTGTTCCAGTTCTACCTGCCGGTGGTGGCAGCCCTGCTCCTGGCGGGACTCTTTCTGTCCGGGCCGGCCATCCTGCCGAATATATTTCTGGGCGTGGTGAACCAGCTGCTGTTCGCCGCCCTTTCCCTGTACCTGAGCAACCGGGTACTCCCCTTTTCTTCCTTTGAAGGGATGGAACGGAAATCCGGCACGTTCCTGCGCGGGCTGATGGTATTTGTGTTAATGGGACTGGTCGGAATGATGCACTATTTTATATTCAGCATGCCGCTGGTGGTGGGCATAGCTGCCCTGTTGTCGGGGGTTGCCGCCTGGCTGCTGCTGGACAGCGTAAGCCGGACGGAGTGGACGAAAATCATCCGCGATACAAAAGAATTATAAAGGAGCAAACCGGACCGCCGGTGCCGGCTTCAGGAGTGACGCAGGGGGGCGGTGTCTTTTTCTTTTTCGTAATCTTTTTTCACCCGCTTGCGGTATTGGGTGAACAGGCTGTACCAGCGCAGCTTGATCACCCCGAGGATCCCTTCCCTGATGATGCCTTTCGACATCTTCGACTCCCCGAACTTGCGGTCTTCGAACAGGATGGGTACTTCCTTCAGGCGAAAGCCGAGCTTCCAGGCAGCGAACTTCATTTCAATCTGGAAGGCATAACCCACAAAATGGATCTCGTCCAGCGACAGGGTTTCCAGTACTTCCGTTTTATAGCAGACAAAGCCTGCCGTGGGATCCCAGACGGGCATCCAGAGGAGCATGCGGGTATAAACGGAAGCTCCTTTCGAGAGGGCAATGCGGTCCCATGGCCAGTTTTTGACCCCCCCCTGCTTCACATAGCGGGAGCCGATGGCCACATCGGCACCTCCCGTTTTGCAGGCGGCATATAGTCGGGGCAGGTCGGCAGGGTTGTGGGAAAAGTCGGCATCCATCTCAAAGATGAACCGGTAACCGCGGCTCATGGCCCATTTAAAGCCATGGATATAAGCTGTGCCCAGCCCCAGTTTTCCTTTGCGCTCTTCAAGGAACACCGTACCGTTGAACTGAGGCTGCAGGCTGCGCACGATCTCCGCTGTCCCGTCGGGAGAGCCGTCATCAATCACCAGTACATGAAAATCCTGTTGCAGGTCCCAGATAGCCTGCAGGATGGACGCAATATTTTCCCGTTCGTTGAACGTTGGTATAATGACAAGTTTCTCCACCAGCCTTTAGGGTTGCTTTGATTTCTTCAGCATCGTACGGGTGTAGATCTCGGTCAGCTTCTGCTTCGTATTCATTGGGAATTCACCCTTCATCATCCAGTCGTAATACTGGGGCTCGGATTTGAGCACGTCGGATACCGGGCGGCCTTTGTGTTTGCCGAAGTTGAACACTTCCACACCCTTGTCGTCATATACAAAACGCCGGGCAAAGTCGATTATTTGATCCTCGCCGATGACTTTAACAATTGATTCGAGCGAGTTGCCCAGCTGGGGATACCGTTCCAGCTGCGCCATGAGGATCTCGGCCGTGGCGGAGGCATCCACCTCGGCGCTGTGGTTTCCTTCCAGGGCTTTGTTGCAGTAAAACTTGTAGGCGGCGGCCAGGGTACGCTGTTCCATCTGGTGGAAGATCTTCTGGACGTCGACTACTTTGCGGGTCTTCATGTCGAACTCCACCCCGGCCCGGATGAATTCCTCCATCAGCAGCGGGATGTCGAGGCGGTAGGCATTGTAGCAGGAAATGTCGCAGCCGTCGAGGAATTGCTTGATCTCCTGGGCGGCCTGCTTGAAGGTCGGGGCATCCTTGACCATATCGTCGGTGATCCCGTGGATCTCCGTGATGTTGGCCGGTATGGGCATTCCGGGATTCAGCAGCTTCCGCTTCACGGTGCGGTTTCCATCCGGCAGCACTTTGATCATGGCGATCTCAACAATGCGGTCGGCGACCACATTCGAGCCCGTGGCCTCGATGTCTATAAAGGCGATTGGTTTTTTTAACTGTAGCATTCCCGGTAATTCTTAGAAGGCCGTAAAGGTAATGGTTGTCCTGCTTTTCCGCGGCGGGAATTCGCCCGCCGCGGGCCCTTTATTTACCACCGGTAATCCGGCGGGCCAGGCCGGCAACATCCACCCCTTCATAATTGCCCGATGACATGAGCAGCAGTACAGAACCGGCATAGTCCTGCTGTTCCAGCCAGGCTTCGAGGTCAGGCCCCCGGTCGATCACGGACAACCCCGGCGTGCCGAACTCCTCCTGCACCGTTTCCCTTTTCAGTTCGGGCATCCGCTTCAGCTCCAGGGCATGACGTGAATAGAACACCACCGCGGCATCGGCGCCTTCGAGCACGCCCCGGTATTCCCCGAGGAACTGCTCATTCAGGCTGCTGTAGGTATGCAGTTCGAGAACGGCGATGAGCCGGCGCTCCGGGAACTGGCGGCGGACCGCCTCCATGGTGGCCTTTACCTTGGAGGGGGCATGGGCAAAATCGCGGTACACGATCGTTTCTTCATTGCGGGCCATCAGCTCGAGGCGCTTGGCGGCGCCGGTGAACGTGGCGATGGCCTGCAGGAAGGCCGGACGGGTGATGCCCAGGGCCCGGACCACCATCCAGGCGGCCTGCGCGTTCATCAGGTTGTGGGCGCCGAACACCTGCAGCTTTGCTTCTTCCCCTTCCAGCACCAGGGTGGTTTCGCCGTTCTCGATGCGGTGGGGCGGTACCCCGTAAGGGTGGTAGGTAATGTCGTCCCGCTTTCCTTCGTCCACCAGGCCGGCCAGCACCGGGTCTTCGGCATTATAGATGAGCTGGCCGCCCGGTTCGATCATCCGGATAAAAATGCGGAACTGCTCCAGGTAATTGTCGAACGTAGGGAACACGTTGATATGGTCCCAGGCGATGCCGGTGAGCACCGCAATATGGGGAAAGAGAAAATGAAACTTGGGACGGCGCTCCAGGGCGGAAGCCGGGTATTCATCGCCCTCGCAGACGATCACCGGGGCATCGGTAATGTTGACCGACTGGGAAAACCCCTCCAGGCGGGCGCCCACCAGGTAGTCGAAGTCCGAACCGGCCCGGCGCAGCACGTGCATGATCATGGAGGTGGTGGTGGTTTTGCCGTGGCTGCCGCCCACCACTACCCGGGTTTTTTCCCCGCTTTCCTTGAAAATGTACTCGGGAAAGGAATAAATGGGCAGGTTCAGCTCCCGGGCCCGGGCCAGTTCGGGATTGTCCGCCTTGGCGTGCATGCCCAAAATGACCGCGTCGAGGCCTTCCCGCAGGCGGGAAGCATCCCAGCCGGTCTGACCCGGAAGGAGGCCTTCCCGTTCCAGGTTGCCCCGGGCGGGCTCAAAGATTTCGTCGTCGCTGCCGGTAATTTGGTATCCTTTTCGCTTTAACGCTATGGCCAGCTGATGCATGACGCTGCCACCGATAGAGATAAAATGGATGTTCATGGTTCGGTTTGTTTTTCAGAGGTGATCCATACGGCTGACCGGATAGAGGGTAAATTTTTTTCCCCGTAAGAAAGCCGGGACCGGTAAATCCGGGTTTCCGGTTATCTTTGCAAAATATCCGGCAAAATAAACCGTTTTAATTCAAACACCTTTTGCAAAATGAAAAACAAACTAATCGCCTTTACCCTCATGATCGCTGTTATCGCATCACTGGCCTCCTGTGCGGCCCGCAGCAAGTACGGCTGCCCCGGCAACCCTTCCACCAATTCCCGGTTCAAGGGGTAACCAGGAGCTTTATCTTATTAAAAACGAGTGTGTATGCATTGGATTCATCTTACCGATGAGGAGCAACTGAAAGGGATCGTCGCTAAATCACAGGCCAAGCCGCAGGTGATCTTCAAGCACAGCACCCGCTGTTCCATCTCTGCCGTTGCCCTTCAGCGGCTGCAGAAAGCCCAGCAGCCCGCCGAGCTCGATTTCTATTACCTCGACCTCATCGCCTACCGTTCCCTCTCCAACCGGGTAGCGGAAACATTTGGCGTCCACCACGAATCGCCCCAGGTTCTGGTGATCCGCGACGGGGCCTGCGTCTATGACGAGAGCCACCTGTCCATTTCGATGAATGAGATCATGGAGCACTGCACGGCAGCCTAGGGATGTACGATTTACAATGTACGATGTACGGTTTGTTTCCTGCATCGTAGTGGTTTTCTGCTGTAATACTTAGATAAGAAAATTGCCTATACGCAAAAAGGTCTATGGATGCCCATAGACCTTTCGGTTTTATTAATTGATTTCCAACTTAGGTAATCCCCAATCGTACATCGTACATCGTAAATCGCACATCGAAGCAGCCTTAGCATCGCTCCAGGGCCTGCACAATATCCGCCAGGATATCGTCCCGGTGTTCGAGGCCAACGGAGATGCGGATCAGTCCGGGCGTAATGTTGACCGCCTGGCGCTCCGCCTCGGTCAGTTTTGCATGGGTGGTGGAGGCGGGATGCGAGGCAATGCTGCGGGCATCGCCCAGGTTGGCCGTCAGGGACAGCAGTTCGAGGCTGTTCAGGAAATTGCGGCCGCTTTCCAGTCCGCCCTTCAGCTCGAAGCAAACTATGCCGCCCCCGTTCTTCATCTGCTTCAGCGCAATGGCATGCTGCGGATGCGAAGGCAGGAAGGGATACCGGAGGGTGGCGATTTTCGGATGCCCCTCGAGGGATTGCGCGATGTGCAGGGCGTTGGAAGCATGCCGTTCCATCCGCACATCCAGGGTATCCATGCTTTTGCCCAGCACCCAGGCATTAAAGGGCGAAAGGGCCGGGCCCGTGCTGCGGCAGAAAAGGTAAATATCATGAATAAGGTCCTTCCGGCCCACGGCCACGCCGCCCAGCACCCGCCCCTGCCCGTCGATCCACTTGGTGGCGGAATGGACCACGAGGTGGGCTCCGAAATCAATGGGCCGCTGGCCGACGGGTGTGGCAAAGCAGTTGTCCACGTTGAGGATGACGCCATGACGGTTGGCCAGGTCGGCTGCAAACCGGAGGTCCACGATATCCAGCCCGGGATTGGTGGGCGTTTCCAGGTAGATCATCCGGGTATTGGGCCGGATGGCCGCTTCCCACTCTTCCGGGCGGTCCGCCGGCACGTAACTGACCTCAATCCCCCATTTGGGCAGGAACTTCGAAATGACGGTATGGGTGGAACCGAACACGGCGTTGCAGCTGAGGAGGTGATCGCCTTTTTTGAGCAGGGCCATGAAGGAAGCAAAGACGGCGCTCATGCCTGATGCGGTGGCGAAGCCCGCCTCCGCCCCTTCCAGCACGCATACCTTGTTCACGAATTCCTGTACGGTGGGGTTGGAAAAGCGGCTGTAGATATTATCGTCGGTCTCATCGGCAAAAGCCGCGCGCATTTCTTCCGCGTTATCGAAACAGAAGGAAGAAGTAAGGAACATGGGGGAAGAGTGTTCCATTTCCTGGGTGCGTTCATTTTGCGTGCGGATGGCCTGGGTAATGGGATGCATTGTGGGTTTGGGGTTTGGGGTTAGGAGTTTGGGGGTGGATTACCGGATTTATATTTCGCGCAGAGCTAAGGAGAAAAGGAGGTTTTGGAGGCTTTCAGATTCTGTGGCAGATGCTTTTCGTGCTTAGCTTTTGTTGCACGCAAAGGCGCTAAGGGCCGCAAAGACGCAGAGTAAATGTTGTAACTTCAGAAACCACAAAATTGATCGTCAATCGTCAATCGTCAATCGTCAATCCGCACATTTGCACATCTGCATATTTGCCCATTTGCTTATCATCCCGCCACCGTTTCGTTCACGCGCACGCTCCAATGGATTTCGGCACCGGCCCGGCGCAGGGTTTCGGCCACGGAACAGTATTTATCCATGGAGAGGGCGCAGGCCTTGCGGGCTTTTTCCGGATCGATGCTACCGGTGAGTTCGAACACGATGTGCACTTCTTTCCAGAGCGAAGGTTCCTTTCCGCTTTCGCGTTCTCCTTCAATAACCATACGGAAACCGTCTACCTGCTGGCGCTGCTTCTTCAAAATGGAAACGATGTCGATGCCGCTGCAGCCGCCCAGCCCCATCAGCAGCAGCTGCATGGGCCGTGCACCAAAGTCGGCGCCTCCGTTCTCCGGTGAGCTGTCTATGCGCACTTCATGACCGGCTGCATCGGTGGCACGGAAGCCGAAGTCGCCCTGCATACGGTCCAGTTCTATACGTATCATGAAAATTTTTTGTAAATGTAACTTATCGATGCGTTTACTTTACGCTTTGAATGAACGACCAAGCTTACTTTCATTACCGGCAGCCCTTTACCCTGGAGAGCGGAGCGGTGCTTCCCGAGCTGATCATTGCCTATAAAACGGATGGCCGGCTGAATGCCGACCGCACCAATGCCGTTTGGATCTGCCATGCGCTGACGGCCAATGCCGACGTAACGGAATGGTGGCCGGGAATGACCGGGCCGGGTACGGCCCTGTCGCCTGATGATTATTTCATTGTTTGTGCCAACATACTGGCTTCGCCTTACGGCAGCAGCGGTCCGCTGAGCACGAACCCGCAAACAGGCGAACCTTATTTCAGCTCCTTCCCTGCCGTCACCATCCGCGATATGGTGCGGGCCCACATCCTGCTACGGGACCACCTGGGTATTGGTTCCATCCACCTGCTCATCGGCGGCAGCATGGGTGGTTACCAGGCCCTTGAATGGGCCGTGACCGAACCGGACCGGATCCGGCAGCTGCTGCTCCTGGCCACCTCGGCCACGGAAAGCGCCTGGGGCATCGCCGTTCACACGGCGCAACGGCTGGCCATTGAAGCGGATGCCACCTGGCGGCAACCGGCCACGAAAGCCGGGCGGGAAGGGTTAAAGGCCGCCCGGGCCATCGGTATGCTAACCTACCGCAACTACGACATCCTTGTACGCAAACAGGCTGACCCCGAAAAAGATAAATTCGAAGGCTTCAAAGCAGAGTCGTACATCCTGCACCAGGGCGCCAAGCTAGCCGACCGTTTCCATGCCTACAGCTACTGGCTGCTCACCCGTGCCATGGATACTCATCACCTCGCCCGCCACCGCGATGCCTCGCTAGAGCAGCTGCTGCACGGCATTCTCCAGCGCACCCTCATCATTGGTATCACTTCCGACATTCTCTGCCCGCTCAACGAGCAAAAATTCCTGGCAGCGCATATGCCCCATGCCACCCTGATTGAGATCGACTCCGCCTACGGGCACGACGGGTTCCTGGTGGAAGCCGAAACCATCGGTGCCCAGCTGCGCAGCTGGATGTCTGCGAGAGGAAGAATGATAGTGTAGGATGCGGGACTGGCCAATGCGGCTTACAATGGGCAGAAAAAAATAAGCAATATTCAATGTTCAATACTCAATGCGCAAAGGCCACCTACTTTGCGTAGATGGCCTTTGGCCTTATAACATTGAGTATTGAGTATTGAATATTCATCTTTGTTTCCCGGGTATTCCCTGCTCTTTAACCCGCAGCTGCCAGCCTATTTCGCCAGCCCATCCAGTGTAATGGCCAGGTAGTATAATCCTCCGATCGTTGGACCGGCCGCGTATTGAATGTACCGGTTGTTGAACAGGTTGGCGCCACCGGCTTTCAGGGTCGTCTTCCATTGCGGTATACGGTAGGTAACCTGGGCATCGATGACCTGGTAGGCCGGCACCACTCCGTTGGCCAGCGGGCTTTCCCAGAGGAAGCTGTCCTGCCATTTCCAAACGACATTGAACCCGAGGTTCATTACAATCTCCCGGTTGCCGAACGATACGTTGGTGATCCATTTCGGGGTATTGAAGCCGGTCACAAACACGTCGGCCTTACTGTTTTCCGAAATCGCATTGTAGTTTATATTTCCGGCAATGGTAAAGCGCTTGTAGAAGTTATACGTCAGGCCGAGCGCTGCACCGTAGTTGTGGTATTCGTTCTTTGCATTGGTGTACACCCGGTAGCGCGTCTGCTGCCCGCGGTTGGCCGCCACCATGGCCAGCACGGCTTCGTCCGTCTGCACGCGGATGGTATTGGCTTTCGGCACGGCCACTTCCACCTGTCCCAGGAACCCGCTGTACACATTGCTGTAAGCATCGATGTCGATTACCAGCTTGTTATCGAGCAGCACGCTTTTGTATCCTACCTCAAAAGAATGGATCCGTTCCGGCCGGGTAGCATCCAGCGCCGTCACCTGCAGCAGGCCTCGGTATTTCAGGGCAGCCGCCGTATCCACCACGCTTGCCGGAAGCGCCGGGTTGCGTTCTTTATTGTAAGCAGCGTTGAACGCATTCACCGAAGCCAGCGTATAGGAGTTGTCCAGGTATCCGAGTCCATCGTTGATATAGGAAAGACCACCTACCCGGCGCACATTGCCGTTGTTCACGAATGACAACGCCTCAAACAGGGCCGGGAAGCGAAAACCGTTCTGGTAGGATACCCTGAAGTTGTGCTTTTCGGCAGCCGTGTATACGAGCGCCAACCGGGGGTTGACCTTCGGGCTGAACTCCAGGTTATGATCGTAACGGAGCGAGGCAAAAACTTTCAGTTTTTCATCAAAGAACGTCCTGGTCAACTGGGCAAACGCACCGTATTTTTTATAATACACATTCTTTCCGCCGGGCTCCGTGCGCTTTTCGAGGGGCTTGCTGAAATCCACGAAGTTGTTGCCGTCGGGGATCACTTCGTATACCCGCACGTCGGCTCCTGCCAGCAGGTTGAAGGCCTTTACCTTTTCGCTGAAGTCGTACTGGAAATCGGTATGGTACATCCGGCTGCGCTGCGAAAGCCAGGCCCCGCCCGTTGCAGGCGCACCGGAAACCACAGCGGCATGGTCCCAGTTGTTGATGCCCCGGATCGTTTGCACCAGGTTGCGAAAAGCATCGGTACCGGGTACCGCACGGCCGGCATCGGCAGCCGCCCGGGCTACCCGCATGGCCGCGTCCAGATCGGCACCGTCCGGATCCTTATCCAGTTCGGCCTGCAGGGCGGCTTTGAACTTCGTTCCCCATGCACCGTTGGAACCACCGCCGGTGAGGTCGAGGTTGTCGGCCATCGGCTTTACATTGTAGGAATCACCCGTGTTTTCAATGGACACATACGAGCGGATGAAATAATGGGCGCCTTTCAGTTCCACGCGGTGGTTTTGTACCAGCACGTTATCGAGCTGGATCTTATTGCCGCGCTGGAATACGCCGTCCATCTTGCCGATGCGGTAAGCATAAGACAACTCGGCGTTTTCGGAAATGCGGTAATGCAGGGCCGCATCGGCCTTCAGGTTGTCCACCGTGGGGCTGACCAGGTCCTTTTCCCAGTAGCCGGTACGGCGCAGGATAAAGGTGCGGTTCTGTCCCCGGTAATTCACTCCATTGATGGTTACAGCATTATTATTCTCGTCGCCGTATTTGTTCCAGGCATCATAGGCCACGTTGCTGGCGCCGTTCAGTTCCGTAAAACCCGGATTGGCCGTATTGAGGTTATTGGGATTCTGATCGGTCCGGGTGTCGGACCGCCAGTCGGTCCCGCGCAGGTAACTGAAATTCACTTTGAACGCCCAGCGGTTCTGCCAGGCCTTTGCATACCGAAGGGCAGTTTCGGTCAGCACGCTCGGGCTATGGTCGGTGCCCTCCACATGGTTCACGCCCGTCTTCTGGTAGATGCTGAGGCCCTGGTGCAGGAACGGGCTCTTGGTGATGAGGTTCGCCATGCCGTTGATGGCATTCATGCCATACAGGGCAGAGGCGGCCCCGGGGGTGATTTCCACGGATTGTATGTCGAGTTCCGTCGGACCGATGGCATTTCCGAGGGGCACACCCAGGGTGGCCGCCTGCATATCCACCCCGTCCACGAGCTGCAGGAAGCGGAAGTTGTTCGGAATGTTGAAGCCGCGGGTGTTCGGCACTTTGAACGTAAGGCTGGATGTGGTCATCTGAACGCCTTTCACGTTCTCGAGCGCATCGTAAAAAGAAGGCGCGGGGGTTTCGCGGATGGCGCGGATGTCGAGCTTTTCAATGGCCACCGGTGACCGGAGACGGCTTTCCTCCACCCGGGAAGCGGTCACGACCACTTCCTTTCCCAGAACGGTTTGGGTCAGGAGGGCAATGTGCAGTTCAGACTGGGGGCTTTTCACTTCGAATTCCTGGTTCTGAAAACCGACAGAAGAAAAGCTGAGGGTAAAGGGAAAACGGAGGCGGGTGCGAAGGGTAAAATAACCGGAATCGTTGGTGATGGTGCCGGTTACGGCACCCTTGATGGAAACGCTTACGCCGGCCATGGGCAGCCGTGTTTCGTTGTCGGTCACCTGTCCGGTTATTTCGATCAGGTTGTTTTCCTGTGCCCGCAGGCCGCCGGAAATGAGAAGGATGAGCAGCAGCAGGCCCTGAAACAATGCGGGTCGGAAATAAACAGTTGCGGTTGGTTTCATGCTGTTTTGTTTATTCTATTAGTCTATTTTTTTACTATACTAATCTGACAAAAGTCTATTGAATTAATAGACTTTTTATGCCTAAAAAAACTCCGTTTGACGGGAGTTACCGGTGCCGTGCTTACAGCACCTTCACCAGGATCCGCAGGCTCCAGACAATGACCAGGATACCCAGCAGGATAAAAGAGGTTTTACGCGGCAGCTTTCCGGTCAGCCGGGCCGCCAGCGGTGCTGCCACCAGCCCCCCGATGATCAGCGCCACGATGGCCTGCCAGTGGGTGATACCGAGCATGGTGAAA
>JAESGR010000903.1_pt1 | contig 13059 bp, 10 predicted proteins | sample 9269771 | NCBI WGS metagenome assembly JAESGR01 (sample SAMN15739572, study PRJNA653492) | algae metagenome | isolation source: Chroococcus sp. CMT-3BRIN-NPC107 and co-occurring heterotrophs from well... | place: USA: Clark Mountains Wilderness, California | collected 2010-04-18
CTGGCCCTGGATCGCGGCGAGCAGCCCCGCATGGGGATCCTCCGAGGCACTGCCGTTGGTGACCTCGTCGAGGGAGCGCCCGGCCGCGAGCGCCCGCAGCGTGCGCCGCTTGGCCGTCGGCGGCACCTGGAGCGCGTCGAGCAAGGTATCGGTCAGGCCCATGTCGCCGAGGCGGACGCGCAGGTCGCGCCGCCCGAGAAGGCCGAGGCCTTCGAGGGCGAGACCCACGACCTCGGCATCCGCCGCCGGCGTGTCGGTCCGGCCGATCGACTCGATGCCCGCCTGCAGGAACTCGTCCGGCTCGTCGGCCGCGAGGCGGAAGACGGGGCCGAGATAGCTGTAATCCCCCGTCGTCCCGCCGGAGGCGGCGAGGTGATGGCGGCAGACGGGGATGGTGAATTCCGGCCGCAGGCACAGCTCGGCGCCGCCCGCATCCTGCGTCGCGAAGATGCGCCGGCGGATATCCTCGCCCGACAGCTCCAGGAACGGCTCCATGGGCTGCAGGACCGGGGGCAGGACCGGGGCGTAGCCGCAGGCCGCGAAATGGGCGGAGAGCTGCGCATGCGTCGCGCCCTGTCCGCCGCCGATCGCCTCTCCTGCCTGCGCTGTCGTCATGATCCACTCGCCATCGTCGCCCGATCCCTAGCAACCGCACCCGTTCCTGGCGACAGGGTCCGGCGCAGCCGCCTGTGGGCCGGCCGGAGCCAGGTTGCTGAGGCGCGTTGATAACCCGGCAATCGTTTCCGCCAAGCGAATCGCTTTTCCATACGGTTTCCGGTGATTGCTCGGCTCGCTCCGTCCGCGTCCTTCGCCGGACGGGTGGAGCGTCAGCGGAACCCGATCCGGGGCCCAGCAGGGGACGTCGCGAAGCGTCCAAAACCCTGTGCCGCTCGTCATGAGCCGCTGACGCGGCCCCTCATTCGCTGGGTCCCGGATCACCTTCCGCTGACGCTTCAGGCGTCCGGGAATGGCGCGTGCAACCGAAGCGATCGGCCGGAAACGCTATCAGACCCAGCCCTGCAGCTCGCGCCGGACCACGTGCTCGATCACTCGCATGCCGAGGTCGCCGTCGTTGAGGCAGGGGATGTAGGCGAAGTGCTCGCCGCCGTTGTCCTCGAAGTAGTGGCGGTTCTCGCCGTCGAGCTCCTCCAGGGTCTCGAGGCAATCGGCCGTGAAGCCCGGCGCCACGATCGCCATGCGCTTGACGCCGCTCTTCGCCAAGTCCTGCACCGTCTCGTCGGTATAGGGCCTGAGCCATTCCTCGTTGCCGAAGCGCGACTGGAAGGTCGTGCGCATGCGCTCGGGGGAGAAGCCGAGCGCCTCGCGGATGAGGCGGCCCGTCTTCACGCATTGGCAATGGTAGGGATCGCCCTTGAGGAGGTAGCTCTTGGGCACCCCGTGGAACGAGGTCAGGATCACCTCCGGCTCGAAATCGAGCTTGGCCAAGCCCTCGCGGATCGAGTCGGCGATCGCCGCGATGTAGACGGGATCGTCGTGGTAGGGCGGCGAGACCCGCACCGTCGGCTGCCAGCGCATCTGCATCAGGGCCTTGAAGGCCTGGTCGCAGGCGGTGGCCGAGGTCGCGGCCGCGTATTGCGGATAGAGCGGCACCAGCAGGATGCGGTCGCAGCCCTGGTCGAGGAGGGCCTGGAGGCGCAGGGACACCTCCGGCTTGCCGTAGCGCATCGCCCAGTCCACGACGACGCTGTCGCCCATCGCCGCCTGCAGGCGCTCGCACTGGGCCCGGGTGATGGTCTTGAGCGGCCCTTCGTCGCGCTCGTTGTTCCAGACGCTGGCGTAGTCGCGGCCCTTCGGCCCCGGGCGCTTGGTCAAGATGACGAGGTTGAGAAGCGGCCACCAGATCAGGCGCGGCACCTCGATGACGCGGCGGTCCGAGAGGAATTCCTTGAGGTAGCGGCGCATCGGCCAGTAGCCGGTGCCCTCGGGCGTGCCGAGATTCATGAGGAGCACGCCGACCCGGCCCCAGCGCACGGGCGGGTGCTCGGCCGGCAGCAAACCGGCGGCTCCGGGGCTCCCGCCCCCAAGGATCTGTGTGTCCGCCAGTGCCGGCGGTTCGACGCGTTCGTTCATCGGGCTTCCGGATCCGCCGCAGCGCGCCGCGGTTGTGCGCAGGGGCATATCTCACTAGAGCACGGGACCTGCCAGAGACGACCCGACAGGACAGCACGCGACATGCCGTCTCCCCGGTACTTCCTCAGCCACTTCATGCCCTTCACCGGCTATCCCTATACGGGCGAGCCCACGGCCTGCAATCTGTGCGCCTCGCGAGAGACCGTGACGGTGGCCGAGACCGACCGCCGCCTCAAGACGCTGCGCTCGATCGCCTGCGCCCAATGCGGCCTGATCCGCACCGATCCGATGCCGACGCCGGACGAGCTGGCGCATTACTACGCCCATGCCTACCGCGCCGATTACCAGCTCGCCTTCGCCGGCGGTCCGCCGCGGCATCACCTCCACCGCAGCGCCCGCGAGGCGGCGTTCCGGGCCGAGCTTCTCGCCCCGAAGCTGAAGCCCGGCGCGCGCGTGCTCGATTTCGGCTCGGGCTCCGGCGAGTTCCTGGCCGCCGTGCGCGCCCGGGGCTGCGAGGCGATCGGCGTCGAGCCGGGGCGCGATTACGCGGCCTATGCGCGGGACCACCACGGGGTAGAGGTCCTCGACGATGCCGGCGACGAGCGCTTCCCGGCCGAGTATTTCGACGTGATCACGACGCATCACGTCCTCGAGCACCTGCGCGACCCGGCCGATGTCATGGAGCGGCTCGCGCGCTGGCTGAAGCCGGACGGGGTGCTCTACGCCGCGGTCCCCAACATGGCCGCCACCGGCAAGCCGGCGCATGAGCGCTTCCACTTCGCCCATGTCCACGGCTTCGTGCGCGAGACCCTCGACCTCGCCGCCCGCCGCGCCGGCCTCGTGCCCCAGACCGATTACTGGCGCGAGGACACGACGGTGGTCTACGCCAAGACCGACGCGCCGGTGCCCGCACTCCGCTCGCCCGGCCTCGCCCAGCGCCTCGCCGTCGAGTTGAAGCCGGTGCCGGCGGGGGCCTACCTCGCCTCCGGCGCCTGGCTCTGGCCCATGCTCCGGCGCAATGCGAAAGCTGTGCGGGACACGTTCGCGCCGCGGTAGGCGATGTCCATATCGGGAATGCCCATTGCTGCGACGGAGCTGGCCTGAGCGTCGTCAGGCGTTCATCATCGATGCGCTAAGTGATCGGTCGGACCTTCACCGGACAATCCCACCATGTCTTCAGCGAACCGCCGTCAGACGTTGGGGCTCGGCCTCGGCGCCGGGCTCGCCGGTGCGCTTCCCGCCGGCGCGGCGACCCCACCGCCGGAGGCAGGGCACGACCCCACCTTCACCCTGCTCCTCGTCAACGACGTCTACCGGATGGCCGAAGCCGACGGGCGCGGCGGCTTCGCGCGGCTCACCGCCATCGTCCGGGCGGAGCGGGCGCGCGGCGTGCCGATGCTCTATGCGCATGCCGGCGACACCCTGTCGCCCTCCTTGATGTCGGGCTTCGACAAGGGTGCGCATATCGTCGAGCTCCTGAACCTGGCGCCGCCCGACATCTTCGTGCCCGGCAACCACGAGTTCGATTTCGGGCCGGCCGTCTTCGCGCAACGGATGGGCGAGGCGAATTTCCCCGTCTTCGCCGCCAACCTGCGCGACGCGGGCGGACAGCCCCTGAAGGGCTTGCGCGACCGCACGCTCGTCACGCTGGGCGGCATCCGGGTCGGTATCGTCGGCATCGCGCTCGCCAGCACCCCGGAGAAGTCGCAGGCCGGCGACCTGCGCTTCGGGCCCGAGATCGAGACCCTGACCCGCGAGGCGCAGGCGCTTCGGGACGAGGGCGCCGACCTCGTCATCGGGGTGGCGCATACCGGCCGCGTCCTCGACGAGGCCATCGTCAAGGCGCGGCTCGTCGACATCCTGCTGTCCGGCCACGACCACGACCTCGTTCTCTCCTACGATGGTCAGGGCGTGCTGGCCGAGTCGAGCTTCGACGCGCAATACGTGACCGCCATCGACATCACCGCCGCGGTGACCGGCGAGGGCAAGAACCGCCGCGTCACCTGGCGCCCGAGCTTCCGGATCCACGACTCGGCGACCGTCACCCCCGATCGCGAGGCCGCCGCGCTGGTGAACCGGCTCGAGAGCGCCCTGTCCCGCGAGCTCGACCTCCCCGTCGGGGCCACGCGGGAGGATCTCGACAGCCGCATCGCTTCCGTGCGCGTTCGCGAAGCGAGCTTCGGCAGCCTCGTGGCCGACGCGCTCCGGGCCGCGCTCGGTGCGCAGGTCGCGATCATGAACGGCGGCGGCATCCGCGGGAACCGCCTCTACCCGGCGGGCACGGTGCTGACCCGCCGCGATATCCTGACCGAGCTGCCCTTCGGCAACAGCACCGTCCTCGTGTCGCTCACGGGCGCGCAGATCCAGACCCTGCTGGAGGGCGCCCTCACCGATCTCGGGCGCCCGGCCGGGCGCTTCCCCCACGTCTCCGGCCTCACCCTCACCGTGGATCCCGCGGCGCCGGTCGGGCGCCGCATCGTCGCGATCCGGGTGGGGGACGCCTCCCTCGACGAGGCGCAGACCTACACGGTGGCGTCGAACAACTTCCTCTACGAGGGCGGCAACGGCTACGGCATCCTCGCGCAGGGGCGCACCCTCGTCGGGCCGAGCGACGGCAAGCTCGTCGCCAACGAGGTCATGGCCTATATCCGGGGGAACGCGCCCATCGCCGTCAAGGATCAAGGGCGCCTCACCCTGCGCTGATGGCTCAAGACAACGGACCCGACACCGCCGCAGGCGCGCTCGCCGCCTTCCGCGCCTCCGGCTCGCCCTGGCTCGCCCTGCCCTTCTTCGAAACGGGCGCGGCGGACGCCGTCGCGGCCCGGGTCGATGCCCGGCTCGCCTCGGGCGCCACCGTCCTGCCGGCGCCCCGCGACATCTTCAACGCGCTGGCCCTGACGCCGCTCACCCAAGTCAAGGTCGTGATCCTGGGCCAGGATCCCTATCCGACGCCGGGCGACGCCCACGGCCTCGCCTTCTCCTATGTCGGCCCCCGGAGGCTTCCGGCCTCGCTGAAGGTGATCCTGGCCGAGCTCGACGGGCCGATCCGCGGCGGCGATCTCACGCCCTGGGCCCGGCAGGGGGTCCTCCTCCTGAATTCGGCCCTGACGGTGGAGGCCGGCAAGGCAGGGGCGCATCTGCGCTACGGCTGGTCGGCGCTGACCGACGAGGCGGTGGCCGCAATCTCCGCGCGACCTGAGCCCGCAATCTTCCTGCTCTGGGGTGCGCAGGCCCGGGCGCGGGCGGCCCTGATCGATTCGGGCCGGCACGCCGTGATCGAGGCCGGCCATCCCTCACCGCTCAACCGCCTGCGCGACTTCCCCGGCACGAAGCCGTTCGCGCGGGCCAATGCCTGGCTGGCGGACCGGGGGCTCGCCCCCATCGACTGGCAGCTTCCCTGAGGCAACACGCCCGAGGCCGGCGCCTTGGAGCCTTGGCCGCGACGGTCTATCCCGCATCGAGGTCCGAGCGGACGCATCAAGACGCTGCCGGCCGCCACGAGGAGACGCCGATATGCACCGCCCCATCCTTGCCCTGAGCCTGGCCCTGGTTCTCCTGCCCGCCGCCGGGCAGGCCCAGATCCGCAACGCGCCCTCGCCTCGCGCACTGGAATTCGCCGCCTACATCTTCTCGGCCGCCAATGTCTGCGGCTACCGGATCGGCGTCGACGAGTTCGGCGCGCTCCTGGAGAAGCAGAACGTCAAGGCCTCCGATGTCGGTCCCCGCGGGCCCCACGGCGCCAAGGTCCAGACCATGTTCGCCCTGATGTCGAACCAGATGGCGCTCAACCGCGAGCGCTCCTGCCTCGCGGTCGCCGGCGAGTACGGGCCGGAGGGCAGCGTCGCCAAGGGCGTCCTCCTCCCCGCCCCCGCCGCAGAGGCGCCGGCCGGCGCGAAGCCGGCCGAGAACCCTCCGCAGTAACCGCCTGCGATCGCCGACGCGGCATCGGCAGGGCGCCGAACTCATGTACGGCGGGTTTCACTATAGGATGAAACCCAACACCGTCATTCCGGGGCCGCGAAGCGGAACCCGGAATCCAGAACCGCAATGGGTGCAAGGCATGGCACTGTCGCGGTTATGGATCCCGGGTTCGCCTTCGGCGCCCCGGGATGACCGTGTTGGGTTTCAGTTCGGTCGCGTCTCCTCGAGCAAAGCATCGCTGTTCACCCGAGTTTGAACCTCCGTCGCATTCCGGCCCGGAACCGCCTATATCCAGGCTGAAATCCCCAGGTTCCAAGCGAGACCCCAATGGCGACGGCGTCGTTCGACACCGCCCGGCCCGCGCCGGGCGCTGCCCCCGCGATCGAGAAGATCCCGGAGTTCCGCCCCGAGGCCGAGCCGGCGCCGGCCGGCCGCCCCTCCCTCGTCGGCTTGACGCGGGCTGGGCTGAAGGAGCGGATCGCGGCGATCGGGGTGCCCGAGCGCGAGAGCCGCATGCGCGCCGGCCAGGTCTGGCACTGGCTGTACGTGCGCGGCGCGACCGCGTTCGACCAGATGACCAATGTCGGCAAAGGCCTGAAGGCCGAGCTCGCCGCGGCCTATACTCTCGACCGGCCCGAGATCGTGACCGAGCAGGTGTCTCGCGACGGCACCCGCAAGTGGCTCCTGCGGATGCCGCCGACGGGGCGGCACGACCACAATCGCGGTGCCGAGATCGAGTGCGTCTACATTCCCGGCCGCGGTCGGGGCACGCTCTGCGTCTCGAGCCAGGTCGGCTGCACGCTGACCTGCTCCTTCTGCCACACGGGCACGCAGCGCCTCGTGCGCAACCTGAGCGCGGCCGAGATCACCGCCCAGCTCGTGGTGGCCCGCGACCGGCTCGGCGACTGGGCCGTGCCCGGGGCCACCAACGGCGTCGACGAGAGCCGGCGGGCGGTGACCAACATCGTCTTCATGGGCATGGGCGAGCCGCTCTACAATCTCGACAACGTGGTCGACGCCGTCGGCGTGATGGCCGACCAGGAGGGGCTGGGCCTGTCGCGGCGGCGCATCACCGTCTCGACCTCGGGCGTGGTGCCGCAGATGCGCCGCCTCGGCGAGGAGGCGCACGCCATGCTCGCGATCTCGCTCCACGCCGTGCGGGACGATCTGCGCGACACCCAGGTGCCCATGAACCGCAAGTATCCGCTGGCCGAGCTGATCGCGGCCTGCCGGGCCTATCCCGGGCTCAACAACGCCCGGCGCATCACCTTCGAGTACGTGATGCTGAAGGGCGTCAACGATTCGGACGCCGACGCCCGCGAGCTGGTGCGCCTCCTCAAGGGCATCCCGGCCAAGATCAACCTGATCCCGTTCAATCCCTGGCCCGGCTCGGCCTATGCCTGCTCGGATTGGGAGCGGATCGAGCGCTTCGCCGAGATCGTCTACGAGGCCGGCTACGCCTCGCCGGTGCGCACCCCGCGCGGCCGCGACATCCTCGCCGCCTGCGGCCAGCTCAAGAGCGAGACCGAGAAGCTGCGCGCCCGCGCCCGCATGATGCTGGAAGAGGGCCTCGGCGCCGAAGGCTTTTATGCGGCGGCGGACGAGGACGACGCGGAGGGCTGAGCTCCGTCGCGGCGAGGCGGAACAGGCGTTTCGCTCCAAGAGACAGTGCGCCGGAGGCAGGTTTTGGCGGCTTGGAGTTTCAACCCCCCTTTGTCATTCCGGGGCTGCGCAGCAGAGCCCGGAACCCAGAGCCGCAGGTCGTGCTCCGGCTTGCCGCGTCGGCGGTTCTGGGTTCCGGGCTCGCCTGCGGCGCCCCGGAATGACAATCGTAGTGGAACAGCAGGCTTCCTCCGGCCAAAGCTCCGATTTCGCGATGCGGTGCGCGCCGCCGTCGTCGGCCTGACCCTCACAGGCCCCGCCCTCGCTCAACCCGCTGTCGCGCCGATCCAGGCGGACGACGCGCGCCACCTCCCCGTCCTCGCCAGCCGCGGCATGGTCTCCTCGCAGGACGCCCTGGCGACGCGGGTCGGCGTCGACATCCTGAGGCGCGGTGGCAATGCCGTCGACGCCGCCGTCGCGGTGGGCTTCGCCCTGGCCGTGACGCTGCCGCAGGCCGGCAATCTCGGGGGCGGCGGCTTCATGCTGGTGCATCGCGCCGCCCGCAACCAGACGGTGGCGATCGATTACCGCGAGACGGCGCCCGCAGCGGCGACCCGGGACATGTTCCTCGGGCCCGACGGCGAGCCGGACCGGGCCGCCTCGACCCGGGGCGGCAAGGCGGTGGGCGTGCCGGGCACCGTGCGGGGTCTGGCGGAGGCGCACCGCCTCTACGGCTCCGGCCGCCTCACGCTCGCCGATCTGGTCGCCCCCGCGGAAAAACTCGCCCGCGAGGGAATTCCGGTGGAGGCCGGCCTCGCCGATTCCCTGCCCCGGGCCGCAGGCCTCCTCGGGCGCTGGCCCTCGAGCCGAAAGGTGTTCTTCAACGGCGACCGACCGTTCGGGCGCGACGAGCGCCTCGTCCAGACCGACCTCGCCGACACGCTGGCGGCCATCGCCGCGGGTGGGCCGGAGGCCTTCTACCGGGGCACGATCGCAAGCCGGATCGCCGCGGCCGCCCAGGGCGCGGGCGGCATCATGACGGAGGCCGACCTCGCCGCCTACGAGGCCGTGATCCGCGTGCCCGTGCGCGGCACCTATCGTGGCCACGACATCGTCTCGATGCCCGCCCCCAGCTCCGGCGGCATCCACCTGATCCAGATCCTCAACGTGCTCGAAGGCTTCGACCTCGCCCGAATGGGCGCGGGCAGCGCCGGCGCCGTCCACCTCCTCGCCGAGGCGATGAAGCCGGCCTATGCCGACCGGGCGACCTGGCTCGGCGACCCGGCCCGCGCGCAGGTGCCGGCCGGGGGCCTCATCGCCAAATCCTACGCGGACACGCTGCGGGCGGCGATCGATCCCGCCCGCGCCCGGCCGGCCGAGTCGATCAAGGCCGGCGATCCGCTGCCCTTCGAGCCCGTCGAGACGACCCATTACTCGGTGATCGACGCCGAGGGGAACGCGGTCGCCAACACCACGACCCTCAACTTCTCCTACGGGCTCGGCCTCGTGGCCGAGGGCACGGGCGTGCTGCTCAACAACGAGATGGACGATTTCTCCGCCAAGACCGGCGCGGCCAACGCCTTCGGCCTGATCGGCGGCCCAGCCAACGCGATCCGGCCGGGCGCCCGCCCGCTCTCCTCGATGACGCCGGCCTTCGTCTTCCGCGACGGGCGCCTCGTCCTGGTGACGGGGAGCCCGGGCGGCAGCCGCATCATCTCGACGGTGCTCCAGATCATCGTGAACGTCCTCGATTTCCGCATGAACCTGGCCCAGGCCGTCGCCGCCCCGCGCATCCACCATCAGTGGCGGCCCGACAGGCTCATGGTCGAGGAGGGCCTCTCCCCCGATACCCTGGCGCTGCTGCGGGCGTGGGGTCATCCGGTGGTCGTCGGGTCGAGCTCCGGCTCCGCCAACTCCGTGATGCGGACGGAGGACGGTCTCGCAGGGGCCGCCGATCCACGCCAGCGCGGCACGCTCGCGGACGGCCATTGAGGCGGCGACCCGCGCGAGGTTGGTGAACCCCGGGGCCTCGCGCTAAAGCAGGAGCCGCCCGGTCGGCCGGGCGCCTCATCCGGGTTCCCGATGCTTCCGCTGCGCTCGCTCGCGTTCAACGCCGCCTTCTATCTCGTCACGACGCTCATCGCCGTCGGCGGGTTGCCGGCGCTGGTCTCGCGATCCGCGACGCGAAAGGTGGCGCGGTTCTGGGCGCGCACCACGATGTGGCTCCTCGACGTGGTCGGCGGGGTCCGCATCGAGTATCGCGGCCTGGAGAACATCCCGCCCGGGCCCCTCCTCGTCGCCGCCAAGCACCAATCGGCCCTGGAGACCCTGGCGTTGGTCACGGTCTTTCCGGACTTCGCCTACATCCTCAAGCGCGAGCTCCTCTGGATTCCCCTGATCGGCTGGTTCCTGTCGCGGGCCGGCATGGTGGCGATCGACCGATCCAAGGGCTCCCGCGCCATGGCGGTGATGAACGAATCCGCGGTGCGGGCGATCAGGACGGGGCACCAGCTCATCATCTTCCCCGAAGGCACGAGGCGTCCGCCGGGTGCCCCGCCCGCCTACAAGCTCGGGATCAGCCACCTCTACGTGGCGCTCGGCGTGCCCTGCCTGCCCGTTTCCCTCAACAGCGGCCTGTACTGGCCGCGCCGCAGCCTGACGCGCCGGCCTGGCACGACGGTGATCGAGTTCCTGACCCCCATCGCGCCCGGTCTCGAACGGGCCGCGTTCCTCGACCTCGTCCAGGAGCGGATCGAGACCGCCTCGAACGCCCTGCTCGCCGCCGGCCGGGCCGATCTCGCCGCCAGGGGTCATCCGACGCCGGAGTCCGAGCCGACGCTCGAACGGCAGCCCTCCCGCGGGATCTGAGCGGAACCGGGCGCCCCCCCCCGGCGCTTGTGGATAACTTGGTTCGTGCCCATATTCGGTGGGTGTCGAGGATCATCCTTGACCCGCCCCGATCGCCGCGATTAGGTTAGAACAAATGGCGAACAAGAGAGCTCTGTCCTGGTCAGCGGCCCTGCGCGACCTGAAGGACGATCGATCACGGAGAGCGGACGTGCGTGAGGAACGGTTGAAGACCGCCGCCGGCCTGCGCGGCAGCCCCGCGACGACCCTCAGCGCCTGGCGGGGACGCTCGGGCCGGCGCTACGTCGTGGGCGTGCACGAGCTTGCGGAGCCGGAGCTGAACGAGGTGGGCGAGGCCGTCGTCCTGGCCGTGCGCCGCGACCCGGCCGGCATCGGCGAGCTCGTCGCGGTGGCGGCGGCAGGGCAGAGCCCGCGCGAGCGGCTGCACGGCAATTGGATCGCCCGGGCACGGCATCGCGGCGCGACCGAGATGCACGTCCACCGCCTCGCCGAGACCGAGGCCGAGCGCTCCGCCATCGTCGCCGACCTCGACGCCGAGCCGTCCGCCGCCAACCAGGCCTGAGGCGAGCCCTCTCCCCTGAGGCCTGCGGAGGCTTGTCTTGGGCCTGCGGATGCTTGCATCCCGGCGCCGCCCTCTCCAAAGACGGCCCGCATCAAGGCGTCCCGGGCTCGACCGTGGCGCCGGCGGCAGGGAGCATCGCGGCGATGGCGCAGGGATCTGGACGCGTGGACGATCCGCAGCCCGCAGCCGCGCAAAGGCCCGTGCGGTTCAGGCTGTTCCTGCCCTCGATCCTGCTCCTCACGCTCGTGGTGCTGTGGTCGGCCGCTTGGTTCTGGATCCGCGACCGGGCCGCCCGCGAGATGGATGCGTGGCTGGCCGCGGAGGCCGCCGCCGGCCGCACCTGGACCTGCGCCGACCGCTCCATCACCGGCTATCCCTTCCGGCTCGAGCTGCGCTGCGCGTCCCTCGCCTTCACCCGCTCCGACGGCCGCTTCACCCTCGGCCCCCTAACCGCCCTGGTGCAGGTCTATCAGCCTCGTCACGGGCTGCTCCAGGTGGCCGGACCGTTTCACGTGGAACAGGGCGAGCTCGTCGCCGACGCGAACTGGACCGCCCTGCAGGGCAGCTTCCACGGCGCCGCGGACGGCTTCGTGCGCGCCTCGCTCACCGCCGACGCCATCAAGGGCAGCGTCCGGGGCGGCGAGCCGGGGCCCGTCGACTTCAGCGCCGGGCACCTCGAGTTCCACGCCCGTCCGACGCCCGCCCGCTTCGCCTCGGACGGCGCCGTCGACGTGAGCCTGCGCGTCGAGAGGACGGGGCTGCCGCTGATCGACCCCCTCGTCGGCAACGCCGATCCGGCCGACCTCGCCCTCGATGCCACCCTCACCCGGGCCGCAAGGCTTCGCACCGGCCGCGTCGCCCAGGAGCTCGACGAATGGCGCCGCGACGGCGGCGCGCTGGAGATCGCCCTCCTGTCCCTTGCCAAGGGCGACCGGCGCATCCAGGCCCGCGGCACGCTCGGGATCGACGAGGAGCATCGCCCGGCCGGCCAGCTCGACGTGCGGGCGGCGGGGCTCGAAGCCCTGATCGGTCAGGTGATGGGCCAGCGCTTCGGCGCCGATCGCGGCGCGATGATCGGCAACCTCGTCGGCCAGCTGCTCGGCGGCGGACGGCGGTCGCCGAACCCGGCCGAGCCCGAGGCCAAAGGCGATCCGGCCCTGAAGCCGCTGCCGCCCTTGCGCCTCGCGGACGGACGCCTCCTGCTCGGACCGATCCCGCTGCCCAACGTGCGGCTGCTGCCGCTCTACTGAAGCGGGCGCCTTCCCTCCCCCCTTGTGGGGGGGCCGATTGCAGGTGAGGCGGCTCATCGACCGACGGGCTCTACAGCACTCCCTTTGTCACTCCGGGGCGCCGCGGGCGAGCCCGGAACGACAGAGGGAGTTGAAGAACCCCGTCTGCAACCGCCCTGCCCTGAGGGGAAGGACCGAGGGCGACTCAGCGGCGAGGCAAGCGGAACCGGCCCCAGCCTACCCCTCCCCACGAGCGGAGGAGGTTGTATCCGTCACCGGGCGCCCCCGCCCGAAATCCGCCTCCGCCGTCTCCTGCCCCATCGCGACGATGCTGCGCCGGATCGCCCGGGTGCGGGTGAAGAGGTCGTGGAGGGCATCGCCGTCGCCCCAGCGGATCGCGCGGGCGAGCGCCGCCAAGTCCTCGTTGAAGCGGCCGAGCATCTCCAGCACCGCGTCCTTGTTGGCCAGAAAGACGTCGCGCCACATGGTCGGGTCGGAGGCCGCGATGCGGGTGAAGTCGCGAAACCCGCCGGCCGAGAACTTGATCACCTCCGATTGCGTCACCGCCTCCAGGTCGGCCGCGGTGCCGACGATGTTGTAGGCGATGAGGTGCGGCACGTGGCTGGTGATCGCCAGCACGAGGTCGTGGTGCTCGGCCGTCATCGACTCGACGATGGCGCCGATGCCTTCCCAGAAGGCCTGGACCCGCGCGACCGCCTCGGGGTCGCTGCCCTCGAGCGGCGTCAGGATGCACCAGCGCCCCGAGAACAGGGTCGAGAACCCCGC
>JAESGR010000904.1_pt1 | contig 13053 bp, 12 predicted proteins | sample 9269771 | NCBI WGS metagenome assembly JAESGR01 (sample SAMN15739572, study PRJNA653492) | algae metagenome | isolation source: Chroococcus sp. CMT-3BRIN-NPC107 and co-occurring heterotrophs from well... | place: USA: Clark Mountains Wilderness, California | collected 2010-04-18
CGTCGAGCAGGGCGGGGGCGAAGTTCCACGTGTAGACGGCGACCCGGCCGACCCGGGGGTGGGCGGCGACCTCGGCGACGATGCCGGCGTGGGCCTCGGCCGACCCGAAGCAGTCGAGGAGGGCCACGTCGACGTCCTGGCTGAGCTTCCCGTCGGTGTTCACCTCGATCAGCTCCACCAGGTCCTGGTGAGGCTCCAGGATGGCCGCCGTCCCGAGCACGATCACTTCGTAGTCGTCGATGATCGCCAGGCGAACGGGCGGGGTCGTCACGGCGACCGATATGCCCAGCGCCCAGTCGGCTGAGCACCGCGCCTCCGCCACTGAGGGCGCTGACCAGCGCCTGCGGGGCGCAACTCACCCCCCTGGGTGAGCCAGGCCGAGCCAGTCCTGACCGTGGGTGTCAGCGGCGGGCCCAGCGCTCGGCGGCCTCGAGGCGCGTGCGCAGCTGGCCGACCGTGGCCTCGGTGATGCGGCCGATCCCGGAGAGGCGGTTCAGCTCGCCGTTCACCTGTGCGTGGGTCTGGCCGGTGCGGCGGACCAGCAGCACCACCAGCTCGGCGTTCTGCTCCCGGAGCCGCTTCTTCTCCTCCCGCCGGGTGCGGGCGGCGTCGCCGCCGAAGGCCACGCCGAGCTCGTCGAGCGACCGCCGGTCCCCGGCGAGCGGGGGCGGCGGGGCCAGGTCGAGCAGGAGCGTGGGGTCGTCGTCGAGGGCCAGGGCGAAGTCGTCGTCGACGTCGTCGGCATCCCACGACCCGTGGGTCTGGTGCTCGGTGGCCACCGCGGAGAGGGCGGCGAAGAGGGAGAGCTGTTCCTCGGCGCCGCTGTCGAGGGCGGCGTCGTCGCGCTCGAAGCGATCGGTCTGGCGCTTGCGCAGGCTGTGGCGGCGCTGGTCGGCGATCTGGAAGGCCCGGGCCCGCAGCCGGGGGTCGTCGGGGATGAAGAGGTAGGCCCTCTGGTCCCGCACCCCCGGCGTCCACCGCACGAAGCGGCCGACGGCCTGGCGGAAGAACAGCTCCGTGGTGGTCGTGGTGGCGTAGACCCCGACGCGGAGGCGGGGGATGTCGACGCCCTCCGACACCATCCGCACCGCCACCAGCCAGGGGTCCGAGCCGGCGGCGAAGGCGGCGATGCGCGCCGACGCATCGGGGTCGTCGGACAGCACCACGGTGGCCTGCTGGCCGAAGCGCTCGCGCAGCAGGGCCACGATGCCCCGGGCGTGGTCCTGGTCCGAGGCGATCACGAGGCCGGCGGCGTCGGGCTGCACCTCGCGCAGGGCGCCGAGCTGGTCGATCGCCTGGCGCAGCACGGTCGGCAGCCACTCGCCCTCCAGCGACAGGGCGGTCCGCAACCGCTGGCTCGACCGCGCCTGGTCGAGGGCGTCGTCGAACGAGGCGGCGTTGAGCGACCCGTCGGGCGCCGTCCACTCCATGTGCCCGTTGGTCCGGGGGAAGTACACGGGCCGCACGACCCGCCGGTCGGCGAGGGCCTCCCCGTAGCCGTACTCGTAGTCGGGCGTCGCCTCGTCCTGCACGTAGCGCACGAAAGGGATGGCCCGCGTGTCGCTGCGGAACGGCGTGCCCGAGATGGCCAGGCGCCGGGCGGCGGGCTCGAAGGCGATCCGCACCGACTCGCCCCACGCCCGGTCGTCGCCGGCGTGGTGGATCTCGTCGAAGACCACGAAGGCGTCGCGCGCCACCTCGGCCAGCACCGCTGCGCTCGTGGCCACCTGCTGGTACGTGGTGACGATGCCGTGCATGTCGCCCGGCAGCCGGCCGTCGGCCGCCGCCCACGCCGGGTCGAGGTGGAGGGCGAACGCCGCCGCAGCCCGAGCCCACTGGACCTTGAGGTGGGCCGTCGGGGCCACCACGATCAGGCGCCGGCGGGGGTCCTCGGCCAGCACGTGGCGGGCCGCGGTGAGGGCGAAGGTGGTCTTGCCGGCACCAGGCGTGGCGACGGTGAGGAAGTCGGGCGAGTCGCTGGCCACGAACTTCTCGAACGCGACCTTCTGCCACGGCCGGAGCCGGATGGAGCGGGTCATCGGGGGCGCTCGGGGAGGGGGGCGGGGGCTCGCACGGGAGGCCCGAGTCTGCCACGGGCCACCGGGCCCGCCGACCCACCGGAGGCGTGATCTGCGCCGCCGGGCGGTGCCCGCCGCCCCGGCGCTCCCGGCCCTGCTGGCCTAGGTTCGAGGCGATGTCCACGACCGTGGCCACCACCGCCGACGACCGCGCCGAGCACCTCCGCCGCATCGAGGTCGACGGCTACACGATCGTGCCCGACGCCATCGAACCGGACCTGGTCGACGCCCTCGTCGAGCGCCTCGACCGCCTGGAGCACGAGCTCGGCGTGCAGCCGTCGCGCAACGGGTTCGAGGGGAGGACGACCGTCCGCATCTACAACCTCCTCGCCCACGGCGCCCCCTTCGAGCAGGTGCCGGTGCACCCGGCGGTGCTCCCGCTGGTGGAGGGCGTGCTCGACCCGGGCTGCCTCGTCTCGTCGCTGTCGTCGATCGCCATCGACCCCGGCGAGGTCGCCCAGCCGATCCACGCCGACGACCAGCTCATGCCGCTGGCCAAGCCGCACGCGCCGACCGTCTGCAACAGCATGTGGGCGCTGACCGACTTCACCGAGGAGAACGGCGCCACGCGGGTGATCCCCGGGTCCCACCTGGCCGACGGCTCGCCGGAGTACGGCGCCACGTTCGGCTCGGCCCCGGCCGAGATGGCCAAGGGCAGCGTGCTCGTGTGGCACGGCAGCCTGTGGCACGGCGGCGGCGCCAACGCCACCGACCGGCGCCGCATCGGCCTGGCCATGAACTACTGCGCCGGCTGGGTCCGCCAGCAGGAGAACCAGCAGCTCGGCGTCTCCGTCGACACCGCCCGCAGCTTCTCGCCCCGCCTCCGCGAGCTCTGCGGCTACGGCGTCTACCAGGGCCTCATCGGTCACATCGACCGCCGCTCCCCCGCCGATGTCGTCCTCGGCCCGCCGCCTGGCGAGCGCACGGGCGACTCCGAGGGCGGGATGGTCTGGGACCAGGGCTAGGCGCCCGCCCCGCGGTCGACGCGCACGCCGGTCCGAGCGGCGAAGTCGTCGGCCGCCTCGGCCCACGTGGCGTGCTCGGTGGTGGCGATGGTGTCGGGGGCCGATCGCCGGGTGACCAGCGCGATGCCCCGCTCGTCCTCGCGGACATCGACGACCTCGCCGTCGACGTGGAGGCGCGCGTAGGGGCGGTGCGGCACGCCCGTGTAGGTCACCGAGATGGCGCAGACCGCCCGCACGTCGCCCCGATCGAGGTCGGGGGCCAGGGGCCGGTAGCGCAGCTCGCCGTCCCACGTGACCAGCCCCAGGTCGAGCGTCCAGCCGCCTCGCTCGCCCTCGTCGCGTCGCACGGTGACGTGGCCGGTCGCGGTGGCGGCGGAGGACGCCTCGCCCGGCTCGGCCGGCAGGCGGGTGGCGACGCCGAAGTAGGGGTCGCCGATCCAGGCGCCGTCGCCGTCCCCCACCACGACCGCGGCGTGCAGGTCCGCCACCGGGGCCCGGTCGTCGATCCGTCGGATCGCCGCCACCCGCACCGCCCCGAGCTCCGCGTCGGCGGCGAGGGCGGCGGTGAGGGTGGCCGTCACCCAGCACGACCACGACGGCGTCGGGCCGCCGCCCGGCGAGCTCGACGCGAGCGACGTGCGGTGCTCGACGACCCGGCGGGCCAGGTCCTCCACGTCGGCGCCGGGCGGCACCTCGCCCACGGACATGGCGGCCAGCTTGGCGGTCGATCCGCACGGCACCCGCTCGGGGACGCGCTCGACGAGGGCGTCGAGGCCGTCGTCACCCGTCCACTCGAGCGCAGCGCCGAGATCCCGCGCCAGCCCGGGGTCGATGCGCCACGGTTGCCGGCCCATGCGGCCATCCTCCCCGACCGCCGCCGCGGCCGGCCAGCGAGCTGGCTCAGTCGACCAGGAGGTCGGCGGCCAGGCTCGAGATGGCGGTGTCGCGGCGCTCCTGCCGGATCAGGTGCTGGTCGAGCCCCGACGTCGCGTAGCCGACGCTGAGGCCGGTGGCGGGGTCGGCGAAGGCCAGCTGGCCGCCGGCGCCACGGTGGCCGAATGCCCGGGTCGACGCCGTGCGCCCGAAGCCACGCCGGTGCCCGAGGCCGTCGTCGCCGGCGAGGATCAGGCCGAGGGTGCGGTTCGAGGCGTTGCCCCACATGTCGGGCAGCACCGAGCGGACCTCCTGGGTGCCGGCCCGCAGGATCTCCGGCGACCACAGGCCCTCCGGGTCGTGGAGGAACGCCTGGTACAGCAGGGCGAGGTCGGCGGCCCGCATGACCCCGCCGCCGCCGGGGACGCCGACCTCCTGCGCCTTCGGGTCGTTCAGGGTGAGCAGCGCGCCGACGGCGACGTCGGCCGGCACCAGCGTCCCGAGGTCGACCTCGAACCCGAACGCCTCCTTCATCTCCGCCGGCGTGGGCAGCTGGCCGACGCCGACCGTGGTGAGGATCCCCTCACGGTCGTCAGGGCGGATGCCGAGCACTCGTGGCAGGCCGAGCGGGTCCGTGACCAGCTGCTTGATGGCGTCGGTGTGGTCGAGGCCGGTGACCTCGGCGATGATCTCGGCCAGCACCCAGTGCCCCGAGGTCGGGTGGTAGGTGAAGACCTCGCCCGGGGCCAGCGTCAGGCGCCAGCGGGCCATGGCCTCGAGCCGCCCCTCGCGGGTCTCCCACCTGGGCGGCCCGAGCGGTGCGAACGGGAAGCCGCCGGTGTGGGTGAGCACCTGCTCGACCGTCACGACCTCCTTGCCGTTCGTGGTGAACGCGTCGAGGTAGGTGGCGACGGGAGCGGCCACGTCGACCTCGCCCCGGTCGACCAGGCGCCACAGCGCGGCAGCCACGAACGCCTTGGTGGCGCTGAACACGATGAAGCGGCTCTCGTCGGGCGCGCCGAACGTGGCGTCGACCACGACCTTGCCGTCGTGGGCGACGGCGATCTGGGTGGCGGGGAGCAGGCCGTCGTCGACCTCGCGCCGCACCCGGGTGAGGAGCCGTTCGATCTTGCTGTCGTCGATCACGGGGCGGACCGTACGCCGATCGCGCACGCCGTGCCTGACCCGCGGGTCAAGTGTCGGGGGCCTCGAGCTCGTCGCACTCCTCGGCGCCCCGCACCACGCCGGTCCGGAAGGCCCGGACCCGCTCGAACCCCGGGCCCTGGCGCTCGCGATCCGAGTCGCTGCGGAACGACAGCAGCACGGCCACGGCCTCGTCGAGGTCGCCGGGCGACAGGAGGAGCTCGTACGGGAACTCCTCCTGGTCGACCTCGGCGGGGAGGATCGCCGCCGCCCACGACCCGGCGTAGCAGTCGCCCCGCAGGGTGGCCGTCACCTCGTCGGGCGCCTCGAGCCCCAGCTGGTCCTGCACGGCCAGGCCGTACTGCGTCCCGAACAGCACGCCCACCGCGAAGTCGCCGAACTCGTAGGCGTCGGGCATCGTCTCCTCGGCGTCGTAGCCCACGTAGCGGTCGGGCACGCAGAGGAAGAGCCGGAACTGGTCGACCTCGCGGCCGTTGCAGCTGGGCGGGTCGGCGGGCGAGAACGGCACCGGCTCCTCGAGCGGCTCCCAGTCCTCGCCGCCGCTGATCTCGGGGAAGGCGTCCTCCCAGTACAGCTCGAGCGAGGCGAACGCCGAGGTGTCGATGCCCTCGACGCCGTCGGTCTCGGTGAAGGGCAGGTCGCCGCCGGTGGCCAGGTCGTTCTGGCTGAAGGGGAACTGGTAGGGGACGGGGTCGCCGTCGGTGTACTCGGCGCAGCGGGCGGGGCCGTCCTCGAAGCCCTCCTGGAACGCGCCGACCCGGTCGAAGCCGGAGCCGTGGGCGTTGGGGTCGGTGGCCAGCGAGCCGGGCGCGTCCTTGAGCGAGAGGATGCCGGCGAGGGCCAGGTCGAGGTCCTCGGTGGAGATGTCGAAGCGGGCGCTGTCGTCGGAGCGGACGTGCTCGACCCAGGCGCCCGCGAAGCAGTCGGCCTGCAGCTCGGTGATCACCGTGGGCTCGTCGACCGCGGCACGGGCCTGGATGGCGTGGCCCCACTCGTGGGCCAACACCACGGCCACCGCGAAGTCGCCGAACTGCTCGGCGAGGGCCGGGAACAGGAGCTCCTGGTCCCACGCCACGGCGTCGTCGGGCGGGCAGTAGTAAGCGTTCTGGAGGACGTCCTCGATGGAGCTCGGCGCGCACGGGAGCCCGCTCGGGTCGGTGCCGGTGTCGACCGCGAACAGCCCGCCGCTCAGCGGCTCGTACTCGTCGCCGTAGACCTCCGGGTACACCTCGGCCCAGTAGTCCTCCAGGTCGGCGATGGCGTTGATGGCGACCTTGTTCAGCTCGGAGCCGTCGTCGCCCTCGACCTCGATGTCGGGCGGGGGCGGCGTGGTCGTGCTGGGGACGCTCGCCGTGGTCGGCGTGATGTCCGAGCCGACGACCTCGCCGTCGCCCGCACCGCCGCCGCCGGTGGCCAGGGTGCCGCCACCATCGGTCGCCTCCACGCCGCAGCCCGCCGCCAGGCAGGCGAGGGCCACGGCCACCAGCGCCGCCCTCCTCAGGGATCCACCAACCACGATGCCTCGCTCCTCGTCGCCCGACCCGGTGCCCGGGACGCCACATTCCAGCACGCGCGCCGGTGGTGGTCGGCCGTCGGTGGCAGCCGGTGGGCTCGGGCCGGGCGCCTGCGACACTCGGGCCATGCCCCTCGCGCCCGCCACGGCCGTCGCCCGCACCTCCGCCCTCTGGGACGAGGAGGTCCAGCCCGCCCTGCTGGAGTACATCCGGGTGCCGGCCGTGTCCGTCGCCTTCGACCCCGAATGGGAGGCCAACGGCCACCTCGACGAGGTCGTCGAGGCGGCGGCGGCGTGGGCGCGAGCGCGGCCCGTCGCCGGCCTCGAGGTCGAGGTGGTGCGCCTGCCGGGCCGCACCCCGGTGCTGTGGTTCGACGTGCCGGCCACCGACCCGGACGCCGACCCCGGCGACACCGTGCTGCTCTACGGCCACCTCGACAAGCAGCCGCCGATGACCGGCTGGCGCGACGGCCTCGGACCGTGGGACCCGGTCGTGGCCGACGACCGGCTCTACGGCCGAGGTGGAGCCGACGACGGCTACGCAGCCTACGCCTCGCTCGCCGCCATCGAGGCCATCCAGGCCGGCGGCGGTGCGCACGCCCGCTGCGTCGGGTTGATCGAGTGCAGCGAGGAGTCGGGCAGCCCCGACCTCCCGGCCTACGTCGAGCACCTCGCCGATCGCATCGCCACGCCGAGCCTCGTCGTCTGCCTCGACTCGTTCTGCGGCGACTACGAGCGGCTCTGGACCACGACCTCGCTGCGCGGCCTGCTCGACGTCGACCTCACCGTCGAGGTCCTCAGCGAGGGCGTGCACTCGGGCAGCGCCAGCGGCGTCGTCCCCGACACGTTCCGCATCGCCCGCCGCCTGCTCGACCGGGTGGAGGACCCCGACACCGGCGGCGTCCTCCTGCCCGAGCTGTGGGCCGACGTGCCGCCCGGTCGCACCGCGGAGATCGCGGCGGTCGCCGACGACCTCGGTGCCGCGCTCACGTCGTCGTACCCCTTCGTCGACGGCGCCGGCCCGGCCATCCCGCCCTCGGACCCCGCCGCCCAGCTGACCGCCCGCACGTGGCAGCCGACGCTCACCGTGATCGGCGCCGACGGCCTGCCGCCGACCCAGACCGCCGGCAACGTGCTGCGCCCGTCGACCACCCTCTCGCTCTCGTTCCGCCTGCCGCCGGGGGTGGACGCCGCTGGTGCGGGGCGGGCCGTCGTCTCGGCCCTCACCGCCGAGCCCACCCTGGGCGCGAAGGTGACGGCCGTGGTGCCCAGCGCCGAGTCCGGCTGGGACGCGCCGGCCACCGCCCCCTGGCTGGCCGACGCCATGGCCGCGGCGAGCGAGGCGGCGTTCGGCCGGCCCGCCCGCAGCCTGGGCGAGGGCGGCTCCATCCCGTTCATGGGCATGCTCGGCGAGCGCTTCCCGGCCGCCCAGTTCCTGCTCACCGGCGTCCTCGGCCCCGGCTCCAACGCCCACGGCCCCAACGAGTTCCTCCACCTCCCGACCGGGCGACGCGTCACCGCGGCGGTCGCCCTCGTGGTCGACGCCCACGCCCGCCGCCCCCGCTGACCGGTCCCCCGTCTCGGTGGTCCGCCCGGCCTCGGTGGTCCGCCGGCTGCCGGACGGGTAGCGGGTCCCGGACGCAGGACCGGACGACACGAGCGAGGGCGACCGATGGACGACGACGAGCGGCGCGAGGTGCGCGAGGCGTTCGACGAGGCGGTCAACATGACGCCGGCCGAGCTGGAGCGCTGGCTCGAGACCGACGAGTCCAAGGCCGCGGGCGACAAGGGCGGTGGCGACGGCGAGTCGACGGGCCACAGGTCGGGCCGGCGCATCGTCGAGATCACGCGCACCAAGGCCGCGGACCTGACCGACGACGACCACCAGCACATGCGCAAGGTCACCGGCTACGTCCACCGCCACCTCGCCCAGCGCCCCGATGGCGACGTCACCGACACGACCTGGCGCCACAGCCTCATGAACTGGGGCCACGACCCGAAGAAGTAGCGCTGCGCGCCTCGGGTGGCGGTGCGACGGCGTGCCGGGCGTTGGCGGGGTGTGGTTCGGGGTGCCGTGGGGGCCCGGCGGGTAGCGCAGGGCCATGGACGACGCACCCGACACCGACCTGCCCGACCAGTCCGACGTGATCGACGAGCCGAGCGAGGGCGGCGACGTCTCCGACTCCGGCGGCGACTCCGACCCCGGCGCCACGACCGCCGACGACGACTGACCGGTTCGGCCGGGCGGCGGCCAGGAGCGCTGGCGACTCCCAAGGGTTCTTTCGGACATGACGGTCCGAGCGGCCATTTGGGGTCGTGAGCTTGATCGAACGTACGTACGATCGAGGGCATGGACGACGGCGAGCTGTGCGAGGCGATCGAGCGGGTGCTCGAGGAGGACGCAGACGGGCTCGACGACGCCTCGCTGCACGACCTGGTCGTGGCTGAGGCACAGGTCCTGTCGCTGCTGGCGGCCAGGCATGCGCGGAGCCTCTCGACGTGGGACGCGCGCTGCGTGTGGGCCAACGACCGGTCCCGCTCCCCTGGCGCCCGCCTGGCTCGCGACGCTGCCTGCTCGCCGGCCACGGCACGTCGAGATGTCCGGCGGGCTCGCCGGTTGCGGACGATGCCGCTGACCCGGGCGGCGTTCGAGGCCGGTGAGCTGTCGGCCGATCACGTCGACCTGCTGTGCGGGGCGAACCGGCCACCCTTGGAGGCCTTGTTCACGCGGGACGAGGCGCTGCTCGTCGCCTATGCGAAGGAGCTCGGCTACGACGACCTCCAGCGCGTGGTGGCGCACTGGGCCAACTGCGGTGACGATGCCACCGCCGACGAACGCGCCGAGCGCGGCCACGCCGAGCGGTACCTGCGCAACGCCAAGACACTCGACGGCGCCGTCGACGTGCAGGCGCGGATGGAGCCGATCGGCGGCGGCATCGTCACCACCGAGCTCGAACGCCTCGAGCGCGAGCTGTTCGAAGCCGACTGGGCCGACGCCCGGGCCGTCGTCGGCGACGCCGTGCAACTGCACCACCTGGCGCGGACGCCGGCGCAGCGGCGTGCCGATGCCCTCGTCGAGATGGCCATGCGCTCCGCCGCCATGCCCGCCGACGCCAAGCAGGGACGCGTGCTGCTCACCGTGCTCGTCGACCACCGCACCTTCCTCGACCACGTCTGCGGACTCGGCCCCGCGACCGACCAACGCCTTGCCCGGACGGCGACGGCACCGCCGTGGGCGCCCGCCTCGCCCGGCAACGCAGAGCGCGACCGGCAGCCGTTCGAGGACCGGGTCTGCGAGCTCTCCGACGGCACCGTGCTCACCCCGAGCCAGGTCGCCTCGATCCTCGCCCTCGCCGACGTCGAGCGCATCGTGTTCGGTCCCGGCTCACGGGTCATCGACGTCGGCGTCCGGACCCGCTGCTTCACCGGCGCCACCAGACGAGCCATCGAGGTCCGGGACCGGCACTGCACCTTCCCCGGCTGCCGAGAACCCGCCGAGCGCTGCCACGTCGACCACATCGTCGAGTTCACCGACGGCGGGCTCACCGTCCAGGACAACGGACGGCTCCTGTGCCCGGTCCACAACCGGCAACGCCCCGGACGCAGCGCCCCACCGGCGGAAGGCCCGTGATGGGCGGGTCAGACCTCCGCGAACGTGAGCACCACACCGCACAGCGGGGCGGCCGCTCGAGGGAGGCGGCGTCGCAGGCGGCCGCCCAGGTCGACCAGGGTGAACTGCAGCCCGTACTTCCGGCCGAGGGCGGTGTGCACCTGGTCGTACTCGGGTCCGTCGACGACCACGGCGGCGGTGGCGTGGACGGCTCGGGCACCGTCGGGCACCCGGCCGCGGGCGTCGCACGGCCGCAGGACCACGTCGGGCCGGTTGCGGATGCGCTTGACCTTGCCGGCGTCAGAGGCGGTGGTGAAGCCAGCGCGGCCGCCCGGGAGCGGCGCGATCCACACCGGCGTGGCGACCCCGGTGCCGTCGCGCTTGGTGGTGGTGATGGAGACGTAGCGGCTGTCGGAGATGGCCATCCGGGGCACCGTAGGGGGCCGACGGCGAGGGTCGCACGAACGAGTGGCGTGCCGATTCTGCGAGAGGGCCCCGCCGTACGATGGCTCGTCCACCCGACCGCCAGATCCGCCAGGAGCGCCCCAGGCATGGCCGACGCCGCCACCACCACGCCTCCCGCCGAGGGCCCTCGCGAGCCGGTGGAGGTCCGCACCGCCGAGGGCGGGCAGGGGCGGGGCACGAAGGCGGTGGTGGTCGCACTCCTGGTGAACGCCGCCATCGCCGTCGGCGCGGGGGTGGGCTTCGACCGGACGGGATCCTGGTCGCTGCTGGCGGCGGCAGCGCTCGCCGCGGCCGGCTTCGGCCACCAGATCGTGCTGCTGCTCGGCGGGCGCCGGGCCACCCGGGCGGCCGGTGCCGAGCACCCGTTCGGCTACGGGCGCGCCCGCTACTTCTGGAGCTTCGTCGTCGGCGTGGTGCTGTTCGGCCTGGGATCGGCGTTCGCCATCACGGTGGGCCTCCGGGAGATGGAGGACGCCGAGGCCCTCGAGCGGCCGGAGGTGGCCCTCGGCATCCTCGGCGTCGCGCTGGTGGCCACGGCGATCGCGTTCCGCATCGCCACCACGCAGGCCCGGAAGGCGAGGGGCGGTGCCGGCGCGCTGCGGTTCGTCCGCCGGGCCAAGAGCCCGGAGCTGCCGGTGGTGCTGCTCGAGGGCCTCGGGGCGATCGTCGGCCTGGTCCTCGCCCTGGCCGGCGTCGGCGTCGCCGAGCTCGCCGACGATGCGGTGTGGGACGCCTACGGCGCCGTCGCCATCGGCGTGCTGCTGGCGATCATCGCCGTGGTCCTGGTGTGGGAGATGAAGAGCCTGCTGATCGGCGAGTCGGCCGACCGCAAGGACCTCGAGTCCCTGCGGGCCGCCATCGAGATCGAGCCGGAGGTCAACCGGGTCCTGCACGTCAGGGCCGAGCACGTCGGCCCGGAGGAGATCCTGCTCGGCGCCAAGGTGGAGTTCGCCCACGACCTGACGGTGGTGGAGGTGGCCCAGGTGATCGACCGCGTCGAGACCAACATCCGAGCCAACGTGCCGGCGGTCCGGGCGATCTACCTGGAGCCCGATGTCCACGATGAGCACAAGGCACGGGGCGGCTACGTGGCCGAGCACGCCGGGCACATCGACCCCGACGACCCCGACTACGCCACCATCACCGGCCAGCACCGGGCCATCCATCCCGACGACGACATCTGGTCCTGAACCGACTGGTCCTGAATCCCGATGCGCTTGGTCGGGAATCACCTCCGCGGCGAGTAGGTTGACCGTTCCGCAGGCACTCCCGATCGAGAAAGGCCACACCATGGCTACCCTCCGCCTGGGCGACGACGCCCCGGACTTCACCGCCGAGACCACCGAAGGCACGATCAACTTCCACGAGTGGAAGGGCGACGACTGGGCGGTGCTCTTCTCGCACCCCAAGGACTTCACGCCGGTCTGCACCACCGAGCTCGGGCGGGTCGCCGCCCTGAAGCCGGAGTGGGACAAGCGGGGCGTCAAGGTGATCGGCATCTCGGTCGACACCTCCGACAGCCACGAGGGCTGGGCCCAGGACATCAAGGACGTCACCGGCAGCGAGCTCAACTTCCCGCTGATCGCCGACTCCAAGAAGGAGGTGGCGGACCTCTACGACATGATCCAGCCCAGCGCCTCCGACACCACGACCGTGCGCTCGGTCTTCGTGATCGGGCCGGACAACAAGCTCAAGCTCTCGCTCACGTACCCGGCCTCCACCGGCCGCAACTTCGACGAGATCCTGCGGGTCATCGACTCCTTGCAGCTGACCGCCGACTACAAGGTGGCCACCCCGGTCGACTGGACCGACGGCGACGACGTGATCATCGTCCCGGCCGTGTCCGACGAGGAGGCCAAGGAGCGCTTCCCGAAGGGCTGGGATGCCAAGAAGCCCTACCTCCGGGTCACCCCGCAGCCCAACAAGTAGCCGCACCGCACCCCGGCGGCCCCGACCGTCAGGCGGGGACGCCGGGGTGGGCCAGGGCGAGGATCTGCCGCCACCCGACCGGATCGATGGCGAGGGCGGCGACGAGCTGCTGGGCGTCGCGCTCGACGTCCTCGGCCTCGGGCCACCCGAGCCACCCCGACACCGTCGCCGCCACCAGCTCCACCACGGCACGGGCGACGCGGTCGTCGGTGTCGCCGACGAGCGCCCGGGCGGCGGTGAGCCGGGCCCGAGCGGCATCGCCGTCGCCCCGACCGCCCGCCTGCACGGCGGCGGCGAGCTCGGCGACCGAGCGATCGAGGTACGTGGCCCCTGGCAGCGACTCGGCGACGTCGGCCATCGCACCGGCGTCGCCCTCGCCCGACGCCGCCGCGTAGAGGGCCATGCCGGCGAGGAGGTTGGGGTCCGACGACGGATCGGGCCCGGGACGGAGGCACC
>JAESGR010000905.1_pt1 | contig 13050 bp, 15 predicted proteins | sample 9269771 | NCBI WGS metagenome assembly JAESGR01 (sample SAMN15739572, study PRJNA653492) | algae metagenome | isolation source: Chroococcus sp. CMT-3BRIN-NPC107 and co-occurring heterotrophs from well... | place: USA: Clark Mountains Wilderness, California | collected 2010-04-18
CTCAACGCCGAGCTCGACTGCAGGCGGCTCGCCGAAGTGTTCGGCGTGACGCCCCGCCACTGGCGCGAACCGCTGGCCGAGGCGGTGGCGGCCCTGCCGGCCACGCGGGACGCGGCATGAGGCGCGGCATCGTCCTGGCCGGAGGCTCCGGCACCCGGCTGCACCCGCTGACCCTCGCCGTCTCCAAGCAGCTGCTGCCGGTCTACGACAAGCCGATGGTCTACTATCCGATCTCGGTGCTGATGCTGGCGGGCGTGCGCGAGATGCTGATCATCACCACGCCCGAGGACCAGGCCGGCTTCAAACGCCTGCTCGGCGACGGCTCGCACCTGGGCGTGAAGTTCGAATACGTGGTCCAGCCGACGCCCGGAGGCCTGGCGGAAGCCTACATCCTGGGCGAACAGTTCATCGCCGGCGAGCCGAGCGTGATGATCCTCGGCGACAACATCTTCTTCGGACAGAACTTCGGGCAGATGCTGCGCTCGGCCGCCGCCCGCGAGCAGGGCGCGACGGTGTTCGCCTACCCGGTGCACGACCCGGAACGCTACGGCGTGGTCGAGCTCGGCACCGGCGGGCGCGCGGTCAGCATCGAGGAGAAGCCGGCCAGGCCGAAGTCCAACTACGCGGTCACCGGCCTCTACTTCTACGACGGCCGGGCCAGTCAGTTCGCCCACACCCTGACCCGCTCGGCCCGCGGCGAGCTGGAGATCACCGCCCTCAACCAGATCTACCTGGACGCCGGCGAGCTGCACGTGGAGCTGCTGGGCCGCGGCTTCGCCTGGGAGGACGCCGGCACCCATGACAGCCTGATCCAGGCCGGCGAGCTGATCCGGACCTTCGAGCAGCGCCAGGGCCTGCGCATCGGTTGCCTGGAGGAGATCGCCTTCTACAACCGCTGGATCAACCGCGACCAACTCCGCGCCCTCGGCGAGGCCATGGCCAAGAGCGAATACGGCCGCTACCTCCTGGAACTGGCCGACGATCCCGCGCTGGAAGCGCCGGCGGAGTGATCCGCCTTCCTCTCCCTCATGGGGGGAGGAAGGGGTCAGACCTTGATGTCGAGGAGGGAGCCGGGGCGCAGGATCTTGCGCGGGGGCTCGGCCGGCGCAGCGGGCGCGGCGACGGCGGCGGGCTGGACGGGCGCGGGCCTGACCGGCGCGGTCGGCGCCTGGGCCGCGGCGGCCTTGCCGAGCGCCGCCTCGAAGAACGCCCGCTGAGCCGCGGTGCGCGCCTGGCTGGCGGGGGCGCTCCCCGGCTGGGGCGCGTGCGGAACGGGCGGACGGACGGCTGTCACGGGCGGGGCGCTATGGTTAACAGGACCTTCTCGGACCCTGCCCGCGCCCGCTTGCCGAAAGGTTAACGGCCGGTCTTGGCGATCAGCCGGGCGGCGTCCGCGTCGGTCAGCGGGCCGGTGTGCTTGTCGAGGATCATGCCGTCGGCGCCGATCAGATAGGTCTCCGGCACGCCGGTGACGCCGAACTCGATCCCGGCCCGCCCGTCCCGGTCCACCAGCTTGGCCGAGAACGGGTCCCCCAGCCGGGTCAGGAAGGCCTGGGTGTTCTCCGGGGCATCCTTGTAGGCGATGCCGATCACCCTCACCTGGCGGCGCTGCAGGTCCATCAGCACCGGGTGCTCGATCTCGCAGGGGGCGCACCAGGAGGCGAAGAAGTTGACCAGCACAGGCCCGCCCTTCAGCGCCTCGCGCACCCTCACCTCCCGCCCGTCTTCGAGGCTCGCCAGCACCACGTCGGGCACGGGCTTGCCGACCAGGGCCTTGGGCTGGACCTCCGGGTTGCGGTTCAGCGCATAGAGGCCGAACAGCAGCCCGAGCGCCACCAGCGCGACTAGCGGCAGGGCGGCGAGCCAGCGGTTCAAGGGGTCTGCTCCTTGCGCTGCTCCGCCCGGCGGCGCCAGCGGCGCGCCTGGGCGAGGCTGGAGACCACCATCCAGGCGAACACCGCCGCGGTCACGGCGAAGGCCGGCCAGACGTAGGGCGCGTACTTTCCAGCGTCGAAGTCGGGCATCCGCCTTACGCCCGCGCCGCCCGCAGGGCCGCAGCCTCGGCCCGCCGGCGCCACACCTCGGCGCGGATCCGCACCAGCCACAGGGAGCCGAACGCCGCAAGATAGGCCAGCGCCATCAGGATGATCGGCACCCAGAACACCGGCGGCATGGCCGGCCCGCCCTCGCGGAACACCGATGCGCCCTGGTGCAGCGAATTCCACCATTCCACCGAGTAGTGGATGATCGGCAGGTTGATCAGCCCGGCCAGCGCCAGGATCGCCGCGGCCCGCGCGCCCTTGGCCTCATCGTCGATCGACGAGCGCAGGGCCATGTAGGCCAGGTAGAGCAGGAACAGCACCAGCACCGAGGTCAGCCGGGCGTCCCACACCCACCAGGTCCCCCACATCGGCTTGCCCCACAGGGCGCCGGTGACCAGGGTCACCAGGGTGAAGGCCGCGCCCAGCGGGGCGGCGGAGCGGGCGGCGGCGTCCGCCAGGGCGTGACGGAAAATCAGGGACAGGAAGCTGGCCACGCCCAGGCAGGCGTAGACGAACATGCTCATCCAGGCCGCCGGCACGTGGATGAACATGATCCGCACCGTGTCGCCCTGCTGGTAGTCCTCGGGCGCGGTGAAGGCGAGCCACAGACCGGCCGCGGCCAGCGCCACGGCGATCGCCCCGAACAGCGGCGCGGCCCAGCGCGAGAAGGCCATGAACCTCTCGGGATTGGACAGGAAGGCCGGCGCCGGGATCATGCCGCGGGCTTAGACCCCGGCGCCTTTTGCGGCAAGCGTCAGCCGGCCGCGGGACCGCCGTGGCCGCCTATGCCCGCCCGGCCCGCATCCGCCGTGCTTTCCGCGCCCGCCGCGCTACTGGGCCATGGGGTCGAACGCCTTCTGCTGGGACGCCGCGCTACGGCGCGTTATGACAGGGCATTGCGGCAGGCGGCCGCCATCGCCAGCGGCCCCAGCGCCACGGCGCCGGCCGCATAGGCGCACATCAGCGCAAAGCCGCCGCGCCACGGGAGGCCGCCGCCGAACGCCTCCAGCGCTCCGCCGCCGAAGATCACCGGCGGCACGAACAGCGGCAGGACGATCACCGCGGTGAGCAGGCCCCCACGGCGCGCTCCGAGGCTGAGGGTTGCACCGACCCCGCCGACGAAGGCGAAGGCCAGGCCGCCGGTTAGGGCGCAGGCCAGGATCAGCCCGCTCAGCCGCGGGTCCGCGCCCAGGGCGATGGAGAACACCGGAGCGGCCAGCGCCAGCGGCACGCCGGCGGCGATCCACTGGCCCAGGCATTTCACGGCGCAGGCCAGTTCCAGCGGTGGACGGCCGAGCACCAGCAGGTCCAGCGCCCCGTCCTCGTAGTCCCGCTCGAACAGGCGCTCGAGTGAGAGCAGGCTGGCCAGCGCCAGCGCCACCCAGGCGGCGCCGACTGCGACGGCGCCCAGCCGCTCGGCGTCGGGGCCGATTGATAGGGGCAGCAGGGTCGCCGCCCCCGCGTAGAAGCCGACGGCGACCAGCGGTCCTCCGCCCCGCCCCCAGGCCAGGGAGATTTCGCGCCGGAACAGGGCCGAAAGGCTCACGCCGGGATCTCCAGCGTGCGGCTGGCGCCCGGCAGCGGATCGTGCACCGCGGCCAGGATCAGGCCCCCGCCGGCCAGGTGCTCGGCCATCAGTTCGGCGAACCTGGAACGCCATTCCGCATCCAGCGGACTGAGCGGCTCGTCGAGCAGCCACAGCGGCCGGGGGGCGGCCAGCAGCCTCGCCAGCGCCACCCTGCGCCGCTGGCCGGCCGACAGGCGGCGCACCTCCAGCTCCAGCAGCGGCTTCAGCGACAGCCGCTCGGCGGCGGCCTGCATCAGGGCCTCCGACCCGCCCATCCAGCGGCTCCAGAAGGCCAGTTCCTCGGCGCCCGTGCGAGCGGGCTTGAGCCCATCCTGGTGGCCCAACAGGTGGACGCCGTCCGCTCTGGCGTCACGCGGGTCGACGTCGCCGAAGCCGATCCGCCCGGCGTCCGGCCGCACCAGCCCGGCGACCGCCCGCAACAGGCTGGTCTTGCCCGACCCGTTGCGCCCGACCAGCGCCACCGCCTCGCCCGCCGACAGCGTCAGGCCAAGGCCGCTGAACAGCAGCCGCTCGCCGCGCCGCACCGCGAGGTCCTCGACGGTCAGGGTGTCGATCATGTGCGCGCGGCCGCCTGTGCGCCGCAGGGGGAGGCGCAGGCTTCGGCATCCGCCGCATGGACGCGCTCGACGCCCGGGTCTATGAAGCGCGCGGCCGTGGCGCCCCCTAAGGGCCAACGCCGCGCAGATGCGAACGCTGTGTGTCCGCTTCTAGCGCGCGATCCTTTTGCGGGTGCGTGGACGGCCGGGGACAGAGAAAGGATTCCTAATGGCGTCGACCGACAGCCTGAACACCCGCCGCGAACTCGTGGTGGGCGATAAGACCTATGTCTACTACAGCCTGCGCGCTGCGGAAGAGGCCGGCCTCGCCGGCATCTCCAATCTGCCTATGTCGATGAAGGTTCTCCTCGAGAACCTGCTGCGTAACGAGGACGGCCTCACCGTCTCCTCCGAAGACCTGAAAGCGGTCGCCGCCTGGCTGGAGAACAAGGGGGCGGTCGAGCACGAGATCAGCTTCCGGCCGGCCCGCGTGCTGATGCAGGACTTCACCGGCGTGCCGGCCGTCGTGGACCTCGCCGCGATGCGCGACGCCATGACCCAGCTGGGCGCCAACCCCGAGAAGATCAATCCGCTGAGCCCGGTGGACCTGGTCATCGACCACTCGGTGATGGTCGACAACTTCGGTACGCCCAAGTCGTTCGATGAGAACGTGAAGCGCGAGTACGAGCGCAACATGGAGCGCTACCGCTTCCTGCGCTGGGGCTCCTCGGCCTTCAACAACTTCCGCGTCGTGCCCCCCGGCACCGGCATCTGCCACCAGGTGAACCTGGAATACCTGGCCCAGACCGTCTGGACCGGGGAAGTGGACGGCCAGGTCCTCGCCTATCCGGACACCGTGGTCGGCACCGACAGCCACACCACCATGGTCAACGGCCTGGCGGTGCTGGGCTGGGGCGTCGGTGGCATCGAGGCCGAGGCGGCCATGCTGGGCCAGCCGATCCCGATGCTGATCCCGGAAGTCATCGGCTTCCGCCTGGACGGCGCCATGCCGCAGGGCGCGACCGCCACCGACCTGGTGCTGACCGTCACCCAGATGCTCCGCAAGAAGGGCGTGGTCGGCAAGTTCGTCGAATTCTACGGCCCCGGCCTGGCCAACCTGACCCTCGAGGATCAGGCGACCATCGCCAACATGGCCCCCGAGTACGGCGCCACCTGCGGCTTCTTCCCGATCACCAAGGCGACCATCGACTACCTGGCCGCCACGGGCCGCGCGCCCGAGCGCGTCGCCCTGGTCGAGGCCTACGCGAAGGCGCAGGGCCTGTGGCGCGACCCGACCGATCCGGATCCGGTGTTCTCCGACACCCTGCAGCTCGACCTGACCGACCTGCGCCCCTCGCTGGCCGGTCCGAAGCGGCCGCAGGACCGGGTGGTGCTGACCGACGCCGCGTCCGAATTCCGCACCGCGCTGACCGGCGAGTTCAACAAGCCGGACTACACCGAGCGCTTCCCGGTCGCCGGTGAGAACTTCGACCTGGGCAACGGCGACGTGGTGATCGCCGCCATCACCTCCTGCACCAACACCTCCAATCCCAGCGTGCTCATCGCCGCCGGGCTGGTGGCCAAGAAGGCCGTCGAGAAGGGCCTGCAGGTGAAGCCCTGGGTGAAGACCTCGCTGGCCCCCGGCTCCCAGGTGGTCACCGACTATCTGAAGGCCGCTGGCCTGACCAAGCACCTGGACGCCCTTGGCTTCAACCTGGTGGGCTACGGCTGCACGACCTGCATCGGCAACTCGGGCCCGCTGCCCGACGCGATCAGCGAGACGGTCCAGAAGAACGACCTGGTGGCGGTCTCCGTGCTTTCGGGCAACCGCAACTTCGAAGGCCGGGTGAACCCGGACGTGCGCGCCAACTACCTGGCCAGCCCGCCGCTGGTGGTCGCCTATGCGCTGGCCGGCACGATGCTGAAGGACATGGACTCCGAGCCGCTCGGCGAGGGCAAGGACGGCCAGCCGGTCTACCTGAAGGACATCTGGCCGACCAACGAAGAGATCGCCACGCTGCAGCGCAAGCACGTCACCGGCAAGATGTTCGCCACCCGCTACGGCGACGTCTTCAAGGGCGACAAGAACTGGCAGGGCATCAAGGTGGCCGGCGGCCAGACCTACGCCTGGGACATGGGCTCCACCTATGTGCAGAACCCGCCCTACTTCCAGAACATGAAGATGGAGCCGGAGGCGGTCGTCGACATCGTCGAGGCCCGCGTGCTGGGCGTGTTCGGCGACTCGATCACCACCGACCACATCAGCCCGGCCGGCTCGATCAAGGCCAGCGGTCCGGCCGGCGAGTACCTGCGCATGCACCAGGTTCCGCAGTCGGAGTTCAACTCCTACGGCGCCCGCCGCGGCAACCACGAGGTGATGATGCGGGGCACCTTCGCCAACATCCGCATCCGCAACAAGATCACCCCGGAGATCGAAGGCGGGGTGACCAAGCACTTCCCGTCCGGCGAGGTGATGTCGATCTACGACGCGGCCATGCGCTACCAGGCCGAAGGCCGGCCGCTGGTGGTGTTCGCGGGCAAGGAATACGGCACCGGCTCCTCGCGCGACTGGGCGGCCAAGGGCACCAAGCTGCTGGGCGTGCGGGCGGTGATCGCCGAGAGCTTCGAGCGCATCCACCGCTCGAACCTGGTCGGCATGGGCGTGCTGCCGCTGCAGTTCCTGCACGAGGGCTGGCACAAGCTCGGCCTGACCGGCGAGGAGATCGTCACCATCCGCGGCCTGCAGGACCTGTCGCCCCGCAAGCAGCTGACGATCGAGATGTACCGCGCCTCCGATGGCCGCATCGCCCGCTTCCCGGTTCGCTGCCGCATCGATACGCCGACCGAGCTCGAGTACTTCAAGAACGGCGGCGTTCTGAACTACGTGCTGCGCAACCTGGCGCGGCAGGCGGCCTAAGTGGCGGCCGGCCCCTTGCCCGCAGTGCAGGGGGCCGGTCACACCTTGTTGAGATACCAAGCGGGCGCTCTTCCGCTTAATTGCCGCGCACATGCGTAAAGCTGCGCTTATTTCCCTGCTCTGGCTGGCCCTTCCCGCCCTCGCCTGGGCCGCCAAGCCGCCGGTCGTGGTCGAGCTGTTCACCGCCCAGGGCTGTCAGGCCTGCGGGACCGCCAACGACTTCGTCGGCGACCTCGCCGCGCGCAAGGGCGTCCTGCCTCTCACCTATTCGGTCGACTACTGGGACTACACCGGCTGGAGCGACACCTTCGCCAAGGCGGAGTTCGCAGAGCGCCAACGCGCCTATGTGGACCGCCTGGAGTTGGACGAGCCCTACACCCCGCAGGTGGTGGTGGACGGGCGCAAGCAGGCGCCGGGCGTGCAGACCGAGCGGGTGGAGAGCCTGATCGCCGAGGCGGCGCGGTCGCCCCGCGATCCGCCCGACGTCAAGTTCATTGGCGAGCGCCGGGTGGACGTCGGCTCCGGTCGCCCGCCCAGGGGCGGCGCCGAGGTCTGGCTGGTGCGCTACGACCCGCGCGAGCAGCTGGTGGAGGTCAAGGCCGGCGACAACCGCGGCAAGAAGGTCAGCCACCGCAACGTGGTGCGCGAGATCGTCCGGCTGGGCGTGTGGCGCGGCCGGCCCACGGCCTACCGGATCCGGACGCGGGCCGAAGAGGGGCTGAAGACGGTGCTGCTGGTCCAGGGCGCCAAGGGCGGCCGCATCCTGGCGGCGGCCGAAAAGCCTTGAGGCCCACCGCTCGGCGTTCAGTCAGGGGGCGAACCTGAGGATGGCGAGATGAAGCGATCGGGCGGGGCCCTGATGGGCCTTCTGGTGCTGGCGGCGTGCGAACGGCCCGCGCAGACGCAGCTGCCGCAGGCCGACGCGCCAAGCAACGCGACCAACGCGCCGGCCCTGGCGCCGGCCTCCTTTCCCGAGGTCTACGAGCGCGTCTCCCCGGCGGTCGTTTCGATCTACGCCGTGGCCGTGGAGACCCCGCCGGCGGTGATCTACGACACTCCCTTCGGCCGGGTGCTGGAGCGCCGGCCGCCGGTGCGCTCGATGTCGTCGGGCTCGGGCTTCTTCATCTCCGCCGAGGGCCACATCGTCACCAACGACCACGTGGTGGGCGAGGCCCAGGACGTCGTCGTGGTGACCACCGACGAGCGCAAGCTGCGGGCGCGGGTCGTCGGCCGCGACCCGGCGACTGATCTGGCCGTGCTGAAGGCGGAGGGCCGCGACTTCCCGTTCGTCAGCTTCTCGCGCGCCGCCAACCCGCGGGTCGGCGAGGCGGTGATCGCCATCGGCAATCCGTTCGGCCTGGGCACCACCGCCACCAGCGGCATCGTCTCGGCCTACGGGCGCAACATCGGCTCGGCCTATGTGGACTTCGTGCAGCTGGACGCGCCGATCAACCAGGGCAACTCCGGCGGGCCGACCTTCAACGCCCGGGGCGAGGTGGTGGGGGTGAACAGCGCCATCTTCTCGCCGACCGGCGCCAACGTCGGCATCGGGTTCGCTATCCCCGCCGCCCTGGCCCGTCAGGTGACCGAGCAGCTGATCCGCACCGGCCGTGTGGAGCGCGGCTTCATCGGCGCCGGCATCGGCGACCTCAATCCGGCCCAGGCCCAGGCGCTGGGGGCGCCCGACGGCGGGGCGGTGATCGCCAGCCTGGTCCCTGGCGGGCCGGCGGCCAACGCAGGCCTTCGGCCCGGCGACGTGGTCGTGCAGGTGGATGGGGAGACGGTGAACGAGGCCGCCGACGTGATCCGCCGGGTGAGCGGCTCCGAAGCCGGCGCCCGCCTGCAGCTGCGGGTTATTCGGGCCGGTCGCCCCGTGGAGGTCACCGTCGCCCCCGAGCGCCGCGCCGCGTCCCCGCAGGTGCGCTGAGCGTCGAACGCTGCCCCAAACAGCAAGCCGCCCGGCGATTCGGGCGCCGGGCGGCTCTGGGAGGGGATTCTTATTCAGTATCGGTTGATCGAAGCCCGCGATCCAGGGGGGCTGGGGGGGCTGTTCAGGATCCGGGACCAGCAAGGTTCCGACCAACCGATGGTCACCTTATCGGGGGGCAACCGGGCGCGGACTGGACCGAAATAAGGTCTTTTCTTGGCGGGTGGCGCCGGTTGTTCTCGTCCCCGTTCCACACCACGTCCCTGTTTGCAGCCCGGCCCTTTTCAGGCAAGCTCCCGATGAGGCTAAGGTTTTTATGGCGTTTGACCCACCCATAGCGGCCCGCGGCGGCCGGCACGTCTTCTTCGACCGCCGCGAACTGGACCGCATCCTGAGGCTCTACGGCCGAATGGTCGCCGCCGGCGAGTGGCGCGACTACGCCATCGGCGGCGGGGCCGAAGCGGCCGTCTTCTCGGTCTTCCGCAGAGCCTCAGAGGCCCCGGTCTACCGCATCGAGAAACGCCCGGCGCTGGCCCGCCGGCAGGGCCAGTGGGCGGTGATGGGCGAAGGCGGCATGGTCCTGCGCCGCGGCCACGAGCTCGACCAGGTGCTCCGCTTCTTCGACAAGGGGCGGTTCAAGGTGGTCGAGTAGCGGGGGGCCTTCTCCCGCTCATCCCGCGAAGGCGGGGCCCAGACAAGCGTGGATCCCGACCTTCGCGGCGATGAGCGGACAATGAAAAGCCCCGGCGGATCGCTCCGCCGGGGCTTCGGACTTACGTCCTGGCGTCAGGTCTAGCGGCGGTCGCCGAAGATGCTGAGCAGGAATTGGAAGAGGTTGATGAAGTTGATGTAGAGGCTGAGCGCGCCGTAGCTGGTCGCCACGCCCATCGCCTCATGATCGCCGGCCAGCTGGTAGTAGGTCATCTTCAGCCGCTGGGTGTCGAAGGCGATCAGGCCCGCGAAGATGAACACGCCCACCAGGCTGATGATGAAGGCCATCACGCTGTTTTGCAGGAAGATGTTCACCACCGAGGCGATGATCAGGCCGAACAGACCGACGATCAGGAAGCTGCCGAAGCCGGTCAGGTCCTTCTTGGTCGTGTAGCCGAAGAGGCTCAGCGCGCCGAAGGCGGTCGCGGTGATCAGAAAGGTCGAAACCAGCGAGGTGCCGGTGTAAACCAGGCCCAGCACGCCGAGCGAGGCGCCCATCAGGGACACGATCACCCAGTAGAGCAGGCTGGTCGACTTGGCGGTCGGGTTGCGCATGGCGAAGCCCGACACCAGCAGCAGCACCAGCGGCGAGAACACCACCACCATGCCCGGCAGGGTGTAGCCGGCGAAACGGCCGTCCGCAGTGACCTGGAACAGCATGTCGCGCACGGGCGCCACGGAGCTGGTCACGTAGGCCAGGGCGCCGGAGAGGACGAGGCCCAGCGCCACTTTGTTGTAGACGCCGAGCATGAAGCTGCGCAGTCCCGCGTCCACCGACATGTCGGCCCGGTCCGCAGGGACCGTGCGCGCGTAGCCGCGGTTGAAGTCGCTCATGAGAGGCTTAGCCCTTTTGTTCAGTTCGTCCGGATTGGACACGTCCACAATATCGTGGTCCGGCCCGTTACAGGCAAGGCCTTGCGGATAAAGCCTGCGTCAGTGGCCGGTTCCTTTGAGCAGCAGCAGAGTAGCTGCAATCGTTAAGAACAAGTCATTGGAAACGCGCCGCCAATTCCTACATCCGACGGCGATGCACTCCAAAGACGTCACCGCACTGTCCCGGCGCGCGCTGATCGCGGCCGGGCTCGCCGCCCTGGCCGGCCCGGCCCTCGGCGCGCCCGCCCGGCGGGTCGCCCTGCTGGGTGATTCGATCGCCTCCGGATACGGGCTTCCGGCCAGCCAGGCGTTGCCGGCCCGGCTGCAGGCCGAACTCGCCCGGATGGGCGTGCCGGCCAAGGTGATCGGCGCCGGCCGCTCTGGCGACACCACCGCCGGCGGCGCCGCCCGCGTCGACCGCGCCGTGCCGAAGGACGTCGAGCTCTGCGTCGTGGCGCTCGGCGGCAATGACCTGCTCACCGGGACAGACCCGTCGCAGGTGCAGGCCAACCTCGACCGGATCGTGCGCCGGCTGAAGGCCCGCGGGGTTAAGGTGGTGCTGGCCGGCGTGCAGGTCCCGCCGATCCTCGGCGGCGGCTACGCGCGAGCCTTCAACGGCGCCTTCGCCAAGGTGGCCAAGGCCCACGGCGTGCTGTTCCTGCCGGACATGCTGTCCGGGATCTCGCTGAACCCCAACCTCAACCAGCCGGACGGCATCCACCCGAACGCGCAAGGGGTGGCGGTGATCGCCCGCCGGCTCGCGCCGCTGGTGGCGCGGGGGCTGTCGGCGCGGTAAGCCTGAACCCTGATGGTTCGCCTGTTCGCCGCAGTGGCGATCCCGCCCACGATCGCCGAGGGCCTCGTCCGCCGCCAGACCGGTCTCGACGGGGCGCGCTGGCGCCCGCCCGAAGCCCTGCATATCACCCTGCGCTTCTTCGGCGAGGTGAAGGAGGACGTCGCCGACGACCTGGACGGCGAGCTCGCCCGCACCGTCGGCGCCCCCATGGACCTGCAGCTTCAGGGCGCTGGCGCGTTCGGCGACGGCGCCGAGGTCCACGCCATCTGGGCCGGCGTGGCCGACAACCCCGCCCTGAGACAGCTCGCCGGCCGCTGCGAGCAGGCCGCCCGGCGGGCGGGCCTGAAGGCCGAGAAGCGCAGCTACCGCCCGCACGTCACCCTCGCCTACCTGCGGCGCGCCGACCCGGCCAAGGCGGCCCAATGGATCCAGGCCAACAACCTCCTCCAGTCGCCCCCCTTCCACGTGGACCGCTTCGGCCTCTATTCCAGCCGCCTGTCGCCGCAGGGCTCGAGCTACACGCTCGAGCGTGAGTATGGGTTGAGGTGAGGGAGAGGGGCTGGGACTAAGCCTCCACCGCGTGGTCCTTGAGGATGCCGAGCGGCACGATGGCGAGCGTCTCCTCGTGGGTGGCCTCCAGCACCACCTTGGGCGCGGCGCCGGCGTCGAGCGCTTCCTTCCAGCGCGGGGCGCAGAGGCACCAGCGGTCGCCGGGCTTCAGGCCCTCGAACATCAGGTCCGGGCGGGGCGTGGAGAGATCGTTGCCCGCCGCCTTGGAGTAGGCCAGGAAGTCGGCGGTCATCACCGCGCAGACCGTGTGCAGGCCCAGATCCTCCGGGCCTGTCTCGCAACAGCCGTTGCGGAAGAAGCCGGTCATCGGCTCGGTCGAGCAGCTCGTCAGCTCGCCGCCGAGCACGTTGCGGGCGCCGGGATCGTAGCGGGTGGTCATGAGGACATTGTAGCCGCTAAGACGGACCCTTAGCCATCACAGGGACCCCGCGAAGATGACGCACGCCAGGCCCCGCCGCAGCGCGCTCTACATGCCGGCCGCCAACGCCCGCGCCCTCGAGAAGGCGCGCGAGCTGCCCTGCGACGTGGTCATCCTCGACCTGGAGGACGCCGTCGCGCCCGACGCCAAGGCGGCCGCCCGGACCCAGGCGGTCGAGGCGGTGCGCGCCGGCGGCTTCGGCGACCGGGAGGTGGTGATCCGGATCAACGGCCTGGACACCCCCTGGGGCCAGGACGACCTGGCCGCCGCGGCCGCCGCCCGGCCGGACGCGGTGCTGGCGCCCAAGGTCTCCACGCCCGGCGACATCGCCGCCTACGCGATCGGGCTGGACGGCGCTTGCCCGCTCTGGATCATGATCGAGACCTGCCAGGCGCTGTTCCGGCTCGACGACCTGGGCGCCGCTGCGGGCCGGGGCGCGGCCGTGGCCGCTTGGGTGATCGGAACCAACGACCTGGCCAAGGAGATGCGCTGCCGGCTCGACGCCGAGCGCGCGCCCCTGCTGGGCCCGCTGTCGCTGGCGGTCGCCGCCGCCCGGGCCCACGGGGTGGTGGTGCTCGACGGGGTGTTCAACGGCATCGACGACGACGCAGGCCTGGAGCGGCAGTGCGCCCAGGGCGCGGCCTTCGGCTTCGACGGCAAGACGCTGATCCA
>JAESGR010000906.1_pt1 | contig 13028 bp, 8 predicted proteins | sample 9269771 | NCBI WGS metagenome assembly JAESGR01 (sample SAMN15739572, study PRJNA653492) | algae metagenome | isolation source: Chroococcus sp. CMT-3BRIN-NPC107 and co-occurring heterotrophs from well... | place: USA: Clark Mountains Wilderness, California | collected 2010-04-18
AGCATGGACGTAAAGCTAAGAGCATTTTTCGCTATGGCTTTGACCATCTGCGAAATATTGTTCTCAATTTGGAGCAGAAAATGGATGATTTCTTAAATGCTCTACATTTTTTGTCCTGTACTTAGGTATAGATGATAAAATTGAAACTTATCAACGATAGAACCACCTAAGCGATCGCCAGTCGAGCTTTTGTTCTAAAGACAGATGAAGCAATTTGTTGTACTAGATACAATTTTTGAAAACCAAAAAAGCCGAGGAAAAACCTGTGCTGCTATCAAAGGGCTTTGAAATTGAGATGTATACGGGAACGCCCCAAGGCGATATTGTTGGTCTTTCTGACCAAATTGTAGCGTCCGTTGACGGCTATATGCGCGAACCTGATAGCCGCAACGTAGAATACATCACCCCCCCTTCTACTCAATACGACACGCTACTATGCGACTTGGTACGCCCTCGGCAACGGTTGCGAAAGTTTTTACAAAGCTTGGGCGATTACACGCTCATTCCTGGCAGTACCTTATCTTTGGGCGGTAGCGATACTTTTTATAGATCCGAGCTTGATAACCCCTACCATACTTATATCGAGCAGACTTATGGCACTAAGGTAGTTACTGCTAGCGTACATATAAATATAGGTATCGACGATCCGGAATTATTAATGCAAGCCTGCCGTCTTGTTCGGGTAGAAGCACCTTTATATCTTGCCTTAAGCGCTTCCTCACCATTTTTAGACAGCAAAACTACTGGGTATCACTCCACTCGTTGGGGATTATTCCCCCAAACTCCTGCAAATGTCCCCTTGTTTACCAACCACGCCCACCATATTCAATGGGTAGAACAACAACTTGCCGCCGGAACGATGCAAAATGTCCGTCATTTGTGGACTTCCGTGCGTCCAAATGGCGATCGCCGTCCTTACGATCTAAATCGTATAGAATTACGAATTTGCGATCTAGTAACTAATCCGATTTCCTTATTAGCTATTACTGCCTTTATTGAAGCTCGCCTTTGGCAAATGCTGCAAAATCCCGGACTAGATCCGCTCTCTAGCAGCATCTTCTCGCCCTCAAGTTTGGTAGAAATAACCAAGAATAATGAAGCGGCGGCGGCGGCTCTTAGCTTAGATGCTACTTTAACTCACTGGCAAGATGGCAGAAAGATTGTAGCTAGAGATTGGATTGAAGAAATCTACTCCCAAGTATGGGACATCGCCAAGCAAAAAGGTTTTAGTTGTTTTCTCTCTCCATTAGTAAAAATTCTCCGCCAAGGTAATGAAGCCCAGCAATGGTTAAGACTAAATTCTTGCGGTTTCGATCCTCGGCAAGTAATTACTTATGCTCATGTAGCAATGGCAGAGCAAGAATTAGAGCTAGAAGACAAATTATGTCCGTCTTTGCTTGCTTAGATAAAATTTCCTTGAGGTGTTTGTAGTTAGGAGCGTACTTTTTTCTAAAAAGAGTCAATTTATCAGACTTGTTTTATAAGTAAGTTTGTGCCTCAGCAGCCCATCTCAGTTTTGAGAGCAGGAAAGTAGATTTTTTAAGTCCCTGTTAAAATTTTTGACAGAGGGCAAAATTTTATTTACAGAGAGATATTCGATCCAAATTCAGATTAGAGCCTCAAAATATTTAATCATTCAACTAGCCTTGCTAACTATTAAAAAAACCTATATAAAAACTATAGGTTTGCTCGGGCTACAATACAACTCAATAAATTGTCTTTTCGGTACAGTGCAAGCGTAGATGCCTCAAGTTGTCTTAATTAATCCCCAAATTCCTCCCAATACAGGTAATATTGCCCGCACTTGCGCTGCTACCGGTACGCAGTTACACTTAGTTGCACCTTTAGGTTTTGAAATTAGCGATCGCTATCTCAAACGCGCTGGGTTAGACTACTGGCCCTACGTAGACTTGCGATGTCACGATTCAATTGATGCTTTTCAAGCTTACCAGCAGCAACAGGGAGGGCGAACTATTGGTTTTAGCGTCACAGGTAAATGTAGTTATTTAAACCTTCAATTTCAGAGCGATGATTGGCTCTTATTTGGCAGTGAAACTACAGGTTTGCCGCCAGCAGTTTTAACTTCTTGTCAGGCAACAGCGTACATTCCCATGAGTCAGCCAGGAGTGAGAAGTCTAAATCTATCTGTAAGTGTAGCTGTAGGTTTGTTTGAAGCTTGCCGCCAAGTTGGCTTACTAAATTAACCTCAAGTTTCTCCGTAAAATTACGGCGGCAATCGAATTATCTGAGTTTAATTATATTTGCTATAACTTTAGCTTGTACGTACTATTAAAAACTTTACCCAAGCCACACCCGCTAACACAGTTTAGAGAATTAGTACCTTAAAAACTCATAAGATATTCCTATATTAGTTGAGCAAGTCAAACCTCACCTCTGCCCAAATTTTTCGCTCCCAATTTAACTAATTAGCAAGGATACTTAGCTTGCCACACACTAGCTGGCATGGGTTTGAGCGAATTGATAAAGAAAAAGTTTAATTTGTAGAGATAAAAAATAATTCCCTGACTGCACTTGTTTTTGTCGAAGTAATTAGCTAAATTTTGCGGTTGTATTTCAATTAATCAAACTGGGTTGAACGTGAGGTTATGTTACAAAAATTAGAGTAATCTTTGTGCTTGTCAGCAACTTAGCCTATGCTGAGTCGAGCAATTTATGTGGAATTGCTCTTTGGGTGCGATCGCCAGCTTTAAACTTTTTATCAGTTTATGCTTGGCAGCAACACCCACTGCTTAATAGCCAGCAACTAATATTTGACAGCAAAATGCCCAAATATTGAAAATTTCTCAAATTAGTGTAAACTTGTGTAAATTAAATTATCCAAAAGATATGAATTAAATTATGTCTATTGGATGAGGGCGAAAAAAAATTATAGTGTTGTAAATGCAAGACAATTGTTGATTCAACAAATCAAAAGCAGTCAAGCAAAGCGTGTTTCTAGGAGGTCGTTTTTGAAACGAGCATGGACTAAAAAGGTTAAAAGTTTGCCCAGTTGTGCAGTCGCGCCAGATGCGCTGGAGAGACAATTACAGTCACAGCCAAAAATAAAACGGCGACTATTTCGGACTTCTGCGACCATAATTGGCTTAACGGTGTCAGTAGGAATGCCAAACCTTTTACTTACACAAGCAGCCCAAGTGCCGGGGAGTATTAGCAACACCTCCTCAGAAACAGAACAAAAAACCCAAGCAATAGCGCCCACTGCGTTGATGCCCCTGCCAATGGTAATACCTCCACAGGTAGCCGCCCCACCCAGGCAAAAAGCTGATATACCAAGCTACAATCAACCTGAGCCTGTGGTTCAATCTAGTACGCCAGAAGTAAACTTCACCCAGAAGTTGCAGCCATCAAGTCAAGTAGAAGCTCAAGCATCCGTCGTCAAGCGGGATGTCGCCGCCCTACTAAAGCAACATCAACAGAGCCTTGCTTTAGAGCAAGTTCAAGCCGTAGATTCTTTAACTGCAACTCCTACAAGTAGCCAGACACAGCGCTTAATTGCTCAACTCAAATCTAGCGAGCAAGCCAACGCAGCACCACATCAAGCTGTAGAGATTGTTCCAACTCAAATAGATACTGCTTTTAACTCCTCTGAGGTGCAACAACAAGTTGCAGTAAGTTCAGAAGCAAATAGTGCTTGGACGGCAAAGCAGAGATTGCTAATAGACCGCTTAAAAGGTCAAGAAAATAATAGTGCGCCAGTTAGCACTGAAGTAATCCCAGCACCTAACAACATTGAGTTAGCATCACCCATAACTACTACTAGCCAACCTGTAGAGTTATCAGCACCAAAAATTGAGGTCGCTAACCCAAAACAAGCGCCAGCAGAAAATCTTGCAAATGATGCACCAGAAATTGTTACAACTAGCAATGACGACACAGAATTTGCAGCGCCACCGTTGCCAACAGAAACAATAGTATTGCCTGCAACAGCGCCAACTAACCAAGAAGTTACTAACCCTCAACAAATTGCCCAACCATTGCCACAAGCTACGGCGGAAACCACGCAATTATCACCAACGCTGCAACCAGTATTTGTACTTCCAGCATCGGTAGCCCAAGAAGCAAATACTACCCTTACAGCAGGCGAGGTTGAAGCCCAACAAGTAGCTACTCAAAACTCACTGCAAGCAGTAGAAGCCAAAACTTCAGAAGCCAAAACTTCTACGCCAAATATAGAAGTAGCAACCAGTGTCAACGAACCAATTATCGAGAGTTCGACCACGTTAGAGTATCAAGTAAAGCCTGGAGATACCCTAACAAACATCGCCTCTATCCATCACCTATCTCTCCCAGAAATAGCTAACTTCAACCAATTGTCTAATCCAGATTTGCTGCTAGTAGATCAAAAGATCAAACTCCCTTCTTTGACTAGCAGGAAGACTCAAGCAAGCGTTGCAGTTTTACCGCCCATTGAAAAAATAGAGTCACTAGCAGAGCCTGCGCTGCAATCTAGTAATAAAGTAGTATTGGTAGCTACCGAACAAAAAACTGTACAACCACAAGTTTATACGGGTGTAGGCGGTAATATCGCAGAGTCAGATGCAGAAGCGAAGCCACTAGAGCAAACAACCTTAGATCGATTGCAAGCGCAGTACGCTCAAAGGTTGCAAAACGACGTGCAAAAGCTACAGCGAAAATACTACGCTCAAAATAATAGTAGCAAGCCGATTGTGCCAGTACAGGCGATAAGAGGCGAAGTCTTACAAAGAGTAATTAAGCCCAACTTGATTTTAGATGACGAACCAATTAATCCAGAGTTTCGAGTTGCTCAAACTTCGCAAGACCTCAAGAGTGCACCTCAAAAGCGACTATTAAATAAAGTAGACTATTCGGCTCCAGCTACAGTTAGAGGTAAAGTAGCTACAGCCCCAGTAAATATAGACAACGCCGAAGAATTCGCTGGACAGCAAGTTACACCAGAGTTGCCACCTCTAGACCCAGCTTTTAACTATCTGCCTCAGCCCAGTGGTGTAGCTCCTTTTAATGGTTATATATGGCCGGCAAAGGGCGCTTTGACATCCAAATACGGTTGGCGTTGGGGACGGATGCACCGAGGAATTGATATCGCTGCACCAGTGGGAACGCCAATATATGCCGCCGCACCGGGGGTAGTAATTAAGTCGGGTTGGAATAGGGGAGGCTATGGCAACCTCGTTGACATCCAACACTCTGATGGAACTTTGACTCGTTACGCTCACAACTATCGACTTTTGGTGCAGCCTGGTCAATTTGTAGAGCAAGGGCAACAAATTTCGCTTATGGGTAGCACTGGGCGTAGTACCGGGCCTCACCTCCACTTTGAAGTACACCCTGGTGGCAAAGGGGCGGTTAATCCTATTGCTTTATTACCGAAGTCTAGGTAATTGGGAGCAGGTAATGGGTAATTGGGGATTGATAGTTAAGCAGTTTCCCATTACCCATTTTTAATTTATTTAAAGTTACTCAGCATTCCGTAGACTGCCCAAATTGCCATTGGGCGCAGGTAGTGGCAAGCTCGAAACGTTCCTACCGCCGTAATCGCTTCGGGAGTACGAAATTGCAACCCATTATGATAAATTTGTTCTACTACGGTTTGGGTTAGCTTTAAGGCTTCCGCTTTCATATCCATTTGAATTAAAAAAGCAGCAAGTCCGAAATTGATTCCCGTCCAAACTTCCAAAGGATGAGTAGCATCGGGGTTTTCGGGAGAACCATCAATTTTTAAGCCATTAGCCGCACCAAAAGCTCCATGATGAAACTTGAGGAAGCAAGCATCGTAGACAGTTTTGAGGCTAGAGAGGGCGCGATCGCGCTCTACAATATCGGGTAAGCCCAACAATCGAGCATAAAATTGCCCGCATAGTTGATCTGCCATGACTACATCAGAGCCACTTTCGCTATCAAGTTTGTAATACTGACCATTCCAAAGTTTTTCTTGATAAACTGGACGCGATTGTTCTAACCAAGTTTGATAAATAGAAATACTTTCTTCAATCGGCGGTTGATTTAAGGGAGAATTTATAATTTCTCCTAATGGATGTTCTTGAGGATAACTGATTAAAATTTTACCAATGGCGATCGCTGCCTCTAATCCTGCTAACCACAATCCGCCACAGTAAGCACTAACTCCTTGCAAGCGCCAATCGTCAAAAGTCTGATCTGGCGCTCCTGAGTTTTCGGGGATGCCGTCGCCATCAAGGTCAAAGGTTTTGAGATAGTTTAAAGTTTGAACAATCGCCCCCCAACAATCCCACAATAATTCCCAATCTGTTGAGCCTGTCAAAACAAAATCTCGGTAGACTTGTAAGACAAAATCGCTAGGTAAATCTTTCCATAAGTTGCAATCTTGGTAACTTGTGTAATTAGTTTTTTCCCAGGGATGTTCGTTGGGCGCGCCTAAATCGTGGGGAGTCGCGTTCGCAACTTTTCGCAGTCCTGTAGCTTTGCGGAAAAAATGGGGTGTGGCTTTGCCTCCCTCATTATTTTCCAAGACGTTGTAACCAATTTCTCTAATAGTGCGATCGCTTGTAGAAATTGACCTGGCATAAGCTCGTAGAACAGATTTATCTAGCTTCGACCACAACATCAACAAGCCAAAAGAACCGTACAGTCTAACATCTAAGCTTTCGTACCAACGGTAATCTAAGCATTCTAATACTGCAAATTGCCCGATGGGGTCGCGCTCATCTGCTGCACTCCATAATGTACCGCCGCTAGTTAAATCGTAAAGCTCGTTAAATAGAGCCATCTTGAACCAATTAGGCAAATCAACGCGATCGATAATTGGTTGCTGCCATGCTTGAACTTGCTTTTGCCAAGAATGGTATTGTTGCAAAGCAGTAGATGCGATTTCCCAAGCATTATGACCGTTGCGCCCAAAAAAGTCTGTATAGCGACGAGAGTAATTTACTCCAGGGGCAAATTCAGTTAGCGGGAAATCCCAAGCTAAAACAAAAGGTATTTCTAGATTTTCACCAGGCTCTAAAGTAAATTTAATGGCGATCGCACTTGCTGATTGTTCGCCGTCGCCCGTCGGTGTTTCATCTATATAGTTAGGTAAAGAGCCATCACTAGAAAAGCTTTGCCAAATATCTGCACCCGTACCACTCGGATTCCAGCGATTATGATGAAATACTTGGTATTGAGGATTAGTAGAAGTTGCGATTGCCCATTGTCCTATACCTTCTTCTACAACATCATCGCTACCCACTCTACCTAAGACACATCCTAAACTATCATCCGTTTCTACTAATTTGTTATAGTTTCCCGTACTTTGACCCAAACGCGGTTCGTATTCATAAACTGGACTACCATCATCTCTAACTCGCACTTGGGGAGACTTAATCGAGTTTGTAAACCAGCCCACCATATTTTGCCATGTCAGCATAATACTAAGCGTTAGCGGGCGCTGAGTAGGATTAGAAGCTTTCCAAACAAATATTGCTACCGGATAGCTAGTTTCCCTGTAATTGTCTGGCAATATAGGCGAAAACTGTTCGCAAGTAAGCTGAGAAAGAAAAACATTTTTGTAGACAAACCAACTGCGAGGATAAAGAGCGTGGTATGTACCCCCATTTTTTGGATACCATTGCCAAGCCTCTAAAGTGCCGTCTTCTGGGGCTTGCGTGCATAAACTATAGGTAGAAGTGCGCTCTTGTTGCTGCTCAAAAACGCTAAATTGACAAGCGGGGATGCTTTTAAAAGTATGTTCTCCACCGTCGATATGCCATAGATTAAAATCTCCCCTAGAAGAACGCCCAATGCAACCCGCGCCAAAGCCGCCTAAAGGCATACCATGCCAAGCACCATCATCGAGATTGCTAGGATTGCGAACAGTGTAGGGTTTGTCCCATCCTAAGCCAATGGGACGATTCCAAGTACAAGCAGGAATTTGGGGTAAGAGGTGATTTTTCACTTTAGAAGTTTTTTACCAAAAAGCCGAATAGTTTATTTAATCAGCATAGTAGAGAGGTGAAAACGCAGCTAATTAATTATTAATCGTGACTAGCTTTTTAACCGATTAGGTGAATAGTTGACCAATAGTGCAACTATTCACCTGACTTTTATATTTGTCTGTTGCCAGCTTATTACCTGTACTTGGTAGTGTTTCCCGATACTTTTTGACGGTCTTCTACGTTTCAACATTAAATAATTTAACATTAAAATAAATATAGTTGAGTTGAGCAAATATCAAATGATTACACTACGACCAGGCAACGAAAGAGGTCATGCTAATCACGGCTGGCTAGACAGTTACCATACATTTTCCTTTGCCAATTACTACGATCCTCAGCACATGGGCTTTCGTGACTTGCGCGTAATTAACGAAGACTGGATTGCAGCAAATAGGGGGTTTGGCGCTCACAGTCATCGAGATATGGAAATTATCACCTATGTTTTAGAAGGGGCGCTAGAACATAAAGATAGCTTAGGTACGGGTGCAGTAATTAAACCTGGAGATGCACAAAGAATGAGTGCGGGAACAGGAATCACTCATAGCGAATTTAATAACTCAGCAACAGATCCAGTGCATTTGTTGCAGATATGGATTTTGCCAGACACTAAGGGAATTACGCCAAGTTACGAACAGCGCAATTTTCCCCTAGAAGAAAAGCTAGGCAAACTAAGGTTAATCGCGGCAAAAGATGGGCGAGATGGTGCGGTGAAGATTCATCAAGATGTAGATTTGTACACCTCAGTTTTAAGGAAAGGCGATCGCATTATTCACAATCTTTTGCCCAACCGTTACGCCTGGTTGCAGGTAGCAAGCGGGGAAATAAAGGTAGGCGATCGCGCCCTTATTGCCGGGGATGCAATTTCTGCTAGTAACATAGAAGCTCTCAACATTAGCACCGATACAGAGGCAGAAATTTTACTATTTGACTTAGTTTGATAACTCGTTGTAGGGGCGCTAATGCCTACCGCCCCTACTTTTGACGGCAAGCACACCTATGTACATACGGCTCTCACTACTGCCAAAATTGGTTCTAGATAGATACATTAAAGCAAGAAAGTACATAAAAGTTTAAGTATGGATGAGTCTAGCTCATCCGCTCCGATTTAATTATTAGAGGGCAACCCACGATGTTTGAACACTTCAGTCAAGAAGCTATAAAAGTAATAATGTTAGCCCAAGAAGAAGCACGGCGCTTGGGACACAATCTCGTGGGGAGCGAGCAAGTGCTTCTAGGGTTGATTGGCGAAAATACTAGCATTGCAGCTAAAGTATTGAATGATTTGGGCATCAATATCAAAAATGCCAGAGTAGAAGTTGAAAAAATTATCGGTCGAGGTTCTCGCTTCGTCGGTGCAGAGATTCCTTTTACTCCCAAAATGAAGCGCGTATTTGACAAGTCTTTTGAAGCAGCGCGTCAACTAGGAGACACCTTTATTGCTCCCGAACACCTATTTTTGGGACTAATTGAAGATGGCGAAGGTGTAGCAATTAAAGTCATCGAAAACTTGGGCGTTGATACCACAGAAGCCCGTAACACTGTATTACAAGAATTAGAAAAGCAGCCCGTTACCGCCAATAAAGGCAACCCGAAAGGCTCTAGTAACCGGGGTGTAGCAGGCAAGACCACTACTTTAGAGGAGTTTGGAACAAATTTAACCAAACTAGCCGCCGAGGGCAAACTTGACCCTGTAGTAGGACGAGATAAAGAAATCGAACGGGCTGTACAGATTTTAGGACGGCGCACGAAAAACAATCCTGTACTAATTGGCGAACCGGGAGTTGGTAAAACTGCGATCGCCGAAGGATTAGCACAGCGTATTGTTGACAAAAATGTGCCTGACATTTTGGAAGACAAGCAAGTATTTAGCCTTGATGTGGGTTCTTTGGTCGCTGGTACTCGCCATCGCGGAGACTTTGAAGAACGCATCAAAGCAATTATGGAGGAAATACGCTCTAGCGGAAATATCATCTTAGTAATTGACGAAGTACACAACTTAGTTGGTGCGGGGTCAATTCAAGGTGGAATGGATGCGGCGAATATCCTGAAGCCAGCTTTAGCACGAGGCGAACTTCAATGTTTGGGTGCAACAACTCTCAATGAATACCGCCAGCACATTGAACGCGATGCAGCTTTAGAGCGTCGCTTTCAGCCGATTATGGTAGGCGAACCTTCGGTAGAAGAAACTATTGAGATTTTGTATGGCTTGCGATCGGTCTACGAACAGCACCACAAAGTCAAGATTTCTGACGAGGCAATTTTTGCCGCCGCCAAGCTTTCTGACCGCTATATAAACGATCGCTTTTTGCCCGACAAAGCCATAGACTTGATTGATGAAGCAGGTTCTCGCGCTCACTTGGCTAGTAGCAACACTTCTCCAGAAGTCAAAGAATTAAAGCAAGAGCTAAATCAAGTAGTCAAGGATAAAGAGAAAGCTGTTAAAGACCAAGATTTTGAAGTCGCCGGACAATTGCGCGATCGCGAAATTGAAATTACCGAGAAAATTAAGGTAGTTTCAGAAAATAAGCAAGGTAGAACAATTGCTGTTGATGAAGAAGTGATCGCACACATCGTTGCTTCTTGGACGGGCGTACCGCTCAACAAACTAACTCAAACTGAGTCTACAGTTTTACTGAACCTAGAAAACACTCTGCACCAACGTTTGATTGGTCAAGAGGAAGCCGTAACCGCCGTATCGAAGGCAATTCGTAGAGCTAGAGTAGGCTTAAAAAACCCCAACCGACCGATTGCTAGTTTTATCTTCTCAGGTCCCACCGGAGTTGGTAAAACCGAGCTTACCAAAGCTTTGGCTGCCTACTTCTTTGGTTCGGAAGCAGCTATGATTCGCTTAGATATGTCGGAATACATGGAACGTCACACCGTTTCTAAACTCATTGGTTCGCCTCCTGGTTACGTTGGCTATGACGAAGGCGGACAGTTGACCGAAGCAGTACGACGCAAGCCTTACAGCGTCATCTTGTTTGACGAGATTGAAAAAGCTCACCCTGATGTATTTAATCTGCTGTTGCAACTATTAGATGATGGTAGACTTACCGATGCCCAAGGTCGGACAGTGGACTTTAAAAATACACTGATTATCATGACTTCTAATATCGGCTCTAAAGTCATCGAAAAAGGCGGCGGTGGAATTGGCTTTGAGTTTGCCGAAAATGGTGCAGAGACTCAGTACAACCGCATTAAGTTGTTAGTCAATGAAGAACTCAAAAACTACTTCCGTCCTGAGTTTCTCAACCGTTTAGACGAAACAATTGTCTTTACTCAACTGAAGAAGACAGAAATTAAGCAAATTGCCGACATTCTGCTACTTGAAGTTGCCAATCGATTAGCCGAACAAGGAATGACTCTAGAAGTAACTGACAGTTTTAAGGAATTGGTAGTAGAGCAAGGTTACAGTCCTAGCTACGGTGCTAGACCATTACGTCGAGCAATTATGAGCTTACTAGAAGACTCCTTAGCTGAAGCAATGCTATCTGGACAAATCAAACTCGGCGATAATGCGATCGTTGATGTCATTGGTGGTGAAGTGAAAGTGACTAAATCTGAAAAACCAGAGTTGGTACTTGCTTCTATTTCATAGTTTTAAATCCTGGTAGTAATACCAGTTTAAAGCGCACATTCCTAGGAATGTGCGCTTTTTTAATTAGTAAAGACTTCGCACTTCAGCCGTCGGTCAAATAATGCGCGATCTCTTTGTCCTGACTACTAAGTTTCCCTAAGTCTCGTCATAAAGTTCCTGAAATATGGATACTGAAACACTCAATCCCTGTTTCAGCAATATTTCCAAATATTCATCAAAGGACTTAGGAGGATTTTTAAGTCGTTTTTGACACGTCTTTGCTGCCGCTACCACCTTTGACGGCTTCAAATCTAGCAAATCAGAAATGAAGTCATCTGCATGTTGAGCGGCAATGTTGTACTGGTCAACGACAGATTTGGGAAAGTCTGATAAGTCGGCTGTCATAATCGCATTTGCACCACTAGCGATCGCTGCTGCGAGGACGTGGCGATCGTCAAGATCGGGTAGTTGCAGGGAAGGAATTAAGTATTCGTAATTTTTAACTAGGCAATCGCGGACATGACTGTTCATTAACTCTTTAGTGCGTGTAAGTTGCTCTAGGGTTCAATCAGGATAGTTTTTCAGAACACTTCTGCTCCATTCGTTATGAATTTGCTCCGTCCAACACGCTCTAAACAAATCACTTAACGCTAACTGCATGAGCAAATCGCGCAGAGCGGCTGGATGCAAAACACACGCATCGTAAACTACTGTAAAGTTGGAAGCCATGTATATTAGTCATAACCCATATTTAGCTCTTGAGCTTGAGCCGCTAACTCATCCAAGGCTTGCATCCGAGCGCTATCGATCTTTTGCTTGTAATTCATCAAGTCTTCAAAGCGGACACGGCGATGTCTTCCTACTTTCCGACAAGGAATTTCATCTGTGTCTATTAGTTTTATAAGGAAAGGGCGGGAGACATTAAGGATATCTGCGGCTTCTTGAGTAGTTAATTCTGCATGAATGGGAATAATAGTAACCGCGTTTCCCTGAGCCATTTGAGACAAGATATCTACAAGCAGATGAAAAGCAGCCGCAGGAATAACAACTTTTTTTTCACTATTATTGTCATCTTCAACAACTTTAAGCTCGATAGTAGAACGATTGTGAGGAAGATGAGAAGCAAAAATGCGACTGCTCTCTTGAGCAAGCTGGGCTTCATCATCTGTAGGAAGGAATGTATTTCGGTTAAGTGTGGTACTTGTCATTAAAGTCTCTCCCATGACTGAGGAAAGCCTAATCTTACTTTCGCAAAATTGAACTATGCCAGTTCTTATAATACAACTATAGTCTAAAACGAAATAAACGCATTAATCGAATTAATCGAAAAGCATTAGTTAGTCAAATAAAGTGCATCGCTTCCCCAAAAGGCTTATAGAACCCATTTGGGATCTATTTAACCAGTCGCCAATCTTTGAAGCATCAGTCGAACAAAACAAAGATTAACCTTGGTGGTGGCGTGAGCGAGAGTTCTTTCAAAATTCTTGACCAAACTTTTA
>JAESGR010000907.1_pt1 | contig 13017 bp, 14 predicted proteins | sample 9269771 | NCBI WGS metagenome assembly JAESGR01 (sample SAMN15739572, study PRJNA653492) | algae metagenome | isolation source: Chroococcus sp. CMT-3BRIN-NPC107 and co-occurring heterotrophs from well... | place: USA: Clark Mountains Wilderness, California | collected 2010-04-18
CGTAAGACTATTTGCTTTTCCTTTGGCGGAGGAGATGCACGATTTAGTAATCGGTTTGTTCATTAATCGCGCTTGAGTTTGGTCTAAAGATTTGATTTCTAAAACACTTATCTAGCACACTACCCAAAAAAATAAGTTAAGAAAGATTATCAACGATTTTACCTTTACCAATTCTTTTTGAAAGTAGGCGGAAAAAAGTTCAACGATAGTTATTTAAACTCGATCAGAATTTAGCAAATAGATTGCAAAAACTTAAAATACTGGAAATATATAGGTTAAATATTGCTTCGGAGAGTTCTCATAACTAATTAATTTTAAGTTTGGAAGATTAATGAATCAGTCTAATCTGTTCATCTGACTTCTTCCCTAAAGCAAAAATTACTGGCACATCTAACCAAATTCCTTTAGCTGTTGCTAATTCCCCAACTTCTGCTAAATGCTCGGTTTTAAACTGTTCCAATCTTTCTGGTTGGATTTGCTCTACAGAGTGACGAAAACCTGTATGCCACACAATATCCCACCACTGATCTACATTTTGCAGATAGTAACCTAATTGCTCGGTATGAATTTCAATATTTTTTAGCTCAAAACCTGCTTGCTGCATCAAATCCTGGCATTTTTGAATAGTATTTAATCTTTGAAATCCTCTAGAGGGCGGCAATACAACCCCATAATTATTTTGAATTCGGTTTGCATACAGTTCGCGCATCGGGTTAAAAGCGGTTTCCCCAAAACTAGAAAAAGCTACAACACCGCCGCGTTTAGTCACCCGCCGCCATTCTTTTAAACCCGCCAGCATCTCAGGTAAAAAAAAGATTCCTGAAGCGCAAACTACTTTATCAAAACTTTCATCCTCAAAGTTGAGACTTTCCGCATCTCCCAGTTGCAAATCGATATTATCTAAACTAGCTTTGGTAATATTTTGCCGTGCTACTTCTAGCATATCTGGCGCTATATCAATGCCAGTTACTCGACCCCTCACGCCTACAAAGGTTGAAAGAGCGATCGCACTGTGTCCAGTCCCCGTTGCTACATCTAATATATTTTCATTACTCTCGATGCCTACTACTTCTACTAATCTCCTTGCCGTTAACGCTAAAAATCTCACGGCCTCGCGATCGTAGCCTACTGATGCTAAATTAAATCCCGCCGCTACTTTCTGCTTGTGTTCTGTGGCTGTGATGTCTTGAGTCATAGATTTTTTACGGTTAAAAGTGCGATCGCTATTCTTTGTCAAAAATATTGCAGTTTGTAACTATTTTTGTATCCCCATACACTATTCCTTTAGACTAATTAAAAATTAAAAAATCTTGGAATATTAAGCTATATGCAGATCCTAAACTTGGGTTGGCACAATTTGCTCATGATTTTTTCTTTCGGTGCTTGTATCACTGGTCTTTTACTTCTCATAGATACAAAGTCTGACAAGGCAAACGAGCTAGAAGAAAGCGAACAAATCTTGTTTAGAATGACTTTTACTTACTGGATGGTCTATTGTGTTTGCGCTGGTCTGCAAAAGCTCGGCTTGCCAGAAGGTGAAATTGTCCTTATGAGTATAAATATTACTGCGGCTCTATCTTACTTTTTAACCTTCGCTTGCGTGTTGTGCTTGCCCCTGCATCGGCTTTCTGTCAAGCAAGTTGAGCAATAGTAACCACCTCCACGCCTTTGTTTAAAAGGGTCAAAGAGATAATTATGCTCTTTGACCCTTTTGCTTATCTATAAATTTGTCATCAAACTCTAACAAGCTTGCTAATAAAGTTGTTATGTCATAGTTTCATGACATAACGCTCCCCAAAAAGCTGATGAATGCGTATATATGCTTAAAGAAACTCCGACAAACCTTGATCCCAGACTGGTTTGCTGCTAAAAAATAAATAACAGAGCGATCCCCAAGCTCTAAAGTACAACTTAATAAAATTGCAGGGAAGCTCGGTAAATAGTACTAGAACTTACCCAAACGATAGATAACAAAGCTGTAACCGTGCAACAGATAGGCGTAAAAATTGCATAACTCTCTAGTTTTAGATGCAATGCTACGTACTAAACAGAGTTTTTGCCCGTAAAGAAAATGATTCACCGCTCAAACTACCGGAGAACACCTCATGGCAAAAGAACGCCCCCCTTTAGAGGAGATGACATTGCGTCAACTACGCAAAGTAGCTAGTGAATGCAGCATCTCTCGTTATAGCCGAATGCGTAAATCACAACTGCTGGCGGCAATTCAACAAGTCCAACGCCCAAAATCCGTAATCTCATCTCAACCCCTGGAGGCACAAGAAACTGTGGAAGCAGCAAAATTTGAATTAGGTACAGAAGATCGTATTGGTAGCGATATTTCTGATGTCGATGAAGGACTTGCTGACTTACCTGCGGGTTATGGTGAAAGCCGAATTGTCCTCATGCCCCGCGATCCTCAATGGGCTTATACTTACTGGGATATCCCCAACGATCGCAAAGAAGAAATGCGCCGCCAAGGTGGACAGCAATTAGCATTGCGGATTTACGATGTTACAGATATCAATTTAGAATACCAACGCCCCCACAGCATTCAAGAATACCCCAGCGACGAACTAGCAAGAGAATGGTACTTGCCAATTCCAGTCAGCGATCGCGATTATGTAGTAGATATTGGCTATCGTTGCGCTGATGGTCGTTGGCTAGTTTTAGCTCGCTCAATTCCCGTCCGCGTTCCGCCAGTTTATCCTAGCGATTGGATTGAAGATCAATTTATTACTGTAGATTTTGAGGAAGATTTGCGCGGTAAGACTCTATACGAATTAGTCCCACCTGCTAAACGCATGGCAGCTAACGCTACCGCAAGTCAACAAACTGCTACTGGTGGAGCTTATGGCAACCAAATTTATGATGATATCTTTGGCATGGCTCAAGGTACGGAAGCTCAAAGAGTTGCAGGTTCAATTTTTGGCTCAATGCAGCAAGCACCTATGCACGAACAAGCTATTAGTTCTTACGTCTTCCCTTCGGGCGTGGGTATGTGGGCAGTGCCTACTGCTTCTGGGTTAACCATGTCTGGGGTGGGAATGTCGGGAATTGGCTTTGGCGCTTCGATGGCTCCGATTCGCCCTCGTCAGTTTTGGTTGGTCGCCGATGCAGAATTAATCGTTTACGGTGCAACCGAACCAGATGCCACAGTGACAATTGGCGGTCGTCCGATTAAGCTCAATCCTGATGGTACTTTCCGCTATCAGATGTCTTTCCAAGATGGTTTAGTTGACTATCCAATTATGGCGGTAGCTGTAGATGGCGAGCAAACTCGCTCGATTCATATGAAGTTCAACCGCGAAACTCCATCTCGCAATACCAACACGAAAGCAGAAGCCGTTCCAGAATGGTTGGTTTAATAATTAACTCTTAATCGCTAAAAAATCCCTGACCTAGTGTTGGGGATTTTTTGTAGCTATTGAGTTACTACTTGCGTAGTAGTTAAACAAAAATAATTGCTAATTATTTGCCTAAAAACCCACCTAACGATACAAGTGGCTAGCCTCAAAATTAATTATTATTTATAAGTATTAATCCTTTTCTGCCCGCAATTAACGTATAATACAATACTCAGTAACTTACAAAGAACTGGTTTAATAACTAGCTAAAAAATATTAAATATATGACACCACAAGAAATTGCGAATACGTTGGTACAACTATTTGAGCAAGCCACTGTGACAATGATCGCACCTGGTTCGTGGCAGATAGAAAAAGAAAACTTACGCTTATTAGTATTGCTATCAGAAGATCAGTCTTGGCTGAGAATATTGCTACCTATTATTTCTGCTCAAGTAGCCAAGCCATTTATGGAGCAGTTTTTGGAGTCCAATTTTGATGATACCCAAGAGGTACGCTATGCGTTGCACCAAGGTGTAGTTTGGGGCATTTATCAGCATAGCCGCGAAAGCTTGCAACCGAACGATTTAATTAATGCGATCGCTCGGTTAGTAACTTTGCATGAAACTGGACTAACAAGTGTCTTTAATCAGCTGGTAGAAAGCCGTATTGGTCAAATCGTTCAAACCGCCAAGCTGCAAGGTCAATCTTTAGAAACGACCCTGCAAACTTTAGATCGCTTCTACGAAGAAGGAGTATTAGGCGACCTCGAACAAAACCCCCAATCGCGCGAACAAGTTTTAAAATCTTGGAGACAGCAACTAGAGCGAATGTGGGCAGAAAAATAGAATGTTATGGATATTGTAGAAATCCTGGTTGATGATTATCGTAGATTTCCAGCCAATCAAACTTATAGTCTTTACGCTCAAGATGTATTTTTTCAAGACCCGTTGAATAAATTTCGCGGCATTAAGAAGTACAAAGCAATGATTGGCTTGATCGAGACTTTCTTTATATCGCCAAAAATGGACTTGCAGGCAATTAATAGAGTCGGCGACACCATTAAAATGGAGTGGGTTTTGAGTTGGAATACGCCCCTTCCCTGGAAACCTCGCATTGCTATCCCTGGCTGGAGCGAACTAAAAATTAACGCCGATGGATTAATTGCTTCCCACGTTGACTACTGGAAGTGTTCTCGCCTTGATGTAATAAAGCAGCATTTTTTAAAGCGTTCAAGTTAAATAGTTATCAAACCTATACCTGTAAAGACGTTTCGATGAAACATCAATATTTTTCAATTTCAACAGAAATAATACTGATGAAACCGCTTCTAAGATGTAAATAAGCATAAATACGTTAAATATAATAGCAATATGGCGTTAAGAAAGCGTTAACGCAAAAACCCTTACATTTCCTCTTAATCTTATTTCTACCTTTTGGTAGTGTAAAACCCAAAATGAGAGCGGTAACATTGACTACGAGATGATTTTAACCTTTCGTAACTGCTAAAAACGGTGATTTTTGGGATTATACCGTCATTTTTAAGTGAAAAATTTAGAAGGCTCCTAGTTTTCATCAGTTCGCGCCATCAAGCGATGCTTTGGACTCAATAGCAACGTTTTACCTCCGCAACATTTTTATGGTTGCACCAATCGCTATTAACTGTATTGAAAACACGAAACCCATGACTACTGTTCAAGCAAAATTTGCAGCAACTGAAACTGCCTTTCATGTAGAAGGATACGAAAAAATAGAGTTTAGCCTCGTTTTCGTTAACGGAGCTTTTGACGTTAAAAACCCCGAATTAGCAGAAAGCTACAAAAACTTTGGGCGCTGTTTGGCGGTAGTTGATCGCAATGTCAATCGACTATATGGCAGTCAAATAGAGGCATACTTTCAACATTACGGCATTGACTTAAGTATATTTGAACTCTCGATTACCGAACCAACAAAAACCTTAGAAACCTTCGAGGCAATTATTGATGCTTTTGCCGACTTTGGTTTAGTTCGCAAAGAGCCAGTTTTGGTAGTTGGCGGTGGATTGACAACCGATGTAGCGGGTTTTGCTTGCGCTTCTTATCGTCGCCGTAGTAATTACATTCGCATCCCCACAACGCTGATTGGGTTAGTAGATGCGGGAGTAGCAATTAAAGTTGCTGTCAATCATGGCAAACTTAAAAACCGTTTAGGCGCTTACCACGCACCAAAAAAAGTAATTTTAGACTTTTCATTTTTACAAACCTTGCCTACTTCTGAAGTACGCAACGGCATGGCAGAATTAGTCAAAATTGCTGTAGTTTCTAATTCTGAAGTATTCGAGCTATTAGCGGAGTACGGAGAAGAATTACTCAATACTCATTTTGGCTACATCGACGCAAGTGAAAAAATTAAACAAGTTGCTCAAGAAGTGACCTATAAATCTATTCAAACCATGTTGGAATTAGAAACCCCCAACTTGCACGAATTAGATTTAGACCGGGTAATTGCTTACGGACATACTTGGAGTCCTACCTTAGAATTAGCGCCTTCTGTACCTTTGTTACATGGTCATGCAGTAAATATTGACATGGCATTGACAGCAACGATCGCCCAACTAAGAGGATATATTACTACTGAAGAACGCGATCGCATTTTGGGCTTAATGAGCAAAATCGGTTTAGCTCTAGATCATCCTTTACTAGATATCGAATTATTGTGGTACGCCACCCAATCTATAACCCAGACTAGAGATGGTTTGCAACGCGCCGCTATGCCTAAACCCATTGGCGAGTGCTTCTTCGTGAATGATTTAACCATTGAAGAATTAGCAGCCACTTTAAGCGAACACAAGCGCCTTTGTGCAACTTATCCTCGCGCCGGAGCGGGAATAGATGGTTATGTAGGTAGCGTTCAGCAATTAGTAGGCACTAACAATGTCTAAAGTAGAGCCTCGCCCGGTTACTCCTTTGGGGATTTTGGTCGAGCAACTAGAAACGGCGTTAATGATGGCAAAAGAAGCTAAAGTAGCAACTCCAGTCATCGAACAGCTACAAACAGCACTGAATCTAGCGGCGGGGATAGATCCTTACATAGAAAAGTGTACTACTAGCGAATCACCGGAACTAAAAGAAATCGCTTTCAATACCCAAGCCCAAAAATGGAGCGAAAAATTTGCGGATGGCGCAACGGGGCGAGAGTTGGAACAAGAAATGCTTTCGGGACACTTAGAAGGACAAGCACTAAAAATGTTTGTTTATATGAGTCGCGCTCAAAGTATTTTGGATATTGGAATGTTTACGGGCTACTCAGCATTAGCAATGGCGGAAGCTTTGCCAGAAAAAGGACGTTTGGTCGCTTGTGAAGTGGATAACTACGTTGCCCAATTTGCTAAAAACTTGTTTCAAGCTTCGCCTCACGGGGCAAAAATTCAAGTGGAAATTGGAGGAGCGTTAGAAACTCTAGATAAGTTGGCAGCTAAGGGAGAGACTTTCGATTTGGCATTCATTGATGCCGATAAAAAGGAATACGTGCAGTATTACCAAAAACTGTTAGACTCCAACCTCTTAGCACCCCAAGGCTTTATCTGTGTAGACAATACCTTATTGCAAGGGCAACCATACTTATTAGAGCAATCCGCCAATGGCAAAGCGATCGCCCAATTTAACCAAATAGTTGCCGACGATCCGCGCACAGAGCAAGTATTGCTACCAATTCGTGATGGTTTAACTATTATTCGCCGAGTGTAGCAACTTAGACGGGCGCACATGGTTTGTGCGCTCCTAAAAATTTTTGATTTATGGAGCGATCGCCTTTGTTAGCATTGTTTCAAAATTTAGGTACTCTAGCCCTACTTGCGATCGCATTTCCCTTTAATTGCATCGTTGTTTTAGGAGCGTTACTAGCTTCTAGAAAACTTCCCCAAAATACCATTGCTAATCCCAAAAACATTTTGATTAGCGGCGGTAAAATGACTAAAGCACTGCAATTAGCGCGATCTTTTTACACGGCAGGACATAGAATAGTTTTAATCGAAACCGAAAAGTATTGGTTAACTGGACACAGATTTTCACGCGCTGTCGATGCTTTTTACACTGTTCCCGCACCACAAAAAGATCCCGATGGTTACATTCAAGCGCTAGTAAATATTGCTAAAAAAGAAAACATCGATGTCTACATTCCCGTATGCAGTCCAGTTTCTAGCTATTATGACTCCTTAGCAAAACCTGCTCTATCTGGCTGCTGCGAAGTGTTTCACTTCGATGCTGACATCACAAAAATGCTCGATGATAAGTTTGCTTTTGCTCAAAAGGCACAAAGTTTGAGTTTATCTGTACCCAAATCATACAAAATTACTCATCCCCAACAAATTCTTGACTTTGATTTCTCGACTGAACAGCATAAATATATTCTCAAAAGCATTCCCTACGACTCTGTTAGACGCTTAAACTTAACAAAACTTCCCTGCAACTTCCCAGCAGAAACCGAAGCTTTTGTCAATAGCTTGCCGATTAGCGAAGAAAAGCCCTGGATTATGCAAGAATTTATAACTGGTAAGGAGTATTGCACCCATAGCACTGTTAGAAATGGAGAATTGAGACTACATTGCTGTTGTGAGTCTTCAGCTTTTCAAGTTAACTACGAAAATGTAGAACAGCCGGAGATTTTGCAATGGGTAAGCCATTTTGTAAAGCAATTGGGCATCACCGGACAAGCTTCTTTTGACTTTATTAAAACCGAAAACGGAACGATTTACGCCATTGAATGCAACCCCCGCACGCACTCCGCCATTACAATGTTTTACAACCATTCAGGGGTAGCAGAAGCTTATTTAGGCGATCGCCTAGATACGCAACCATTACAACCACTAACCGACAGCAAGCCTACTTACTGGCTGTATCACGAAGTTTGGCGGCTAAACGAAATTAGATCATTTTCGCAATTGCAAACATGGTTTAAAAATATCCGGCGCGGGAAAGAGTCAATTTTTGACCCTAACGATCCGTTACCCTTTCTCATGGTGCATCACTGGCAAATTCCCTTACTTTTACTAGATAATTTGCGGCGACTAGCAGGCTTCGTGAGAATAGATTTTAATATTGGTAAACTTGTAGAGTTTGGGGGAGACTAAATAGCTAGTAAATAGCACAACCCACTCGCAAGATAGATTGTGCCTAGAAACCTTAAATAATTCTTTCTTATTATCCTCTAGAAAGTGATCGCACTTTCTTAATTTATTCTTAAATATTTACATATCTTTAATATTTCATTGCCTATATAAATACTTTGTAATGTACCTAAACCCCATTCAACGTAAAATTCTTAGCATTATTGAACCATTGCCGCTACAAAAAGCACTAATAAAATCCACCAACTTAATTGAAACAAGCCAAATTGGTTTAGGCAAAACCATAACAAAAATGTTGCGACTTCTACGCCGCCATCAACCGATGAATGAGATCCCTGGATTTTAAAAGATGGCAATATTTACCGACTTTACTATCTACGCGGCTTAGAAGGTCAAAATCCTTGGTGGACAGTCAGCAAACTTTGCGGCGTTGTTTATCCCGATTTACAGCATTGGCAAGATTTAGGAACATTACTCGCGCCTGAACCTGCAAATTATTGGGAATCGGGTAGAATATCCGCAGGTTGCACTTATAAAGAGAACGATACTTATTACTTATTTTATTCTGCTGGAGGCAACGAAGGCATACATTTAAAAATGAAGTAATTGGTTTGGCAACATCCCAAGACGGGGTGCATTTTTCCCGTACAAACTATTTTTTAAAACCTGAAGACAACACTCCTTGGTACGGGCGTAGTAATTGGACAAATCATTTTCATTGGCGCGATCCTTACATTTTTAAAGATGATAAAACAAATAAACATTATACGTTTATTTGTGCCAGCTTAAAAAGTCCAGGCAATTTTCAAGGTTCGATTGGTTTAGCTGTTGCCGATAAAATTGATGGCAAATATAAAGTATTACCCCCAGCTATAAATATTCCTGTAGATACAGAAAACTGGGCTTACTATCACATGGAAAGACCACAAGTTATTTATAAAAATGGCAAGTACAACTTATTTTTCTCTTGTTTCAAAATGTTAATGAATCCTAAATAGGCGCAACAAAAAAATAATAAAAAGATTACTAATTCATCATTATATTGGTACGTTTCTGACAACATCGAAGGCAATTATCAACCAATCGAGATAATTTTATAGTTAAAGGTATTGAAAAAACTGGAGTGTATGGAACAAACTTTTTGTAAGTCTCCTCCCAACCAGAAAAATTCATTGCTTACGGGTGGTATCACAGACTGCACGCTCTAGGCGTTTCCTCCTTACTAAGCGTAAATGGGGAAAGCGATCGCGCCTTAACAACTGTAAATATACGATAAAGTAAATAAATATTAAAAATTCTCACAATCGGACAAAAATATATCATGCGTGTAATTTTGATGACAGGTAAAGGCGGAGTCGGCAAAACTTCTGTAGCCGCCGCTACAGGACTGCGTTGTGCAGAGCTTGGCTATCGAACATTGGTATTGAGTACCGACCCCGCCCACTCTTTAGCAGATAGCTTTGACTTAGAATTAGGACATGAAGCGCAACAAATACGTCCCAACCTCTGGGGAGCAGAATTAGACGCGCTAATGGAGTTAGAAGGCAATTGGGGAGCGGTAAAGCGGTACATCACCCAAGTATTGCAAGCGCGTGGTTTAGATGGCATTCAAGCTGAGGAATTAGCAATTTTGCCAGGGATGGACGAAATCTTTGGTTTGGTACGCATGAAACGCCACTACGACGAAGGCGAATTTGATGTATTAATTATTGATTCTGCCCCTACTGGTACAGCTTTGCGGTTATTGAGCTTACCTGAAGTTGGCGGCTGGTATATGCGCCGCTTTTATAAACCATTTCAAAATATATCTGTAGCCCTAAGACCGCTTGTAGAGCCATTTTTTAAACCAATAGCTGGTTTTTCTTTGCCCAATAAAGAAGTAATGGATGCTCCTTATGAATTTTACGAACAAATTGAAGCCTTAGAAAAAGTATTAACAGATAATACGCAGACTTCTGTACGCTTAGTTACCAACCCAGAAAAAATGGTAATCAAAGAGTCGTTGCGCGCTCATGCTTACCTAAGTTTGTACAATGTAGCGACCGATTTAGTAGTAGCGAACAGAATTATTCCTGCCGAAGTTCAAGATCCATTCTTTAAACGTTGGAAAGAAAATCAAGAACAATATCGCCAAGAAATCCACGAAAATTTCCACCCTTTACCCGTAAAAGAAGTTCCTTTATATTCCGAGGAAATGTGCGGTTTAGCAGCACTAGAAAGATTAAAAGATACTTTATACGACAACGAAGATCCAACGCAAGTTTATTACAAAGAAACCACCTTAAGAGTTGTTAGAGAAGAAAATCAATACAGCTTAGAACTTTACTTGCCAGGTATTCCTAAAAACCAAGTGCAGCTAAATAAAACGGGTGACGAACTAAATATTACTATTGGCAATCATCGCCGTAATTTAGTTTTGCCTCAAGCTTTAGCAGCCTTGCAACCTGCGGGAGCAAAAATGGAAGAAGATTACTTAAAAATTCGTTTTGCTTAAGGATTGTATTTTTTAACTTTTGCGATCGCATTACTCAACCCAATCATCCTTCGTTATCTAAATTGCTAGAGAGTGCGATCGCTTTTATTTTGAGGGGAGCGTATTATTCTACCGATGCGTTGAACTATAGCAATCGATTAAAATAGTTTCAACCAGCCCGAAAGAGTAGCTATGGCAAAAACATTTACGATTACTCTTCCAGACGATTTAGAGCAAGCATTGACCGCCCAAGCAGAACGATTGAACCAGTCTCCCGAGGAAATCGTACAAGTAATATCACAGCAGTTAACGACTTTAGTACCCTCAAAATCGACACAACAAGTAGAAACAGACCCGCTTTTACAACTCATTGGCTCCCTCAGCATAGATGTTCTTGATTTAGCAGAAAATCATGATTACTATATTGGACAAGCTCTTTGTCATGAGCTAAAAGGGAATGAGTAATTTGTTTGTCGATACGTTAGGTTGGGCAAGTCTTTTTGTTAATACTCAACCTTACTATCCGCAAGCAGAGCAATATTTTCGTTTAGCTGCTCAACAACAGAAAATTATTTATACAACAAATTATATAATTACTGAATTGGTAGCATTATTGAACAGCCCACTTCGAGTTTCTCGTTCGCGGATCTTTGAAATTGTAGATGCTATAAAAACAGTGGCTTATGTTGAGGTTATTCACATGGATGACGTAACTGATTCTGTCGCTTGGAAACTATGCAAAAGTAGAGTAGACAAAGCTTGGTCTTTGGTTGACTGTACATCTTTTGTTGTGATGGAAAGCATTGGCTCTCAAGAAGCTTTGACCACTGACCAATATTTTGAGCAAGCGGGTTTTATCCGTTTACTCAAGTAGCTACCGAAATCTTCTTCCAGGAGATGTAGCAATCGCATTACTCAAAATAATCATTCGTCGCTATCGAGCATTGCTAGAGAGTGCGATCGCGTTTGATCGCTTAGATCCCTAACAAAGCCTATGTTATGTTATCACCAGGTACAGAGAAAAAGCTATGACTGCTTTAGTACGAAAACTAACAAATACCTTCGTTTGAGACAATCAATGGGCGGTCCGAAATTTGTTCAATTCTTTTCACCTATTATGGAAGTCCTCAAAGAATTAGGTGGCTCTGGTCGTCCATCAGAGGTTAGAAATTCGATCGCCAAACAACTAAACATTTCTGAACAAGATAGGACAGAATTACTTTCCGGGGGCGCACCCCGTTTCGACAATCAAGTTGCTTGGGCAAGGTTGTATTTAGTTAAAGCAGGTTTAGTAGATTCCTCAAAGCGGGGCGTTTGGAGTCTCAGTGACAAGGGTAGAGAAATTAATGCTTTATCCTTTGATGAATCAATGACTATTTTTAGACAGATTCATGCAGAGTTTCAAGGTGAAAGAGATGCTCAAGAGAATGTATCTCAGGAAGACGAAACAGTTGAAGAAACGATCGCACCAAATGACACCGCCGTTAGCGATGACTCCTTATATCGTAAGAACTTAATTGAAGTATTGATGTCACTCCCTCCATCTGGATTTGAGCGTCTTTGTCAAAGATTACTCAGAGAGTCAGGGTTTGAGCAAGTAATAGTCACAGGGCGTTCGGGGGATGGGGGAATTGATGGGCAGGGGATCTTACAGATCAATCCCTTTGTTAGCTTCAAAGTGCTGTTTCAATGCAAAAGGTATTCAGGTACAGTATCCGTGTCGCAAGTTAGAGATTTTCGTGGAGCAATGATGGGTCGGGCAGATAAAGGCATTATTCTGACGACTGGAACATTTACATCAGATTCCCAAAAAGAAGCAGTACGAGATGGTGTACCACCTATTGAATTGGTCAATGGGGAGAAATTACTTGATATGTTTGAGAATTTAGAACTTGGTTTAGTGCCGCGCACAACATATAATATCGATTTTCATTTCTTCAAAGAGTTTCAATCGTAAACTTGTAATCATTTGCTAAGTACAGGACAAAAGCTTGCAAATAAAGTACGGGAAAGGGTTTCATGAGAATTACCACATTCTAACCACGAAACCCTATGAATCAGGTTACTCTACTTCGAGATGCTTTGCGCCCTTATCT
>JAESGR010000908.1_pt1 | contig 13009 bp, 16 predicted proteins | sample 9269771 | NCBI WGS metagenome assembly JAESGR01 (sample SAMN15739572, study PRJNA653492) | algae metagenome | isolation source: Chroococcus sp. CMT-3BRIN-NPC107 and co-occurring heterotrophs from well... | place: USA: Clark Mountains Wilderness, California | collected 2010-04-18
TGTAGCTGGCAATATATACCAAGAGCCTACACTTAGACTTCGTGCTACTGCTGTAGGCTCTAGTCAAAACTACGAGCTTAAAATAACTACTTTTGCTTGTGTAGCCTGGAGTTGTCTTTTATCAGAAAGGACAAGTAAACTAGAACTTTCTAGTAAACTAATAAAACATAGTGGATTAATCTGCTTAGATATAGATAAGATTCCACCTGAACTACTCATTGAGCTAAGAGAGAAAGTAAAGGCTAACCCATATACCTTTATCTGTTTTATCTCTCCTAATGGTAATGGGTTAAAAATCGTTATTAAAATAGATCTTGATACAACTTTAGATAATGAGACAATTATCAAACAGCATGAGGTATATTGGAAAGCCCTTGAAACCTATTATGATAAAAACTTCAATCAAAAGATAGATAAAGCCTGCAAAAATGTAGATAGACTATGTTGCTTACCTTGGGACCCGGATATATATGTCAACGAAGAGAGTGATATTTTTTACTTACCTAAACCAATACCAGAAGAGGTCGAATTCGATAAAGGAGATCCCAAGCAGACTATTGTAGATTTTGAAAAGAAGGACAAATTTCTAAAACAAGCACTTAATTATGTAGCCTCCGCTATTGACCAAGCAGTAGATGGTGAAAAATTAACCCTACTTTTAAAAATGAGTGAACTCTTAGGAGGGTATGTTACTGGAGGTTTTCTCACCACTATCGAAGCAAATGACTTTTTAAAAGCTTGCATCAATTCTAAAGCCAATGTGCAGAGTTATAAAGTAGCCTACAAAGCTATTGAAGATGCCATTGAGCATGGCAAGAAAAAGCCTATAACCTTAGAAGAAAAAGAATCAGCCCTTAAACAATGGATAAATCAACAACGTTTTTCTGAACCTGTCGATCCACCTTATACACAATCATCGGATAATATAGATATTGATTGCAATGATACTAAAACAATAAATGACTTAGATATAATAGCCCTTTCTAGGCAAGATGAAAGAGGAGATGCAGAGCTATTATCTCAACTTTGTAAAGGTAATTATCTATATGATCATATATCTAAACACTGGATGATTTATAAAAAAGGTGTATGGATTAAAGATGAAAAAGGTCAGGCCCGTAAAGAAATGATTCATATGCTTATCAGCACTTACCTGGCGCTTTCGAAAAGACTGGATGATGAAATAGTAGAGTTAACAAAAGCAGGGACAGAGCAACTAAAAAAAATCGATCAATTAAAAACTGATAGAGACCATCTAAGATCAAGAGTAAAGATGCTCAATAAACGCAGTAGGATGAATAATATTATTGATCTTGCCACTAGTTACCTTCCTGCTAGAACAATAGACTTTGATCAAAATCCTTATCTGCTGAATCTATTGAACGGCACCTATAATTTTCATACTAGTACCTTTCATCCACATTCTTCAGCAGATAAATTATCTAAACAAATTTCTATAAAGTTTACCTCAAATGCCTCTTATGAAAAATGGTTAGAGTTTTTGAATCTCATCTTTAATAATGATAAAGATTTAATTCGCTTTATTCAAAAATGTATAGGTATTTCCTTAACCGGATTTACAGATTTACAAGCTTTATTATTTTGTTATGGTAAAGGGGCTAATGGTAAAACTACTTTTTTTGCTCTTCTCAAAATGCTATTAGGAGATTACTTTTGCCCAATACCTATTGATACTCTTTTAGTCAAACAGCGGGACTCTACGACAGAGTACCAACTTGCTAAAATGCGAGGAGCTAGAGTGGTAGTGGCTTCTGAAATACCGGAAGGAAGAAAATTACAAGAAAGTCAGGTAAAAGACTTAACAGGTGGTGATATGATCAATGCACGCCAGATTTTTGAAAAGCCTTTTTCGTTTGTTCCTACTCATAAACTCTGGATGTTTGGTAATCATAAACCTATCATTACAGGAACAGACCATGGTATCTGGAGGCGTATTTATTTAATACCTTTCTCAGTGACCATACCAAAAGAAAAGCAAAGGCCAATGACAATCGTACTAAATGAGTTAAAGGAAGAACTATCAGGTATCATAAACTGGGCTATTGAAGGATATAATGATTATGTTCTAAATGGATTAGAACCTCCTCAAATAGTTCAAGATGCTACCAAAGAGTATAAGACAGAAAGTGATGCTCTATCAGCTTTCTTTGATGAGTGTTGTATGATTGGTGAATCTCATTTTTGTACAACAAAAATTTTATTTGACGCTTATATTAATTGGTGTAAAGAAGAGGGAGAATCCTCCATTTTTAGAAGTAGCAGACAATTACCCAATGCATTACGAGAAAGGGGATTTAAGGTAACTGCGGGAAATGCAAATGCTACTACAGTCTTAGGAATCACTTTAAAACCAAAAGAAAATAAGCAGAATAATACAGGAGATGATCTTCCTTTTTAGTAGGTTGTCTTTAGCCCTCTTTTAGCATACAATATTTTAATAAGCATACTTTATAAGTTAGTTTAGTTAAGATAGTTAAGTAGTTCCAGTAAGTTAGTAAAATAGATTTTTACCTTTTTCTCATAGGGAGTTTAGGAAACTACTTAACTATCTTAACTTTCTTAACAAAGGATTTACTGATAAAGGAAGTTCTCCTTGCTGTTTGATCATTCTGTAAGTGTAATCCTTATTTGACTTTAATACTTGTTACAATTCACTTAAAATTTTATGAAAGAAGCTATACAACGAAATAATCGAATCATCTTGATGGTTTTTCTATCAATAGGCTTTTTTATTGGAGGCTATAATATTGGGTTTATGGTAGGCAAAAAAGAAGGGCATGATCAGGTAATGAAGTTAGTAGATGATGTATTAAAGAATAGCAAAGAAAAAGAGAATATACAGTCTATATAGATCTATTTGATAAACCACCTATTCATAGTAAGATCCTAATTCGGATAGAGTTAGCCTCTAAATATCTACAAACTTATTCCTTATATACCTATCATTATCTCATACCTATTGAGTTCTTTCGTTGATTGATAGAAATCTTGGTTCTGCTTCAAATAACCTACCTAGTATTCTTTTACAAAACTAACCTACATCCAATTAAATAGGTAGTTAGACTAGCTTGTTCCTTTTTGTACTTTTCTTAGGCAAGTATTTTTATTTGCATTTAATTATCTCTCAATATATTAGGCAAAACATAGAGAGAGTATCATGTAAAAATGAATAAATTATAAGAGGATAATTTTTACACTTATCACACAAATGAGCTATAGATACTCTTTTTTGTGAATATTAAGGGAAAAGGCAGATATATTTGATAATGCAGTTGTGTTTATTCCTTGATATTCAGGAATACACACAATTCAAAAAGTACAACTAGGGAGTTTTACAAAAGAGGATACTAAAAGAAAAAAAAGTAATATACAAAAAAGTAACAAAATTAGTTTGTTTAGCTTTTAAAAGGTGAAAAATGGATGGGTATAGGATTGGTAATTGAGCAAAAGATTGGTATATTAAAGAAGGTAACAGGTAAGCTTTTTTGCTCCTATGCTACTATAAATAAGGCTAAAATTCACCTAATAAGGCATTGAGCCAAAACAAAACACTTACAAAAGCTACTTTTGAAGTTACCCTAAGGGAGTGGTTGATATAAAAGAAATAAACACAACTCAAAAGAGGGAGGTGTGTGTATACATATGTTATGGGCAACCAAGAAGATTAAATGAAAACAAAACTATTATGTATTTTTCTATTGATGATCCTTTCAAGCTGCATTCATATTCCACATGAAGACGGCCCTTTTGTATCTCCAAGCAAAAACTACACATTGATAGCGGAGGTAGGCTTTACTTCAACAATGGTTCATCTGCTAGTCGGCAATCAGAAAGGGCAGGTTATAGACAAAGTAGATACGAGAGCCAGTGATGTACATAAATGGGCAGCCGGTTGGATGAACCATGGAGACACCATTGTTTTACAAAGTAGTGATATAGGTACACGTGCTTATAGTATGCTTACAGGTAAAATACAAGAAATAGATATATATTCCGATACAGTGCAGGCAAGGGCGATCTTAAGACGCGCAGAACAGTTGAAAGAATTAAAATATAACAACTAACAACTAAAAGGTTTGCCCATAACACCAGCTTCGCCCGGCAACCAGCCCTTCCTCACCACAGGGCTACATCGCAGTGGGACTGGTATGCGGGAAGCCTTGAGCCATTGGCAACAAGCAAAAGAAACAATGGTAGCATTTTTGGAAGCCCTGATCAAAGGTATATTTGAGCTATTCTTTGAGGTGATCTTTGAAGGAATCTTTTTAGGAGGATGTCGAAGAGTGGGTGCTTTACTTAGGTGGCCATTTTACCCTAAATTGACTTACCAAAAAGTACTAAAAAAGAAAGGGAACATTGGAGTTGGTTCAGTAGCTGTTACTTTAGTGATTATTGGATACCTAATGGTGGTTTAGTAGAATGAATGAGAAAAAGGCATGTTGCCAACACTACATCCTGCAACAACTTGGCCGCTCAACAGGACTAAGCTTTAGGCCGTAGTTGTGAGGATGTTTGTACCATTATGGGCAAGCAAAAAGATATGAAAATAATATTTATCATAATATCCATCATTAGTTTCAATCCATTGTATGCCTGTAACTGTGGTAAATTATTAGATTTGAAAGCAAGTCAGGAAAGAGCTATCACTCGCTCAGATAAAATTATCATTGGCGATGTAATAAGCTCTGATAAAGCTACTGGTGTGTTTTCAATTAAAGTTATTGAAGTCTTGAAAGGTAAAGTGACTTCAGATACGCTTATAAATACAATGATGATAACAGACTGCGCTGTGACACCAGAAGTAGGAAGATGGCTATTTTATTTTGATATTAAATTTGGGTATAACTTTCATATTTGTGGGATGTCACGGTCATTTGGACATCCAGAAAAAGTCTATGTTAGATCATATCTAAGCGCATTAGAAGAGCCTACAAAAAAGGTAAAAGATAGAATATATAGAGAGAATTATGTTAGTAAGGTAGAGCATTACAAAGAGCTAGAAGCTATTAAGATAAGTGCCCAGAAAGATTTACAAGAAGAGATACAGATGCTTAGGACTAGATTTTCTAAATAGCTTTGCCCATAACACCAACTTCAACCGACCAGCTGCCCTTTCCAAAGCACAACCTTAGCACAATGGCTCGCCGTCGGGAAGTTTTGAACCATTGTCGGCAAGGGAAAGAGAAAATGAAAACAAAAGTAGAAGTAAAATTTAATCAGGTCGTGAAGGAAGCTTTCCATCAGGTATTAAAGCCATTAGGTTTCAAGAAAAAAAATAATAATTTCTATAAACCCTGTGAAGGTTTTGGCCACATGGTCAACTTGCAAAAGAGTATCTATTATTCTAAAGAGCATCTCCACTTCACCATTAATATAGGCCTATTCCTACCCGAGTTTTATAAAGGATACTTCAAAACTGAACCGCCTGCTTTTCCTTCTGAGCCTGATTGTGTAATCAGAAAGAGGGTAGGATGGCTGTTAGATGGGAATGACAAATGGTGGGATGTAACCCATGAAACGGATAGTGATTTATTGAGTGAGGAACTTAAAACGATAGTGTGTCAAAAAATCCTTCCTTTTTTGGATCAATATCAGAGCAAAGCCGATGTGCTTTCAGCCGTAAACAGAGGGTTTGGAGTATGGACTAAATCAGCTTCTAACATTGCACTCGGAGAAAATAAGTAAGTTGAAGAATGTAAACAAGCTTATTGATCACTTCTTGTAACAAAGCTGAATAAAGATTCGAAATAGAATTAAAGTGGAGACCTTACTGGTTGATAAACAAACCCAGCCGACAACACCAGCTTCAATCGCCAACCAGCCCTTGCTCATTTCAGGGCTACACCGCAGAGGGCTAGTATGCGAGAAGCTTTGTTCCATTGTGCTGCATTTAAAAAAGGATGATTTAGCTTGATAAAAAGACTAACATTATTATTAATCATTATAATGACTGCAACTGCCTGTTGGAGTCAGGTTGTAATTACAGGTACAGTTATTTCAAAAGATGACAAATCCCCTCTACCAGGAGTCAATGTTATAGAAAAGGGAACAAAAAACGGGACAACAACCAAAATGGACGGGACTTTTTCTATAGAGGTAAGTAACCCCAATTCAACATTAGTCTTTTCGTTCATTGGAATGAGGACTAAAGAATTAGCATTGCATGGACAGCAACAAATACTAGTTGTAACCAAGTGGGACTGCAACAAAGATTTTTTTGATTTACAGCAGATAAACATCTATGCTAGTAGCGGGCTAATTAATACCCCTTTTGGTGGAAAAGTTGACATAGCATCGCCAGGGATTTTAGGCGGGGTGATAAAGGGTGCATACAGCTACCAGGCAAATGCAGGTGGTAATAATTTCCAGATCGGACAAGTTGAACTAGCACATTACATTTCCAATTGTGACTTTGACATTGACTTTAGGTGGAGCCATCGGCAATTCTCGCTCGGTGACAAACTGAACTCTATAGCTAATTCCATCGAGACAGACGTGAACTTTAATGAAATGAAGTTGATTGCAGGTTACACCCATCTGCATTTTAATAAGGAAAAGGAAATGGATAGGAATGAGTCATCAGGCGTAGTACTCGGAATAGGTTCTTACTTTAATATCCCTCTTCATCCTACAGCAGTTGCTAAAGTCTCTCTTTATAAAGACAAAATAGAATATCAAGCATCTGTTCAGGGTGGGTACAAACGATTCCTTTGCTTCTTAAATTTTTACAAACTAAGTTCATTTCATGAGATAAGTTTGGGGATTGGGACAGGATTTGGTTATCGATTAAAAAGGCAGAAAAAATAAACGCAGCACAACACCCAACTCAAACCGACAACCTGCCCATTCTAAGCGCAAGGCTACAGCACAAGGGCACGGTGTGCGGGAGTTGTTGATCCATTGGGTGTAATCAATGAATATTAACCCCATACCAAACAATGCTTTTTGAAGTTGAGAACAGACGATACGAAATAATAACAGCAAGTGACGTCATTAGGGATGGTCTAGGTTGTGAGTTGTGGGATGCAGACAAGAATCAGATGCTAGTTGAAATCTTCCGGAATGACAATTTGAAAAAGATACAATTTAACAGTTCGGAAATGGACGTTCCATTTGAGGTAATTGAAAAGCTGATAAAGACATTTGAGGAAAGAGTGGGCAGAGAATTTCAGGATTAAGAGGTTAAATGACTAACACCCAACACCACATTTACCGATAACCGGCCTTGTCCCGACACATTGCCTAACCACAATGAGACCGGTTTACGGAAATGTTTGATCCATTGCCTGTAATTGAAAATGATAAAGAAACTAATCTTGTTTTTCTTCTTAATATGTACTTCTGTGGACATCTACTCACAGAGTTCAAACAATAGTAATTTAATTGCTTATGTTAAGGCAACCCCGGAGAAATACACAAAAGATACTTATTCCCTAGCAACTTACCTTCAGGCAGGAGCACAGAATAAAAAGGAGACAGTAGAATTATTCTTTTATTGGATCGCTTACCATATTGCCTATGATGTGGAGATGTATCAAAGTAGAAATTTCTCAGATGTTACTGTGGTTAGTGCATTAGAAAAACGAAAGACCATCTGTCAAGGGTATGCAGAATTATTTGCTGCTTTATGTGAAGATGTAGATATAAATTGTGAAGTTATCCGTGGGTATGGGAAAGGATTTAGTTATACAGGCAAAAAAGAAAGAGGCACTAATCATGTTTGGAACGCGGTAAAAATTGATAATCAATGGTATCTACTCGATGTCACTTGGGGAAGTGGCCATGCAGTGATGGAAGAGAATCAGATGAAATTTGTTCAAAAACTGAATCTTAGATATTTGTTTACCAAACCAGAAAAGTTTGTACTTAATCATCTCCCCCAAGATGCAAAATGGCAACTATTGAGCAAACCTGTTTCTGAAGAACAATTTCATAGTACTGCTTTCGAAGTAGAGAGATTGAACAGTTATGCTGAAGATGAACAGTAAAAGAATAAATTACTACAGGCAACACCACATAATTTCGGCAACCGGGGTGCTAACACACAAATCTACAGCTTGAACCCTCGATATGCGATTATGTTTGGTACATTAGCTGCTAGCAAAAAGATGATAGAAAAATCGGAAAGCTTCCACAAGTCATTTAATGAAGACTTCTGTACTTACTTGGAGTTTTATTTGACGGAAATCTTTGCTAATTCTGTTGACCAAGAACTACAGAGTTTTTGGTGTGATGGTGTTTCTTGGGCTCCTTATCATAATCATAAAGTCAATCATGAATATTTGAGCTACCAGAATGTATCTGAAAAACATAAAATAGTAACGACAGCATGGATAGGAACTACCGGACAAGACTTATATGAAATGACCATAGAGCTTGGTGAAAATGCTTTAGAAAGATACAAAAATGAGAAGAGTATGATTGATTGTATTCCAGATAAAGAAGTCACCGATTGGATTGATATTGACCCAGAAGGTAAGACAATTAAAATAAGGTTAAAATAAAAAAGCGAGTAGCTAACACTCTGCAAATGATGACCGTGGCATAACAACGCTTTACCTTAGCACAAGCCAACGGTATACAGTTGCAGTTGAGTCGTTGGTGGTAATTAAAAATGGCAAACATAAAAGAATCTATTAGGACATTTAAGGATAAATTCTTGCAACAAGGAATTGAGTTGAAAGAGGCTTTTAACAGCCTTGCAGGAGATGCTATTGTACAAGTTTTTTATTCACAAAATAGAGAGAACGAATCACCTTTATGTATTGAGAAAGGGAATTGCCATCATGTTCCATTTTTAGGGATAAAATTTCTCATGCAAAGTGGAAGAAAAATATTGCTATATGATTCTAATTCTTTCTCTGACTATGGTGGGACTTGCGGAATCGATATCAAAGAATTAGAAGTAATCACTTTAATTGAAGGTCAAGAAGAAATGTCGGCAGACTATCAATGGAGGGATCGGGTAAATGTTAAAATAAAATATACTAAGCTAATATGGCTAGATGATGACGGTTGGGAAGTACCAGGAGAAGTCAATAAATCTATGGGCATATTTCCTCATGGAATAGAAATGAAATTTGAAAATGGACGGACAATTTTTATCCTTGTTGCAGAACCTGACGGATATGATGAAGCAGAAGAGAGGTATAATTATTTGAGAGGTGGAGAAGAGCTTATCATTGCTTTTAATGAAATAGCAGCTAAGAAACAAAAGTTAATAATTGAAGGAATTGATTTAGAGTTATAAATAAGAACTACCACCAACACCTGCTAAGCCGATCACTTGCCTGTCCATACGCACAGTCACAGCAGTAAGGCAAAGTGCCGGTTAGCTGTGGTCCATTAGGCATTATTAAAATCAGAGTAAACAGAATTTATGAAAAACAAGTACAAACTTTTAACAAAAGGCTTTTTGGCATTCCTAGGTAGTCTCCTGATTCTTTCCTGTGGGGAAAAAGAGACAGAACCTGCATTAGACACAGACCTTCTGCGAGGTAAACAATGGCAACTGACTAAAGTGCTTTTTAATGAAAAAGGCTTTTTTGAAGAAGATCCTGTCCCTGCTTGCCAACAAGATGATATAATTGAATTTCAGGCTGATCAAATATTCGTTCGTGAGAATGGGCAAAATCAGTGCTTCACACAGGAACCTAGCAGCGTAGTGAGCCAATGGAGTATCTATCAGGAGCCTAAAACAATTGTGTTTGACCATATTGAATACCAGATCTTGTCTTTAACCCGAGTTACTTTAGAATTACAAAGAGAATTATACGGTAATGATGGACAGGTGACAATACAGTATTATTACACGGCAAAATAGAAAAACAATGCCTAACACCGAACCTACCATCAACCTACTGCCAACGCGCAAAGCTGAGCAGAAGTATGGGTATGTGGGGTTCTTGAGCCATTAGGCAATATAGGAGAAATGAATAAAGAAGAATTTAGAGCAGAGTGGAGAAGTCGGTGGTTAAATTTAATTTTTGATTTAACTACGATTGAATATCAAAGGAAGACTTGGCTTGATGTCACTGGAACTTATACTAGCCCATATTTTTCATTTATTGAGTTCATGTGCTGCTATTTTGATGACTTGTTAGTTGATTCTTATCAGTCCTGTATAGATGAAGGTTTAGTTTTAATAGAAGAATTTGGAGTTATGCAGGAATGGCATAATTTATTGGATAAATACGAGTCTCCTAATAATGAAGATTATAACAGAGAAGCTATATTAAAAGATACAAAATGGTTGGAAATTGTGGCGATAGGGAAGCAGGCCCGACAAAAGCTAGAAGAAATCTTGCCGCCCAAAGAAGCTGAACACTTAAAACAAAGAGAAAACAACATTGCCTAACATTTAATACGAGCGGCAACCCTGGCACAGCCGCGCAAACCTCAGCATGAGCCGAGGGTATGCGAGTATTCAGGCTACATTAGTGGGCATTTGAATATGATAAAAGTAGGTGATGTGATCCAGTTAAGAGAATCTATTTTTCAATCGGAATTTGAAAAAATGGGTAGATATAGTGTTTGGTCCAATAAATATTTATATGAAGACGAATTTCAATATGTGTGCTTAAAATTTTTCAAATTGGGTAAGACTGGCGATATGGCAAAAACCTTATTTGGCTCATCCCAGACACGAGTGATTCACATAGAATATGATGCAGAAGAAAGACCTTGGATTGTAACAACTGATTTATATGAGATAATATTGAGAGAAGCCTTAGACAGTAAAGAAATTTCAATTAAAGCTTACGATGAAAAGAATTTTAGGTCGTTGCAAGCGGAAAAAGAGCTAGTTGAGAATCTAGAACATTTTGAACAAAAATATATGGAGGGATTATTTCAAATCAATGAAAGAGAAAATAACAAGCTTGATATGTATAAATTAGGCCTCCATCGAATGATACATGAAGGCAAGTGGAAGAACGCCCACTAACACCAGCTTCTATCGCCAACCAGCCCTTCCTTACCTTAGGGCCACACCGCAGTGGGACTCGTTTGCGAGAAGCTTTGTTTCATTATGGGTAATTGAAAAGAAATGATTCGAGGACTTAAAAAGGAGCTGATATGGACAGTTATACTGCTAGGAATAAGTATACTATTGGCAGGGCTACCGGTAGGATTTGAGTACGGGAAAGCCTTAGATGTACAAATGCATGATGAGTATTATGTGTTTGAGCCTTTGCAGAACATACTTGATTACTGGCTGTACTTGATTATTATTCGTTATGCCCTTATTGCTCTTAATCAGCTTATTGATTCCAATGGAGTGGCAGCCGTAATATTAGGTATAGTCAATTTGGTATTACTGATAAAAGCCTTGATGGCATGGGCTCAAGTATGGTCCCCAATCCAGGATGAAGGACTAGCCTTTGGGGGTGTCAATGATTCAGACTTTGCCTTTTGGTGGACACTGCGAAAAACGCTCTATACCGGTTTAGTTCTTATCATTATGATTATGCAAGTAATCTTGATTCGAAAGGTAGTACAACATCGTCGGACGGAACAGAAAACAATTGAATAGGAGGAAGAACTACCCATAACACAAGTCAAGCCGATCAGCGGCCTTGCCTCACCGCAAAGCTTTGCCACAAAAGGACCGCCGCCGGTTGGCTTTGTTTCGTCATTGGCAGTAAAAAGTCAAGAAGAAAAAAGTGATGCTTTTAAATCAATAAATAAAAGAATATGCCTTTTAATTGGATAAAATCAAAGTTTGGTTCTACCGATAGGAATTCACAGGGACCAGACTATACTACAATTGATAGCAATGAGAAAGCCATTGCACTTTATCAAAAGGGAAACTTAGTGAAGCTTTACTTAATGCCTATCGAATTTGGTGGTCAGGATATTGCTATGAATTGCGTCTATGTGCCCCAATTTGTGCAAATCTTCAAAGAACGCTTTGACTTGATGGTAGGAAAAATGGTAGAGGAAGGTAAGCAATTAAATTATTCTGCAAGTCCCCAATACAAAGGTAATAGTTTTATTCCTTCTCAAATACTGATCAGTGTCACCGGAGATGCTCAATTCAGCGAAGAGATCAAGGTGTGGTAACATTCCGGCAAGACAAAGATGAAAAGCACTACTGCCAACGCCACATTGACCGCCAACCTGGCTGCTCCGGCGCAGGGCTTCAGCATGTAGCCATGGTATGCGGCAATGTTTGATACATTAGTGGTCATATAAATAAAATGAGAACAAATTTCGAAATAGAAGACAACTATGCAATCCAATTCCAAGGGAATCATATTGACTTGCATAACAACTTCGACTTTGAAGGAATTACAGAAAATGCAATTAAAACAGAAATAAGATTAGAATTTAAAAAATCAAATGGAGTTTGGGTAAGTGAAGGTGAATATGAACAATTGACTTTCAAGTGTAAGAATGTAAGCTACAAATACTTTGAAGAAGGAGATGCCGGGAATTATCCTGAAGATGCAAAATGCTTAGGTGAAATAACCTTTTTTCCTTCTACAATCCGAGACGTAAATAATAGCATAAGTTTGCAAAAAGAGCCAAATGAAAATGATGACTTAATTTTTCATTTTGAAGATGGCAAAATAATAAGAGTGTATTGCGAACATGTTGAATTGATTGTAAAAATTAAAGAAGGCCATTAACACTTGCTAATCCTTCCACCAGCCTGCTCCAGCGCAAATCCCCAGCTTTAGGCTATAGTTGCTGGAATATTTGCTCCATTACGTGCAAATATTGTTAACTTATAGGAGTCAAGAGAGATAAAGTTGATATACGATATCTAAATATTGGATTAGCATCATAGATCATACTGTTGAGCTATTTCTACAGTTACTAGTCCAAAATATTGAGTATAAACAAAAGCAAACCTTACAAAGGCTTTTGATCTCCTTTATGAAGCAAATATTAAAACTGTCATCCTTTTTCTATTTCCTGTTACTGTGCTGTTTATTTTCCTGTAGAACAGATGAGGAAAACAAACCTTTAAACTGCTATATAT
>JAESGR010000909.1_pt1 | contig 12989 bp, 10 predicted proteins | sample 9269771 | NCBI WGS metagenome assembly JAESGR01 (sample SAMN15739572, study PRJNA653492) | algae metagenome | isolation source: Chroococcus sp. CMT-3BRIN-NPC107 and co-occurring heterotrophs from well... | place: USA: Clark Mountains Wilderness, California | collected 2010-04-18
GTCGGGCGCCGGGGCCGCCTGCTTCGCCGCCGGGGCCTTCGTGGCCGCCTTCTTCTTGGCCGGGGCCTTCTTGGCGGCGGCCTTCTTCTTCTTGGCCGGTGCCTTCTTCTTTGCCGCCGTCTTCTTCTTCGACGGGCCGGCGTCGCGGCGGATCTGGAGCAGCTCCGAGGCCCGCTCGTCGGTGATGGTCTCGACCTCGTCGCCCTTGCGGAGCGAGGCGTTGGTCTCGCCGTCGGTCACGTAGGGACCGAAGCGGCCGTCCTTGAGCACCATCGGCTTCTCCGAGACGGGGTCGACGCCGAGCTCGCGCAGCGGGGCGGCCGTGGTCTGGCCCCGGCGCTGCTTGGGCGTCGCCAGGATGGCGAGGGCCCGGTCGAGGGTGACGTCGAAGATCTGCTCCTCGTTCTCGAGCGACCGGGTCTCGGACTTGGCGGCGCCCGTCTCGTCGACGTAGTCCTTCTTCAGGTACGGCCCGTACCGGCCGTTCATGGCCACGATCGTGCCGCCGTCGGACGGGTCGACGCCGACCTCTCGGGGCAGCGAGAGGAGCTGGAGGGCGTCGTCGAGCGTGATGCGCTCGACCGTCATCGTCTTGAACAGCGAGGCCGTCTTGGGCTTGTCCTCGGGCTTGACCTTGCCCTTGCCCTCGGGCATCTCGCCGACCTGCACGTAGGGCCCGAACCGCCCGGCCTTGGCCACGACGTCGAGGCCGGTCTCGGGGTCCTGGCCCAGCACGCGGTCGCCGTTGCCGGCGGAGAGCAGCTCGATCGCCTTGAAGACGTCGAGCTCGTCGGGGGCCAGGTCGTCGGGGATGGACGCCGACTCGTCGCCCTTCTTGAGGTAGGGCCCGAACTTGCCCGGCTTGACGAGGATCTCCTCGCCCTCGGGCGTGACGAAGCGGCCGACGACGTTGATCTCGGCCGGGTCGATGTCGTCCTTGCCCGACTCCACGAGCGCCTTGAGCCCGGGCGAGCCCGGGTTGACGTCGGCCAGCTCCGCCGTCGGCTCGCCGGCGGGGTCGCCGAACCAGAACCGGTTGAGCCACGGCTCCCGGGAGATCTGGCCGTGGGCGATGCCGTCGAGCTCGTCCTCCATCCGGGCGGTGAAGGCGTAGTCGACGAGGTCGCCGAAGTGGCGCTCGAGCAGCCCGATCACCGCGAACGCCGTCCACGTGGGGACCAGGGCCGAGCCCTTCTTCCACACGTAGCCGCGGTCCTGGATGGTCTGCATGATCGACGCATAGGTCGAGGGCCGGCCGATGCCGAGCTCCTCCAGCCGCTTCACGAGCGAGGCCTCGGTGTAGCGGGCCGGCGGCGAGGTGGTGTGGCCCTTGGCCTCGACCTCCGGGCGGGGCAGGTCCTGGCCCACCGTGAGCACGGGCAGCAGCGTCTCGCGGTCGTCGAGGGCGGCATCGGGGTCGTCGGTGCCCTCGACGTAGGCCCGCAGGTAGCCGGGGAACGTGATCGAGCGACCCGACGCCCCGAACTCGGCGTCACGACCGTCGGACGCGGTCGCGCCGATGCGCACCGACACCGACTGGCCCCGGGCATCGACCATCTGCGACGCGACCGTGCGCTTCCAGATCAGCTCGTAGAGGCGCAGGGCGTCGGAGCGGAGCTCGCCGCGGAGCGACTCGGGCGTGCGGAACGACTCCCCTGCCGGGCGGATGGCCTCGTGGGCCTCCTGGGCGTTCTTGACCTTGCGGTCGTAGGTGCGGGGGCGATCCGGCACGTACTCGGCGCCGTAGAGCTCACGGGCCTGCGAGCGGGCCGCGTTGAGGGCCGTCTCCGACAGCGTCGTGCTGTCGGTCCGCATGTAGGTGATGTAGCCGTTCTGGTAGAGGTCCTGGGCCACCCGCATGACCTGGGCCGAGCTCATGCGCAGCTTGCGCCCGCCCTCCTGCTGGAGGGTCGACGTCATGAACGGGGCCTTGGGCTTCGAGCTGAACGGCTTCTCCTCCACCGAGCGCACCGAGAAGGAGGCGCCGCCGAGGGCGTCGACCAGGCCGCGGGCCGTCGGCTCGTCGACCACCGTGACGTCGCGCACCAGGTTGCCCGCGTCGTCGAAGTCGCGGCCGCTGGCCACCCGGCGGCCGTCGAGGGCCACCAGCGTGGCGCCGAACGCCGGGTCGGTCGGGAAGGCGGCGTCGAGGTCCCAGTAGTCGGCGGCCTTGAAGGCGATGCGCTCGCGCTCGCGCTCGACGACCAGGCGCACCGCCGGGCTCTGCACCCGGCCGGCGGACAGCCCGGCGTTGACCTTGCGCCACAGGACCTCGGAGACGGGGTAGCCGAAGAGGCGGTCGACGATGCGACGGGTCTCCTGGGCGTCGACCAGGCCCTCGTCGATCTCGCGCCAGTTGTCGACGGCGTGCTCGATCGCCGAGCGGGTGATCTCGTGGAAGACCATCCGCTTCACCGGGACCTTGGGCTTCAGGACCTGGAGGAGGTGCCAGGAGATGGCCTCGCCTTCGCGATCCTCATCCGTCGCGAGGTACAGCTCGTCGGCGTCGGCGAGCAGCGCCTTCAACCGGCGGATGACGTCCTTCTTGGAGGCGTGCACCTCGTAGGTCGGCGTGAAGTGGTCGTCGACGTCGATGCTGAGGCCCTTGGAGGGCAGGTCGCGGATGTGCCCGACCGAGGACTCGACGTGGAAGTCGTCGCCGAGGAAGCCCGCGATGGTGCGGGCCTTGGCGGGTGACTCGACGATGACGAGGGGCTTGGGCACGCGGTGTAGCGAACGGCATGGCGTGGTGCCGTGTCAACACGCCCGGTCCGGCGCCGCCCGGCGCCACCGGCGGCGGCGACGCCCGCCGGGCACCTGCGTCAGGAGCGGACGAGGCGCTCGATCGCCCGGGTGGCCTCGGCCACCTTCTCCCGGGTCGCGTCGTCGTCGCCCGCTTGGGCGGCCTCCACGACGCAGTGGTTGACGTGCTCCTCGAGCAGGCCGATGCCGACGCTCTGCAGCGCCTTGGTGGCCGCCGAGAGCTGGGTGAGGACGTCGATGCAGTACGTGTCCTCCTCCACCATGCGCTGGATGCCGCGCACCTGGCCCTCGATGCGCCGGAGCCGCTTGAGGTACTCGTCCTTGTCCATCGTGTAGCCGCGCACGGTCGGTCTCCTGTCAGGGGCGGGCGGCCACGGGGGTGGCGGCGCCGGGGTCGGTGGTGGATGTGTCGGGGGCGTGGTCGTCGCCGGTGGCCTCGACGGCGCGGAACCGGCGCAGGCGGAGGCTGTTCGACACGACGAACACGCTCGACAGGGCCATGGCGCCGCCGGCGATCACCGGGTTGAGGAGGCCGGCGGCGGCGAGCGGGATGGCGGCGACGTTGTAGGCGAAGGCCCAGAACAGGTTGCCCTTGATGGTGGCGAGGGTGCGGCGCGACAGCCGGATGGCGTCGACGGCGGCGAGGAGGTCACCCCGCACGAGCGTCAGGTCGGAGGCTTCGATGGCGACGTCGGTGCCGGTGCCCACGGCCAGGCCGAGGTCGGCGGTGGCGAGCGCGGCGGCGTCGTTCACGCCGTCGCCCACCATGGCCACGACCGCACCGCCCGCCTGGAGTCGCGCCACGACGGCGACCTTCTCCTCGGGCAGCACCTCGGCCACCACGTCGTCGGGCGCGATGCCGACCTGGTCGGCGACGGCGAGGGCGGCGGCCCGCCCGTCACCGGTGAGGAGGACCGGGCGCAGGCCGAGCGCCCGGAGGCGGTCCACGGCCTCGGCCGAGGTGGGCTTCACCGTGTCGGCGACCACCAGGGCGCCGCGCACGGCGCCGTCCCAGCCGGCGAACACCACGGTGCGGCCGGCCGCGGCGTGCCCGTCGCGGGCCCTCGCCAGGTCCGGGTGGAGCGCGTCGGCGCCGAGGCGGTCGAGGACGAAGGCCTCACGACCGGCCACCACGTCGGCGTCGCCCACGCGGCCGGCCACGCCCAGGCCCTGCGTCGAGGCGAACCCCTCGACCGGTGGGAGGTCGGCGCCGAGGCGTGCCCGGGCCCCGGTGGCGATGGCGGCGGCGATGGGGTGCTCCGACGCGTCCTCGAGGGCGCCGGCTCGTCGGAGCAGCTCCTCCTCGGTGGTGCCGGGTCCCGCCACGACGCCGACGAGGCGCATGCGCCCGGTCGTGACGGTGCCGGTCTTGTCGAGCACGACCGTGTCGACCCGACGGGTCGACTCCAGCACCTCGGGGCCCTTGATGAGGACGCCGAGCTGGGCGCCCCGGCCGGTGCCGACCATGAGCGCGGTGGGGGTGGCCAGGCCGAGGGCACACGGGCAGGCGATGATCAGCACGGCCACGGCAGCGGTGAACGCCTCGGCCGCCTCGGCGCCGGCGCCGAGCCAGAAGCCGAGCGTCGCCGCCGCCACCACGATCACGACCGGCACGAACACGGCCGAGACGCGATCGGCCAGGCGCTGCACCTGGGCCTTGCCGGCCTGGGCCTCGGTCACCAGGCGGGCGATGCGGGCCAGCGCGGTGTCCGCGCCCACGCGGGTCGCCTCGACCACCAGGCGCCCGCCGGCGTTCACGGTGGCGCCGACCACGGCGTCGCCCGGCTCGACCTCGACCGGCACGGGCTCGCCGGTCACCAGCGACGTGTCGATCGCCGAGCTGCCCGAGACCACGGTGCCGTCGGTGGCGACCTTCTCGCCGGGGCGGACCACGAACCGGTCCCCCACGGCGAGCTCGGCCACGGGCACCCGGACCTCGCGGCCGTCGCGCAGCACCCCGACGTCCTTGGCGCCGAGCTCGAGCAGGGCGCGGAGCGCAGCACCGGACCGGCGCTTGGCGCGCGCCTCGAACCAGCGGCCGGCCAGGATGAGCGTGACGACCACGCTGGCGACCTCGAGGTAGATCTCGTGGCGTCCGGCGCCGCGCGAGGGCAGGAGGTCGAAGCCCATGCGCATGCCGTCGTCGCCGGCGGGCGTCCACAGCAGGGCGTAGAGCGACCAGCCGTACGCGGCGAGCGTGCCCACGGAGATGAGCGTGTCCATCGACGCGGCGGCGTGGCGGAGGTTCGTCCAGGCAGCCCGGTGGAACGGCCACGCGGCCCAGAGCACGACCGGCGAGGCCAGGGCGAGCGAGATCCACTGCCAGTGGTCGAACTGGAGGGCGGGCACCATCGAGAGCACGAGCACCGGCAGGGAGAGGGCGGCGCTGGCCAGGACCCGCTGGCGGAGCGCGTCCTCGGCCGGGACGACGTGGTCGGCGGTCCCGGTCCCGGTCCCGGCGCCGTCGCCGTCGCCGGCGGAGGGCGCCGGGTCAGGTGCGGGCGGGTCGACCACGGCGTAGCCGAGGGCCTCGACCTGGGCGACGAGGTCGTCTCGGGTCACGCCGGCGGGGGCGTCGACGCGAGCGCCCTCGGTGGCGTAGTTCACCGACGCCTCCACCCCCTCCATGCGGTTCAGCCGGCGTTCGATCCGTGCCGCGCACGAGGCGCACGTCATGCCGCCGATCTGGAGGTCGACGGTGCGCGTGCCGTCGGTGCCCGCGGCATGGGGCGCCCGGGTGGTCGGCGTGGTCACGACCCCTCCTCCTCGTGGCCCTCGGCGTGACCGGACGACGACGGGTCGGACGAGGACGGGTCGACGTGCTCGATGCGCTCGGCCGGCCGGTCGTCGTCGATCGGGCCCACGGCCCGGCCGACGCCGAAGGCGGCCCCGAACGCGGCCAGCGCCGCGAGGGCGAAGAGGGCCAGGCGAGGTGCGGTGCCCACCGGCTCAGCCCTCCGGGGCCACGAGGTCGAAGCCGGCCTCGTCCACGGCGGCGCGGACGTCGTCGAGCTCGAGGCGGTCGCGGCTGGTCACCGTGACCACGCCGGCGCCGAGGTCGACGTCGACCTGGTCCACACCGCCGATCCGCCCGACCTCGGCGGTCACGGCGTCGATGCAGTGCTGGCACGACATCCCCGAGACGGCGTAGGTGGCGGTGGTCGACATGGCGGCGGCTCCGGAGGTGGGTGCTCGGACGAACCGAGCGTACCTACCCCCGGGGGGTACCGACAACCTCAGCCGGGCTCAGGCGGCGGCCAGCACCCGTCCCGAGGTGTCGACCCGGGGCGCCGCTGAGGTCGACGGAGCCGGCACCGCGCCGGCCTCGGCCTCCGGTGCCTTCGTCCACGGCAGGGCGAGGCGGCAGATCTTGGCCACGACGGAGCCGAACTGCTCGGCCAGGCCACCGGTGTTGTACGGCAGGCCGTAGCGCTCGCAGATCTCCCGCACCTCGACGGCGAGCTCCGGGTAGCGGTGCGCCGGCAGGTCGGGGAAGAGGTGGTGCTCGATCTGGTGGCTGAGGTTGCCGCTCAGCACGTGGAAGAGCGGGCCGCCCGAGATGTTCGCCGAGCCGAGGAGCTGGCGCAGGTACCACCCGCCCCGGCTCTCCTGGTCGGCCTCCTCCTGGGTGAAGGTGGCCACGCCGTCCGGGAAGTGGCCGCAGAAGATGATGGTGAAGGCCCAGAGGTTGCGGACCAGGTTGGCGGTGGCGTTGCCCACGAAGGTGAGCGGGGCCGACGGGCCGGTGAGCAAGGGGAACAGCACGTAGTCCTTCAGCGTCTGGCTGCCGAGCTTGCGGGCCATCGCGGCGCGCAGCTCGGCGGTGTCGGACCACGAGGTGCGGCCGGCGAGGAGGTTGTCGGCCTCCAGGTCGTGGAGCATCACGCCGTACTGGAAGAAGGTGGCGAGGAGGGCGGCGTAGATCGGGTTGCCGAGGTCGCTCGGCTTCCACGGCTGCTCGGGCGTCATGCGCAGCACGCCGTAGCCGATGTCGCGATCCTCGCCCACGATGTTGGTGAAGGTGTGGTGCCGGTAGTTGTGCGAGTGGCGCCACTGGTCCCCGGGGCACGCCGTGTCCCACTCGAAGGCCCTGCCCTCGAACGCCGGGTCCTGCAGGAAGTCGTACTGGCCGTGCATCACGTTGTGGCCGATCTCCATGTTGTCGAGGATCTTCGACAGGGAGAGGGCGGCCACGCCGCCGACCCACGCCGGCGGCAGGAAGCCGGCGAAGAGCAGCGCCCGGCCGGCGAACTCGAGGCCCCGCTGGGCCCGCACGACCCGCTCCAGGTAGCCGCGGTCGCGCTCGCCGAGGTCGGCGACAGTCCGGCGACGGAGGTCGTCGAGCTCCTCGCCGAAGGCGTCGATCTGCTCGGGGGTCAGGTGGGTGATGGGGTTGGGCACGGTGGCTCCTTCGGTCGTCGGGTCAGAGGTCGACGGCGACGTCGCCGCACGGGACCGACACGCAGAGGCGGATGGGTTCGGCGTCGGCGTGCGAGTCCTGGCCGGTGACCAGGTTGCGGACGACGCCCGACGTCTTGGTGGTGGTGCACGTCCCGCAGATGCCCCGCCGGCAGCCCGTCGCCGGGCGGACGCCGGCGGCCTCGACCGTCTCCAGCACCGTGCCGGTGCCGGCGACGCTGCGGCCGGAGCGGACCATCGTGACGACGCCCTGGCCGGTGTCGAGCGACGGGTCGATCGGCGGCGGCCCGAACCGCTCGAGGTGGATGCGGTCGGCCAGGCCGAGGCCGGCGAGGTGCTCCTCGACGGCCGCCATCAACGGCGCCGGGCCGCAGAGGTGGACCCGGCAGCCGGCGGGGTCGTCGGTGACGGCGGCGAGGTGCTCGACGGAGAAGGGGCCGACCAGGTCGCCGGCCTCGGGCTGGTCGGTCAGCCCGAGCAGCAGCCGGCCACCGGGCAGCGCCGCGGTCAGGGCTCGCAGCTCGTCGAGGTAGCAGACGTCGGCGAGGGTCCAGGCGTAGTGCACGAAGGTGACGGGGCCCTGGTGCCCCTCGTCGACGAGGGCGCGGAGCATGGACAGGACCGGCGTGATCCCGCTGCCGCCGCTGATCAGCACCAGGTGGTCGCCACGATCGGCCGGCGGCGGGAGGGTGAGGTCGCCCCGCGCCTCGGAGAGCCGGACCACCATGCCGGGGCGGGCATGGTCCACCAGGTGCCGGCTGACCCGGCCTGCGGGGTTGGCCTTGACGGTGAGCTCGAGCGTGCCGTCGGCCCGGTGCGGGGAGCCGGCGAGGCTGAAGCACCGCTCGTGCACGATCCCGTCGACCTCGACGCCGACCACGACGTGCTGGCCGGCCCGGAAGCCGCCCCAGGTGTCGTTCGGGCGGAGGGTGAGGGTGACGGTGCCCGGCGTCTGCCGGACCGCGGCGACGACCTCGGCTCGCGTCTCCCTCACCACCCAACGGGGGTCGACCAGCTCGAGGTAGCGGTCGACGCCGTGGGGCGCGGTCAGCCGGTCGACCAGCTCCGAGGCAAGGACCCGCCGGAGCACGCCCCGGGGTCGGTCCGCCACCGGTGCGCCCATCACGTCGACCATCGCTGCCTCCACGTCGGTTGGTGAACAACTGTTCACCAAAGTACGGACGTCGGCCACGCCGGGCAAGCGATAGGCGTCACAGCGCAGCCAGTGCCCTTGACCTGCCCTTCCTCCGGCTCCCGCCCATCGGGTGGCGTGCTGGCGACGAACCCACGCCGTGCGTCTCGTGAACGGCCGTTACCATCGGGCGGGTGACGTCACGACCGCGCTCCGGCCGCTCCGGCGGTGAGCGGTCCCCGAGCCGGCCCGGTCCGGGGCGCGCCGCACCGGGGCGATCGGTCGACAAGGGGCGCACCCGCCGGGCGCTGCTCGACGGCGCCCTCCGCCTGCTCGAGGACCGCTCGCTCGACAACCTCGGCATCCGGGAGGTCACGAGGGCGGCCGGCGTGGCCCCCGCCGCGTTCTACCGCCACTTCGAGCGCATCGACGACCTCGGCCTGGTGCTGGTCGACGAGGCGTTCACGACGCTTCGCCAGCTCATGCGCGACGCCCGGGACGACGTCGACGAGGCCGAGGACATGATCGAGCGGTCGGTGGCTGCGCTCGTCCGCCACGTCCACGACCACCGGGCCCACTACCGCTTCATCGCCCGCGAGCAGTACAGCGCGGTGCCGACCGTGCGCCTGGCCATCCGGCGCGAGATCCGCCTCTTCGCCACCGAGCTCGCCACCGACCTGGCCCGGCTGCCGGTCGTCGACCGGTGGCCGACGCCCGATCTCGTCATGCTGGCCGACCTCATCGTCGGCCTGATGGTGGAGACCGCCCGGCGGCTGATCGACGTGATCGAGGAGAACCCCGAGCGCGAGCCCGAGGTCGTCGCCGAGGCCGAGCGCCGGCTGCGCTACCTCGCCTTCGGCGCCACGGCCTGGCGGCCCCGACCGTGACCGCCCGGCGCTACCAGACCTGGTCGATGTGGCCGGTGCGGGCGCCCTCGATGCTGCGCACGTAGCCCAGCGCCACCCGCGAGGCCGGCACCGTCTCGTACCCGGGCACCGCGTCCTTCACGAGCTCCCAGGACTCCTCCACCACGCCGGGGCTCACCGCGTTGATCCGCAGCCCCCGGGGGAGGTCGACCGCGGCACCGATGACGAAGCCCTCGACGGCGTGGTTCACCGTGCAGGCGTCGGCTCCGAACCGGATGGGGTCCGAGAGGATCCCGGCGGTGAGGGTGATCGAGCCGCCGTCCCGCACGTGGTGCTGGCCGATCAGGGTGGCGTGCACCTGGCCCATGAGCTTGCTGTCGAGGCCGATGCGGAACTGCTCGGGCGTCATCTCGGCGACGGGCCCGAAGTGCAGCTCGCCCAGGGCGCACACCAGCGCGTCGACCTCGCCGACCGCCTCGAAGAGGGCGCGGACGCTGGCGGGGTCGCGCACGTCGACCTGGTGGTCGCTCGAGGTCCGGCTGGCGCCGACGACGTCGTGACCTCGGTCGCGCAGCGCCTGCGAGACCGCTCCCCCGATGGTGCCGTTCGCACCGATGACCAGGACCCTCATGGCTGCCTCCTCGCGTCGTCCCCCGGGCGCCCTCGGCCCGGCGGCGCGGCCACCGGCCGCAGCTCGACCAACCCGGCGGAGGTGCCGCCCTGACGGTCGTGCGGTTCGACGTGACCGAGATCACGCCCCGGCGGCGGGCACCAGGTGGAAGACGCGGAGGTCGCGCCCGCTGCTGCGGACGTAGTCGTCGTAGGCCGGCCAGACCGCGACCAGCCGGGGCCAGACCTCCGCCTTGGCGGCAGCGTCGAGCAGCTCGGCGCGCACCTCGACCTCGCTGCCCCCGTAGGAGACCCGGGCAAGGGGATCGGCGAGCAGGTTGGCCGTCCACGCCGGGTGCACCTCCTGGCCGAAGTTCGAGCCGACCACCCACCAGCCGCCGGCGTCGTCGGGCACGCAGGCGAGCGGCGAGGTGCGGGCCTGCCCGCTCCGCCGACCGGTGGTGGTCAGGACCATGCTGGGCACGAGCGCCCGGCTGAGGATGACCCGCCCGCCGGTCACCCGGTGCAGCACGCGATCCACCGCGGGGACCACCTTCGGACCCGCCCGACGGAACGTCGCGCTGGTGGCCATGGCCCGGGTGGCCCGGCCGATGCGGCCGTCGATCGCGAAGGGTGCCATGGGCCGCATCCTGCCTGGTGATCCGCGCGGATCGCTTGGATTCGAGCCGCCCGACCCGATCCAGGGAGGAGGACCGCGCCTGCGGCCCCTCCCGAGACCCGTGCCCGCCGCCAGCCACCACCGAAGCACCGCCGCGACCGCCTCGTCGCTCCTCGCCTTCACCGCGCTCGTGCTCGGGCCGTGGCCGGGCGATGGCGCGGCCCAGCTGATCTCGAACCTCGGGCAGTGCGCCGCCGCCCTGGGCGCGTCGCTGGCGTGCGGCCTCGCCGCCCGCCGCTGCGCGCTGCCGGCCGAGCGCCGCGCCTGGCGCCTCCTGGGCGGCTCGGCGCTGTCCTGGGGCCTGGGCCAGGTCGTCTGGACGGCCTACGAGACCACGCGGGTCGCGGCCCCGTTCCCGTCGCCGGCCGACCTCGGCTACCTGCTCGCCGTGCCCCTGGCGTTGGCGGCCATGTGGACGCTGGCCGCCCGCTCGTCGACCTCGACGCACCTCGTGGCCGCGCTCGACGGGTTGATCGTCGCCGGCTCGCTGCTGTCGGTGAGCTGGGCCCTCGTGCTGGGCCCGAGCTACCGGGCCGGCGCCGACGACAGCTTCGAGCTCGGCCTCAGCCTGGCCTACCCCGTCGGGAGCCTGGTGGTCGTGTCGTCGGTGCTCCTCGTCATGACCCGGGCGGGACGCGAGCACACCGCCGTGCCGATCGTGCTCCTCGGTGGGGCCATGCTCGTCCTCGGCGGCGCCGACAGCGTCTTCGTGTGGAACACGCTGTCGGGCACCGAGACGCTCGTGTCGCCGGCCGACGTCGGGTGGACCGCCGGGTACCTGATGGTGCTGCTGGCGGCGGCGACGTCACCGCGCGACGCGGGCGGCCGGGCGGCCTCGTGGGCCACCGTCGCATCCGCCGACGCCTCGGCGTTCCGCCGTGCGGTCCTCCCGCTGACCGTCGCGGGCGCCGCCCTCGCGATCCACCTGGTGCGCGTCCTCCGGGGGTCCGAGGTCGACGCCTTCCTCGCCGTCGTCGCCCTGGCCACGGGAGCGCTCGTGCTGGTGCGCCACCTGCTCACCATGCAGGAGAACCAGGAGCTGACCCGGTCGCTGCGTTCGAAGATCGAGCAGCTCACCGAGCGCGAGGAGCAGCTGAGCCACCAGGCGTTCCACGACCCGCTCACCGGGCTCGCCAACCGGCGGCTGTTCACGGACCGGGTCGACCACGCCCTCAGCCGCAGCCGTCGCACCGGGGAGCGGACCGCCGTGCTGTTCCTCGACCTGGACGACTTCAAGGTCGTGAACGACAGCCTCGGCCACGGCGCGGGCGACCGCCTGCTCGTGGCGGTGGGCAGCCGGCTCACCGGGTGCGTGCGCCCCGGCGACACGGTGGCCCGGCTCGGCGGCGACGAGTTCGGCGTCCTCCTCGAGGAGGTGGGCACCGACGACGAGCCGGAGCTGGTGGCAGGGCGGATCCTGGAGGCGCTCGACGTGCCGTTCCCGGTGGACGGCCGGCAGGTCTTCACGAGGGCCAGCATCGGCATGGCCTTCGCCGAGCTGTCCGAGCAGCCCGACGGCGACCACTTCCTGGCCGACGCCGACGTGGCGCTCTACGCCGCCAAGGCCGCGGGCAAGGCGACGTTCCGCCGGTTCGAGGGGGCGATGCGCGCCACGGCCGTCGAGCGGCTCGAGCTGGGCCAGGACCTGCGCCGGGCCCTCCAGCAGGAGCAGTTCGTCTGCCACTACCAGCCGATCGTGGACCTCGTGAACGGGCGGATCGTCGCCCTCGAGGCCCTGGTCCGCTGGGACCACCCGACGCGCGGGCTGCTGTCCCCCAGCGCCTTCATCGAGATGGCCGAGGCGACCGGCACCATCAGCGAGATCGGGATGCACGTCCTCCGCCTGGCCGCCACCCGCGCCGCGACCTGGCGGGAGGAGGGCACCGCGCCGAGCGGCCTGGAGCTGCACGTCAACCTGTCCGGACGGCAGCTCGAGGACGCCGACCTCGCCCAGGAGGTCCGGCGCATCCTCGGCCAGACCGGGTTCCCGGCCCACCTCCTCGTCCTGGAGATCACCGAGAGCGTGGCGGTCGACATCGCCGCCCGCCACCTCGAGCGCCTGGTGGAGCTCCAGACGCTGGGCGTGCGCCTGGCGATCGACGACTTCGGCACCGGCTACTCGTCGCTCAGCTACCTGCGCACGCTGCCCGTCGACGTCCTGAAGATCGACCGGGCGTTCGCCGAGACGGTCGACGACGCCACGGACCACGTGCTCCTGGAGGCGATCGTGCAGCTCGGCCACTCGCTCGGCATCGAGGTGGTGGCCGAGGGCATCGAACGGGAGGAGCAGGCGACGTCGCTGCGCCGCATGGGCTGCCGGCGGGCCCAGGGCTACCTCTTCCACCCGCCGGTGCGCGACCACGACGTGCCGGCGCTGCTCGCCGGGGTGCCGTCGGGCCCGACGGGCACCACCCGTCGCCACCCGAGCGTGCCCCGAGCCACCAACGCCGACTGATGTCGGGCCACGTCACGTCACCGAACGGTCAGCGGCGCGCCCGGTGAACGACACGCCCCCGACGCC
>JAESGR010000910.1_pt1 | contig 12954 bp, 14 predicted proteins | sample 9269771 | NCBI WGS metagenome assembly JAESGR01 (sample SAMN15739572, study PRJNA653492) | algae metagenome | isolation source: Chroococcus sp. CMT-3BRIN-NPC107 and co-occurring heterotrophs from well... | place: USA: Clark Mountains Wilderness, California | collected 2010-04-18
CAGGCTTCGGTGGCCATTTTTCGGTGGCGGGAAGAAGTAAAAACAAAGAGGCAGAGCTCCCCGGCCGCCACACGGCCCAGGCTGTGGTGCACGTGCATGCAGGTCAGCGCATATTTTTCAAAAATAGCTTCCCGGATTTCGTGCATTTTTTCCAGGGCCATTTCTTCATAAGTGGTGTATTCGATGCCGGCCACTTTTTTATCACCGATGCTGTCGCTGCGCACCTGCCCCAGGAAAATGCTGTGTGCACCGATGTTCGTCTGGGTGCTGTGCTTCCCGATGGACTCGGCGATAAAGGAGGCGGGTATCGGTCCCTGTACAAATATATTTTTCGGCTTGCGTTCGCTCATGCCTTTGGGTTTGAAAGGTGTTGCCTCCAGCCGCTAAGGCCGGACCGGAGGCTGAAAATTTTTTTTCCGGGAAAAGAAGTGGCCAGCCACTCCGCCGCCACCCGGCTGCGCTTGCCGCTCTGGCAAACGGCCACCAGTGTAGGTTTGTCAAAGGTATGTCCGCCCTGCTTCAGGTTGCCTAAGGGTATGGACCGGTGTTCGATTCCGTCAAGGGCCGGAAGCTCGTCCGGCTCCCGCACATCGATCACGGTAACGCCCTCCTCCGCCAGCAGTTGTTCGAACTCCTGCGCGCCGATCTCGGCAAAGCCTTCAAGCGAACAGGCCTCTTCGTACGGCCACTCCCGGAAAACTTCCCGGGTCCGGGGCCGGCCGCTTTCCGCTGCTTCCAGCGGGGTGATCTCCCAGTCGTGCCATTCGTTGCGCAGCCAGTGAAAAATCTGCAGGCGGCCGGCCAGTGGCTGACCGATACCGGTAATGAGTTTTAAGGCTTCGCCGGCCTGCAGGGTCCCGATGATACCGGGCAGCACGCCCAGTACGCCGGCTTCGGCACAGTTGGCCACTTCGCCTTCGCGGGGCGGGGCCGGAAAGAGGTCGCGGTAATGAATGGCCCGCTGTTCCCCATCCGCCTGAACATTAAAAACGGCCACCTGGCCTTCATACCGGGAAACGGCGCCGAAGACCAGCGGTTTGCCGAGCAGCACGCAGGCATCGTTGATAAGGTACCGGGTCGGGAAGTTATCGGTGGCATCCAGCACGAGGTCGAAGCCTTCGATGAGGTCCAGGGCATTGCCGTTGTTCATTGCGTGTGCAAAGGGCAGGAGCATGGTGTCGGGGTTCATGGCCTGCAGGAGGCGGGCGGCGCCGGCGGCTTTGGGCTGGCCGATGTCGGCTGTGGTATACAGCACCTGGCGGTGCAGGTTGGAAAGGGAAACGGCATCGCCGTCTACAATGCCGATGGTGCCAACGCCGGCAGCGGCCAGGTACAGCAGGGCCGGGCAGCCCAGTCCGCCGGCACCTACGACCAGTACTTTGGCCCGTTGCAGGCGCTGCTGCGCCTCCGGGCCGAATTGCGGCAGGATGAGCTGGCGGTGGTATCGTTCGGAATATCCCTGGGACTGCATCGGTTATCCTCCGGAGAACGGCGGCAGCAGCGCCACCACGTTTTTAGGGTGCAGGGAAACCGGTTCCGTGATCATTTTTTTGTCGACGGCGATCCGGTAAGGGGTGGTGGCCAGCCGGGGAAAGCGGGCGTGCAGTTCCTGCTGCAGCGCTGCGGTATCCGCTGCTTCCAGTTCCAGCGTACCGGTGCCGGTGATCTCTGCCAGTTGCCCGAAAAACATCAGTTGAATGGTCATGGTGGGTCCTTTCCTGTTTCCTTTCTTAAAATAATAAACTCCCTCAGGCCTGCGTGAACAACAGCTTATACACGGCCAGCAGGAGCACCATGGCCAGTATATTTTTCAGGGCCGCCTGCGGAAAGCGGCGGGCCCCGAAATAGGCACCAGCCAATCCGCCCGCAAAGGCAATGGCAACAAACCCGAACATGTCGGAGCTGAACTGCACGCCCTTTGTCAGCTGGCCGGTAAGGCCGGCGGCGGAGTTCACAAAGATAAACAACGCGCTGATGGCGGCCGTTTCCTTCTGATTGGCCCAGCGCAGCAGTAAGATGACGGGTGACAGGAGGATGCCGCCCCCGATGCCGATGAGCCCGGAGAGAAAGCCGATGGATCCGCCGGCGGCCAGCGACAACGGAAGACTGGCGGTTTCCGGCGTTTCCACTTCGCGGTGCCGGAAAAAGAGAAAACGGGCGATGGGTACCAGCAGGAGCACCCCCAGAATCTTTTTATAAATGGTACCGTCTACCAGCACCAGTCCGCCCAGGAAAGATAAAGGGATGGATGCCAGGGCAAAGGGCCAGAAGAGCTTCCAGCGGAAATGACCACCCCGGTAAAACTGGGCAAAGGAAACGAGCGAAACAAACAGGTTGAGCAGCAGGGCGGTCGGCTTCATCACTTCCGGTGCGGCACTGAAGATCGCCATGAGCGCGAGGTAACCACTGGCGCCTCCGTGCCCGACCGATGCATACAGGAAGGCCACCAGAAAGAGCAGGGGTAAAAAAAGCATCAGGTACTCCATAAGCAATGATTAGTGCGGCAGCAGGTGTACTGTTACCGGTGTGCCTTTTTCACACCGGGTTTGTTCCTCATCGATTTGTATGAGGCAGTTGGCGCGGGCAAAGGAACGCATGCGGTACGATTCCTGGGCGTCCAGCGGATCGGCCGATTGCCCGTCGTAATAACCCTTCAGGAAATGGGTCAGTCCCGCAGCCTTCGTATAATCTTTTGCAAGGGGTGCTTGTATGGAATGCCCCTGCGCGGAAGTGTTGCCCAGGCGGTCCAGTGCCAGCCAAACGTACCGGTAAAAACAGGTAAGGACAGAAGAGGGATTGCCCGGCAGGCCGAACACGGGCTTCTGCCCTTGCAGGCCAAAGAACAGGGGTTTTCCCGGCCGCTGCTTCACTTTATGAAAAACCGTGTGTACGCCGCAGCGCCCGGCCGCAGGCAGCACAAAATCATAGGCCCCTACGCTGACGCCACCGGTCAGCAGCACCAGGTCGCTTTCCTGCAGGGCGGCCTGTAAGATATCCTGCAGGGCCTCCGGGTCGTCCTTTACCTTGTACGTCGCAGCGGGGGTATGACCCAGTTGCTGCAGGGCGGCCTGCAGGGCCACGGAATTGGATTCATAGACCTGTCCGAAGGATAGCGGCTTACCCGGGGTCTGCAGTTCGTTTCCGGTGACGATCAGTGCCACGCGGGGCCGGGGGTGCGCCGGCACCGTAGCAATGCCGATACCTGCGAGGAAGCCCAGGGCCGCAGGGGTAAGCCGGGAGCCGGCCGGCAGGGCCAGCTCGCCTTTGCGGATTTCCGAGCCCTGCGGGCGTACATTGCCGCCCCGCTGCAGGTGTTCGTCTTCAATGCGCAGCCGCCCGTTGACGCTTTGGGTCTTTTCCTGCATCACTACGGTATCGGCACCGGGCGGTACGGCCGCCCCCGTAAAGATGCGGGCTGCCTGTTGGGGGAGCAATGCCGCTACGGTCTCCTGTCCGGCCGGGATCATTCCATCGATCGCCAGCTCGTCAAACCGTTTCCAGTCACCGAAGGAAAAAGCGTAACCGTCCATGGATGATTGCGGGAAGGCCGGGATATCGGCCGGTGCAGACAGGTCGGCTGCCAGGGTCAGGCCGGCTGCCGCTCCTAACGGGAATTGCCCTGGAGGCAGCGGGGAAATGTGTTGGTGTATAAGCGCGTTGGCTTCGCTGGTACTGATCATAAAGCGAACATTGCTCCGGCAACAGAATTGAATGCGCCGGTAAAAAGGTAAGGTACGTTCTTTCCGTCAGCCGCCGATGGTGATCATGCTCCGGTTCCGGATGGCATCGGCCTGCAGCGCCCCGAATTCGTTTGTGAGCTGTCCGCCCAGCTGACGGGCTTTGCGCTGCACGGTCTGGTGGATCAGCGGCAGTACGTCTTCGCCCTGGCGCAACGGGGTCAGCAGGTCGGTTTCGCTAGCAGAGAACAGGCAGTTCTTCAGCTTGCCGTCGGCGGTCAGCCGCATCCGGTTGCAGTCGCCGCAGAAGTGTGCGCTCATCGTGCTGATGACGGCGAACGTACCGGCATGGCCCGGAACCGTGAATTTCTTGGCCGTATCGTGCGGGTTGTTGTGCAGCGGTACAAAGGGGAATTGTTCCGCTACCTGCTGCAGGATCTCCTGCAGTGTAACCACTTTATTGCTGGTCCAGCGGTTGCCGCTGAAGGGCATGAACTCGATGAACCGTACGTGCACGGGATGGTCTTTCGTCCAGGCAACGAAGTCGGTAATCTCACTTTCATTCAGGCCTTTCATCACCACCACGTTCACCTTCACGTGAAAGCCTCTGGCCAGCAGGCGGTCGATATTGTTGCGCACCTCTGCAAAAGAATCGCGCCGGGTGATCAGCAGGAATTTTTCCGGCTGCAGGGTATCAAGGCTGATATTGAGCGAGCGGACGCCGGCTTCCTCCAGCACATCTATAAACTGGTGAATCCTTGTTCCGTTCGTGGTGAGTGTCAGTTCCACGGGCAGGCGGGCGAGCGACAGGAAGATCCGGGCCGCATCCTTGCGCACCAGCGGCTCGCCCCCCGTCAGGCGGATCTTGTCCACGCCCTGGGATACGAACAGCTTTGCCAGCGCTTCGATCTCTTCCGCCTGCATAAGCCGGGAGGCAGGGGTGAAGTCATACTCCTCTTCGGGCATACAGTAAAAGCAGCGCAGGTTGCAGTTATCGGTGAGCGATATCCGTAGGTAATTATGTCGGCGGTTGTAAGCGTCGGTGATCATGGCGCACTGCTCCTTTTTAGTTGTTCGTAGTCTCCTTCCGTATCCACGTCGGTCGCCCCTGCGGGGAAAGGGATCACGACGGTTTCCGGTTCCTTCCGGCGGATAATCCCCCGGGCCCCGGTATCGCCAGTCAGCTCCAACAGCTCCCCGAAGAACCGCCGGTGAAAAAAGGAGGGTGGCCCGAAGGTACCCCCATATCCGCAGGTGACCAGCGGTTTTCCGGTATCCCTGTAAGCGGCGATGAGCCCGCTGAGCAGTTCCCCCGTAACAAACGGCTGGTCGCAGACCATCAGGATCAGTCCCTCCGCCTCCGGTGCGGCCTCCATCAGGGCGCCAACGCCGCATCGGATGGAAGCGGCCATGCCTTCGGTCCAGCCGGTATTGACCACCACCTGCACGCCCGGGTCTTTTACTTCCTCCCCGATCTTTCCGGCACCGGCACCCAGCACCAGCACCACCGGCCGGGCCCCGGAGTCCAGGGCCGCCTGCAGGGTGTGCAGCAGCAGGGGCCTGCCCTGGAAAGGCAGCAGTTGCTTCGGACGGCCCAGCCGCCTGGAAGCGCCGGCCGCCAGCAGCACGATTCCTATGGTATTTCCGTTTTCGATGATCTTTCGGTTTCTGCCCTACAAGGTACGGAAAGCCGGGCGAAGCCGGCAGGACCGGAGCCTGTTAAAACGAACCTTCTTTCCATGCCGGCCGGCCCTGAATAAGTCTTACCTTTCCTGAAAGGAGATTCCTGATGGCGCCTTACACAAAGATCCTCCTCTTTCTTTCCGTTGTGGCAGCAGTGCTTACCGCCTGCTCTTCTTCCCGGCCGGGAGGCCGCGAAGTAACCCGCACGGCCGCTTACCCCCGGGTACTGGCCAGGGCCTTGAAAGACCACCGGTACGTACTGATGCGCTCCGGCGTAGATACCTTCCACGTGACCTCCATGCTGATCGACCGGCAGGGCCGGCAGTTCACGGTACACCTGGCCAAGCTGGATTCGGCGCACCGGGTCCATTTCAATAATTTCGGCTCGCTGCCGGAAAAGCAGGTGCGGCTGTATATGCGCGATTCCGCCAGCTATACGCTGGATGAACCGCACACCCTACCTTTGGCTCGGGTGGCCCGGATTGAATTGGTGGAATGAAGGTTTTTTTTGTAATTTCTGTCCGGGTCAGGCCCCCTTCCTTTCAACTTTAATATTGACTTATGCCCAGATATACACTCCGGATCAATGGAAAGAGCCACGACGTGGACGTGGCCGAAGATACGCCCCTGTTGTGGGTGCTCCGGGACCACCTCGGACTGGTTGGTACCAAGTACGGATGCGGCATCGCGCAATGCGGCGCCTGTACCGTTCATTTTGATGGAACCGCTACGCGGTCCTGCGTACTGCCCGTATCTGCTATCGGTGATGCGCCGGTGGTGACCATCGAAGGCCTGTCGGCCAACGGCGACCACCCGCTTCAGGTGGCCTGGAACGAGGTGGACGTGCCGCAGTGCGGCTATTGCCAGGCCGGCCAGATCATGACCGCCGCCGCCCTCCTGACCGAAACCCCCAAGCCTTCGCTGGCAGTGATCGAACAGACCATGCAGGGACACATCTGCCGCTGTGGTGCCTACCACCGCATCCGCGAAGCCATTCAATTAGCCAGCTCAAAACTTTGATATGTCCAGCAGAAGAGATTTTTTAAAAATGACCGGGCTTACCGGCGGCGGACTGATCCTCGGATTCAACTGGTTCAGCGCCGAAGCCCAGGCACCGGCCCTCGTGAGTGCCGCACCGGGCACCACGGCCACCGTCGGCTTCAACAGCTACCTGTCCATCGGTACCGATGGCGTGATCACGATCCTTTCACCCAACCCCGAGCTGGGGCAGAACATCATGACCTCGTTCCCGATGATCGTGGCCGAAGAGCTGGATGCCGACTGGACCAAAGTAAAAGTGCTCCAGGCCCCGCTCGACACAAAGGCCTTCGACCGCCAGGTGACCGGTGGCAGCGGCGCCGTGCCCCACTCCTGGAAGCTGCTGCGCAATGCCGGGGCCACGGCCCGGGCGATGCTCATCCAGGCCGCTGCCGCGCAGTGGAACGTACCGGCGGAAGAATGCACGACCGCCGACAGCTTCGTGCTCCATGCCAAATCGGGCAACAAGCTTTCCTACGGGGAACTGGCGGAAGCCGCGTCCAAGCTGCCCGTGCCGACGGAAGTGAAATGGAAGGACCGCAAGGACTTCAAGCTGATCGGAAAAGAGATTAAAAACATCGCCAATAAGGACATCACCACCGGCAAGCCCATCTTCGGACTGGATTTTTACCGCGAAGGCATGCTGCACGCTATGATCCAGCGGCCACCGGCTTTCGGCACGAAGATCAAATCGGTGGACGCCGCAGCCGCCAAGGCGATGCCCGGCATCATCGACGTGGTGACCTTTAAGAACAACGTGGCCGTGGTGGGCAAGTCCACCTGGGAGATCCTGAAAGCCCGAAAGGTCCTGAAGGTCGAATATGAAAAAGATACCGCCATCGAAAGCACGGCCGACCATGACCAGCTGTTCAAGACCCTGCTGGACACCGGAACGCCCACCGTGCGCCGCAAGGACGGCGATGTGGATACCGCCTTCAAGGCAGCCGCCAAAGTGATCAAGGGTGAATACCAGTGCCCCTTCATTTCGCACAGCCCTATGGAGCCGATGAACTTTTTTGCACACGTGCGGGCCGATGGTGTGGAACTGGTGGGTCCTACGCAGACACCGGCCGCCGCACGCACGGCCGTTTCCAAACTGCTGAACGTGCCCGAAGATAAAATCACCGTGGAGATCACCCGCCTGGGCGGGGGCTTCGGGCGCCGCCTAAAAACGGATTTTGCTACGGAAGCCGCGGAGCTCTCCAGCCTTATCAAGGCACCGGTAAAAGTGACCTGGACGCGCGAGGACGATATGACCGGGGGCAGTTACCGCCCGGCCGTGCGTTACCGCTTTGAAGCCGCGCTGGATGCAAAAGGCAACCTGACCGGTTACAAGCTGCGGGGCGTAGGCATCAACTCCGGCAACCCCACAAGGGAAGACAATTTTCCTTCCGGTGCGGTGGACAACCTGCTCATTGATTCGGTAGAGCACAGCTCCCCGATTACCACCGGGGCCTGGCGGGCACCCATCACCAATTTCCTCGCGTTTGCCGAACAGGCTTTCCTGGACGAGGTGGCGCAGGCCGCGGGCAAAGACCCGGTACAGTTCCGCCTCGAGTTGCTCGAAAAGGCCAAGCGCGCCCCCGCAGGCGCAGTCAAATACGACATCGACCGCATGATCGGCGTAACGAAGCTCGTTGCCGAAAAAGCGGGCTGGGGCAAAAAGAAAGGTGTATCGCAGGGCTTCTCGGTGTACTTCTCGCACCGGTCGTACGTAGCGCAGGTGGCCGAAGTGGTAATGAAAGAAGGTAAACCCTCGGTAAAGAAAATATACGCGGCCTCCGACTGCGGCCAGGTAGTGAACCTGAGCGGCGCCCGGCAGCAGGTAATGGGCGGTATCGTGGATGGCCTGGGCCATGCCCTCTACAGCAAACTGTCGTTCAAGGAAGGGCGGCCGGAGCAAAAGAACTTTGATACGTATCGGCTCATCCGCATGATGGAGATCCCGGAAATTGAAACCTATTTCGTGGAAAACGGGATTGATCCTACCGGACTGGGCGAGCCTGCCCTTCCGCCTACGGGCGGAGCGGTGGCCAATGCCATTTTTAAAGCTACCGGTAAGCGCCTGCGCAATCAGCCCTTTGTGGACGATGCCCTCTTCAAAGGAAAGCCGGCCGCACCGGCTGCCAAAAAAGTAAAGACAGCCTGATTCGCATATTCCAAAGTACTATGCCAGAGCCCAGGTCCCCGGACCCGGGCTTTTTTTATGGGATAAGCCTGCAAGGATGATTGTTGGGCATTCCTTGATTCGGGATTCCCCGATTTACCTGGGGATGGTGCCCCTTACCGATACGGCACAGTTTTTTGATTATTTCCGGTGGTGCCCGGTTCGGCATGTATGCATGCCCGGTTCGAAGCACCGCTATTTATTCAAACTAAAAAAACAAACGTCATGGAAAACAATCGGGATAGGGATGATCTTCGCGATGATCTTCGCGATGACCACACCGAAAACAACCGCATGGAAGAGCCGACGGGACTGGGCAGCCAGACCACCAACGAAGTGATCCGCGCCGCCAATGGCGATCCGGACATGGACCTGAACGACATTCGGCCTGATCAGTCCGGTGACCTGGGAACCGGCCGTACCGGTGCAGTAGGCGACTACGGCATGGATACCACGCAGGGTATGAGCTACAATCCGAACGACACTTCGGGCGTACGCAGCGGCGGCATCACCGACATGGACGACCAGACTGCAGGCGGTGCCGGCGCCAACACTGGTGCCCGTCAGGGCCTGGGCTCGCACCTGATGCCGAAAATGGGTACTACCGGCAGCGATTTCGACGGACAGGACAAAACCTCATAACGCAGGAAACCTTATTGTTTCCTTTCTTATACAGGCCTTGCTGCCGTGTGTGACCACATGGCGGCAAGGCCTGTTTTTTGGTAGATCGCCCTGGCTGCCCGCTGTCAGGAAAGCGCTTCAGGCGGGGGCATCCCGGCCGGCTTCGACTTGTCTTCCGGCAGCGGTATGAACACTTCATTATCGTTCGGGGGCAGCAGGATGCGGCCTTCTTTCCAGTCGGATTTTGCCTGTTCGATCCGTTCGCGGCGGGAGGAAACAAAGTTCCACCAGATGAACCGGTCGCCCAGGGGTTCTCCGCCCAGCAGCATCAGGGTTGCTTTTTCCCTCGCCCGCAGCACCGGGTCCACGCCGCGGTTGAATACAAGCATTTGTCCCTGCCCGTAACTGCGGCCCGCTACTTCCACGCTGCCTTTGGCCACGTATACGGCGCGTTCGGCATGTTCGCGGGGCAGCCCGAATACGGCGCCTTCCTGCAATACGGCGTGCAGGTAAAAAAGCGGCGACGAGGTCTTGACCCCGTTGCTCAGTCCATAGGCGTTGCCGGCGATCAGCCGCATCCAAACGCCCGTGTCGGTAAAAACAGGAAGCTGATCCACTGTGTAATTTGCAAAAGAAGGCGCGGCCTCCTCGTCTTTTTCCGGGAGGGCTACCCAGGTCTGGATCATCTCCAGGTCGCCGCCGGCCAGCACAGCCGGATCCTCGAAGCGTTCGGAGTGGGCAATGCCGCTGCCGGCCGTCATCCAGTTCACTTCCCCGGGCCGGATCACCTGCTCTACACCAAGGCTGTCGCGGTGCGTTACTTTTCCTCCGAAAAGATAGGACACGGTGGAAAGTCCGATATGCGGGTGGGGCAATACATCAATGGAAGTGCTGGCCGGCGGGGGGGCTTCCACGGGGCCCGCATGGTCCATGAAAATAAAGGGCCCTACCATGCGGCGCATCCGGAAGGGCAGGATCCGGCGCACATTCATTCCATCACTGATAGCGGCCTTGCGGGCTTCTATGACCAGGTCAAGCATCTGTCTGTGGTTTTGGTTAAAGCTAGCGAATGATGTACGATTTGCGATGTACGGTGTACGGTGTTTTATTTCTCCTCCAAGGCTATCCGTTTTCCATCAGCACCATCAGTACAATCGGCGATTCATCAGCGCCATCAGCGTCCCATCAGCGGCATCTGTGATTTTTTGTATTTTAAAGGGACCAACCGGCTGTTCGGGGTTTGGTGTTGTAAAGCACCGGTGCTTCCTGCGAAATATACCTGCCCTTGCGGATCCTTAAAACCTGCTGCTTATGCCTGCCTTAAAACTGATCCTTGCCTCCAAAAAGCGACTGAAAGAAAAATACGGTCCGGACTTTAAACAGCTGCAACAGCTCTTAAGGGAGTGGATGGCTGCCGATACCGCAAAGGGACTGCGCGCCCGGCTGATCTATATCGATGAAGCGGCTTCCCTGCGCAGCCTGCAAGCAGCTGGTGGATGCCCTGTATAAAAAATTGCAGCCGGCCTATATCGTACTGTTCGGTGCCGGGGATGTGTTTCCCTTCCAGGAGCTGCGCAATGAACTGTACCACCCGGAAAACGATCCGGATGAATGGGTGGCGTCCGACCTGCCTTATGCCTGCGAAGCACCCTTCAGCAAGGACGCGTTTGCCTTCATAAATCCTACACGGGTGGTGGGAAGGCTGCCGGACATTCCCAACCGTGCGGACCTCCCTTACGTGGCAACGCTGATCCGGAACAGCATCCGGCAAAGACCGCTGCCGGTAAAAAAGTACCAGGACTATTTTGCCGTTACGGCGCAGGTATGGACGGAATCCACGAAAGAAACCCTTCAGAACCTGTTTGGTGATTGCAGTAAATTGCTGGATTGCCCGGATAACGGGACGGGCTACCCGAAAAAGCAGCTGAAGCCTTTGTCCCATTTCTACAACTGCCACGGCGCTTTCCTCGATCCCAGCTATTACGGGGAACAAAACGATGAATACCCGGTAGCGCTGAACGCACACTCCGACCTGGTGAAGAAGGTGGCCTTTGGAACGGTAGCGGTCGCAGAGTGCTGTTACGGCGCGCAGGTAATGGACCCCGTGCATGAGGGAAAAAGCATTGCCACCACCTACCTGGGCGAGAACGCTGTGGCCTTTATGGGCAGCAGTACCATTGCCTACGGTCCGCCCAGCGGCCAGGGCCTGGCGGACCTGATCTGCCAGTATTATTTCCAGGCGATCCTCTGCGGTGCCTCTTCCGGCCGGGCCCTGCTGGAGGCCCGCCAGAAATTCCTGAACGCCAGTGCGCCCACGCTCGATGCCCACGAGCTGAAGACGCTGGCGCAATTCCATATCCTGGGCGATCCCGCCCTCAGCCCGGTCCGGGAACCGGTGGCCCGCACCGCTGCCTCTTCCGTGGAAAACCGCAGGTTGAATTTATTTACCAAGGGCATGGGCCTGGGGCGAACGATCCAAACCCCGCGTAAAGTGGAGGGGAACCGGGGGGAGCGGGGAAAAGAAATAGCGGAACTGGTGCGCCGGTCCGGATTTTCGGGCACGCCGGAGATGGTGTTCGAAACCGGCCCGGGGGCGGCGCTGCACGAAGGGGGCAAAAAGCCTTAGGCGGAACGGTCCGGTTTCATACCTTTCAAAAGAAATTGCCTTCCACCGGAAAGGTAAACCGCATTGAGGCCTTAGTGATCAAAGAGTCAGGAGGTGGGGTGCTGGGGTGGAGGCAGTATGTCAGCCGATAAGTTTACCGTATGATCCTGAGAGGTATCGTGGTGGAAAAGCCGTTTGGGCGCGGGTCTAAAAGTGACTCCGTGCGCATCTACCTGGAAACAGGCGAAGGCGCCGTGCTGCTCCGCCTGCCCGGACCCCTTTCGTTTGGGGTCACCCGGTCCCCCGCGTCCGGCAAGGGGGCAACTTCCGCCCGTTCATCAGATCCTCCATCTTCCGGATCTTCCGCCCCCGCAGCATCCTTCATCGGCCGACGGGTGGAAGTGGAAGGGGAGCTGCAGCAATACCTGTTCCTCGTCACCCGGATCACGCCCCTGGAGGATGAAGAAAAAGGCAATGATCCCGGCACGGCATAAATAAAAGCCCCGGCGCTGAACGAGTGGCGGGGCTTTTGCCTGTTGCTGCAAAAAAAACTAGAACTGGAAGTAAATGAACGAATCGCTGCTTTTCTGGCTGAGGACCAGCAGGATCAGCATAATGGCCCAGGCAGCGCCCACCAGCCCCCATTTTTTCGTACCGATCAACTCCGTGATGCTGCGGTTCCGCAGCTGCCAGTGCGCCCCCAGGAGCAGCACCGTAACCAAAGCCACTTTGATCAGGTCGAGGGTAGGCAGCAGCGCCGTTCCTTCCGCACCCGCGCCAAACAGGGCGGCCAGCAGGTTCCAGGCCGTAGTGAAATCGGCCGCCCGGAAGAAGATCCAGGTCACATTCACCAGGAAAAAAGTAAAGAGTGCTTTCAGGAACAGCGGTGCCGCAGGCAACTGCTGCAGCGAAGGCGTCCATCCGGCCCGAACCGTTACGACCTGTGCTGCGGCCGGCACGGGTTCCGGGCGGCCGGAAGAGGCGGTCCGGGTCTGCAGCCATTTCTCCGCGCAGAGGTAGAGTCCGTGCAATGCGCCCCAGACCACGAAGGTCCAGGAGGCGCCGTGCCAGAGCCCGCCGAGCAGCATGGTCAGCATAAGGTTGATGTAGGTGCGTCGCGCCCCCTTGCGGTTGCCGCCCAGCGGAATGTACAGGTAATCGCG
>JAESGR010000911.1_pt1 | contig 12947 bp, 13 predicted proteins | sample 9269771 | NCBI WGS metagenome assembly JAESGR01 (sample SAMN15739572, study PRJNA653492) | algae metagenome | isolation source: Chroococcus sp. CMT-3BRIN-NPC107 and co-occurring heterotrophs from well... | place: USA: Clark Mountains Wilderness, California | collected 2010-04-18
GTCGCCGGCACGGCCACGATGGATGCGCGCCGGAAACGAACGATTGCTTAGTGCTTGACGCCCGACGCCGCGCCCGCCGGCGTGGTCGCCTCGGTGCCATGCTTTTCGCCGCTCATGTCCACCTTGTCGCCGGCACGCGAGATGACGAAGAGGACGAGTCCCGCGAAGACGATGAAGCCGACGACGATTTTCCACATGGTGCTGGTCTCCTGGGGCCTGTTCGAATGAGGGCGCATTGTTGGCGCAGCCTCTGACGCCGATCTGACAGCGGCTTCAGGTGCGGGTCTTGCCGGTGGCGACCGCGGCCGCCTGCTCCCACGCGCCGCTCGCGAACCACGCATCGCCTTCGAGGCAGGCACGCAGCATCGGCAGGCCGTCGAACCCCCAGAACAGCCGTCCGTCCACCTCCAGCGTCGGCACGCCGAACAGGCCGCGCGCGATGGCGGCATCGGTGTTCGCCTTCAGTTCCGCCTTCACTGCATCGCTGGCCGGATCGCGTGCGGGCTGCAGCAGCGCGCGCAGTTCCGCCAGGCGCGTCGCATCCGCCGCGTCGCCGCCGCCGCGCCACACATGGCGGAACACGGTTTCCGCCACGTGGCGGTTGACCACGCCGCCACTTCCGCAGGCGAGCGCGAGCCGCAACACGCCCAGCGGATTGAAGGGGTGCGCGGCCGGCATCTGCATCGGGATGCCATGCGCATGCGCGAGCCACAGCACCTGGCGATAGGTCCAGTCCCGCTTGGGGGCCACCTCGGCGGGCCCGAGCTGGCCGTGGTGCTTCAGGAAACCGGCGAACAGCACCGGCCGGTACTCCATCTCGTAGCTGAGGCCCTTCAGCGCCTCGGGCAGCTTCTCGAAGGCGAGGTAGGCATAAGGCGAGATGAAGTCGAAGTGGAAGGTGATGTGCTTCATGGCTCCTGCGCGCGTTGCACCAGCTGTTCCCAGATCTCCCGCTTGCGCTCCTCGCCGGCACGGCTCCAGTCCGCGATCTCGTCGAGCGTGCGCCAGCAGCCTTCGCAAAAGCCCGTGTCCGGGTTCATGCGGCACACCGAAATGCAGGGCGAAGGCAGGAACGGCCATTCGTCCAGCGACTGCGCCTTTTCCAGCAGCAGGTCGCGCGCGGAATTCATGCGACCGGCTGCACGACGTCGGCCACGGGCGCGCCGGTGAGCTTTTCCAGGTCCTGCGGCCGCAGCTTGAAGACGCCGTGCGGATGGCCCGCGGCGGCCCAGACTTCGTCGAAGCGGAACAGCTCGCGGTCGATCAGCGTCACCGGCGGCTGCGCATGCGCGATGGGCGACACGCCGCCGATGGAGAAGCCGGTCTTCGTCTTCACGAAGTCGGCGTCGGCGCGGCCGGTCTTTCCCACGATCGCGTCGACCTTCTTCTCGTCGACGCGCCGGTCGCCCGAGGTGATCACCAGCACCGCGGCGTCGTCCGACTTGCGGCGGAAGATGATGCTCTTGGCGATCTGGCCCACGGCGATGCCCAATGCATCGGCCGCCTGCTGCGCCGTGCGGGCGGCGTCGTCCAGCATCACCGGCGCATGCGGATGGCCGGCGTCCTGCAAGGCGCGGGCGACGCGCTGCACGCCTTCGGGGAGGGATTGAAGTTCAGCGCCACACATGGGAGTTCCGTCATTCCCTCTTGTTCAACAACGCCGTCGCCGCGCGCGAGTTCGGCTTGCGGCCCAGGAAGTCGCTGATGTACTTGCCCGCGTCCACCAGCCGGTCGAGATCGATGCCGGTGTCGATGTCCATGCCGCGCAGCAGGTACACCACGTCCTCCGTTGCCACGTTGCCGGTCGCGCCCTTTGCGTAGGGGCAGCCGCCCAGGCCCGAGACCGAGGCATCGAACTGCCAGACGCCCATCTCGAGGCAGGCGACCGTGTTGGCCAGCGCCAGGCCGTAGGTGTCGTGGAAGTGGCCGGACACGTCGTCGATGGCGAAATGCCGGAGGGCGGCATCCATCGCCTTCTGCACTTTCGGCGGCGTGCCGGTGCCGATGGTGTCGGCCACGCCGCAATGCTGCACGCCGATGTCCTTCATGAGCCGCGCGACCAGTTCCACGCGCCCGGGCGCGATCTCGCCCTCGTAGGGACAGCCCACCGTCGTCGAGATCACGCCGCGCACGTGGATGCCCTGCTTGCGCGCCGCGTCCACCACCGGCGCGAAGCGCTCGATGCTCTCGGCGATGGAGCAGTTGATGTTGCGCTGGCTGAAGGCTTCGCTGGCCGCGCCGAAGACGACGATCTCGTCCGGCTTCGAAGCCAGCGCCGCCTCGAAGCCCTTCATGTTGGGCGTGAGCACCGAGTAGCGCACGCCGGGCCGGCGGCGGATGCCCGCCATGACTTCGGCGTTGTCGGCCATCTGCGGTACCCACTTGGGCGACACGAAGCTGGTCACCTCGATGTCCTTCACGCCCGCGTCCTGCAGCCGGTGCACCAGCTCCACCTTCACGGCGGTCGGCACGGGCTCCTTCTCGTTCTGCAGCCCGTCGCGCGGGCCCACGTCCACGAGCTTGACTCTGCTGGGGTACTTCATGCCTTCAATATCCTCGATTGCGGTCGACCACGCCGGCGATGGGCTCTCCCTGCTGCAGCGCGCGGATCTTGCCGGCGATCTGCGCGATGCTCTCGTCGCGCAGCGTGCGCGCCGAGGTGTGCGGCGTCACCCGGATCTTCGGATGGCGCCAGAAGGGATGGTTCGCGGGCAGCGGCTCGGTGCGGAAGACATCGAGCACCGCGCCCGCCAAATGACCGCTGTCCAGCAAGGCCAGCAGGTCCGCGTCCACCAGGTGGCGGCCCCGCGCGACGTTGATCACCAGCGCACCCGGCAGCAGGCGGCCCAGCGTGTCCCGGTCCATGATGTTCTCGGTCTCGGGCGTGAGCGGCAGCAGGTTGACCAGCACGCGCGTGCCGCGCAGGAAGGCGTCGAACTGCGCTTCCCCGGCGAAGCACTCCACGCCAGCGACCTCTTTCGCGCTGCGGCTCCAGCCGCGCACCGGGAACTCGAAGGCGGCGACCGCCTGCGCGACGCGCTGCCCCAGCACGCCCAGGCCCATGATGCCCACCGGGTAGTCGGCGCGAAGCCGGGGCCGGCGGAAGTTCCAGCGGAGCTCGTTCGCGTCCTGTTCATAGCCGTCGAACTCGCGAAAGTGCCGGATCAGCGCGTGGCAAACGTACTCGGCCATCTGCACCGACATCCCGGCGTCGTCCAGCCGCACGACCACGGCATCGGCGGGCAGCCGCAGCTTCATCAGCGCGTCGACACCGGCGCCGATGTTGAAGATGTGCCGCAGCTCCTGCTGCTCGTCCAGGAACTGCTGGGGCGGCGCCCACACCACCGCCGCCTGCGCACGCGGCGCGCCGGGTTGCCATTCCTCGACCTCCCATCCGGGAAGGGCGGCACGCAGGCCGGCGAGCCAGGGGGCAATCTTGGTGTCGGTGCAGCAGACGGTGAGGCGGGGCATGGCGGCTATTGTGCGGGAGGCTTGACGCTGCACCGGGGCGGGTGCGAAGCTGGCAGGCCAACGAACCAGGAGACACCATGGCACTGCATCCCGTCCTGCGCGGCACCTGGCTGGCCCTCATCGGCCTGCTGCTCGCGGCTTGCCAGGCGCTCGCCGCCGACTTCCCGGCCCCGAAGCACGGCACCTGGGTCGTGCGCGACTTCAAGTTCCACACCGGGCAGGTGCTGCCGGAACTCAAGCTCGCCTACAGCACGGTGGGCGAGCCGACGGGCGAGCCGGTGCTGGTGCTGCATGGGACCACGGGCTCGGCCGCTTCGATGCTGGGCCCCAACTTCGGCGGCGAGCTGTTCGGCGCCGGGCAGCCGCTGGACGCCGGCAAGTACTACATCATCCTGCCGGACGCGATCGGCACGGGCCGCTCGAGCAAGCCCTCCGACGGCCTGCGCATGCAGTTCCCGAAGTACAACTACGACGACATGGTGCAGGCGCAGTACCGGCTGCTGCGCGAGCACCTGGGCATCAGGCACCTGCGGCTGGTCATCGGCAACTCCATGGGAGGCATGCAGACCTGGATGTGGGCGCAGAAGTACCCCGGCTTCATGGACGTGGCGGTGCCGATGGCCTCGCTGCCCACGCCCATGTCGGGGCGCAACTGGATGCTGAGGCGGATGCTGACCGAATCGATCCGGCGCGATCCCGCCTGGAACAACGGCAACTACACGACGCAGCCCCCGAGCCTGCAGTTCGCATCGATCTTCTTCGCCACGGCCACCAACGGCGGCAACCATTCGTACATGAAGGCCGGCCCGGACCGCGCCAGGGCGGATGCCGCACTGGAGGCGCGCCTGAAGGCCAGCTTCGCCGGCGACGCCAACGACCACCTGCTGCAGTGGGAGTCCTCCGGCGACTACGACCCGTCGAGCGGCCTCGAGAAGATCACGGCCACGCTGCTGGCGATCAATTCCGCCGACGACGAGCGCAACCCGGTGGAACTGGGCATCCTGGAGCGGGAGATCCGGCGGGTGAAGAACGGGCGGGCGCATGTCATTCCGGTGAGCGAGCAGACGCTGGGGCATGGGACGACGGGGAATGCGCGATTCTGGAAGCAGGAACTGGATGCGTTGTTGAAGTCGTCGCCGCGGTTGCCGGCGCCTTGACCGTTGGGGTGCGCTTCGCGCAACCCAACCTACCCGGCTTCGTAGGTTGGGTTGCGCGCAGCGCACCCCAACGTTTCACGCGCCCAGCTTCAACAACTCCGCCCCCTCCGCCACCTGGTCCCCCGGCGCGTAGAGCAACTCCGAGACCACCCCATCCGCCGGCGCCGCAATGGTGTGCTCCATCTTCATCGCTTCCATCACCGCCAGCGCCTGCCCCTTCTTCACGGCGTCGCCGGCCTTCACTGAGAACGACACCACCTTCCCAGGCATCGGCGCGGTGAGGCGGCCGCCCTCGGCCGCCGCGTCGCCCGCATGCGCAAGCAGGTCGATGGAAACGATCTGCGTCGCCCCGTCGGCGGTGAAGACATGGTCGGCCTCCCCCTGCGTGTACACCACGGCCCGCGTGTGGCGCTCGCCATAGTGCACTTCCAGCAGGTCGCCTGAAGCACGATACGACAGCGGCGCCGCGACGCCATTGACGGTGAGACTCAGCGCACCGTCATGCAACGTGACCAGCTGCGCCTTCGCATGCTGCCCGCCGAAGTCGAACTCCAGCCGGCGCGTCGCCAGCCCATGCGAGCGCCAGCCGTCGCGGCGGCTGAAGGGATCGTCACCCGCGAGCTTTTCCTCGTCCGCCAGCGTCTTCGCAACCGCGCAGGCGGCCGCGAGTTCCAGCCCCACCGGCTGCTGGTGGAACAGCACCGCCGCCTCGCGCGGGATGAGCGCCGTGTCGAGGTCGGCCTGCGCGAAGGACCGGCTCTTCACCACGTGCCGCAGGAACTGCACGTTGGTCGCCAAGCCGACGATGTGCGTGGCCGCCAGCGCCTCGTCCAGCCGTGCCAGTGCCTCGGCGCGCGTGGCGCCGTGCACGATCAGCTTGGCGATCATCGAGTCGTAGAAGGGCGAAATCGCATCGCCTTCGCGCACGCCATCGTCCACCCGCACCGCCCCGCGCTCGAAGGCGGCGGCTCGCGGCTTGCGGTACACGTGCAGCGTGCCGGTGGCCGGCAGGAAGTTGTTGTCGGGGTTCTCGGCGCAGATCCTCGCCTCGATCGCGTGGCCGTGGATGCGCAGCTCTTCCTGCTTCAGCGGCAGCGGTTCACCCGCTGCCACGCGCAACTGCCATTCGACGAGGTCGAGCCCGGTGATCGCCTCCGTCACCGGATGCTCCACCTGCAGGCGCGTGTTCATCTCCATGAAGAAGAAGTTCATCTCGTTCGCACGCTGCTCCACGATGAACTCCACCGTCCCGGCGCCGACATAGTTCACCGCGCGCGCCGCGGCGACCGCCGCCTCGCCCATGCGGCGCCGCATCGCCTCGGTCATGCCCGGCGCCGGCGCCTCCTCCAGCACCTTCTGGTGGCGGCGCTGCACCGAGCAGTCGCGCTCGAACAGGTAGACGCAGTTGCCCTTGGTGTCGCCAAAGACCTGGATCTCGATGTGCCGCGGCCGCGTCACGTACTTCTCCACCAGCACGGCCTCGTCGCCGAAGCTGTTGCGCGCCTCGCGCTGGCATGAAGCGAGTGCGGCCGCAAAGTCCTCCGCCTTTTCCACCGCGCGCATGCCCTTGCCGCCACCGCCGGCGCTCGCCTTGATCAGCACGGGGTAGCCGATGCGGTCGGCCTCGCGTTTCAGCAGTTCCGGATCCTGGTTGGACCCGTGGTAGCCGGGCACCAGCGGCACGCCCGCCTTTTCCATCAGCTGCTTGGATTCCGCCTTGAGGCCCATGGCCTGGATCGCCGATGCCGGCGGGCCGATGAAGACGATGCCGGCTTCCGCGCACGCGGCGGCGAAGGCTTCGTTCTCGCTCAGGAAACCGTAGCCGGGGTGGATGGCCTGGGCGCCGGTCGCCTTCGCTGCTTCGATGATGCGTTCCCAGCGCAGGTAGCTGTCCTTCGGGGCGCTGCCGCCGATGTGCACCGCCTCGTCGCAGGCCTGCACGTGCTTGGCGTTGGCATCGGCATCGGAATACACCGCCACCGTGCGCACCGCCATGCGCCGCGCGGTCGCCGCCACCCGGCAGGCGATCTCGCCGCGGTTGGCAATCAGGATCTTTCGGAACATCAACCCAACTCCCGCGGCATGAGCCGCCCCTTGAAGAAACCATTGACCCCGCGCACCACCTTGCGCAGGAACGCGAACAGCACCACCAGCAGGATGACGGACAGCACGATGGCGACGATCAGCACGATGGCGAACGCCACCGGATGCGTGGCCGACAGCCACAGCATGAACACCACGAGCCCGTCCTCCGCCAGCGAGACCGCCACGTTCGAGAACGGCTCGGGTGAAGTGTTCACCGCCGCGCGCGTCGTCATCTTGGTGGCGTGGCTCGTGGCGGCGAGGCTGCCACCGATGAGCGCCGCGATCCACGACATCGCCTGGCCGTCCGCGCCCAGTGCGCCCGCCGCGAGCGCGGCACCCGCCGGAATGCGGATGACGGTATGCACCGCATCCCACATCGAATCGACGAAGGGGATCTTGTCGGCGAAGAACTCCACGAACAGCATGAAGCCGCTGGCCATCAGCACGCCGGGGTGCTGCAGCATCTGCAGGCCGGGCGGCAACGCGACCCAGCCCATGAAGCCGGCGATGCCGGCCAGGAACACGGCCGCATACAGGCGAAAGCCGCTCGCCCAGCCCAGCGCCGCCGCCAGCGCCAGCACCTGCGGCGTGTCGACGAGCTTGCCCAAGCTTTCAAGCACGGGAGTCCTCCAGTGCCAGCGCGGAACCGGCTTTGCCGGGCCGCTGCTGGCGCCCCCTTGAGGGGGAGGCGCCGAAGGCGCTTCGGGGGTGGGTCATATCAGCCAGTTGGGTTTGCGCTTGCCCAGGAAGGACTGGATGCCTTCGCGGCCTTCGTCGCTCACGCGGATGTCGGCGATGCCTTCGACGGTGCGGCGCACCAGCCCGGCGCTGATCTCGTGGCCGGCCACGTCGTGCAGCAGCTTCTTGCAGGCCTTCACCGCCTCGGGGCCGGCGTCGACGAGCGACTTCGCCAGCGCCGCGACGCGCTCGTCCAGCTTGTCGGCCGCAACCACCTCGTGCACCAGTCCGAGCCGCAGCGCCTCGTCCGCGCCGAATCGTTCCGCCGTGAGGAAGTAGCGGTGCGCGGCGCGCGTGCCCATCGCGCGGATCACGTAAGGGCTGATGGTGGCCGGGATCAGCCCCAGCCGCACTTCGCTCAGGCAGTAGCCGGCGGTGTCCACCGACAGTGCCATGTCGCAGGCCGCCACCAGCCCCATGCCGCCGGCGTAGACATCGCCCTGCACCCGCGCGATGGTGGGCTTGGGGAAGCGGTAGATCGTCTCGAGCAGGCGCGCGAGCCGCGAGGCGTCCTCGAGGTTCTGGTCGCGCGTGTACGCGGCCACGCTCTTCATCCAGTTCAGGTCGGCGCCGGCGCAGAACGCCGGGCCGTTGGCGGCGAGCACGACCGCGCGGACCTCGTCGCGCTTGCCCAGTTCGAGGAAGACCGCCGTGAGTTCGGCGATCACCTCGTCGTTGAAGGCATTGCGGACTTCCGGACGGTTCAGCGTGACGAACTCGACGCCGCGCTCGAAATGGAGTTGCAGGTGTTTCAAGGAAAGTCCTTCAATAGCGTTTGGCCACTTCTTCCAGCATCACCTCGGTGGCGCCGCCGCCGATGGCCAGCACGCGCGCGTCGCGCCACAGGCGCTCCACCGCGGTCTCGCGCATGTAGCCCATGCCGCCGTGGAACTGCTGGCAGGTCTGCAGCACCTCGTTGACCAGCTCCCCGGTCAGCGCCTTGAGCATCGACACATCCTGCACGATGTCGTGCCCCTGCGTGACGCGCCAGGCGCAGTGGTACATGAAGGCGCGCGCCGCCCGCACCTTGGCGTCGGCCATCGCGATGCGCTGGCGGATGGTCTGCTGGTCCCACAGCGAGGCACCGAAGGCCTGCCGTTGCCGCACGTAGTCCAGCGTCAGCTGCAGGGCGCGCTGGCAATGGCCCACGGCCATCGCCGCCAGCGCGATGCGCTCGGTCTGGAAGTTCTTCATCACCGAGTAGAAGCCCTTGCCCTCCACGCCCAGCAGGTTCCAGGCGGGGATGCGCACGTTGTCGAACACGAGTTCGGCGGTGTCCGACGAGAGCCAGCCGGTCTTCTTCAGCGCGCGGCCGACCGTGAAGCCGGGCGTGCCCTTCTCCACGATGAACATGGAGACCTCGCGCTTCCCCGGCCCGGTCTTGGCGGCGACGAAGTACAGGTCCGCGTGCACGCCGTTGGTGATGAACATCTTGGTGCCGTTCAGCACCCAGTGGTCGCCATCGCGCCTTGCACTCGTACGGATGCCGGCGACGTCGGAGCCGGCGCCCGGCTCGGTGATGCCGACGGCGGTGATCATCTCGCCGGCGCAGACCTTGCGCAGGTACCTGTCCTTCTGCTGCGCGTTGCCGGCGTGGTGCAGGTGCGGGCCGGCCATGTCGGTGTGGACCAGCACGGTGATGATGAAGCCGCCGTACGTGGACTGCGACAAGGCTTCGGCGAACACGAGGTTGGTCAGTGCATCGCCACCGCCGCCGCCGTATTCCGGTTCGAACATCAGCCCGAGCAGGCCGGCCGAGCCCATGCGGCGCAGCACGTCGCGCGGCACGCAGCCCTGCTCCTCCCAGCGGTCGCCGTGCGGCTCGACCTCCCGGGAAAGGAAGCGCGCGACCTGGTCGCGCAGCAGCTCGTGTTCCGGCGTGTCGTAGATGCTGGTGTTCATGGACGGACTTCGGGACGGACGTTGAAGCCCTGCGCCCGCAGGAACTCCAGCACCTTGGGCTGCCAGACCTCCGGCCCGCGCGTCAGCAGCGGGTGGCCGTCGTCGCGGAAGGGCGGGTACTGCACGAACTCGCCGGGGCCCCCGGCCCTGGCGAACGCGGCGTGCCATTGCCGCGGATAGTCGGGGCCCAGGTGGAGGTCGTTCTCGCTGTAGATCCACAGCGTGGGGATGCGTGCCGTGCGGCCGTATTCGCCGAACAGCTGCTCCAGCTGCGCCGTGGCGCAGGGCCGATGCGGTCGCGTCTTCGGATTGCCGCCACCGCCGCCGGCGAAGTTGATCGCCGCCTGCACGCCCGGCGGGTTCTGGGCGGCGACCGCGATCGCCGTCATGCCGCCGAAGGACTGGCCGAGGATCACCGCGCGGTCCGGCGCAGCATCGGGGCGCTGGCGCAGCGCGGCCAGCGCTGCCAGCGTCTGCTGCGCGGCGGCCGCGTAGCCGGGCGCGTAGCGCTTGCGGTTGCAGTCGCCGGTGTCTTCCACGTCCGGGCCGAGACTCACGCCGTAGCCGATGCGCGTGGGCACGCCGACCACGAAGCCCTGCCGCACGAAGAAGCGGGCCACTTCGGGATAGCGGGCGCGTCCCAGTGCGGCGCGATCCGCAGCTTCCGCCGCGCGGCCGTGATTGAGCACCATGACGGGCGCCGGCCTGGGATTCGCATCGTCGGAGAACACGGTCAGCTGGATGCTCTGCTGCACCGTCCGGCCGAAGCCGTCCTGCACCGTGACCGGCAGGTCGACGATCTCCTCGCGTGGTTTCGCGTGCACCGCGCAGGTGCCGACGAGCAGGACCAGGAGCAGGGCACGTAGCTGCATGCCTACATCCGGAAGACGCCGAACTTCGGCTCGCCGATGGGCGCGTTCATCGCGGCCGAGAGGCCCAGCGACAGCACGCGGCGGGTGTCGGCGGGGTCGATCACGCCGTCGTCCCACAGCCGCGCGCTGGAGTAGTAGGGATGCGACTGCCGGCCGAACTGGTCGAGGATCGGCTGCTTGAAGGCCGCCTCCTCGTCGGCGCTCCACTGGCCGCCGCGCGACTCGATGCCGTCGCGCTTGACCGTGGCGAGCACGCTGGCCGCCTGCTCGGCCCCCATCACGCAGATCCGCGCACTGGGCCACATCCACAGGAAGCGCGGCGAATAGGCGCGGCCGCACATGCCATAGTTGCCGGCGCCGTAGCTGCCGCCGATGATCACGGTGAACTTGGGCACGCTGGCCGTCGCCACCGCCGTCACCAGCTTGGCGCCGTGGCGCGCGATGCCCTCGCTCTCGTACTTGCGGCCCACCATGAAGCCGGTGATGTTCTGCAGGAACACCAGCGGCACCTTGCGCTGGCAGCACAGCTCGATGAAGTGGGCGCCCTTCTGCGCCGACTCCGAAAACAGGATGCCGTTGTTGGCGATGATGCCGACCGGCATGCCTTCGATGTGCGCGAAGCCGCACACCAGCGTGGCGCCGAAGCGCGCCTTGAACTCGTGGAACTCGGAGGCGTCGACGATGCGGGCGATGATCTCGCGCACGTCGAAGGGTTTGCGCGCATCCGTGGGGATCACGCCGTACAGCTCCTTGGCGGCGTACTTCGGGGGCCGCGGCGCCCGCAGCTCCACGGGCGGCGTCTTGGCGCTGTTCAGCGTGGCGACGGCCTGGCGGGCGAGCGCCAGCGCGTGTTCGTCGTTCATGGCCAGGTGGTCGGCCACGCCCGAGAGCCGCGTGTGCACGTCGCCGCCGCCCAGGTCTTCTGCACTCACCACCTCGCCGGTGGCCGCCTTCACCAGGGGCGGGCCGCCCAGGAAGATGGTGCCCTGCTCCTTGACGATGATGGTCTCGTCGCTCATGGCCGGCACGTAGGCGCCGCCGGCGGTGCAGGAACCCATCACCACCGCGATCTGCGCGATACCTTGCGCGGACAGGTTGGCCTGGTTGTAGAAGATGCGGCCGAAGTGCTCGCGGTCGGGGAACACCTCGTCCTGGTTGGGCAGGTTGGCACCGCCGGAGTCCACCAGGTAGATGCAGGGCAGCCGGTTCTGCCAGGCGATCTCCTGGGCCCGCAGGTGCTTCTTCACCGTCATGGGGTAGTAGGTGCCGCCCTTGACGGTGGCGTCGTTGCAGACGATCACGCAGTCGACGCCGCTCACCCGGCCGATGCCCGTGATCAGGCCGGCGCAAGGGGCGGCCATCACGCCGTCCTTTTCCAGGTACATGCCGTGCGCCGCCAGCGGCGCGATCTCGAGGAAGGGCGTGCCCGGGTCCAGCAGCATCTGCACGCGCTCGCGCGGCGGCAGCTTGCCGCGCGCCTCGTGCTTCCGGCGCGCCGCCTCGCCACCGCCGGCCGCATGCAGCGCCACCTGCGCGTTCAGGTCCTCGACCAGCGCCTGCATGGCGGCGGCGTTGGCCTGGAAGTCGGCGGAACGGGCGTTGAGTTGTGTCTCGAGGGTCATGCTTCCTGTCTCTTCCTGCTTCACAGCTTAGCCCTTCCCGTCCCCGCCGGGTTGCCCTGCGGGTTGCAAATCCCGCCACGGCGCTAGACTTCGCCCGTGCCCAGTCCCCGCGCTCCCCGCACCCATGCGGCCGTCACGCCGATCGCCTTCGCCCAAGCCATCACCGCGGCTTATGCGCTGCATGGCCGCGCGCCCGGGCACGCCCTCGAGCTGGCACAGATCACGCCAGCCCAGCTGCGCCAGCCGGAGGCGCGCATGACCTCGCGGCAGATGGAGATCCTCTCCGCCGCCGCCATGCAGGAACTCGACGACGAAGGCCTGGGCGCCTTCTCCCGCCGCCTGCCCTGGGGCAGCTACGGCATGCTGGCACGCGCCTCGCTGACCGCGCCCGACCTGGGCGTGGCCCTGAAGCGCTGGTGCCGCCACCATGGCCTGCTGACGGACGACGTGCACCTGTCGCTGTCGGTCGCGGGCACCACGGCCGCCGTCACGCTGCGGGAGCGGCAAGCGCTGCCGGCCGCGGTGCGCGAACTGAGCCTGGCCTTCATCCTGCGCAACATCCACGGGCTGGCCTGCTGGTACGTGGACTCGCGCATCCCGCTGCTGGCGGCGCACTTTCCCTTTCCGGCGCCGCCGCATGCGGACGCCTACCCGCACATGTTCCCGGGCGAGCTCGCGTTCGACGCGAACGAGGCCGCGATGCGCTTCGATGCGGAGTACCTGAACCTGCCGCTCCGCCGCGACGAGAAGGCGCTGGCGCAGATGCTGCAGCGCGCGCTGTCGATCACCGTGCTGCAGTACCGGCGCGACCGCCTGCTGGTGCCGCAGGTGCGGCAGGCGCTGGCGGCGCATCCCACCCGCGCGCACAGCGCCGAGGCGCTCGCGCAGTTGCTGCACGTGTCCGCCCGCACGCTGCACCGGCAGCTGAAGGAAGAAGGCGCGAGCCTGCAGCAGCTGAAGGACGAAGTGCGGATGGAACGGGCGAAGGAGCTGCTGCTGCGGACGGATCGGCCGGTGAAGCAGGTCGCGGAAGCGGCGGGGTTCAGGAACGAGAAGAGTTTTGCGCGGGCTTTCCGGGCACTGGTAGGGGTGACGCCGAG
>JAESGR010000912.1_pt1 | contig 12944 bp, 6 predicted proteins | sample 9269771 | NCBI WGS metagenome assembly JAESGR01 (sample SAMN15739572, study PRJNA653492) | algae metagenome | isolation source: Chroococcus sp. CMT-3BRIN-NPC107 and co-occurring heterotrophs from well... | place: USA: Clark Mountains Wilderness, California | collected 2010-04-18
CTTCTGGGTCGTCGCCAAGGAAGGTGGCATGGCGCGGGCGGCGGCGCGCCTGGGGATGGCGGTGCAGACCGTCAGCGCGCAGGTGCGCTTGCTCGAGCAGTCACTGGGGCACTCCCTGTTCAAGCCGGCCGGACGCGGCATCGCACTGACGGAAGCGGGCCTGGCCGCGCTGACGCACGCCGAGCAGATCTTCCAGCTGGGCGAGCAGCTGCCCGCTGCGGTGCGCGAAGCGGCGACCGGGCACGGACTGCGGCTGGCGGTGGGCATCAGCGACGGCTTGCCCAAGCTCGTGGTGCGCCACCTCTTGCAGCCCGCGCTGGAGGATCCGCGCGTGCGCCTGCTTTGCCACGAAGACGAGTTCGACCGCCTGCTGGCGGAGCTGGCGCTGCACAAGCTGGATGCGGTGCTGTCCGATCGCGGCGCTCCGCCCAATCCCAACCTGCGCCTCTACAGCCATGCGCTCGGCGAGGCGCGCATGGCCTGGTTCGCGCCCGCAGCGGTCGCGAAGTCCTGCCGCAAGCCCTTTCCCGAGTGCCTGGCGGAGGTGCCGCTGCTGCTGCCCACCAGCCACGCCGCCGTGCGCGCCGGGCTGGACCAGTGGCTGGAGCGCCAGGGCATCCGCCCGCGCATTGCCGGCGAGTTCGAAGACAGTGCCCTGCTGGCGGCCTTCGGCCGCAGCGGCATGGGCGCCTTTCCTGCCTCGCGCTGGTCGCACGAGGAGCTGCTGCAGGACAAGGGCATGAAGCTGCTGGGTGAGTGCGAGGTGACGGAGCACTTCTTCCTGGTCACGGCCGAACGCCGCATCCAGCACCCACTGGTGCAGCGCCTGGTCGCCTGAAACGAAAAAAGCCCGCCGCTCGCGCGACGGGCCTTGGCTTTCCTCCCTCTCCCCTCGGGGAGAGGGCAGGGGTGAGGGCCTCCGCGAGGAAATGCTTACAGCTGCTGGATCCCCGCGATCACCCACCCGCCGAAGCCGCGCATCGGCTTGCTCAGGTGCCACACCTCGTTCAGGTCTTCCGGCACCGCGCCATGCTGTTCGCGGATGCTGCCGGTGAAGCGGACGCTGACCACGTACTGGCCGGCTTCCTCCGCCACGTCGAGCACCTGCGCGTTCAGGCCGAACACCTCGGTCTTCTGCGCCGCGTCGCCGCGCTCGGCGATCTCCGAACGCACGATGTCGAACATCTCCGGCGACAGGAAGTCGCGCAGGCGGTCGAGGTCACGCGCATCGTTGGCGGCCTGCAGGGCCATGAACTGGTCCTTGGCCGTGCGCTCGAAAGCCGGCACGTCGAAGTCGGCGGGGATGGTGCCCACCGCGCCCGTGGTGGCTGCAGCGCCGCCCATCAGGCGCGAGCCGATCAGCGAGCCACCCTGCGGCCGCTGCGGTTCGGCCGTGCGGAACGCAGCGTCCTGCGGCTGGCGGTTGGCCATCTGGCCCAGCCCGCCCGCACCGGCCAGCGCACCGGCTTGTGCCGCGGCGCGCTTGCGCATGATGAAGCCCACCAGCAGCAGCACGGCCATCACGACCAGAGCGATGGTCATCATGTTCGCCAGGGCTTCGCCGAAGCCGAAGTGCGACGCCAGCGCCGCGATGCCCAGGCCGGCGGCCAGGCCGGCGAGCGGACCCATCCAGCTGCGCTTGGCTGCCGCTGCCGCGGGCGCTGCCGCCGCCGCTGCGCCTGCCGCCGGTGCGACCTGCGCAGGGCTGCCCGGCTGCGCGCCGCCCGGGCTGTTCGCCGGCTGCGTCACGTTGTTGCGCTGCATGCCGGCCGACTTGCCGCCGCCCAGCCGCTTGGCGTCTGCATCGAAGGCCACGGTGGTCATCCCGAGGGACAGGACCACGGCAAAGAGGGCCAGTGCTTTTCTCATGAGAGTCTCCTGAAAGAGGTCGAAACCAGCGCAGACGATAACAGGCGCGGGCGCATGGGAAAAGCAGACGAAGACGGAGAATGGGTCAGGAAAAACCGCAGTTGCCAAGGTGGTCCTGCCCGCGGGCGCTGCCGGCAGGGAGCGGCATCGTGACAAACACCACACCGGTCGGCAGCCACCGGGGCCCTGCCGGCAGGCTGCCCTTGCCGACGAGCCGCGCACCGGCAATCATGAGATGTGAAAAACCGTAACCTGATTGATGCCGGCATCTCGTGGACGCTGGGGCTGCTCGTGGCCTGCATCCTCTTGCTGGGCGTCCAAGCGGTCTTCCGTCCCCTGGGAACGGGGTGGGCGGCTGCACTCAGCCTGCTGGCGCTCGTCCTGGTGGCGGCGCTCGCGTGGACCCTGCGGGTGCGTGTCTCCCGACCGCTCGCTTCGATCACGGCCGCGGCGCAAAGCCTGGCCGCGGGTGACCTGGCCGATTCCTCGCAGGCCGCCATGCACGCAGGCCAGCTGGGCGAGCTCGCGCTCGCGCTCGGCGAGGTCAAGCAGCGCATGTTCGGCATGATCGCCGGCGTCCGGGCGAGGACCTCGTCGATCGCGTCGACCTCCGCCCTGATGACCTCGGACAACGCGGCCCTCTCCAGCCGCACGGATGCGCAGGCGGCCTCGCTGGAGGAAACCGCTTCGTCCATGGACCAACTGGCGGCGACGGTGCGGCAGAACGCGGAGCACGCCCGCCAGGCGAGCGCCATGGTGACGGCCACGCACGATTCCGCGATGCGGGGACGCGGGGTGGTGCAGCAGGTGGTGCACAACATGGGCGGCATCAAGGAGCGCTCCGCGCAGGTGGCGGACATCATCTCGGTCATCGACGGCATCGCTTTCCAGACCAACATCCTCGCCCTGAACGCAGCGGTCGAAGCGGCGCGCGCGGGCGAGCAGGGCAGGGGCTTCGCCGTGGTGGCCGGCGAGGTGCGCACCCTTGCCGAGCGCGCCGCGGTGGCTGCGCGGGAGATCAAGACGCTGATCACGGGCTCCGTGCAACAGGTGGACGCCGGCAGCGTGCTGGTGGCGGACGCGGGCCGGGCGATGAACGAGATCGTTGCCAACGTGGAGCAGGTCACGCGCCTGGTCGCGGACATCGCCGCGGCGACCACCGAGCAGAGCGCCGGCATCGAGGAGATCAACCGCTCCGTGGTGCACATCGACGGCATGACGCAGCAGAACGCGGCGCTGGTGCAGGAACTGGCGCGCACCGCTGAGGGCATGCGCGAGGAAGCCGAGCAGCTCACCCAGGTCGCTTCCGCCTTCCGACTCGGAGACCGGGAGTTCGGCAGCGCCGAGGAGGCCGTGCAGCTGGTGCGCGCCGCCGTGGAATACGCGCGCACGCAGGGACCGACCGCATTGGTCGCGGACGTGCGCAAGCTCGCCGCCGGCCAGTTCATCGATCGCGACCTTTACCTGAGCGTCTACCATTCCGACGGCCGGGTCGCAGCCCACGGGGCGAGCCGCCGCTTCTGGGACATCGACTGGAAGCCCCTGAAGGACGCGGACGGCCGGATGTTCGTCGCCGACATGGTGGCGGGCGCCTTCAGGGCGGGCTCCGGCTGGACCGACTACAAGTGGGTGCATCCGCTGTCCAAGCAGGAGATGCTGAAGTCCGCGTACTTCGAGCGTTGCGGCGACCTGGTGATCGCCTGCGGTGTCTTCAAGGGTGGCGCGCAAGGGATGCGTTCGCAACGGGCCCGGCAAGCTCCCGCGCCGACGCTGCAGCTGCTGCCCACCTGAGGACGGGGCTGCCTAAGGCAGGCTGACATCCGCCGCCGCTCGTCCCGCGGCGCCGACCATGTACCAGTTTCTGGGGCGTTCCCGCCACCGGGCGCCTGTTCACCCCGGCGCAGTTGTAGCAGACTGTAACTACCGTTACATCGGAGGACAGCTGTGCGACATCTTCGAATCGCGTTCCTGGCGCTTTGCGCCCTCATGGCATCGACGGCGCAGTCCGCCGACGGCGTCACCGCCACCACCGTGGTCATCGGCCAGACCATCACGCTGCAAGGCGGAAAGAACAGCTACGGGGTCGCCGTGCACGATGGCATCTCCGCCTACCTCAAGCACGTCAACGAGACCGGCGGCGTCCATGGCCGCCGCGTGGTGCTCAAGACGCTGGACGACGACAACCAGGCCGCGCAGGCGGAGAAGAACGCCCGCGCGCTGGTCGAGCAGGACAAGGTGTTCGTCCTGTTCGGCTCGATCGAGGGCGGCCCGTCGACCGCGGTGATGAAGGCGGCCGTTCACCTGAAGGTGCCCTTCTTCGGTCCGATGGCGGGCTCGCCGTCGCTGCGCCGCCCGCACCAGCCGCTGGTCTTCCCGGTGCGCAGCGAACACCGCGAGGAATTCCGCGCGCTGCTCGATTACGCGCGCGGCGTCGGCGTCACGCGCGTGGCTTTCGTGCGGGCCGAGTCGGAGACCGGGGCGCAACACCTGGAGAACGTGCGGGCCATCGCCAAGCCGATGAACATCGAAGTGCACGACCTGCCCTTCAAGTCGGACATCAGCGAGGCGCAGATCGACGCCATGGCCACCGCCATCGGCCGCTCGGGCGCGCAGGTCGTGCTGAACCACGGCAGCGTGGGCATGTACGAGAAGCTGGTGCGCAAGGCACGCGCGCAGGGGCTGAAGGTGAACTTCCACGCGGTGAACTCCGGCTCGGCGCAGCTCGCCGCCAAGCTGGGCGACCTGGCGCATGGCATGGTGTTCTCGCAGGTGGTGCCCAACCCGATGGAGCGCAAGACGGAACTGGCGCGCGAACACCGCGACGTGTTCGCCAGGCACATGCCGGGCAAGGACGTCTCCTATGGCAGCCTCGAGGGCTACATGACCGCCAAGGCACTGGTGGCCGCCCTCAAGCTGGCCGGCCCCCAACCCACGCGCGAGAGCTTCGTGCAGGGCATCACCCGCGCCGGCGTCATCGACGTCAATGGCATGCAGCTGCGCTACGGCCCGGGCGAGCACGCGGGGCTGACCCGCGTGGACCTGGCGATCTATACGAAGCAGGGGCGGTTCCAGCATTAGCCTGCCCCCGTAGGTCGGGGCGAGCGCGCAGCCGAACCCCGACACAGCAGGCTCAGTCGATCAGCAAGCCACCCGCCCGCCGCGTCGGCCGCTCCACCGCCTGTTCCAGCACCTGCTGCGCCCCGGCGACCGTGAACCACTTCTTCGCGCGCGTGATGCCGGTGTAGACCAGCTCGCGCGTCAGCACGCGGCTGCCGCCATCGGGCAGCAGCAAGGCCGCGTGGGTGAACTCCGAACCCTGCGACTTGTGGACGGTCATCGCGAACACCGTTTCCACATCCTGCAGCCGGCTGGGCAGCACCCAGCGGATGCCGCCGTCAGCCGATGGGAAGGCGACGCGCGGCATCCATTCCAGGGCAGCGCCGTCCTCGCGTGAAACCGGCAGTTCCAGCGTCACGCCCACGTCGCCGTTCATGAGCCCCAGGCCGTAGTCGTTGCGCGTCACCATCACCGGCCGCCCGACGTACCAGGGCTGCGTCGCAGCGACCAGGCCTTCCTTGTGCAGCAGCGCCTGCACCTTCTCGTTCATGCGTTCGACGCCCTGCTCGCCCTTGCGCACGGCGCATAGCAGCTGGAACTGGCCGTAGGCGGACAGGACCGCCCGGGCCCAGGCGTCGAAGCTTTCCCGCGGCGCAGCGAGCGCCGGGTGCTGCTCGCGCAGCACGGCGAGGTAGTGCGCATACCCTACCGGCTTGCCATCGGCCGCGCCGAAGAGGTCGCGGTCGCCCTGCAGCACCAGCCGCCGCAGCGCGCGCCCCTGGGCATCGTCGGCCAGCCAGGCGAGGTCGGCGTGCGGCGCCTTGCGGATCGCGCGCACCCGGGCAACGTCTCCTGCATTGACGGCGGCGGCCAGCTGGCCGATGCCGCTGGCCGCATCGAAGCGATAGCTGTGGCGCAGCTTGGCCACGGCCTGGTCCAGCCACTGGCCGGCCGCATCGACGTGTTCTTCGGAGATGGCTTCGCCACTCAGCGCGTGCAGCCACCCGCGCGTGGCGGGCAGGTAGTGTCCGCCGTCGGCGCGCCGGCACAGCTCGCCCAGCACGCTGCCTGCTTCCACCGAAGCGAGCTGGTCCTTGTCGCCCAGCAGCACCAGGCGCGCGTTGGCCGGCAGGGCCTGCAGCACCGCCGACATGGTTTCCAGGTCGATCATCGATGCTTCGTCGAGCACCAGCACGTCCAGCGGCAGCTTGTTCTGCGCGTCGTGGCGGAACCTGCGCGTAGTGCCCATCGACGCCATCAGGCGGTGCACGGTGCTCACCTCCGTCGGGATCGCATCGCGCAAAGCCTGCGCGTCGGGCAGGTGCTGCAGCTTGAGTCCCTGCACCGCGTTGGCGATCGACGTGTTCAGCCGCGCTGCCGCCTTGCCGGTGGGAGCAGCCAGGCGAATGCGCAGGCGGCGGCCGCCGGGCGTGCCCAGCGCCAGGTGCTGCAACAGCGCCAGCAGCTTCACGACGGTGGTCGTCTTGCCGGTGCCGGGCCCGCCGGTGACCACGGTGAAGAGCGAATGCAGCGCCAGCGCGCAAGACAGCTTCTGCCAGTCGGGGGTGGGCGTGTTCGCCTCGCGGGGGAACAGCGCATCGAGCATGCGCCGCACGTCCTGCGCCGTCGCGGCATCGAAGTCGACGCGCTGTTCGACGCGCGCGCGGATCGCCGAGCGGATCACCCGCTCGTGTTCCCAGAAGCGGCGCAGGTAGAGGCGCGTGCCGGCCAGCACCAGCGGCGTCGTTCCTGCGGCCTCGCCCACCAGCGCCGCGTGCTGCAAGGCGCGCTGCCACTGCGCCAGGCTCACGCCCTGCAGCACGGCGGCCGGCGTGGGTGGCGGCTCCTCCTGCGCGGGCTCGCGCAGCTCCGGCGGGATGGCCAGCGTCGCGGTTGCATCGGCCAGCGTCGCTTCGAGGTCCAGGCATACATGGCCTCGCCCCAGCTGGTGGCTGGCCAGCGCCGCGGCCAGCACCAGCAAGCCGTCGGCACCCGGCGCCTCGCGCGCCAGGAAGCCGGCGAACACCTGGTCCACCTCGCGCAGCCAGCCGGCCTGGCACCAGCGTTGCAGCAGGAGCAGCATGTCGGGCGGGTTCATGCCGACGCTCCCGCGCCGAACAGCGCATCCAGTTCGTCGACCAGCGCGCGCGGCGGCTTCTCCAGGTGCAGGCCGCCGGATGGCGCGGCGTGGCCGCGCAGGAACACGTAGACCGCGCCGCCGATGTGCGTGTCGTAGCTGTAGGCGTCGCCCAGGCGCGAGCGCAGCAGGCGATGCAGCGCGAACAGGTACAGCGCGTACTGCAGGTCGTAGCGGTGGTGCAGCACCGCGTCCCGCATGCGGTCGGGGTCGTAGGCACTGTCGCCGGTACCGAGCCGGTTGGACTTGTAGTCGGCCACGTAGTAGCGGCCTTCGTGTTCGAACACCAGGTCGATGAAGCCCTTGAGCATGCCATTCACGTGCTCGCGCTTGAGCGGCGGCCGCTGCTGCACGCCGCCCAACGTGTGCCGGCACACGATCGCATCGAGCGCCTGCACGTCCACATCGGACGCACCGAGCCAGAACTCCATCTCCACCTGGATGGCGGTCATGGCGCGCGGCGCGATCGGTGCGACGCCGCGCTGCAGGCCGGAAAGATCCCAGGGTGCGGCGAGCCACGCGGCCAGCCAGTCCTGCACGACCTGCCGATGCGGCTGCCAGCGCTGCGGCTGCGTGCGGCGCGCCACCTGCTGCGCGAGTTCATCCGGCGCCGCCAGCGCCGCGGCAAATCCCTTGCGACCCGCCCATTCCAGGATGCCGTGCAGCAAGGTGCCTTCGGCGGCACCGGCCGGGAACGCGTGCAGCGTCCCTGGTGATGCAGCACTTGCGGTGGCATCCGCGTCCGCGGAAACACCGCTTTCCAGGTAGGTCTCGTCCGCGGCGGACTCCGGCGCTGGCAGCACGGGGCGCGCGGCGCCCTGTTCGTCGCGCAGGCGCGAATAGCTCGCGATCCACCAGCGTTCGCGCGGCGTGCGTGCAACGCGCGGTTCCGACAGCAGCACCGGCTCGTGCTCGGGCCGGTAGGGCTCGCTACCGGCGGCGGGCGCCTTGACCACCGCCACGTGCGGGTTGCGGCCGAAGGTCGCGGCCAGCAGCGGCTGCAGCGCGCCCGACGCGACCTCCTGGCCGCCATGGAGCAGGTAGCCGACGGCGCTGTGGCGCAGGTCTTCACCGGGCGCGAGTCCGATCCAGGTGGCGAAGCGCGCGCGCGTGAGCGCCACGTAGAGCTTGCGCAGGTCCTCGCCCAGGCGCTCGCGCTCGGCGATCTCCACCATGGTGCCGTCGGGTTCCACCGACACGTGCAAGCGGCCTTGTTCGTCGTGCCACTTCAGCGGCAGCTTGTCGGCGCGCGCCGGCCAGGCGATGCACGGGAAGGGCACGAACACCAGCGGATATTCGAGTCCCTTGGACTTGTGGACCGTCACCACCTTCAGCAGGTCGGCGTCGCTTTCCAGGCGCAGCTGCCGCTGCTCGAGGCTCGCGCGGTCCTGCCGCTGCTCGGCGAGGAAGCGCACCAGCGCATGCTCGCCATCGATCAACGCGCTGGCTTCCTGCAGCAGTTCGGCCAGGTGCAGCAAGTCGGTGAGCTGGCGCTCCTCGTCCTGCGCCACCAGCCGCGCGGGCACCTGGTAGTCGTGCAGCAGGCGGCGCAGCATGGGCAGCACGCCCTGCCGCCGCCAGCGCTCGCGGTAGCCGCGAAAGCGCTGCAGCATCGCGTCCCAGTGCAGTTCGTCGGTGTTCAGGCGATCCAGCGCCTGCCAGTCCTGCGCCAGCAGCGGCGTGCCGAGTGCCGCGCGCACGAGCCGACCGTCCTCCGGCGAGGCGCACGCCTGCAGCAGGCGCTGCAGCTCCTCCGCCGCCGCACTGGCGTACACGTTGCCCTGGTCCGAGAGGTACACGCTGCGCACGCCGAGCACGCGCAGCGCCTCGCGCACGGCGCGTGCCTCGGTCCTGCCGTTGACCAGCACGGCGATGTCGCGCGGCGCCAGCTTGCGCAGGCTGCCGTCCGCCTCCCGAAAGCCGGCCTGCCCCGCCTGCCCGAGGTTCAGCAGGCGCACGATCTCGGCCGCGCAGGCCTGCGCCATCGCCAGGCGGTACTCGCTGTCCTTCACCGCCTTGCCGGGGTCGTGCCACCAGCAGGTCAGGGCCGGCTGGGTCTCGTCCTGCACCACCCACGCCTGCTCGCGTCCCTTCGCTTGCACGGGGATGAAGGGCAGCGGGTCGTCCGTGTCCGTGCGGAACTTGAAGGCGCCCTCGCCGGGGCGTTGCTCCGCCTGCAGGAAGACGTGGTTCACCGCCTCGACCATGGCGCTCGTCGAGCGGAAGTTCGTGCCCAGTGTCTCGTGGCGTCCGGCGGTGGCGCGGCGCGCCTGCAGGTAGGTGAAGATGTCGGCGCCGCGGAAAGCGTAGATCGCCTGCTTCGGGTCGCCGATCAGCACCAGCGCGGTGTCCTGCCGCGCCGCATCGCTGCCGTACACGGCGTCGAAGATGCCGTACTGGATGGGGTCCGTGTCCTGGAACTCGTCGATCAGCGCCACCGGGAACTGCGCCCGGATGCGCTCGGCCAGGCGCGCGCCGTTGCCGCCCTGCAGCGCGTCACGCAGCTGCGTGAGCATGTCGTCGAAACCCACTTCGGCGCGCCGCTGCTTTTCGCGCGCGATGCGCTGCGCGACCCAGCGGGCCGCGTGGGCCAGCACCTGGTGCTTCGCCTCGGGCAGGCAGCCCAGGCGCTCCTGCAGCTTTTCGAGGTCCCGCAGCGCGTCGTGCGCGGGCGCCTGGGCCCACGCTTCGCGCAGGCCCTTCACGCTCAATCGTTCCCACGCCGTGGCCGTCAGCTCCGGCCGGTGCTTGTCTCCCTGGCACCAGGCGCGCAGTTCGGCCAGCCAGGCGTCGTACCAGCGCTTCTGCAGCTTCTTGCCGTCCAGGGCGCCGGCGTCGCGCGCGGCGTCCAGCAGGTGCTGCAACTCCTCGCACCAGCTCGCGTACGGCGCGCGCATGTCCCCCAGCGCCTGGTCGCAGGCCTCGCGCGCCTGCCGCATGGCGTCCAGGGGCGGCGGCGCATCCGGCAGCGATTCGGCATGCGGCAGCAGGTCCTGGAGCGCCTCGCCCAGGGCCGGGGGATCCGGCCACCAGCCCGCCACGCACGCGGCGTCCTCCGGCGCGAGCGGGTAGAAATGCTCGCGCCAGTAATCGCGCAGGGCTTCCTCGCGCAGTTCGCCGGCATCGGCGAGCAGCTCCTGGTGGAACAGGCTGCCGCTGTCGAAGGCGTGCTCGCGCAGCATGCGGTTGCACCAGCCGTGGATGGTGGAGACCGCCGCCTCGTCCATCCATTCGGCGGCGACGCGCAGGCGCTGCCCGCATGCCGCCCATTCGGCGGGGGGGTAGCTGGCGCGCAGGTCCAGCAGCAAGGGATCGATGTCGCCGGGCGGCTCGTGCGGCTCCTGCAGGAACAGCTGCGCCGCCTGCGCCAGGCGCGTGCGGATGCGGTCGCGCAGCTCCTTCGTGGCCGCCTCGGTGAAGGTCACCACCAGGATCTGCGGCGGCGTCAGCGCGCTCGTGAACGCGTTGTCGCCACCGTGGCCGAGCACCAGGCGCAGGTACAGCGCCGCGATGGTGAAGGTCTTTCCGGTGCCGGCGCTCGCCTCGACCAGCGCGCGGCCGCGCAGCCGGAACGACAGCGGGTCGAGCAGGGTCGGGGCTGCGCTCACGCCGCGTCCTCCCTCGGTGCGTCGCCCAGGTGCTGCCGCAAGGGCGCCATGAGGCCATGCGCCCAGCGCTGGAACTCCTCGCCACCGGCCCAGAACGCATCGAACTCCGGCCAGGCGCGGCGGAAGTAGACATCCCGCTTCCTCGGATCGTGGCCGGCTTCGACCGCGTGCATCCTGCAGACCGCATCGACGCCGTCCTGCTGCGTCGGCTGTTTCTTGCCGGGGGTCATGGCCTTGAGCCAGGCGCAGGCGCATTCGACCGAAAAACGCAGCGGCCGCCGCATGCCTTGCTCGTACGCCTGCAGCACGACCTGCCAGATGGCGATGACGTCGCCGGCGGCCAGAGGCCGGAACTTCGCGGTGCCCGCCTTGCTGATCACCCAGGTCTCCAGCGGCTCGCCGTCCAGGTGGGCGGCCAGGTGCGCGGCCCAGTGCGGCAGCAGCTTGTCGTAGCGCCAGCCGCGCGGCTTGTTGGTGACCACGCCGCTGCTTTCCAGCACGAGACGGCAGCGCGTGCTGCCATCGGTGCGCAGGCCGGTGAGCCAGTCCTGCAGTTGCACCGACCCGGCCGCGTGCTCCAGCGGGGCGTCAGGCAGGGGCGTCGGCCAGCGCGCCAGCGCTTCCTGGTAGTTCCAGAACAGCTGCGCCATCGGCTGCCCCAGCTTGTCCGCGGCACCGGCGGCGAAGGCGCGGTGCGGCAGCTCACCGCGGCGGGCGATCCTCTCGACCCGGGCCTGCAGCGCCGTGTGGCGCGCGAGATCCGGATCCTCGGGTGGATCTGCGGCCAGCGCGTCGTCCACCGCGGCACGCTGCGCCCGGATCAGTTCGTCCTGCAGTTGCCAGTTCTCCAGGCCGTTGATGGAAAACGGCTCATGGTCCTGCGTCGCGTCTTCGTCCTGCTCGAAGCGGATGTCCAGCCGGCGCTGGAAGAAGGCGCGCACGGGATTGCGGTAGAAGTCGGTGACCAGCTTGAGCGTCAGCGCGGGCTGTTGCACGAGCGGCTGCAGTTCTTCCTCTGTTGCTTCCTCCTTGCGCGGCGCAGCCAGCGTCGCTCGCCACTCGTTGGCATAGCTGAAGTGGCGCGACGCACCCTGCACGAAATACGCAGGGTGAAAGGGCTGCAGCTTGTGCACCGTCGTCAGCGCCTCCAGCAGCGAAGGACTCCCTCTCCCGGCCGCGGGAGAGGGCAGGGGTGAGGGCTGCAGCCTCCACCCCGCCGCGATGTGGTCCCGCAACTGCGCCACCAGCACCGAAGGCGGCCGCTCCTCGTTGTCGTGGATGCTGCGCCCCACCCAGCTGACATGCAGGTGTTCGCGCGCCGACAACAGCGCTTCCAGGAACAGGTAGCGGTCGTCCTCGCGCCGCGAGCGGTCGCCGGCGCGATGCTCCCGCGCCATCAGGTCGAAATCCATCGGCGCCCGCGTGCGCGGGTAATCGCCATCGTTCATTCCCAGCAGCGCCACGCGCCGGAACGGGATGGCTCGCATGGGCATCAGCGATGCGAAGGTCACGCCGCCGGCAAAGAAAGGCTGCCGCAAGCCGGGCGGCTCCAGCGCATCGAGCCAGTGTTCGCGCACCACGGACAAGGGCAGTGCGTCGTGCAGCCGTGCGTCGTCGCAGGATTGCAGCCAGTCCTGCAAGGCGCTCTCGGCGCGCAGCAGCGTGAGTCCAGCCGCACTGCCATCGGGCGCCGCGAAGAAGGCCTGCAAGAGGCCGCGCAGGCGCCGCACCCATTCGGCGGGCGCTGCGGGCCGGTCCAGCGCCTGCCAGTGCGCCTCGAGCGCTTCCAACAGGCGCATCGCCGGGCCGAGCAGGTCCGCATGGAGGCCGCCCACCTCGGGCAGCGGCTCGATCTGCTGCCAGGCCTCGCCCTGCCCCACCGCATACCCCAGCATCATGCGGCGCAGGCCGAACAGCCACGTGTTCTGCTCCGTCGCCTCGGGCCATCCGAGCCGCACGCGGTGCTGCGCATGCAGGCCCCAGCGGATGCGCGCGGCATCCAGCCACTGCCGCAGCAGTCCGACCTGCGCCTCGTCCATCCCGAAGCGCTGGCGCAGGGCCGGCACGTCCAGCAGGTCCAGCACGTCGCTCACGCCCAGCCGTGCATCCGGCAGGTGCAGCAGCTGCTCCAGCGCGCCGAGCAGGGGATCCTGCTGGCGCTGCCCCTGGTCGGCCACGTTGAAAGGGATGTGGTGCGGGTCGTCGCGATCCACCAGCCCGAACACCGCCTGGATGTGCGGCGCGTACACCGCGACGTCCGGCACCATCACGAT